>Ga0335072_10002750_pt1 | contig 27063 bp, 21 predicted proteins | sample Lox_Sample_21_FD_206725 | JGI IMG/M metagenome (GOLD analysis project Ga0335072, IMG submission 206725) | Soil microbial communities from Loxahatchee National Wildlife Refuge, Florida, United States - Lox_Sample_2.1 | ecosystem: Environmental > Terrestrial > Soil > Wetlands | place: USA...
CGGGCGCTCGCTGAGCACGCTGTCGGCGCGGATGGAGCAGGAGGGCAAGCTGATCGCGCTGGCGCTCGCGGCGTTCTCGGTGCCCTGGAGCGCCCCGGAGATCCTGGAGCTGCCGCTGCCGGACGTGGCGGCGCCCGATCCTCCCGACCGATCGAGCGGCCCCCTGTTCAAAGGGGCGCCCCCGTTCACGCGCCACATCCTCGTGCAGCCACGGATCGGCACGGTGCCCTTCACCGGCTCCGAGCACCCGATGGAAATCGGCTCCTGGCTCGGCCTGCGCGAGCCCCGCGCGATCGACGCGATCGCGCTGGCGTTCTTCGCCGACGCGCTGTTCTCGCCGCCCTTCATCCGCCTGACCGAGCCCGCGACGACCCCGACGGTCGATCTCACGGTGCACTTCCGCAAGCCGCTCCCCGCCGCGGTCGGAGACGCCCCCGCGGAGCCGGAGCTGTGCTTCGCGCGCTTTCGCTCGGGCCTGGTCCAGGACGGGTTCTTCGAGGAGGACGGGGTGATCTGGGCCGCGGACGGCACCGTCCTGGCGCAGTCGCGCCAGCTCGGGATCGTGATGCCGCTCGGCTGAGGGTCGCGGCGCCCGCGATTAAGTTAGTGTCGACTAATGAGCGATTACACAGCGAAGCGCATCAGTGACATGGAGGCTGGCTTCGGCGGCGGATTCGTGAAGGTCCGCGCCGAGCTGGGAGTTACCGCGTTCGGCATGCAGGTGATCCAGATGCCGCCGGACTACGCGGACTACCCGGATCACGACCACGCGGAGACCGGTCAGGAGGAGGTCTTCGCGGTGCTGTCGGGCTCCGGCTGGATGGATGTCGAAGGCGAGCGCGTCGAGCTCGACCCCGAGACGATCGTGCGGGTCGGTCCCGCGACGAAACGCAAGGTCTACGCGGGGCCGCAGGGCATCCGCATGCTGGTCACCGGCGGCTGCCCGGGCGAGGCCTACACGGTCAACCCCGTCACCGAACTGGAAGCGGCCTGAGCCGCGGCTAGCGGGCGAAGCTCGTCTCCGCGCCGAGCGCCAGCGCGAAGGCGGCGACGAGCTTCGCCGTGTGCTCTACGTCGTCGAGCTGCACCAGCTCGACCGGCGAGTGCATGTAGCGCAGCGGGATCGAGACCAGGCCCGTGGGGATGCCGCCGCGGCTAAAGTGGACCGCGTCCGCGTCGGTCCCCGTCGCGCGCGCGGAGGCCTCGATCGTGAACGGGATCTGCTCCGCCTCCGCGACGTCGTGCAGCCGCTCGAAGATCCCCGGGTGCAGCGTCGAGCCGCGGCAGATCACCGGCCCCGAGCCCAGCGGGTGCTTGCCGATCTCCTTGACCTCGATCCCCGGGGCGTCGGTGGCGTGGGTTACGTCCAGCACGATCGCGGCGTCGGGTTCCAGCGCGAAGGCCGCGGTGTGCGCGCCCGCCGAGGTGATCTCCTCCTGCGTCGCGGCGATCGCCGCGAACTCCCAGGGCGCTCCCCCGGCCTCTGAGACCAGCCGCGCCGCCTCGAGCGCAACGTAGGAGCCGAGCCGGTTGTCCAGGGCGCGCGAGACCAGCCGCCGGTCGAGCAGCTCGACCGGCTCGGAGTCGATCACCGCGACGTCGCCTACGCGTACCCGCTCGCGGGCCTGCTCGCCGTCGGCGGCGCCAATGTCGATGTGCAGCTCGCGGACCTGCGCCACCTTCGTGCGCTCCTCCGAGCGCAGCAGGTGGATCGGCTTCTTGCCGACCACCCCCCGCACAGGCCCGCCACGGGTGTCGAGCACCACCCGCTGGCCGACCAGGATCTGCGGGTCCCAGCCGCCGACTTCCGCGAAGTACAGAAAGCCCTCGTCGTCGATGTGCGTGACGATCAGCCCGATCTCGTCGATGTGGCCCACGACCAGCAGGCGCCGCGGCCGCTCGCCGGAGCCGCCCTGCTTCGAGGCCACGCGCGCCAGCGGCGTCCCGATCGCGTTGATGCTCGCCTCCGCGAAGGCGCTCGCCGCATCGCGCCAGATCGCCGCCGGGCGCTGCTCGTACCCTGAGGGGCCCGGCGCCAGCAACAGCTCCCGCAGCAGCGGCGGGACGCCCGGCGAGGAGCCCTCGCGGTCCTGCTCCGGCTGCTCCTCGCTCATCGCGCGAGCAGCGTCCTCAGCACGTATTGCAGGATCCCGCCGTGGCGGTAGTACTCGGCCTCGCGCGGGGTGTCGATCCGCACGCGGGCCTCGAACTCGACGCCGGAGTCGGCCTTCACGCGCACGGTCTGCCCGCCGCCCCTGCCGCCTTCGACCGCCGCGACGGCGTCGGCGATCCCCTCGATCGAAAACGCCTCCTCGCCGCTGAGCCCGAGCGACTCGGCGCTGTCGCCGTCGGCGAACTGCAGCGGCAGCACGCCCATGCCCACGAGGTTCGAGCGATGGATGCGCTCGAAGCTCTGCGCGATCACCGCGCGCACCCCTAGCAGCTTCGTGCCCTTCGCCGCCCAGTCGCGCGAGGAGCCCGAGCCGTACTCCTTGCCCGCCAGCACCAGCAGCGGCACGCCCTCCTGCGCGTACTGCATTGCCGCCTCGTAGATCGAGGTCTGCCCGCCATCGGGAAGGTGACGCGTCACCCCGCCCTCCGTGCCCGGGGCCAGCAGGTTGCGCAGGCGGATGTTCGCGAACGTGCCGCGCATCATCACCTCGTGGTTGCCGCGCCGCGAGCCGTATGAGTTGAAGTCGCGCGGCTGCACCCCCTGCTCCTGCAGGTACGCCCCCGCCGGCCCGTCGCGCTTGATCGCGCCCGCCGGCGAGATGTGGTCTGTCGTGACGCTGTCGCCGAGCAGCGCAAGCACCCGCGCCCCGTCGATCTCAGCGATGCCCGCCGGCTCGGCGGGCATCTCATCAAAATAGGGAGGCAGACGCACGTAGGTGGAGTCGGCGTCCCAGGCGAAGCGCTCGCCCTCGGGCACGTCCAGACCGTTCCAGCGCTCGTCGCCCGCGAACACCTCGCCGTAGCTCTTGCGGAACATGTCCGCCTGCACCGCCTCGCCGATCGTCTGCGCGATCTCCTGCTCGGAAGGCCAGATGTCGCGCAGGTAGACGTCCTCGCCCTGCTCGTCCCGCCCCAGCGGGTCGTGCACGAGGTCGACGTCCATCGTGCCCGCCAGCGCGTAGGCGACGCACAGCGGCGGCGAGGCCAGGTAGTTCATCTTCACGTCGGGGTTGATGCGCCCCTCGAAGTTGCGGTTGCCCGACAGCACCGAGACGACCGCCAGGTCGGAGTCGTTGACCGCTTCGGAGATCTCCTCCGAGAGCGGCCCCGAGTTGCCGATGCAGGTCGTGCAGCCGTAGCCCACCAGGTTGAAGCCCAGCTGCTCCAGCGGCTCGGTCAGCCCGGCGCGGTCGAGGTACTCGGTCACGACCTTCGAGCCCGGCGCCAGCGAGGTCTTCACCCACGGCTTGCGTCCCAGCCCCCGCTGCACGGCGTTGCGGGCGAGGATGCCCGCGCCGATCATCACCGAGGGGTTCGAGGTGTTCGTGCAGCTCGTGATCGCCGCGATCACCACGTGGCCGTGGTCGAGCTCGAAGGTCTCCCCGTCGATCGTCACGCTCGTGGCGGTCCCGTTGTGCGGCAGCGTCGTGGTGCCGCCCTCCGGCAGCTGCGGCTGGGAGACGCCCAGCGCCGGCGTGTGCCCCGGCTCGTTCGCCGGGGGGTCCGACGCCGGGTAGGACTCCGCCACGGCCTCGTCCTGGGCGTCGGCCTGGTCGCCGTCGCTCGGCACGTAGTCGCGCAGCGCCTCCTGGAAGATCGCCTGCGAGCGGCTCAGCGCGACGCGGTCCTGCGGGCGCTTGGGGCCCGCGAGGCTCGGCTCCACGTCGCCGAGGTCCAGCTCCATCTCGTCCGAGAACGTCGGCTTCTCGGAGTGCTCGTCGTGCCACAGCCCCTGCTCCTTGGCGTAGGCCTCGACCAGCGCGATCTGCTGCTCCGGGCGTCCCGAGAGCTTCAGGTAGCTGATCGTCTCGGCGTCGATCGGGAAAATCGCGCAGGTGGAGCCGAACTCGGGCGACATGTTCCCCAGCGTCGCGCGGTCGGCGATCGGCAGCCCGACGAGGCCGGCGCCGTAGAACTCCACGAACATCCCCACCACGCCGCGGGAGCGCAGCATCTCGGTGACGGTCAGGACGAGGTCCGTGGCGGTGGCTCCCTCCGGCAGCTCGCCGTGCAGGCGGAAGCCCAGCACCTGCGGGATCAGCATCGACATCGGCTGGCCCAGCATCGCGGCCTCCGCCTCGATCCCGCCGACGCCCCAGCCGAGCACGCCGAGGCCGTTGACCATCGTCGTGTGCGAGTCCGTGCCTACCAGCGTGTCGGGGTACGCCTGGCCCGTCTTCGCGTTCGGGAAGACCACACGCGCCAGGTACTCCAGGTTCACCTGGTGCACGATCCCCGTGTCGGGCGGCACCACCGAGAAGTCGTCGAAGGCCCCCTGCCCCCAGCGCAGGAACGAGTAGCGCTCCTGGTTTCGCTCGAACTCGCGCTCCGCGTTGACGCGGAAGGCGTCGCGCGTGCCGAAGGCGTCCACCTGCACCGAGTGGTCGATCACCAGCTCCGCCGGGACCAGCGGGTTGATCTTCGCGGCGTCGCCCCCCATCTGCGCGATCGCGTCGCGCATCGCCGCGAGGTCCACGACCGCCGGCACGCCCGTGAAGTCCTGCATCAGCACGCGCGCCGGGGTGAAGGCGATCTCCTTGCTGGGCTGCGCCTTCGCGTCCCAGCTCGCCAGCGCCTCCACGTCCGCGGCCTCGACCGAGCCGTTGCCCTCCGTGCGCAGCAGGTTCTCCAACAGCACCTTCAGCGAAAAGGGCAGCCGCGCGACGTCGAAGCGCTCCTGCAGCGAGTCGAGCCGGTAGATCTCATAGCTCTCGCCACCGGCGTCGAGCGTGCTCTTCGCACCGAAGCTGTTCTGCGTCATCGCACCTCCATCACGGCTGGGCTCTGTCTGCGGGCATGCCTCCAGTCTCGCAGAGTCGCGCGCTCCGCCGGGGGCGGCCCGGGCTGCCGCGGCGGCCTCCGAGCAGCGGGAGCGACGGGCTCCGGCGCCGGGCGGGGCCGAGCCCCGGCCGGCGCCGGCACCGGCCCTAGGGGACGATCGAGCCGACGGTGCTCGTGCCGTAGTTGACGAACCACATGTTTTCGTCGGGTCCCGCGGCGATCGCGCTGGGTTTGCTGCCGCTGGGCAGTTCGAATTCGGCGATCGAGCCGGCCGTCGTGATCGCGCCGAGGTCGTTCGTCCCGTAGTCCGTGAACCACAGCCTGCCTTCGGGACCAGCGGCGATGCCCTGGGGTTTGCTCCCCGCCGGCAGGGCATATTCGGTGATCGTGCCCCCCGTCGTGGTCTTGCCGATCTTGTTCTTGCCGTAGACCGTGAACCACAGGTTGCCGTCGGGTCCCGCGACGATCCCCTGCGGTTTGCTCCCCGTCGGCAGGGCGTATTCGGTGACGACGCCCGCTGTCGTGATCTTGCCGACTGTGCTCGTGCCGAAGTTGACGAACCACAGGTTCCCGTCGGGGCCGGGGGCGATCGCCGCGGGCTCGCTGCCGGTGGGCAGGGCGTATTCGGTGACCACGCCCGCCGTGGTGATCTTGCCGATCGCGTCGCTGCCGTACTCGGTGAACCACAGGTTGCCGTCCGGCCCCGCGGCGATCCCCTGCGGTTTGCTGCCTTTCGGCAAGGCGTATTCCGAGATCGTCCCGGAGGTCGTCGTCTTCGCGATCTTGCCCTTGCCGAAGTCGGTGAACCACATGTTGCCGTCCGGCCCCGCGGCGATCCCCTGCGGTTTGCTGCCTTTCGGCAGTTCGTATTCCGTGATCGCGCCGAGCGTCGTCACCTTCGCGATCGCGCTCGTGTTGAACTCCGCCACCCACAGGTTGCCGTCGGGCCCGGGGGCGATCGCGGCGGGCCTGCTTTCGCGCGCGAGTTCGTATTCGGCGAGCTGCCCCTGCGGCGCGGTGCTGAACACCGCATCTGGCCCGTAGGTCGTGCCGACCACGCTTTTCGCCACCAGCCGGTAGTGGTAGGTGGTCCCCGCCGCGAGGCCTTTCAGCGTCTGCGAGACGTGTTCGACGCTCCACCCGGAGCCCGCCGCAGCCGGGACGGCCGGCGCCGTCGAGCCATACGCGAGCGTCGTCCCGTATTCGAACTGGTAAGTGGTTTCCTGCCCGCTCGGGTCGAGCGCCCCTTGCAGCGTCGCCCCGTGACCGGTCACCGCGTTGGATTCAGGCGATTCGCTGCGGGGTGGCGCCAGGCCCGCCGCGAAGGTCCGCAGTTCACCGGTTTTGAAGGTGTATTCGCCGACCACCGTGCACAGGCTCGGCGCGCAGGAAACGTCGTTCAGGGAGTACTGCGGAGCGTTCGCGCCGCTCTGTTCCCATTTGCTCCCTTCCCAGTAGTCGATCTGCGGGTAGAAGCCGATCGCGGCGCACGATGTCGTCGATGCGCACGAGACCCCCGTGAGCTGCGCGAGGATCGGTGGGTGTTCGGGCACGGAAAGGAGCGTCCACGACGAGCCGTTCCATTTGGCCGCGATCGCGTGGCCACCCGATTCTTTGCCCAGCGAGTACGTCCCGACCGCCATGCACCAGCTCGCCGAGACGCAGGAAACTCCCCATAGGAGCTGTTCGCTTCCGCCGGGGTTGGGCGCGCTCACGATCGTGAATCCGGAGCCGCTCCACTGCTCGACGAGGGCGTATTCCACATGCGACGGTCCTCCGGGGGTCCAATATGCGCCCACGGCCATGCAGTTGGAGGTGCCGGCGCAGGAGACGCCCTCGAAGGCGACGTATTCGTAGCCGGCGGGACGTTCGGCGGAGACGAGGCTCCAGCTCGTCCCGTTCCACCGCTCCGCGAGCGGGACCCAGTGACCGTTCAGCAGCTGGTCCTCGCCGACCGCCATGCATTCGGTGGCCGACGGGCAGTCGACGTCGTGGAAGACCGCGAAGTGGTTTTCGCTCGGGACGGGCAGTTCCTGGACCGACCATTCGCTGCCGTTCCAGTACTTCGCCACCGGAACGGAGGTGTGTTCGGTGGGATCGTCGTCGCCGATCACCACGCATTTCGTCGCGGAGAAGCAGTCCACCGCCGAGAAGCCCCCGGGCGTGGTCCCCGGCAGCGACGGAGGCGTCGCCATCAGCGACCATTCGCTCCCGTTCCAGCGCTCTACGAAGGAGACGCCGATCGCCATGCAGGAGGTCCCGCTCCCACACGAGACCTGCAGGAACTTGGGATTTGAGATCGCCGGATCGACGCTCAGCTGGCGCGAGAAAAGCGGCGCTTCGGCGTGGGCCTGAGCAGCGGACGCCCAGCCATGGGCGCACAGCAGCAGGCAGAGCGAGGCGAGCAGCCGCAAGGTCCGGTTCCGGGTCCCTCGCCCCCGTACCGCGGTCGAGCAAAGCGTGGTCATCGATGGCCTCCCCACAGATGGCGGTTTTCGGCAGATCGCCGACCACTCGAACGTAATTCGGCCCCCGGGTCGGCGTGTTACCGGGAGGTGATGCTAGATCCGCGATCAGACGCGATCAGACGCGATCGGCGTCGGCGGCGCGCGTCACGCGGCCCTTGCCCTCGCGCTTGGAGCGCAGGAGCGCTTGGTCACAGGCTTGCAGCAGCTCTTCGACGCCCATCGGCGCGTGCCACTCGGCGACCCCGATCGAGGCGGCGATCCCGACCTCCCCGCCGACGGAGGGCGCCGCGCGCATCTGCTCCAGCGCACGGTTCCCGGCGGCGGCGGCGCTGCGCAGCTCGGCGTTCGGGAGGATCACCACGAACTCGTCGCCGCCGTAGCGCGCGACGCGGTCGAAGGCGCGGAACTCGCCAACGAGCGCACCCACGACGTGGCGCAGGACTTCGTCGCCCGCCTGGTGGCCGTGCTCGTCGTTGACGCGCTTGAAGTCGTCCAGGTCGATCAGCAGGCACGACAGCGGGCTGCCTGCGCGCGAGGCGCGGTCGATCTCCTCTTCCAGGCGGCGGCGCATCGCGCGGTGGTTCATGCAGCCGGCGACGGCGTCGGTGCCGGCCTCGGCGCGGGCGCGCACCAGCGCCAGCCCCGTGGCGGCCTGGTCCACGAGCGTGCGCGCCAGCTCGGTTGAGCGGTCGTCGAAGGCGGGCATCGCCCGGCGCACCAGCATCACGACCGCCTCGACCTCGCCGCGCACCGCCAGCGGCAACAGCAGCGCGCAGCTGGCGGCGCCGGTCGCGGTGACCCGCGGCACGTTCTCGGTCAGCTCCCGCTGGTCGGCGATCAGCACGTTGCGCCCGGAGTAGACGACCCAGCCGACGCCGGGCGGGCGCTCGGCGCGGGGGACCATGTAGCTGAGCCGCCCCTCGCCCTCGTACATGTAGACCGTCACCAGCTCCTCGGCGGAGTCCTCGCCCGCGAGGTGGTGGACGTGGACCTCCTCGGCGCCCGGCGAGGCCAGCAGCTCGCGCGCCAGCGCACGATAGACGGCGTCGGCGTCGGCGGCGCCGTCGGCCAGCAGCGACAGCCGGCGCACGCCGGCCAGCACGGAATCGACCCCCGGCGACGTTGCGGTATCCGTACCCGAGACAACGTCCATGACGCGCAATGTAGGGCATGGCGGAGAGGGAGACAACTAGCCAAACAGGCAGGTCCGCCGGGCACCGCCGCAGAACGCCGGAGGGCGGCCGATCGGCCGCCCTCCGAAGCATCTTGCTGCGCGGGCCTGCGCCTAGAAGCGCACGGTGACGAACGACACCGAGCTGCGCTGACCCTTGGCCTTCGGCACGAAGCCGACGCGGACCTTGACCCTGAAGGGCTTGCGCTTGCCCTGGGCGCGGCGCGTCAGCGGGACTTTGATCGTCACCTTTTTCTGCGCCCTCGCCAGCTTGCGGAAGCGCGTGGCGAGGCTCGCGCCTTTGGCGCTGATGCGCCCCGGAGCGAACGTTTGCAGGGTGATGTAGGCCGTGTTCCCGACGACCCGGTGGCCCACCACCCGCACGCCGCAGGTGTTGACTTTGATGACGGTGTTCTGTTTGACGACCGTGCCGTTCTGACCGGTCATCGTCGTCGGCATGATCAGCGGGTTCGCGCACAGGTTCCCGTTCGCGGCGAGCGCGCTGTGCCCGCCGACCGGCAGGTTCACCGTGATGCTCGACACCGGCACGTCAGGCGTCGAGGCGAACGTCGTGGTCGTGATGCCGTTTTTGATGTCGGTGTTCCCGACGAGGATCGAGCGCACGCCGTTCGCTTCCATCACCAGTACCAGATCCGGGAAGGCGAGGTTCGCGTGCGACACGAGGATCGCGGGACCACTGAGTTTGCCGGGCAGCGTCGGGGTGTTCGCCCTGGCGCCACCGACGAACGAGCCGCTCGGGCACTTGCGGTAGTCGGCTTCGAATGTCGCCGCCGGGCACGCTTTCTGCAGCGTGGTCAGACGCGAGGGCAGCGCCTTCGGCAACTGCACCTTCACCGACTTCACGTTCGCCTGGCCCGGGACCTCGTTGAGCGTCGTTTCGAGGCTCGCGCCGTTGGCTTTCGAGGTCTTCGAGCTCGTGACCGCCTTGAAAGCGGGCTTGAATTTGAGCAGGTTGCAGTTGCCCACCTGGAACGGGCTTGACAGGTTCTGGGTCGAGCCGGCGTCCGAAGCCGGCGCGATGAAGCCGGTCAGCGTCGTTTCCGTGGCCAGCGTGCCGCAGTTGGTCGGGTTGTAAAGGAAGCCCTGCTTGTTGATCGCGACGTTGATGTTGCGCAGACGCAGCGGCACTCCCTGCTGGATCCGGGGCAGCGTCGTCGTCGCGGTCACGCGCGCCGTGTACGGGTCGACGTCGATCGTCGAGCGCGTCACGACCGTGCCGAGGTTGAACGGCCCCGCGACCGCCGGCACCGCTATCGACAGCCCGAACGGGGCTCCCTTGTACGGCCCGGTCAGGTACACCGGCCCTTTGAACAGATACGGAGTCGAGCCCGACCCCGCCGTGACGTTGGCTTCGCCGATCTGGCTCGCGGCCGGGCAAGTGCCGGCGTTTGCGTCGGCTTCGCCGCACTGGGTCACCGTCGGGATCGCTCCGACGAGGCCCGCGGGGAGCGTCGTCTTCACGGTCGAGACGTACTGGTTGCCCTCCGGCCGTGCCAGCGCGAACGTGTAGCTCGTCTTGCCGCCGGCGTTCGGCGTCTGGTTGCCGGTTGCCTGCGTCACCGCGAAGGGCGGCGTCGCAGGACACGCACCGCCGCCGGGCGCGTCCACGACGAACGGCTCGATCGACGGGGAGAACGAGTTCTCCGGCACCGCGAACGGGGTGAACGTCGCCTGGCTGGCCGCGGCACCGCACGCGAGCGGGTTGGCCAGCGGCGCGTTCTGACCCGTGTTGAAGTGGAGCACGAGGTTGCTGAACGGCTGTTCCGGCGGCCGGCCGGGTTCGTCGGCTTCGGCGCCGAACTTCGCCGTCAGGCGGCCGGTCGAGAGATTCGGTTCGACCAGGCCTTTCAGGCGCACCGACAGGCCGTAGCGCGCCGACTCCGCGTCGATGTACATGACGTACGGCGGTTTCGTGATCGGACCGCTCTCCGGGCCACCGAGGTACAGCGTGCCGTGCAGCGATTCCGGTTCTTCTTCGTTTGTCGGCAACCCCGGTACGTCCAGCGTCACCGAGCCGATCTTCGAGGCCGCCGGGCACGCCACCGGGTTACGGGTGCCGATGCCGATCTGCGACGGTTTGCACAGGTCCGTGACTTCGTGGGCCGCGGAGGGGTTGATCGTCAGCCCTTCGGGAAGCACGACCGTCGCCGATTTCACCTGCGAGGAGTCCGTTCCAGTCGGGCTCAGGTCGTGGCCCTCCGTCACGCTCGTCGTGATCCCGTCGGGGGCGTCGGAGTGAAGCGTGTCGGTCGTCAGGCCGAACGTCGGCCCCACCGTGGCGCCGAAGGGCACCGCGTCGCATTCGTCGATCCCGATCGGGGTCGTGTAGGTCCCTTCCGCGGTCGCGCCTTCCTCGGATTGAAGCGTCAGCTTCGACGTGGTCGCCGGCCCCGCGCCCAGGCAGCTCGTGGCGTTCGTGAGGAAGCCGCCACTGCCAAACGGCGCTTTTCCTTCGCCGATGTTGCCTTTGAAGGAAAGCCGCGATGAGATCAGCGGAAGCTCCGGCGAGACGTTGATTTCGAAGTAGTCGTGGTAGTCGGTCGCCCATTCGACGTGGCCTTCAATGATCGTGTGCGCGAAGACGCCCGGTTTGCCGAGCGGTTCGAGACTGAGCGCCACACCGAACTCGGAGGCGAGGCCCGGCGACTGCTGCAGGTTGTAGACCGTGCCCGACAGCGGCACGTTCGCGAACACGCCCGCCGACGGTTCGACCAGGACGACGACTTTGTTTTCGCCGATCACCGAGCCGACGGGACATTTCGGTTCGGGGAACGCGCCGGTCCCCGGCGAAAGTTCCGTGTCGCCGAATTCGGCCGCCGAGCATTTGGCGACCGCCTGCGGGTTCGTGCTGAGGCCCGGCGCCACGTCGGTGCGCACATGGTCCACCAGCCCTTCGGGTGCCACCGCTTCGAACGGCACCGTCTGGATCACGTGGGTGTCAACCGTGAAATCGGTCACGCCGAACGGCGGGTGCCCGCCGGCCTTTGTATAGCCTTCCGCTTCCGCCGCCGCTTTTTCTTCTTCGGGTTTCGCCGGTTTTTTGCAGTTCGGCGAGCTCGCGTTGCAGTTCGCGGCGAAGAATTCTTTGATGCCGAACGCCTGTGCCGTGGAGGCCGAGACGGCGACCAGCGCTCCAATAATCAGCGCGAGCAACGAGTAGCGGAAGCAAGACCTCATACCGACCTCCCTGATTGGGTCCGGACTACGACACCCATTACGACTCATCGAGTCCCCAGAAGTTGCGATTTCGGCGGATGTATTAGACGAGCATCCGCCTTTTCCTTCTAGAAAGTCGAATCGGCCGGGAAGTGGCTAGACCTTTAGGAACGCCGGTGAATTCTCAGCCAGATGTCACTCTCAGGCGCTTTCCAGCGCGCTCGCGCGCCCTTGGCAGTCGTACAAGGAGCTTTCCGTTCCGCCGGCGGAGGAGGCTTCGGAGCCCAGGCTCACCTTCCGGCAGGCTTTTGTCACGGCGCTCATCGCCGTGCGCGAGCCGGTGCGCGTATCACCCGGCAGCCCGCGGCCCGCGCCGATCCCGCCGCTGCCGTCCGCGAGCACCCAGCGGATCGCCCCGGAGCGCACGCGCTGGGCCAGCCAGGCCGCGGACGGGTCGCTCTCGCGGCCCGAGAAGCCGCCGATGCCCGCGACCTTCGCGCCGCTTGCGACGATCGCCGTCGCGGCGCTGGACTGGCTGGAGACCGCGATCGTGCCGCCGCCGTGCGCCTTCACGTAGGCCAGCACCTGGCTGCTGAGCCGGCCGCCCATCGGCCCACCGCCGGGGCCGCCGCCCGCGAAGCCGCCGCGTGCGGCTCCGGTTCCGGCGAAGCCCGGCATGCCGCCGGCGGACGCCGACCCGCCTGCCGGCCGCGCTCCGCCCGCCGACTGCGCTCCCCCCGAAGCCGAGCCGAACAGCGGCTGTGCGCCGCCCGCGCCACGTTCCACCATGCCGGGCGGGCCGCCCCGCGCGAACGCTACACGGCCGCCGAACATGCCGCCTCCGCCGCCGAGCGTCTGCACGTTCGCGGGGCCGCCTTCGGGGAACGTGCCGCTCGTGGCGTGGCCCAGCGTGTCCACCGCCCAGACCGAGGGCGCCAGCAGCAGCGCCGTCAGCGCCACGGCCGTCGCGGTCAGGCGCACGCGCCGCGAGCGCATCAGCGCCAGCGCGAGGCCCGCGAGAACGCAGGCGGCGATCAGCACCGGCGGCAGCCAGCCGAGCTGGCCCGGGTAGTCGTGCAGCACCCCCAGCACCGTCGCCGCGCCTCCCGCGAGCGCCAGCGGGGCGAAGACCCGCGCGCCCGGGCTCGCGGCGAGCATCTGCGCCGCGCCCGCGCCCACGAGCGCCGCCGCGAACGGCGCGAGCAGCGAGACGTAGTAGGGGTGGAAGATGCCGCTCGCGAAGCTGAACAGCACCGCCGTCGTGACGAAGGCGCCGCCCACCGCCAGCAGCCAGCCGGTACGCGCGTCGCGGCGTCGCAGCCGCGTCGCGACCAGCAGCCCGATCGCGCTGACGAGCGCGAAGCCCAGCAGCCAGCCCGCCTGGCCGCCGAGCGCCGAGTTCAGCAGGCGTAGGGGCCCGGCTTCGCCGCCGAACATGTTGTTCGCGCCGCCGCCGGGGCCCGCGCCGCCCGGCCCGCCGGCCTGTCCGTCGACGCGCCCGAGGCCGTTGTATTCGAAGATCAGCGAGAGGATGCTGTTGTCGGAGGTGCCTGAGATCCAGGGGCGATCCGCGGCGGGCGTCAGCGCCACGAGCAGCGGCCACGCGCCGCCCACGGCGACCATCGCCGCCCCGCCCGCGAACAGCTGGCGCAGCGCCCGCAGCCGCCCGCGCGGGGCGACGAGCAGATAGGCCAGCGCGATCCCCGGGACCACCGTCAGCGCGACGAGCATCTTCGTCTCGAAGCCCAGCCCGACGCACACGCCCGCCAGCACGAGCCAGCGCGTGCGGCCGTCCTCCAGCGCGCGCACCGCGCACCAGAGCGCCGCGACGCAGCACAGCACCAGCAGGGCGTCGGGGTTGTTGTGACGGGAGACCGCCACCGCGATCGGCGTCAGCGCCAGCGCCAGACCGCCCACGAACCCGGCCATCCGGCCGAAGCGCCTGCGCACCAGGTCGTAGACGAGCGCGACGCTCGCGACGCCCATCAGCGCCTGCGGCACCAGCACGCTGAGCGGGTGGTAGCCGAACACGCGCACCGACAGCGCCTGCACCCACAGCGCCAGCGGCGGCTTGTCGACCGTCATCACCCCGCTCGGGTCCGCGGAGGCGAACAGGAAGTTGTGCCAGCTCGAGCTCATCGAGCGGACCGCCGCGCTGTAGTAGTCGTTCGCCCAGCCGTTCTTCGAGAGCGCCCACAGGTTCAGCACCGCGGCCAGCAGCATCAGCCCCGCCAGCTCCGGACGCGGCAGGCGCCTGCTCAGCGCAGCGAGGCGCTCGCGCGATCGTCCCGCGGCGTGGAAGGGGCCTGCGGCCGGGGCGGGTGGCGCGGCCGCGCCCGTCTGGAGTGAATAGCTCATGCGGGCAGCATCAGCGCCGCGTGTAGGAGCAACGTGAGAGCGATCTGAAAGTTCGCTAAGCGCTCAGTCGATCAGCCGCCGCCCCAGCTGCCACACCGCCAGGCGCCACATCAGCACCGCGAACGCCAGCAACACGCCCGCGTGGCCGAGATCGCCAAGGTGCAAGGCGCCAAGCGAGGCGTCGCGCACGAGCTGCACGCAGTGGTAGAGCGGGTTCACCTGCGCGACCTGGCGCACGCCGTCCGGCAGCTTCGAGATCGGGAAGAAGGTGCCCGCCACCAGGAACATCGGCGTCAGCACGGCGCTGGTTATGTAGTTGAAGTTGTCGATCGTCTTCGCGATCGCCGCCACCAGCACGCCGAACGCCGCGAAGCCGAAGCCCGTCAGGAAGCCGATCGCCGGGACCAGCAGCATCCCCCATTCGGGGTCGAGCCCGAACGCGAACCCCACGACCAGCGGCGCAAGCCCGTAGACGCCGGCGCGCAGGGAGATCCACAGAACCTCCGCGGTGATCAGCTCTTCAACGTCCAGCGGCGTCGCCAGCATCGCGTCGTAGGTGCGCTGGAACTGCCAGCGCACGAACGTGTTGAACATGCCGGGGAACGCGGAGGAGAACAGCACCGCCGTCGCGACCGTCCCCGTCGCGACGTACTCGATCGTCTTGACGTGCCCGATCTGTTTCACCAGCGCGCCGAAGCCCAACCCGAACGCCAGCAGGTAGATCGTCGGCTGCACGATCGAGGAGAACGTCGTCGCCTTCCAGTAGCGGCCGAAGATCACGATGTCGCGGCTCATCACCGCCGCGAGCGCCGCGGGTTCCAGGCGCCCGATGCGCCGCACCCGCGAGCCGCCCGCCTGCATCGGCGCGCTCATCGGCCCCGCCTCGCGGCCGTCATTCGATCTCCTCGCCGGTCAGCGCCACGAACGCGTCCTCCAGGTTCGCCGGGCGGCGCACGCCCTCGGGCGCATCGCCGTCGAGCTCCTCCGCGCGCATGATCGCCAGCGCGGGGCCGCTGCGGCGGCTGTGCCAGCTGCGGCTCGCCGCCAGCTCGCCCAGCTCCGCAAGCTGCTGCGCCGAGCCGTAGACCTCGATCACCTGCTCGCCCGCGTGCGCGCGCACCAGCTCGCCGGGAGTGCCCTGGGCGACGACCTTGCCGTGGGACATCACCGCGACGACGTCCGCCAGGCGCTCTGCCTCCTCGATGTAGTGCGTCGACATCAAGACCGTCACCCCCTCCGCGCGCAGCCCGTCGATCAGCGACCACAGCTCCTGGCGCACCTGCGGGTCGAGGCCCACCGTCGGCTCGTCGAGCAGCACCAGGCGCGGGCGGTGGATCAGGCCCCGCGCCACCAGCAGGCGCCGGCGCATGCCGCCCGACAGCTCGCGCACGATCGTGTCCGCGCGCGGGACGAGGTTCGCGATCTCCAGGGCGCGCTGCACCGCGGCGGGGCGCTCGCCCGCAGGCACGCGGTACAGGCGCGCGAACACCGTCAGGATCTGCCGGCACGTCAGCTCCACGTCGAGGTTGTCCAGCTGCGGCACGACGCCCATCTCCGCCCGCGCCTGCTTTGACTCGCGCGGCAGCTCGTAGCCCAGCACCGCGATCTCGCCTTCGTCCGCCAACGCCTGCGCCGTCAGCATCCGCATCGTCGTCGACTTGCCGGCGCCGTTCGGGCCCAGCAGGCCGAAGCAAACGCCGTTCGGCACCTCCAGGTCGAGACCGTCGACCGCGACGATCGGGCCGAAGCGCTTGACGACGCCGCGCAGCGAGATCGCCGCCGCGCCGCCCACAGCGCGCAATTCCGTGCCCTGATCGGTCCCCGCCGTCACGGCACGACACTCTACGAGCAGATGTCCAGTCTCACGGCGGCGAATCTCCGACGCCGGTCCATATTGCGGGCGCTCGTGCTGGGGCAACCTGACGGCGCAGGCTGTTCGATCCACGCCCAGCGACCAAAGCGAGCGCGAGACGAGACCATGCGAGGAAAGACCCCCCAGATCGTCGCCCTCGGAGGCGGCGGCTTCTCGATGGAGCGCGACAGCTCGCTGCTCGACGACTACGTGCTGTCGCTCACCGGCTGCGAACGCCCGCGCGTCTGCTTCCTGCCCACGGCCTCCGGCGACGCCGACCACTACGTGGTGCGCTTCTACCGGCGCTTCGCCCCCACCTGCGACGCCAGCCACGTCTCGCTGTTCCGTCGCGACCAGGGTGCGCGCGGCGTCGAGGACGACCTCGCCAGCCACCTGCTCGCGCAGGATCTGATCTACGTCGGGGGCGGCAACGTCGTCAGCATGCTCGGCGCCTGGCGCGCCTACGGGCTGGACGACGTGCTGCGCAAGGCCTGGCGCAAGGGCATCGTCCTCTGTGGCCCTTCGGCGGGATCGCTGTGCTGGTTCGAGGAGGCGCTGTCGGCCTTCCACGGCGCGCCGCGCGGCGTGCGCGGCCTCGGCCTGCTGCCCTACTCCAACTGCGTGCACTACGACGCCGAGCCGCAGCGGCGCGCCGAGTACCACCGCTTCGTCGGCGACGGCATGTGCTCCGGCTTCGCCGCTGAGGACGGCGTCGCGTTGCACTTCCGCCGCACGCGCCTGCACGGAGCCGTCAGCTCGCGCGCCGACGGCTGCGCCTATCGCGTCGAGCACGCCGGCGACGGCGTGGTCGAGACGCCACTCGATGTGACCTACCTGGGCGCGGGGCCCGCCGCGCACGAGCAGGGCGGCAAGCCCACGACCGAGCCGGCCGCTTCGCGGCGGCCGCGCCGGCGCTCGGTGCGCCGGCCCGCGGGGGCCGCCAAGGGCGCCGAGCGGCTGCCGGTCGTGCCCGAGCCGCTGCCGGCCTAGCGCGCTAGGGTCGCAGCGTGGGCGAAGAGGTCGCGATCGAGGATCGTCAGATCTTCGCGATGGGCGGGGGCGGCTTCACGATGGAGCCGAGCAATCCGCTGCTGGACGACTTCGTGCTCTCGCTCACCCCCGCGCAGCAGCCGCGGGTGCTGTTCCTGCCGACCGCCTCCGGCGACACCACCGCCCAGATCAACGCCTTTCAGGCGCGCTTCGCCGACCGCTGGTGCGTGCACGAGCACCTGTCGCTGTTCCGGCTGTCCGAGACGCGCCGCCCGCTCGGGGAGATCGTCTCCGAACAGGACGTCATCTACGTGGGCGGCGGCTCGATGCGCAACCTGCTCGCGATCTGGCGGGCGCATGGGCTGGACGAGCTGCTGGTGCAGGCGTGGCGCGCCGGCACCGTGCTCGCGGGCCTCAGCGCCGGCGCGATGTGCTGGTTTCAGGGCGGCGTCACCCGCTCCAGCGGGGCGCCCGAGCCGCTCGCGGGGCTCGGCCTGCTCGAGGGCTCGCTGAGCGTCCATGCCGACGGCGAGCCCGAGCGGCTGCCGGTGTGGCTTGCCGCCGTGCGCGACGGCACGCTGCCGGGCGGCTGGGCGCTGGACGACGGCGTTGGCCTGCTGTTCCGCGGCCCGAACATGGATCGCGTCGTCAGCTCGCGACCCGGGGCCGGCGCCGAGCGGGTCGACCAGGTCGCCGGCGAGCTCGTGCGCCACCGCCTGCAACCGGAGCTGCTCGGCGACGGCGGGCACACGCCGCTCGGGGGCGAAGACGAGGCCGTGCAGGAGCTGCGGCGCGTGCACCGCATGCGGCGTGGGATCAGCGACTCGCACAGCTGATCCCACGCGCCTGCCGCGTCAGCCCGAGACCACCGTCCCGGGCGCCACGCCGGCGTTTTCGACGCCGACGCCCTTGTGTTCCTTGTCCTCGTACACCGAGACCGAACGCACGTCGAACTCACGGGTGCCACTCGTGAAGAGGGTCCCCGCGGGGGACGTCCGCAGCGCGTAGCTGAGGATCAGCGTCGCCTTCTCCGCCAGGTCCGGGGTCACCGGCCCGACGTTCGTCGCCCACGACTGGGGCACCCCGTCGATCCAGACGCTGTAGGTGTTGTCGGATTTGATCTCGAACGTATAAGTGTGGTACGCCAGCGAGGGGTCCGTCGTGAACCCCGGCTTGTTCGCGTTCGGATGCGGCGCCGCGAACCACGAGGTGTACATCGGGACCGTGCGCCAACCCGTGCCCGGCGTGTAGGACGCGTTCGACCCGCCGCCCTCGAAGAAGTCGATCTCCGTGTCGCTCCAGGGCGGGCCGTTCGTCCACCAGCCGGGGTCGGCCTCGCCGGTGTTCGGCGGGAACTTCGCCACCGCCTGGAACACCATCGTCTGCCCTTTCCCGGGCGACCATTTGAACGGCGCGTAGCCCGCCAGGCCTTCGGCGGGGCCGCGCACGGTCCCGCACACGTAGTGCATGTTGCCCGGCGACTGCGCCGCCGCGCTGTAGGTGCAGGTCAACTTCAGGCCTTCCGCCGTCTGGTGCACCTGGCTCGGGTTCATGACCTCCATCTCGTCCGAGTTGAAGCCGCGGCAGTTCGTCGTCACGGTGCAGTTGTTCGGGAACCAGGTGTTGTCCTGGCCCGGGCCTTTGCCGAAGGGGGCGCCGAAGCCGTCCGCGTAAACGACCGACCAGCCGCCCGCCGGCGTCGGCGGGCCCGTCGGCGTCCCGCTCACCACGACTCCCTGACCCGGGTTTTCTTCTTCCAGCGGTTCTTCCACGGGCTTTTCTTCTTCGGGTTCTTCCACCGGGGTTTCTTCTTCGGGTTCTTCGCCCGGTTCTTCGATTTCTTCTTCCGGTTCGCCCGTGCCCGCCAGCGGCGTCGCCGAGGCCGTGGCCAGGCCGCTCGGCCGGCCGTAGTGCAGAGCGCGCACGCGAACGTCGTAGGAGGTGTGGCGCAGACGCGTCAGGGTGTAGCTGCGCGTGCCGCGCGGGAGCTCGATGCGGTCGCTGCCGCCACCGTCGCTGGCGCGAAGCCGTATGCGAAAGCCCGTCAGGCCGGTCGTGCTGGAGACCCCCCACGTGACTTTGATCGCGCCTTCTTCGGGCGTGAGCTGAAGATTGATGGGCGTCGGGCCCTGCGCCTCCGAGGCGGTGGGCACCGCCGCCAGCACGGCCACGCTCAGCGCGATCAGGCTCGCGACCAGCGCCCAGCGGCGAAAGCCGCCGGCGCTGAGCCGGCCGCGACGCGGTGATTGGCCCCCGCTCGGCGCATCCTTGAAAGCCGAAATGACGATCCCTTCCCTTCCTGTCTGATCGACCGGTTGTCTAGCGGTCGAGATATATACGCATTCTTACTCGAAGGGTCATTACCCTCCGCAAAGCTCGTCAATCCTCACACGCGCGAGTGGAAACCGATGTCAAAAGCCTGTTGCCGGATCGTTAACCCGACAATTCAGGCGACAGGCGGCGCGGCGAGTCAGGGACGTACGAACGTGTTCGGGTCCGGCCCGATCCGCGTGCCGGCGTCGAGCGCCGCGAGCGCTTCCATCTCGGCGTCGCTCAGCTCGAAGCCGAACACGTCGATGTTCTCGTGGATGCGCGCGGGGGTAACCGACTTGGGGATCACCACCGCGCCGATCTGAAGGTGCCAGCGGACGATCACCTGCGCGGGGGTCTTCTCGTGCGCCTGCGCGATCTCGCGGATCGCGGCGTCTTCCAGCTCGAGGCCTTGGCCGAGCGGGCTCCAGCTCTCCGTGAGGATGCCGAGCCGCTCGTGCTCGCGGCGCAGCCCCACCTGCTGGAAGTAGGGGTGCAGCTCGACCTGGTTGATCGCCGGCGTCACGCCCGTCTCGGCGATCACGCGCTCGAGGTGCTCCGGTTCGAAGTTCGACACCCCGATCGAGCGCACGAGCCCTTCCGCCTGCAGCTCCACGAACGCCTTCCAGGTCTCGACGTAGAGGTCGTGCGCCGGCACCGGCCAGTGGATCAGGTACAGGTCGAGGTGGCTCAGCTCCAGGCGCTCCAGGCTCGCGCGGCAGGCGCGCTTCGCCTGCTCGAAGCCCTGGTCCTCGTTCCAGCACTTCGTCGTGACGAACAGCTCCTCGCGGGGAATGCCCGAAGTGCGCAGTGCTTCCCCGACCCCGCCCTCGTTGCGATACGCCGCGGCCGTGTCGATGTGCCGGTAGCCGGCGGCGAGCGCCTCCGCGACCGCGACCTCCGTCTCGCGCGGAGGCACCTGGAAGACGCCAAAGCCCAGCTGCGGGATCTGCTCGTCCGGCGCGATTTGGAGCGTTGGCGTCTGTTCGGCAGGATTGCTCATCAGCGTCTGACTTCCCGGCTACCGCGGAGGGGAAACGCTAGCGCGCTTCAATCCTCCGGCACCAGCGCCCGCACCAGCTCCCCCCAGTTGCGCCGCAGCTGCGCCTGCGACATGCCCAGCTCGCGTCGCTGGAACAGCACCAGTTCGCTCAGCAGCGCGCCGAGCAGCACGTCGGCGAGGTAGCCGGCTTCGCCGCCGTAGCCGCTCTCCTCCAGCAGCAGCACCACGTGCGCGCGGTAGGCGGCGTAGACGCTGTGGCGCAGGCGCGCGCCCGGCTCGCCGTTCTCCGCCGCGGCCAGCAGGTCGCCCTGGATCTCGACGTGCTCCAGCATCCGCTCGCCGAAGGCGATCAGCCGCGTGCGCGCCGGTGCGCCCGGGCCGAACGGCGCCGAGCCGCGGATGAAGCCTTCCTGAAAGGCCCGCTCGCGTTCGTCCAGCAGCGCCCGCATCAGCCCGCAGCGATCGCCGAAGTGTCGGAACAGCGTGCCCTTGCCGACGCCCGCGGCGCGCGCGACCCGGTCCATCGTCACGTTCTGGGCGCCCTGCTCCGCCACCAGCCCTTCCGCCGCGATCAGGATCGTCGCGCGATTGCGGGCAGCGTCCGCCCGCTCGTGCCGGACAGGCTCGAGCATCGGCAACCCCCGCGCGCCGTCGCCCTCCACGGGATTGATCCTACCTGGGGTAATTACCGGACTATGGTCCATTTACGTGTTATTCTATCTCTATACGGACCACAGTCCGGATCATCCTGAACTTCCAACTCGATCCCTGAGGAGCCCCACATGTCAACCACCGCAACAGAGCCCAGGACCCAGCTTCCGGTCGGCACCTGGAAGCTCGACCCGACCCATTCCTCCGCGAGCTTCGCCGTCAAGCACATGGTCGTCGCGACGTTCCGCGGCCGCTTCGAGAACCTCGACGCCACGCTCACCGTCGGCGAGGATGGCGGCGCCGAGCTGATCGGCACCGTCGCCGCGGACTCGATCGTCGTCAAGGACGAGAACCTGCAGGCGCACCTCGGCTCGCCGGACTTCTTCGACACCGAGCGCTACCCCGAGCTGCGCTTCGCCTCCAGCTCGCTGCGCCGCGACGGCGAGGAGCTCGTGCTCGACGGCGAGCTCACGATCAAGGGTCACACGCACCCGGTCGAGGCCCGCGGCACGATCACCGACCCGCACGAGACGCTCGGCGGCGCGGTCAAGATCGGCGTCACGCTCGAGACCGTGATCGACCGCACCCAGTACGGCCTGGAGTGGAACGCGCCGCTGCCGAAGGGCGGCTTCGCGCTCGCCGACGACGTCAAGCTGACCGTCGAGCTGGAGCTCGCGCGGGCAGAGGAGCAGGAGTAGCGCGATGCGGATCCTCGGCGTGCCGGGCTCCCTGCGCGGCGACTCGCACAACCTGCGGCTGCTGCGGGCGGCAGCGGACCTGCTGCCGCCCGGAGCCGAGCTCGTCGAGTTCGGCGGGCTGAAGGCGGTCCCGCCGTTCGACGAGGACGACGAGCCCAGCCCCGGCCCCGCGGTGCAGGAGTGGCGCCGCCAGATCGAGGCCGCGGACGCAGTGCTGTTCGCGACCCCGGAGTACAACCACTCGATTCCCGGCGCCCTGAAGAACGCCGTCGACTGGGCCTCACGCCCGTTCGCGACCGCGGCGCTGCGCAACAAGCCCGTCGCCGTGGTCGGCGCCAGCACCGGCATGTTCGGGGCCGTCTGGGCCCAGGCCGAGCTGCGCAAGTCGCTCGCCGCCGCCGGCGCCCGCGTCGTCGATCGTGAGCTGCCGGTGCCCGACGCCGAGAACGCCTTCGCTCCCGGCGGCGGCCTCGCCGAGCACGACCAGGCGCTCGCGCTGGGTGAGATCCTCGCCGAGCTGGTCGCTGAGGCCCGCGCACGGGCGGCGACGCCCCTCGCCGCCTGACGGCGCCCGGGCGCGGGCGTAGCCCTCTCCGCCTCCCGGCGCCACCGGCCGCCGGGAGGCGGAGAATGCCTCGATGGCCGCCCCCCAGCTCGCCGACACCGATCCGCCGCGGGTCAGCGACGAGCTGGAGGAGTGGCTCACCGGCGAGGAGCCGAAGACGCTCGGCGGCCTGATCGACGTGTTCGGCGAGCGCAGCTTCGCGATCGTCTTCGTGCTGCTGCTGGCCGTGCCGGCGCTGCCGCTGCCCACCGGCGGCGTGACGCACGTGTTCGAGGTGATCGCGATGCTGCTGTCGCTCGAGCTGATCGTCGGCCGGCGCACGATCTGGCTGCCGGCGCGCTGGCGCGGGCTGCAGCTGGGAGGCGAGAGCAAAGAGAAGTTCATCAACCTGCTGCTGCGGCGGATCAGGACGCTCGAGCGGATCTCACGCCCGCGGGGGCGCTGGCTGTTCGGCCACCGGCTCAGCGGCAGCGTCTTCGGGCTGACGGTGCTCGGGCTGACGCTCGCCGCGTTCTTCGCCCCGCCCTTCTCCGGGCTTGACACGCTGCCCTCGATCGGCGTCGTCGTGCTCGCGCTGGGCTACCTGCTCACCGATGTCGCGCTCGCCGCCGCGGGCGCGTTGATCGGGCTGCTCGGCGTCGCCTCGGTGATCTTCCTCGGAAGCATCGCCGTCAAATTCTTCAAGGGCCTCTTCTAGCCGCCGGCTAGGCACGAAAACCTCGCAGAATTCCATCAATCAGGCATCAGGCCCGTGCGGTCTGCAACGATGCCACCGGGATGAGACCACTGATATGGGGGATCGTTGGGCTATGCGGGCTCGGCGCCATCGTCCAGTTGATCGGCGTTCACGGCGCCACCGACGAACGCGCCGCGATCCGGCGCGCCCTGCGGGCGCCGTTTCAAGACCTGCGCCGCCGCGACGCCCGGGCGCTGTGCGAAGACTTCACCCCACCCGTCGCCGCGCGCCTCGCCGAAGCCTCCCCGGGCAGCTGTCCCGCGCAGGTGGGCAGGCTCTTTCGGGTGAGCCGGGGCGACATGGAGCTCGTCGCGCCTCAGAGCTCCACCGCACGCGGGCGTGGCGCCGTCACGGCGATCGCCTGGCGCGGCGACCATGCCTCCGCCCTCTCCTCGCTGCTGGGAGCCTCGAACCCCTCCCGCCGCTGGCGGCTGCTACGCGAGCACGGCCGGTGGCGCATCAGCACGCCGGTAACGCTGCGAATGCGCTCCGACTGCACAGGGCATCTGCTCGGCGCGCATGGCTGCGTCGAGGCGTTCTCGATCGACCTCGCCCAGAGCTGAGCACCCCTCCCCGGGCTCGCGAAGCAGGTATGGGAGCCGGTCCAGCCGCGTTCGCGCCGCGGCCCTGACGCCGGCCGGCTCAGGGTTCGAGGTCTTCCTCCAGGTCTTCGACCTCCGCGGCGAGGTCCGCCACGCTCACTTCCAGGGCGTCCGCGATGCGCCTGACCGTGGTCCATCCCGGGCTGTTCAATCCGCGCTCGATGCGCGACAACGCGGACGATGTGATCCCTGCGTCGAACGCCAGCTCTTCCTGCGTCATGTCCCGTTCCTCGCGCAGGCGTTTGAGTTGCGCAGCTAGGAATGGGTCCGCTTGTTCATGCATCTAAGAAACATTTCGGACTGTTGGGGTCAAAGTCTAGGGGTCGCAGTCCTAGGACTCAAGGACGGAGTATCCTGCTGCGTGCACAAATCATCCCCACAGATGGTCACGTGCATGGCCTGACGAGCATTCGTGCGCAAGCGCGGGGGCTAGTCGGTCCCGCCAGAGGCCCCCGGGAGCTTGCCCCCCGGGGGCTTCCGGTGCGGCCGCTAGCGAGGGTCCGGGAGCGGGGCCCCGGGTGCGCCCGGGGCCGTCCGGCGCAGCAGTCCCACGGCGATCAGACGCAGCTCGTGAAACATCGGCCTCGCCACCAGCGCCAGCGCCAGCGCGCCGGCCAGCGCGCCCAGCACGGCGGCGAGCGCCATCTCGGGGATCGCCGGCAGACCCGACCACAGGCGCACCGCGCCCGCGGCCGCCGCGACGCCCAGCCCGGTTCCGAATCCCGGCCACATCGCCCCGAGCGTCACGCTCACGGGGATGCTCAGCACCCGCGAGGCCGCGATCGTCATCAGCGCCACCCAGAAGATCAGTGTTCCGCAACGTCCCCATGCCACTGCATTGATACCCAATGGGGCCAGCACGATAATCGTCGCGACGAGAATCGGCAGCTGGATGAACGTCAGCCCCACCATCACGCGCTGGCGGCCGAGCGCCTTGAAGGCGTCGCCGAGGGCGAAGCCCGAAGCCGAGACGCCCGACATCACACACACCGCCGCGAACACGCCCGTGGCGTCACGCCACTTCGCCGAGAACAGCGTTTCGACGATCGGCCCCGCCTGGACCGCCAGCCCCGCCGCGAGCGGTAGCGCGTACAGCGACTGGTAGTTCACGAGCCGCCCCGTGGCCGCCGCCATTCCGTCCCGGTCGAGCACGCGCTTGCGCGACAAAGCCGGAAACGCCACCAGCGAGACCTGGTTCGCGACGTTCTCCAGCACCAGCGAGGGGACGCGGAAGGCGACCGTGTAGAGGCCCAGCGCCCGCTGGCCCAGCACGCGCCCGACGACCGCGACGTCCACCTGCGTCGTGATCTGGGCCAGCAGCGAGAGCATCGAGGCCCCGAAGCCGTAGGGGATCACGCTTTTCGCGATCTCGCGGTCGAAGCGCAGCGTCGGGCGGAAGTCGGTGCAGATCCACAGCGAGATCGCCCACGCCGTCGTGCCCGCCAGCATTCCCCACACGAGCGAGGAAGCGCCGAAGCCCGCGAGCGCCAGCGAGATGCCCACCGCGGCGCGCATCAGCGAGTTGACCACCTGCGTGATGATCCGCATGCGGAAGCCGAGGTCGCGCAGCAGCAGCCCGTCGTGCACGCCGCCGAGACCCGTCAGGAAGATGTCCAGCGCCGCCAGGCGGAACAGGCCCGTGTGGCCGGAGGCGTGGAAGAAGCTCGCGATCAGCGGCGCCGCCGCGAGCGCCACGAGCGTCAGCAGCGTCGTGAGCGCGATGTTGATCGTGAACGCCACGTCCACGCGCTCGGAGTGGCCCTCCTCCTGCTCGTAGATCACCGTCTGGCCCATGCCGAGGTCCGTCGTCAGCTCGATCAGGCTCAGCACCGCCGTCAGGGCGGCGACGACGCCGAACTGCGACGGCGCCAGCAGGCGCGTCAGCACCAGCAGCGAGCCCATCGCCAGGCCCTTCGTCACGAGGAAGGAGAAGATCGACCAGAAGATCCCGCTCTTCACCGAGCTGCCCAGCGAGGGCGGCGTCGACTCCGAGAGGGCGCCGTCGGCGTCGAGGCCGCCGGGCCGCGGCTCGCCCGCGGTGCTCATGCCGGCTCCTGCGAGGGCACCGCCGGTGCGCCGCCGCGGCGCAGCTTGCGCAGCAGCCGCCCCGGCAGCGCCCGCGCCACGCGCGAGGCGATCAGCGCCGCGGGGGCCGGGTCCGCGCGGTCGAACCAGTCGTAGCCCGAGGGCCGCGCGAACGCACCGAGAAAGCGCGCCGCCGCGACCGCGGGAGAAGGCGCGTCGGGGTGGCCCGGGTCGCGCACCGCTTCCTTCAGCCAGCCGACGTCGCCCTTCAGATGGCGCATGCGCCGGCCGCTCAGGTAGCCGCGCACCGCTTGCAGCGGCTCCCCGGCGGCCCACTCGTACAGCAGCAGCGGGAAGTCGACGCCGGCGCGCACGGCGATCTCGACGGACGCCGACAGGCGGGAGTTGATCTCCATCAGATACGCCCGTCCCTCCGCGTCGCGGCGGTACTCGATCTCCGCGTAGCCCTCCAGCCCCAGCTCGCGGATCAGCGCTTCGGAGGCGGGGCCGATGTCCTCCGGCACCGGGATGCTCGAACGCAGCACCGAGCTGCCGCCCAGCACCGGGTACATGCGCTCGGCGCGCTGCGCGAACGTCGCCCAGATCGTCCCATCCGCGTAGAGCACGCTCACCGCCTCGCGCGCCCCCGGCAGCCACCGTTGCAGGAGCGCGCCGACGCCGCCCTCCAGCAGCACCGCCGTCTGCTCGAGCGCCTGCTCGCGCGTGCGCGCCAGCGTCGGCGCCGCGCGCCAGGCCGCCGGGCCGGCACCCGCGCCCGCCCACGAGATCGCCGGCTTCACCACGACCGGCAGGCCGATCCGCTCGACCGCCGCGAGCGTGCTCTCGCGGTCGCTGACGCTCGTGCCCGGCGGGATCGCCAGCCCGATGCGCTCCGCCGCCGCCAGCGTCGTGCGCTTGTCGATCGCAAGCGCCAGCGCGCGCTCGGGCGCAAGCGCCAGCGACGCCACCGCTTCCACGCGCGCGCGATGCTCGCGCAGCGCCTCGATCGAGCCGTCGTGGCTGGTGATCAGCACCGGGCGCCCGATCGACTCGCACAGCTCGCAGACGCTCGCCACGAACCGCTCCGGGTCGAGCGCCACGTCGGGCAGCACCGTGCTGCTCGCGCACCAGCGCGAGGCGAACGTCGGGGCGCCGTCGTGCGTCTCCGCCGCGTGCACCTTCACGCCCGCCCGACCGAGCGACCTCACCGTGACAAGCGACTGCCGCAGGTCCGCGTCGAGGACCAGCGCCGGCCTGCTCTCTCGGGCAGCGTCAGTCACCGCATCACCGTATCCAACGCATGCGGGCACACGTGGCTATAGTCGGCCGCCCTCGGCGGTAACTGAAGCCGGCCACTCCCACGTGCGAGCCCCCTTTCGCCAGCTATCGAAGCGCGCCCTCGCCGCCGATGCGCTGCGGCTCAGCGGCGCGGGGACGCTGCTGCGCCGCGCCGCGCCCTGGCCCGGCGTGCTCGTGCTCTCCTATCACCGGATCGGCGAGGCCC
>Ga0335072_10002751_pt1 | contig 27061 bp, 33 predicted proteins | sample Lox_Sample_21_FD_206725 | JGI IMG/M metagenome (GOLD analysis project Ga0335072, IMG submission 206725) | Soil microbial communities from Loxahatchee National Wildlife Refuge, Florida, United States - Lox_Sample_2.1 | ecosystem: Environmental > Terrestrial > Soil > Wetlands | place: USA...
TCAGGCGTAAGTGCCCGTAGCTTTGAATGAAACCGCCTTAGTTCTGTTTGTACAAGCGCATCCGCCGCCATTTGCAATCTGCTGACGGCGGGCGCCACATCCAGTGCCACCGCTGGCCGATGATAGCGAATTATCTGCTGTACTACGGTCATCTCGGCTTTTTCCGCCGAGGCTGTTGTTCACTGTGCGCCTTATTGCTCATAGATCACGTACTCCTCTACTGTGGTGCCCCATGGAGCAAGATGGGGGACGACCGAAATGACTAGGTCTCGGGAGTCGAATACCCACACATCGAAATCTTCGACGTTCCCAGCACTCATCTGTGCGGCCTTCTTGTCGTCCATATGCATCAACCTTGCCAGCTAAACTGGCCCGTCAGTCGATCAGTGGTTCGCCACCATGCGACTCCTGAGAGTCGCCACCTCAGCTCTGCTGTCAGGGCGGCGATAAGTGGAACCTGACATCAACAAAGCTCATCGAATGTTCGGGAAACGGTTCCATTTTTACCGTCTCGCCCCGTTCATGCATAGCGCAACTCTCGTGCCAAACCGCCCAGGCTCTCAAGTCGTTGATTTCTTGAAACGAGACCTTGACTCTGAACACGGACGAAAGACCTCGATGTCAATAATGTCGACAACTGTCGAAACTCGGGTCGTTGCGCTAAGTCATCGAGCGCCGCGACCAGACGCCGCAGTTCCCCAGCATCGAAACCGGGTTCGACCTCGATCGAAATCCCCTGCGCCAGCACAATGCGAAACTGGCAACTTCGTGTCACGCTCGCCGCCAGCATCCGGTCCTTACTCGCGACGCAATCCGCTACGATCTCCACCGGCACAATCTTTTCGTCGGCTGCGCACTGCGCCACTCGCCGGCGCCACACATCCAGCGTGTGAATGCTCAGCCCACGCATCGCGCAAAACTCCTTGCGCCCAAGCCCACTCTGCTCAAACTCAGAAACCAGACGATCTGCCTCAGCCCGGCTCCGCCTGCGAAATGCTCGACCAACACTGTTCGAATCCATCCCTACACTTCAGCACACCGCGAATTCAAACGGAAGAATGAGGTTGCCCGAATGCATACGAACAAAGGCTAGGTTTCGTTAACCGAATGTCTTAATCTGAAAGGCTAAGCATCAACTTCGGCTAAATAGAACTGATCGAGAAGCTGTTCACGCCCGGGCCCGCATCACAATCATCGTGGATTCAACCGTTTCGGGTTAGCAAGAGGGCTCGAAGCGATTAACTGGCCCGCGAATCGCCCATATCGAAGAAATTCTCGGAGTGGCGAGGACGATGATGTGCTGCGCGAAGGGAGGCAGGTGTGGAAGGAACCTCGGCTATCCACGATAAAGTAATTTCTCGGTGCGTACCCTTGAATTCGTCGTCAGTGACGCATTCCCCACGATAAGGGCAGTTAGCGTAGCAGGTTCTGTGCCGATTCGAGCCAGTCGGCGGCGCCAGCGCTGCTGCCACGCAGCTGCGCCGACGCTGTCCCGACTGTGAGGGTTTTCGTCACTGCCTGGCCTTAAGTTCTCCCATGCGCCGGCCGATCCACCAGGCCGACATCGAGCACCACACAAAACAGCACACGAGTTCATGCAGCATCGTGAACGCGCCGGCAGCTAGCGCAATCGCGGCCGTGAGCGCGTGCGATGGATGCCAGTGCGCGCCGACGACGAGTCCGGTCAGAAACATCGCCGAAGCCCCAAAAAACATCACAACCGGATTGCCGAGGCGCACGTTGAGTTTTTCGTTCATGGTTTTCTTCTCCAAGAATTGGTGAGGCGCTCTCCAATCCAAACCGCAGCGTGTTTGGGCGTGCGCCTTTGGGTGGAGAGCGCGAAGGAAGATTGAGGTTGAGAGATGGCGGCGTGGGAAGGCGTGGCGCTCGGTCCGTGTGTACTGGCTGATTACTGTTCGCGCGGGCCACCGAGCAGCTCCGCAAGTTGTGGCCGGAGATCCGCGAGAAGCCGCAAAAGAGAACGTCGATACTGAAGTTCGGTCTCCTCCAAGTCCGCTGCGAAGTAGGCATCAAGCTGTCGGAACCGGTCTTCTGGCAGAAGGCTTCGTGAGTCGGCCAGCGCCGCGAGGAGAAGCTCCTGCTCGAGGTCGCTCGTTGAGAGCCAGTCAGGCGCTTCGTAATGAATGGGCTCTCCGGCTGCGCCTGGATTGCTGCGTCGTCGCTGGTTTTGGTCGTTGGACATCTGTGCTCCTTGTTTTGCCGCAGGCAAGCAAAGGGGCAGGCGCACGCCTGCCCCTTTGCTTGGCGGCCATGGTGAGGGTGTGGATGTTGGGAGGCGGGTTCTGGCCGAGGTGGCAACGGATGTGCCAGGGCCGAGCCATCAAAGCGCGATGCGATCGTTTACGGCGTGTTGGATTTGCTGCGTGCTGTTGAGATAATGTGCCGTGGTGGACAAGTCCTCGTGCCCCAGCAGAGCCTGAACCTGCTCCAACTCGCCGCCAGCTTTGCGGCAGAGTTTGGCGCACGTGCGGCGCAGATCATGCGGGCCAAGATGGTTGATCCCCGCGGCTTTGGCGGCCGTCACCACTACATCCCAGATCGCCCACGCGCTCAGCCCAAGGCCTGTGATCGCGCCGCCTTTGCGCATGGCGCGCCAAATCGGACCTGAAGTGATTCCCGCAGCGCTGGTCCACTCGTCCAAAGCATCTTTCGCCGCCGCGGGTATCGGTACGGTGCGAACCCGTCCTCGTTTGCCGATGAGGTCAGCGATGACCCACCGGCCCTCGCGCCGCTGAATCAGTCTCATGTCGAGCGCCGCGGTCTCCTCGCGACGCAGACCGCAGTGGCACAGAGTGGAAAGAATTGCGAAGTTGCGCTTGCCGATGAGCTCTGTACGGTCGACAGTCGCAAGCAGGCACTGAGTTTCTTCCGTCGTGAGCCAGGTTCCAAGCCGAACGCCATTCTGTGGAACGCCTGGCACCGAGGTGATGCGAACGGCCTCAGCTGGATCGATGAGACCATTCTCGCGTGCTTCGTTCACGAGTTTGCGAATCCCGCAGAGTCTTTGGTTGATGGTCGCGGCGCTGAGGCCTTCCGCGATCATGGAGGCACGGTACTCCATCAGAATCATGCGCGAGATGGGCCGGCCTGGCGCTGCTTCGATCAGATCATCGAAGGCGGTCAGGTAGGCGCGCTTTGTGTGTCGGGAAACAACGGAGTGCGCGAGCATTTTGCGCAGTGCATTCAACGAATCGGAATTTGTGAGAGTCGTCTTGTACAGACAGGAAGACACGAAGGCTCCTTTCGTCCCGGTGAAGGGACTTAACCAAAGTTGGAAATTTGAAAGGGAATGAATATCGAGAGGCGCGCACGGCACCGTGCTTCCGGGTCGTGATTCGCGCACAAGCTTCTGGGAGATGAGGTGAGGAGAAGCGTCCAGCAGTGGAGTTTGAGCGGAGGATCTGTGGCGGGAGTGGCCTGGTTATTTCAGCCGCTTGTACTCAACATTGCCGAAGAAGCCCGGCCCGAGAAGGGTGTCGGTTTGCTTGACGTAGGTTAAATCCGCCGACATGAGCAGTCCCTTGACCTCAAGAGCACCATCCTTATAGATGGCTCCGGTTTTTCCGGACGGGCTGATGATGAGGAATTCGTCGCCGTTGCGGACGACCTGAAAACTGTCGGTTGGGTTTGCTTTGTTGACCCACTTGCCAAGGAACTGCGATCCGGTGGATCTGCATCCGCTAAGGAACACGACGCAGAAGAGAGAGATCGTGATGAAGCGCAAGAGCATTGATTTCATAAAGAGCCTCCAAGAATTTGAACCGCGCCCAAAGGTGCGGGTGATCTGTGAAATCGGCGAGCAAGATCGCCTCCGACTCCAACGTGGCAGCGCACGGTGCTTTAACGCGAGCAGCGGTGCCAGCCTGCGCGGTCACCGACGTGTCTAACCGGCTTTCGGTCTCGGACTCCGGAACTCGAACGACGCCGCAATCGATTGTGGAGATTGCTAAATTGCGCTGAAAGCGCTCGAGTACGGGGTAGGCAGGCGTTCGCCTCGCGACCTCCAGGCATTCCGCCGAAGTCCAGTATCCGATGAGCGCAAAAATGCTGGGAGTTTTGCGGCTCCGGAAGGTCCGAACCCCGAGAAACCCGATTGGGTAGTATTTCCTGGCCAGCAGAGACCACAATCCCCCGGACATGTGCGCACTCAGGAACGCCTGGGTCTTGGTCGGGTCCGGATCGACAATGCAGATTTTGAGTGTTCTGACCATCATGACTTCCCGGTCAAACAAAAATGGCGGCCCGAGCCGCCACGGTTCGAACGTGTGATTTGAATCATCTCGCCGTCTTCAGTCGTCCTCGTCGCAGCAGCAACCGCAATCGCTTCCAGCAGTGGTGAATTTCCAGACGAGAACGAACGGCAGGAACAGAATCGTGAGCGCGAGTTTGACCAGCTTCCAGCGTCCGGCCGCCGAGAGCGAGCGTATCCACTGAATGATCAGGTAAACGAGCAGCACAAAGACCGCGTATTGGATTGCGACCGTCGCATATTGCACGACAGCCGTGTTCATGAAGTCCATTTGCGAGTCGATCATCGTTACTCCTTTCCGGGCACGATGGCGCGTGCCCGAAGAATGCTTGTTGGATTGGAGAAGAGAAGTCCCGGCGCTACGCCGAGTGCCTGGTGCGCATGCCGAAGGCAGTTGGCACGTCAGGCGGCCGAAACCGAGCTACATGATGTAGCAGTTCTCAAAGATGAGTTCCATCTCCCCGGGAGGAAGAGTCTCCTCGTCGGGGTCGTAGAATTCCGGATCGCGATATTCGCATTCCTGATCATCAAGGCAATCCTCGGGGTCTTTGAAGGTGGGACCGTTGGCTCGGGCATAGGCGGCTCCCTCATCCAACGCTTCGTTGAACCGCTGAGCGCCTTCATCGCTCCAGAAATCAGGAGCCGCTTCTTCCTCCTCTCTGGGTTCATTTGAGGGTGAGTTGTCGTTAGTCATTGCCATCCGATGTCTCCTTCCGCGGGCAGGCTTCTGACCAGGCCTGACCCGCATATTGATTGTCGGAGCAAACTGGCGTCCGTAGATCGAAACAGTACTTTTGGGTTGTTCCACCCATGCACATCGATTCCATCAAGAGATCGCGTTGTTCAACCACTGCCCGGGGATTTCGAAGTCTTTCGCGGATCGAGATCCTCGAAGCGCAGGATCACCGCGGTCAGGCCCAGGGCACGCGCCAGCGGCAGAAGCTTGTTGACAGGAAGGAGTACATGGCCGCATTCGAGCCTGGACAAGTAACTCCGGTCCAGGTTTGCGACCAGGTTAGCGAGCTGCGACTGAGACATGCGGCGTCGCTTACGTAAAATGCGGACCACTGTGCCCATACTGTGGGCAATCTGGTTCTTCTGTTCTTGAGGGCAAGAACCAAGCAGGCTGTCGATGTCAATCTTCACGTATCGCAGAGGAAGAGAGTAATGGCAAGCGATGCAATTGCCGCTACGCGGGTATTGGCGTGTTTTGCAGCGCCGGCAGGTGATGGTTTCGTTGTCGCGAATGGAGGGGAGAAATTGGGTAGACATGGCTTTCCTTTGAACACGCGCGAGGTAAAGTTGTCGGGATGAGGAGAGTCCCCGGCCGACGTTGGTTGAACAGGAAGGAGTGCGCGGCGCCCGCACTGCAACGATGAAGCCAGCTTCTCAGAACGGGCCGCAGTCTTCGCACGCTGGCCGCTTCCTAGAGATCGAAGCGAAATCAAGATCGCAAACGATTGTCAGTTGGAGAGGATCTCTCCGCGTTCTTCAAGGACCGCTTCCAGGTCGAAGTCGCGGGCATCGGGGACATGTAGCGACCGGGTTGCTATACGTGTGAAATTGGATGGTGGGACGTGAAGCCTATAGTTTCCTGCTTGAACGGACTCCGGCGAGTGGACCCTATGCCCTCCGATCCACAGTCGATCGCTGAGGGCGACCGCGTATCCTAACATCGCTAACTCGCTCTCGAGTTCGTCATTGATTGAGCCGGGCGGCACATCCGCGTAGCCGCGTTCGCTCCTCTCGACTGCCGCAATTAAGTTCACTACTGCACGATGCATTTCGTTCCTTTCTGTTCGTCTTAACTGCGATGCCCGCGCTCGCGGATGGTCTTCGAGTTCTTTGCATTTGGCGGAGTGCGTGGCATGATTTGTACAAATGACGAGAGTTCTCCCGCAGCTGCAGGGCAGCCGGTAGGAGGTCGTGGGTCTGGAATGGAGGAGGTTGTGACCGGAAGGAATCTACCTATGATCGGAACCCTAGGCAGGAGGGCAAGACAGGACTTCTGCTGTGACGAGTTGCTGAACCTGAGTCAGCCGCCTGTGCCATGATCAAGCAATAAACCCAATCCTAAGCAGCGGCCGCGTGTGCCACACGTGTGCCGCACTTCACGTCTTAGGAGGGGATATGGCCCGCAAAACTGGCCAAATCGTTCGCCGCGTACCCACCACATGGCTGGTCCGCATCTACGTTGGTCGCGATTCGGAAACTCGGAGGCGCAGATACGTCGGCAAGTTCATCCATGGAGGCCTGCGGTCTGCACAGGCCCACCTCGATCGGATGCTCGCAGAGCGAAATCTCGGTCGCAACATCCGTTCTTCCTGGCAAACTCTCGATATGTACCTCGACCACTGGCTCAACATCTGTGCCTGCCCACGGTTGCAGGTTAAGAGCTTTCGCGATTATTCGAACCTGCTGGGGTCCTGCCGCGGAGGCGACGGGCAGCCTGAAGTGGAGAGGACCTGCGATACAGCGAAGGGCATGCTACTGTTGTCACGCAATCCAGCGGATCCCATGCACAATATACAAACACTCGTGCACTATGACGCCAAAGGTCGAATCACGTCTTCCAATCCGGCATTCGATGACGAAATCAACCGAGTTCTCAATCTCAATTCGGCCGGGCTGATCAACAGCCGAATTGGCGAGCTTCGGGCGTCCCAGAACGCGCTTCGCATACGCGGCACGTCATCACGCGCGGCGCGAGAACGGGCGCAGAATCCAGCCCAGGAGCTCAACCCGCATCAGCGAGTCAGGGAAGCGATGACATTCTCACGCGACAGAAACTGTGTGCGGGAAGCCGTGGTCGATGAAAGGGTGATTACCCGCGATGCGCTGCGCCGTGGCATGGGGAAATTACCTATGCGCAGGTGCGAGGCAATCTTGATTCCCGGCTTGCTTCAGGAGAATTCCAGACGGTGGAACGGGCTCAGATGCCAGGCCGACAGTTCACCACCGCGAAGACCATCGAGGCAGAACAGGAGGTCGTGCGCCGGATGCGCGAAGGTCAAAATGTGCTGGCAGCCCACGATGAGCCGCGCCGATGCGATCCAGGTTGCTGATCGACATCCGCACTTGAATCGCGCACAAAAGAGCGTGCTCGACAATGTCCTCAGCTCTCCCGACCGTGTTCAGAGTATCCAAGGATTTGCAGGCGCTGGCAAAACCACGACCCTGTCCGCAGTCCGCGGCACCGTCGAGATACAGGGCTACGAAGTGCAGGGCTTCGCGCCAACTTCGCGTGCCGCGCGGCAGCTTCGTGCGGCCGGCATTGAAGCGGGCACTTTGCAAAGTTTCCTTGCCCGCGCAGTCCCATCCGATGCGGCGCCGGAGCGAAAGCACTTCTATTTCGTGGATGAATCGAGCCTTGCCAGCACGAACCAGATGCGGGAATTTCTGACCCGGCTTGGCCCTATTGACCGGGTACTTCTGATTGGCGATGTCCGCCAGCATCAGGAAGCAGGCCGCCCCTTTGAACAATTGCAAGAAGCCGGGATGCGCACGGCCAAGCTTGACGAGATCGTCCGCCAGAAAGATCCGGCCCTCAAGTCCGTCGTCGAATTCCTTACCCGCGGCCGGACTTCCGCCGCCGTGGATATGCTACAGCAGCAAGGCCGGATTCGGGAGAATCCCGTTCCTCAGGAACGTATCCGTACGATTGCGCGAAGCTTCGCGGAATCTCCGGTCAACACAAATGATTGTCTCTCCCGACAACGCTTCGCGCCGCGAATTGAATATGGCCGTGCGCCATGAACTGAAAGCCAACGGGAAGGTGGCGTCGGAGGATCCCAGCTTCCGCGTCCTCATTCAGCGACAAGACATGACCGGCGCCGACCGAGCTTGGGCTAATCATTCACAGCGCCCGAGAAATCGCTCGGCGTCGCCAACCGCGATATCGCTGTGATCGAATACATCTCCCCGGATGGCCCCATTACCGCGCGGTCGGAAGACAATCGGCTCATCGAGTTAAACGCGGCCGAACATCGCCATTTTGACCACGGCTCCGCCGTCACCAGCCACAGCGCCCAGGGGCTCACCGCCGAGCGGGTTCTCATCAACGCTGAAATCGGCGTTCATCCGGACCTGCTCAACTCGCGATTCGGCTATGTCTCCGTCTCTCGCGCCAGCCACGAAGCAACCGTATTCACCGACGACGCCGCAAAGCTCCGCCAGCAACTCGGAACGGAAGTCGGTAAGACATCCGCACTGGAACTCAACCAAACAACGCCCAGCGCAAGAAATTGGAATCTCGTGAACAACAAACTCTTTTCACTCAACGACAACAGAACGCCTCCCTTGGAGCAAGAAGCCCATCGCCGTCTGGTTCTACGACGAATTGCTTCCCCCCGCAGCCATGATGGCTGCCGGTCACCAAGGTCAACAATATGCCACGTCTGGAGATGCGAGTATGCTCAAGAAGGATATGACACTGAATCGACAATTCTGTTTCGACGGAGACCAGCTATGTCGGGAAACATCCGGCACTTCTATTGTTTTGGGAAGATTGCAACTAAGGGCCACACCGGTCTTCGACACCTATTGGAAGTTTGCATGCGAACGTCAAGCCATCTTTCTCCGCAGATTAGAAGGTAAAACGCCGTGGACTCGCGATTCCATTCTCTCCACCTATCGCTTTACCAATCCATACCGCGCCACCGATCGTGTGAGTCAATTTCTCATTCGCGAAGTGGCCTACAAAGGAGACCAGTCCCCAAACGAACTGTTTTTCCGCATCATCTTGTTCAAACTGTTCAATAAAATTGAAACTTGGCAATTGCTGACGAGTGAGGTCGGAGAGCCCTCCTACGCGGATTACTCGTATCATATCTATAATCGCGTGCTGACGAATGCGCTCGAGTCGGGATCTAGAATATATTCTGCCGCCTACATCATGCCGTCCGGAGGCCGTTCGGGGCTGGACCGCAAGCACCAATCCCATCTGCTCCTACTGGAGAGAATGATTCGAGAAGACGTTCCTGGGCGAATCTCGAATATGAGACGCATGGCAGATGCGTTCAAATTGCTTCGGTCCTATCCGATGCTTGGAGATTTTCTGGCTTATCAGTTCGTAACAGATCTCAATTACAGCACGCTTTGCGATTTCGCCGAGAGTGAGTTCGTCGTACCAGGTCCCGGGGCCTGCGACGGTATTCGCAAGTGCTTTCCTGAACTGCCGATGTCACAATCGGCTGAAGTCATTGAATCCGTTTGCGAAGTTCAAGAGGAGCAATTCAATCGTCACGAACTCGACTTCAAGACGCTATGGGGAAGGCGGCTACAGCTCATTGACTGCCAGAATCTATTTTGCGAAGTCGACAAGTATGCACGAATAGCCCACCCGGACATTGCGGGAATCTCGGGCCGTACCCGAATCAAGCAGTCATATCGCCCGAAAGGAGCTTTGCCAAAATTGTTTTTCCCGCCGAAGTGGAAAATCAACGATCAGATTCCGATCGCATTTCGAGCGCCCGATTGCAGACCCAAACTCGTTGCAGACGCTCAAGTCGCTGTCCCGGAATTGGCACTATATTAGCGGTGAAAACTATAAGGGCTTCAACTGTCCGGAGAGAATCTGGAGAATAGAATCGACCGCACATTTGAAGTCGTTGTTCTCGACCGAGAATACCGGATAACGCCCACTCTCTCTCGCAGCGAGTTTGAGATAAAGCTTTAAATGCCGATCAAAATGATCTTGCGGGTGCTCCGGTCGAAATGCTTCGGATCGCGTAACAAGAAAAACTGCATCTGGCAGCCTGCCCTCCCAAACAACCTGCTCGGCTTGAACCAGCAATTCGATCGCGGTTGCGTCAACATTTGCCGCCGTTCCATAGACCCACGTTGACCACCAGAAACGGTCCAAAAGCACCACAGCTCCACTATTCAATGCGGGAAGAATCGTACTCTGAATCGAATCCATGTGCGCTGCAATGTGAAGTGTTTGCAAGGCGATCGGATTTATTTGGGCGATACCGAACCGATTCGGGTCGTGATGTAGACCATATACGATGGCCCCAAGAGACCCCGGAGTTCTGCCTGGGAATGAGGCTTCTTTGACGGTTGAAATCGACCTTGCCAGTTGCGCACGGACCTCCTCCAACAGGCTTGACTTCCCAATTCCATCCGGGCCCTCGAATACGATCAACTGTCCCGAATCCACAGTGAACCTCCAAGAATTTCGGACCTGTTGTCAGGGTATGTCTGACAATCGAACATTGCAAGAGGCGCATGATGGAAAGTCGGACATTCTTTGGGTCTATCGAGAGTGTGCTGCTGCGTGCTCGACGCTGCGCCTCACAGAGTTCCTCATAAGTTCTTTAGAAACTTTATAGTTCTACGATCCTGTGAGCCAGTCAGACCCTTCGAATCCTTCCCGAATTTCATTTCCCTATTCTAAAATGACCGCAATATATGTTTGACTTTCGAACATTTTTTGGGCATAATGATCGAAAGTCGAACGTCAGGAGTGCCCATGACGACGAAAGCGGAGTCGAACCCGAAGATATTTCCCAAAGCAGCTATCCAGGCTGTACTTGATGGCTGGTGGGATTCGAAAACAAAATCTCCCCTCAAGAAGCCGAAGCCTCCAACGGAGACTCACAGCAAGGGCGGCAACGTTTTCGACATTTTGCCGGAACTGACATCGCAGCAAGCTGTAGGTGTGCTGCTCAATCTCAAAGATCAGCTCGGATACGAACCGAGCAAGAAGCTGATACGCCGCGGCGGGTACAAGAACCGGGCGGACTTTATCGGACAATTCTGTGATGCCCTGGAGAAGGACTTCAAGGCGCACTACGGTCTCAGCGAGCAATCAGAACAAAATGTAGTACAGGAGATTCATGCCCATGCCTAAACCAGACATTGATCGCAATCGACTCGGAGGGCTTCTCCGCGATGCTCGGGAATATCTCGAACTCTCGCAGGATGAAGTCGCAAAAAAAATGAATCTTCCCCGGACTGCAATTTCGCTGATTGAGTCCGGACAGCGACGGGTTGATGCCTTAGAGCTGAAACAATTCGCTCAACTTTATCAACGCCCCGTCGCGTACTTCACGGACGAAGAGCCCGCCGCTTCAGCGATGCCGGAAAGTGTCGCTCATCTGGCACGAACAGCTTCCAAGCTCTCCGATAAAGACAGAGAAGAGCTGACTCGGTTCGCCGAGTTTTTGGGAACACGCGCCGATTCGAGGAGTTGATATGGTCGACATGCGGGATACCATTCTGGGAGCGACATTGGAGGCGGAACGGCTGCACAAGCAGTTGAAGACGCAGGAACATCTCGTTCAGCTCTCGGGCAATATTGACGTATTTGGAGCCATCGTGCATCTGGGCATAAAGCTGCTGTTCAAGCCGCTCGACGGCTTGTTGGGCGCCTATGTTCCGGCTCAGAACAGATCGGGAATCCTGGTAACGACCCAGCGCGCACTTGCCGTTCAGAGGTTCACTGCTGCGCACGAACTTGGCCATGCATATCTTCAACACGACGCGAGAATCGACGACAAACGAATCTTAAAGCGTTCGCCCTTCGCCAACGTGCAATATGACTTGCGGGAGGTCGCCGCCGACACCTTCGCGTCTATCTTTCTGATGCCGGAGTGGTTGATCAATTTCCATGCAGAACGCCAGGGATGGGACTGGAATAGTGTGTCGGACCCGGTTACGGTGTACCAGCTGTCGCTTCGAGTAGGCGTTAGCTACGACGCCCTCTGTCGCACGCTACTGCGCTACAACTTCTTAGGCCAGCAAGATTTTCGCCGGCTAGCCGATATTCCACGTAAACAGATCAAACAGAGGCTTCTCGAAAATCATCCCGTCAAAAACTGGTACCCGAATGTTTGGCTTTTGACTGAACGCGACGAAGGTTCCATCATTTATGGAGAACCAACAGACATTTTCGTTGTTCGCCTCAAAGAAATGTCCGGGGCCGGATATCTCTGGGACCTGGACCAAGTGCAGGCCGCTGGATTTGCGATCGTTGCAGATGAGCGACGCCTGCCTGCAACTGAAGATGAAATCGGCGGTACTGTAGATCGGATCCTGACAGCACGGGCAGAGCTGCCGTGCAATGGCACAATCTCAGCCGAGCAGACCCGACCGTGGAACCCTTCTGATTCTTTGGCGCGATTTTCATTTGCTTACGACTTTCGCGGCAAAGAACGTGGTCTTCCGCGGGCCGCTCGCGAGGTCGCTTTTGCCGCATGAACGTATCAGTGAAAATCGATTTGAGGCCTAATCTTGTCCCCGCGCACGACCAGTTGCGCCGCCCCACTTGCATGGCCTTTGCAGCAAGTGACGCCCATGCAGCTCACCGACCCATGCCGTTTGAAACACTGAGCGTGGAATATGCCTATTACCACGCCTCCTTAAAACGTGCGGCATTCAACCCGCATTCCGGAATCGCGATGTCTGATGTTTTGAAGGCCATCGAAGATGACGGTCAACCGGTGGAGGCAGGATGGCCCTACCTTCACCAACTGCCTGGAGATCTTGCCAACTACAAACCGCCGGCGAACGCCGGACCCGTTTACAAACGTGAATCTCAAATTCAATATGACCTGAATGCCATTCGAAGCGTGCTCAAAGCAAACCGTCCTGTCTTGATTGCGATGAATATCTCGGTTGAGTTTTTCTCCGCCAAGGCAGATCGAGTATTGCGCGCCCTGGCTTCCAGCCCATCCGCTAACAGACATGCTCTCGTAGTGGTTGGCATTGGTGAGGAACAGAATGAAGAAGTCTTCTTGGTTCGAAATTCTTGGGGACGAGGCTGGGCAGACGATGGGCACGCGTGGGTCGCCAACAGCTACATCGCTCCCCGACTAATTTCAGTAGGAGTAATGAAGAAATGACCAATCAGTTGATTCATCCAATCGAGGCCGCAACACCAACTCAAACTTGGCTCGAAGCTGCCACCTATCTCGCCCAACAGAAAGATCGGATGTTATTCAATCTGATCCTGGGTGTTCACGAGCCGGCCCTCCTAACTGCCGAAGACTTCCATGTACATGACGTAGTGAATGACTTTCTAGAGGCCCACGATAAACAGCCGCTCGCAACCACCGCCGGAACGATATTTCCTGGAGGGCTGTATCTTCAGGGTGGCGCGAAGGCGGTATATTCCGAATTTCCAACTCTGTACAAAAAGTTTAAGGTTGGTTGGGGAACATATGCCGGGAGGATGTTGAGCCCTACGATCGCCTGGCACGGCGGCGTTCGTTCCCCGCTTGAGGTGATAATAGAAAAGCTCAAGACGCAATCCGCTCAAGGTCACATGAGAGCGGCCTACGAGATGAAGCTCTTTGACGATATCGAGAACGGCGACCTAAGCACCTATGAGCCGACTACGGATTGTAACCTCACTATAGGCCAGCCGTGCTTGACCCACCTAAGTTTCAAGCTACTTCAAGACGGTTCGGTCTCCTTAACCGCCCTTTACCGCACACATTTCTATGTAGAGAAGACCCTGGGAAATCTCCTCGGCCTTGGCCAACTGTTGAGTTTTGTAGCCGAAGAAGCGGGGCTGACAATTGGCCCCTTGGTATGTCATTCCACAATGGCTCAACTGGATGTCGCTCCGAGCAAGAACGGCTCAAAGGGCTGGAATCACGCCAACATCGACACGCTTCTGAAACAATGTCGAAAACAATACGCTACTTCGGATCACGCTCTGCCGGTGATTCAATAGCGCTTTCCAAAACAACGAACGCCGACGCAACCAGCGGGGTATGGCTTAGGCTCACGTGGATTCGGCGGATGCCTTGAGACTGCGCAATTTCGCGGGTCGAACCATTAAGCTCGATATGCGGTTTACCATCGGCATCGTTGTGGGTTTCGATATGGAGCCAATCCACATCATCGGTCCACCCTGTACCGATTGCCTTCATGAACGCTTCCTTCACGGCGAGACGAGCAGCTAGGAATTGAAACCGGTCAGGTCGCTGCTGGCTATCTGATATTTCGATTGCAGTGAAGATCCTCTCCAAGTAGCGATTCTGCTGCTCATTGACGGAAATGACAAATTCTTCAAGCAGAACGAGGTCCGTGCCGATTCCAATGATCATGTGCACACGATACCCTCCACTTCACCCTACTTTCAAGGGCAGCGAAGCGCCACTGAAGTTGGCTGACAGTTTATCCTTGGTTCGCAAGTGGTGCTCTGTGCGAAGCATCGAATCGCCCACTTCGGCAAGAACCGTCCTGGTGGTCTAGAATGTCCCACAAACGCTCCGTATCCGATTTCGTGACCGGAATACCTCTGAACAGGGCAGAATGCATGGGTTGCCGAGTAGGACGAGCGATGAGCTGAGTCACCAGCCCTTAAGAACCTGCACGTCTTCCACTCGGCTTCCGTATCTTGGGCGCGGTTAATTCACCGACTTGGTGCGACTCAGGACGAAGCAAAGGAGTGTGCAGATTGAACGTTTCGACACTTGTGTGGTGCACTTTGCCCGTGGGAAGCCTGCTGGTGGTTTTGGGATTCGCGATCTTGATTTATATCATCCCCAAAGCCGGCAAAAAGTACAGAGACTCAGAGTCCAGAACCGAGTTCTATTCGGTCCGTGCTGGGTATTGGTGTGTCCTGGCCGGGCTCTTTGTGATTGTCACGTCGGCGATTAGCTTGGCTACTCGATATGCCATAGGAATTTTCGGTGGAGGCAAATAATGTCCTTTCTTGCGAGGGGAGAAATTGAAGATCGGATTGACCGCGGCGAGTTGATCAAACTCCCCCACGTTAGCGGCACCCCGATTCACCGCGACGAGACGAAATTCAACCAGGCGTCTTACGATCTCTCCCTCGGAAGAGAAATATATATGGTCGGCAATGCCGCGCCGCAAATTCTGACGAAAAGCACGCCGTATGCTACGCTCACGCCTGGACAGTTCGCTATTTTGACTACAGATGAGGTCATTTCCATACCCAACGATATCCTTGCCCTGATTTCGCTCAAGAGCACCTTCAAGTTCCAGGGTCTCGTAAACATCTCGGGCTTTCACGTGGATCCTACGTTTGAAGGAAAACTCCGGTTTGGAGTTCAAAACGTCGGCCCCTCTGACATCCGCCTCAAATTGGGAGAACCCACGTTTACGATTTTCTTCGCGACGCTTTCCTCAACGCGGATCGGAAAGACCCGCGAAGACAGCGGAACGACACATTTCCGGCCCACGTCTGGCGGCATACGCCTTCAAGATGTTCAATTGCTTGGCGGAGGAAGCTTGAGCTTGGCGAGCGTGCATAGAGAGGTGGAACGCCTATCTACGCTGGTTAAGATATATGGAGGCCTTGCAATCGCTGCCCTTGCCGCACTCGTCGTGGATCTGTTGCAGAAATCGCACTGAGTTTGACCTGAATCATTATCGCGATGCTGATTCCCGACGCATGGTTCGCAAATCCCATCGCTCCCACGCAAGAGACAAAAGCGGGTTCGTACATCTGCTCGATAAATCCTTCGCCAAGTCATAATACGCTCTGCGTCGTGCACTGTCCGCCGCAACAATGACAAGAATGTTCTGTGCGGCTGCATGATCCTGCTGGCGTGCTATTTCTTCAATGTCCTTTTCAACTAGTTCGGGCGAGATAAGCTCAGTTACAGACTTGTTCAAACTCGACCACAATTGATCAGAAGTCCTCTTCGACAACAGGAAGCTATCCTCACTTGCCGGAGCGTCTATTGGCGTAAAAGATGCCAGGCTTTGCAAATCTTGTTCGTAAACATGGAGACTATCACTCAATTGGGTATACGAACCTATTGTGACGCCGAGCCAGCCTGCTACTACTTCTTGCAGCATGCTGAATTGCACGAAGTTATAGGGTGTGCCGCGAAACAAGTCGTTGCTTCTTAGTATCTGAGTCCAATAAAGTCTGTCGTCTCTGAGTTTCAGCATGGAACACAGATTGCATGGAATATCGGGTGACGCGGGACTACCGTCCGTCAAAGGAACATCGACAACCGCATCCCAAATCTGCAGAACAGCCTGCCTCGAATGCGTATTCCTTTCTAGAGCTGCACAGACGCGCTCCAATTGGTCGATTCCAAAATGTCTACGGAGTCGAAATCCATAGGCCCCAGGGTATACAGACCCAGTTCCCGCAAACTGTGGCAGGCGCGGATTGAAGAAATTCAGATATTCGGAATCTTGCCTTCCAGCGATGATTCCAATGATCTCCACAAGAGCAAAAGGAACACTCATCGCGGGGTTTCTGGAAATCACCCAGCGTTGACTTGGATCTTGGATAACAAAAACCGCAGGCAGTAGTTCCCGCGTGACACCACCTCTGCCGGGCTGTCGGCTCGTCTCATCGCCGCGCTTAAACAGGTCGGCAGCCGCTCGCCATGACTCGTCTGCCGTACGTCCTTCAAATACCTGCAAGAGGCCCTCCGCCGCACTATGATGCATTCACAAGGTAAGGCTATTTTACTGGACTAATCCGCGGGTTGAACGGTCACAACAAGAGAGCTCGCTCGGGGTTCCGGTCTGCGTAAGTTCCGAACGAAGCGGCTATTAGCTTCAGTTCCCATGGCAAACGCCTGAACTCTCATGACCTGATAGGTTCCCAGATTGTTTGTAAGAGGTCGTCTGATCATTTGAACATCTTTCACCTGTCCTAGCCCAGAGGCCTCTCGTCCTTTGCGGGAAGGCGCTCCTTCCCTCGCTTCAGCCGGCGTTGCCGTCTTCTACTACCCATCCCAACGGAGCCTGTTCCGGCCCCGTAACGCCCGGCCCTGACAAACGCAATCCAATTCGTAATCGCTCCTAAATTTCTTCTTCGTTCAAGTGCTCCCGCTTCATGCGGCTTTATGGCAGAGGCGGTCGGAACCCGTCAAGGGTCTTCGCTGCGCTTCGACCGCTGACGCGGCGCCGGTGGCGGCCTTGACTGAACCCTCCGCGCCTCTGCCCGCCGCAAGAGCCATGAAGCGGGAGCACTCAAACAAAGAAATTTGGGTTTCAGGCAGTGCTTCCGTTCATGGACGCCAAATCGCCCGCCAGCGGGCAAACAGGAGCACCGTCATGTCAGCAGCCACAATCAGCAACATCGCTAACACCGCCAGCAATGGCGCAACCAGCAGTCGCAACGCCGCGCCGCACAGGAAAAATGCGGCGCAGCGAAACCAAAGCGACTCGCCTTATCAGCAGCGCACGACGCAGACCGAAAACCCCACGCTGCAACTCATCAAGCAGGCTGTCGATTACCTCATCGAGCAGCTTAATGCCGGGCGCAGCGACATGCTCGCCGCCTATCTCCGCACGATGGCCAGATTCCACAACTACTCTTTCGGCAACATTCTGCAAATCGCCCGTCAGCGGCCCACGGCAACTCACGTGGCGGGATTCGGCAAATGGAAGGAACTGGGCCGTTTCGTCAAGAAAGGCGAGAAGGGCATCCAGATTCTCGCGCCTGTTACCGGGTACCGCCCCCGGAAAGTTGAAGCGGAGCAGGAGACAGAAACGAAACCTGAGCGCATCCTGATCGGATTCCGCGCCGTGTACGTGTTCGACATCGAGCAGACCGAAGGCGCGGACATTCCCGAATTCGCGCGCGCGATCACCGGCGAAGTGGGCGGCAACCTTGATCGAGGATGCCAGCCAAAACCCGTCCTTGTGGAATACTTTCGCCTTTTATTCGTCTAAACTGTTCCTGCTATGTTTCAGGTTCCCAGTTTCGGCCTCCACCCGTTCGTCGTTGTCTGCAAAGCTTGCCATCGGAACATCCCGGCACCGATTGGCACCATGCCGGACACCTGGATCGTCGCTGAATGCCCGCTCTGCTGAGCGAAACGCCGATACCTCCCGGCCAACATTTTCATGGGTCGGTTATTGAATGAACTGCGGATAAAGCCAGGCGCGCGACAGAATGGCGGTGAACTATGGGCGAGATGAGACGGGCGATTGCGCGCGAGGAACAGGAACGCCGGGCTCAGGACAGGTTCGCCAGCACTGTTGTGATCGCGGCGGCTGTGATCGCCGCGGTGCGTCTGGCGAGAGAGGAAATTGGCAGCCCATCGCCCCGAGTTTACAGCACAGTTGCGGACAGCGTTTTGCTGGCCAGAATGATCCTCAAGAAAGTGCTCGCGGGAGCAAATTAAAGAAGCAGCAAGCCGATCCTTTCGAAAAGAAACGCGCGATTCAGCTGGTTCTCTTTGAAATGTGACGAGCGTTGTGACTCAACCCGAGAAAAGGTTGGCAGTCTTCGTGAAGACACGCATCCCTCTTTGTATGTTACGCTTGAAGCTGAATATCACGAGACTTTTCATCGTTGATAGGAACGCTGCGGCTATTCCGCATAAGTCGCCGGAATTTAGGAGGATCTCTGGCTGGATCGAAGACATCCCCGCACGTACCCGCGCAATACTATGGCTATTCGCTGCAATGTACTCAGAGCGTCTATCTCTTGCTCGATGCGCATCCTGGCTCCAGGATTAGTGTCGAGGTGTTGGATGATGTGGCGGTCGAGAATGCCACAGGAGAAGTAGAGGCCTTTCAATTGAAGAGTGCGGCAAAGACTAACCCTATCGCTAACCGGTCGGTGGAGCTCTGGAAGACTATTGGCAATTGGATACGCGCTGTCGAGGGTAAGGAGTTATCGATAGAGAAGACAATTTTCCATCTCCGGCTGGGGAGGGAACGCAACGGCGCCTTCTGTAAGGCATTCGCCGATGCATCAACTCCGCAAAGTGCGGAAACAGCAATGGGGAAGGCAAGAGACGAGTTCTATTCCGCAAAGGGTAAGCTCAAGAAGGGGGTTACTGGCGATCTGCGTAATGAAATCGAAACCGTTTTTGCCTCCTCACGCACTGATCTCTTAAAAGCCATCATTATCCGCTTTCAACTGTCCTTCGGAACCAAATATGCGTACGAAGAATTACTGGGCCATCTAAAGACGAAGATGATTGATGAGGACGTTGCAGAGGATGTCCTCCTTCACGCACTTGGATGGGCAAAGAAGGAAATTGACAACGCGATAGAGGTGGACGCACCACCGCTGATTTCTGTCGATGAGTTTCGCTCGGAAATATCATCCTTCCGCACTCGGCTGAAGGGACGCGAATATCTCCCGAGCTTCGCAGGCCCTCCATCGCTCGAAGACGTAGAAATGTGCAAGCTGCGTATCTTTGTGCGGCAGCTGGACCTGGTGGCTTTCTCCGAGGAGCAGGTGTTCGCCAGCATTACTGATTTCCTGAGCGCCAAGACAAATCGAGTTCAATATGCGCAACGCGGCTATGTGCACAGCGCGAGCTTTCAAGAATTCGAGAGTGCCTTGAAATCGTTATGGCGGAATCACCGCGACGAGATTGAATTAGACCAGACTGAAGAAGAGATCAAACGAGGTCAAAGATTGGCGTTTCGGTGCTTTCGTGAAAAGACGAGACTGCAAGGGATCGAAGTTCCCGCGGATTTCGTGCGTGGATGTTTTCATTCCTTGGCAGACTTGCCATCTATCGGTTGGCATCCGCGTTACGAAGCACTCTTGGCAAATACGGCGGTAAGCAATGGCTAGCCTGGATAGCGAGGTACGGAACGTTCAGAATCCCGCATTTGGAGCGGTCGTTCTTGCAGCCTTCCTGCAAGGCTATTACGAAGCAGATGAGACAAAACAAGGGGTCCCCCTGCAATACACCTTCTTGGTTCTCCCGCTCGTATTGCATTCCGACATGTACCGCATGCTCTCGGGCACGAAGCTTGGCCTCAGACACATGGCGGAGAAGTTTGTCTCTGCCGAATATGCCGGGACTGATCTCCTGCTTTCGCTGAGTGGTAGTGCTGTGCGTTTGCGCAAGCTCACGGCTGAATCGCTAGCAGTCGCGCTATATACCGGATTGGCGAGCATGATCCCGAACAAAGGGCGCGTCGTGCCTCGCAAAGTGCGGAGGTTCTCGACTCGCCCGGATATTCCCATCGAGGCTGAAGCGAGCAGAAAGTTGGGTAGGTGGCTCGCCCATCTCTCCGCTTTTGAAATTGGCAGCATCCTGAAGGTGACGTTCTAATGCAACTTCAGATTCGACAGGTGGTCCTTTGGCCAAGAAAGAAGACGCTGAAGCCCCGTGTTGTCCGTTTTCAACCAGGCGTAGTAAACGTAATCACTGGTGCTTCTCAGACCGGAAAATCGGCAATCGTTCCAATCATTGATTACTGCCTAGGCTCAGAGAAATGCTCGATCCCAACTGGTGTTATTCGGGCAAACACCGAGTGGTTTGGGGTAGTCGTTGAGACCGAAAAGGGACAACTGCTGCTGGCTCGCCGCGAGCCCGGAATTCAACGATCTACTGGAGATATGTTCATGATGGAGGACCTAAAGGAGATAGCAGTTCCCGATCAGGCTCCTTCCAAGAACACCAACCGCGACTTTGTTAAGGCGTTCTTTGATGAGCTTGCGGGTTTAACCACCCTTGATTTCGATCCAGATTCCGACAGCGGATTCAAGGGACGTCCAAGTTTCAGGGACATGGCTGCGTTTAACTTTCAGCCCCAGAATATTATCGCCAATCCTGAGGTGCTTTTCTTTAAGGCCGATACATTCGAACATCGGGAGAAGCTCCGCACCATTTTTCCTTACGTTTTGGGTGTTCTCACTCCCGAAATCATGGCAAGGCGTTATCGGCTTGATGAACTGCGACGGGAGGAGCGTGCTTTGTCGCGCCGATTGGAAGCAATGCGGCAGTCGGCCGAGAGGCTCTTGGCTGAACTTCATGTTTATCTGAGTCGAGCCCGCGAGTATGGTCTTTTGCCGGCTGGGACACGGCACGATGTTGGACAGGGTGAAGCGCTTCAATTGCTGAGAAGAGTCGCCCAGACCGCCCAATCTCAGATCACCGCCGCTGGCTTCAGCTCCATATCGCAGGAGTTAGTCGAGCTTCGACACCGTGAATCGGAACTGTCGCTGGAATTAACGCAGGTTCGACAGCGCTGGATCGAGATGACGAGGCTTCGGGATGCCGCCACTGAATACAGGCGCGCATTGCAGACAGAGGAGGAGCGGCTGGGTATTTCTCGTTGGCTTTTGGAAGAAGCCAACACCAGTGCCAGTTGTCCCGTATGTGGCAGTAATATGGATAAAACTCACGGTCACTTGCAGGAACTCGTCGCAGCTCTCGACGAAGTCGAAGGCGCCCAGACGGTATTTCGCACGCTTCCTCCGACATTCGATCGTGAATATGCGAGGGTGAGAACCCGAATCAGCAATCTCGCTCAACAGATTGACGGAGTCCAACTCCGCATTCGTTCCCTGCAAGAGGCGTCAGAGAGCGAGAAGCAGCGACGCTACACTGAGATGAATATTTCTCGCTTCATCGGCAAGATGGAAACAGAACTTGCCACGTTCGATCGGTATAACGCCGACGCGGAGCTTCGCTCCAGACGGCAGCAACTTGCTGAAGAGATCGCGAGTCTTGCACAGGAGGTCGATGAGGCATCCCTAATAGAGAGCCAGAAGCGAGCAGTGGAACGACTCTCCGCTCTTAGCAGTCCGCTGTTGTCCGATCTCGGAGTTGAGAGCCCACAGGACCCAATCAAACTGTCGACAGATGACCTCACGTTGAAAATTCAGAGATTGGAACGGGAGGATTGGCTGTCAGAGATTGGGAGCGGTTCGAATTGGGTCGGCTATCATCTTGCAAGTTCATTGGGACTGCAAAGATACTTTCTGCAGCTGCCGGACTCGCCAGTCCCTTCCTTTCTTGTTCTTGACCAGCCGAGCCAAGTATTCTTTCCCAAGAAGTTAGCGGGAAAGATAGATAACCTCGATCCGAAACTTGACGACGACGATGTCGTGCGTGTGCGAAAACTGTTCGAAGTCGTTTCGAGAGTTACCACTGAACAGAAACATAGGCTTCAGACGATAATTCTGGACCATGCAGCCGAAAATGTCTGGGGCGATATTCCGGGAATCCATCTAGTCGAAGAATGGCGCGGCCCCAACAAACTCATTGAACAGTCGTGGCTGGAATAGTCTTCTCGAATCGTTTCTTTTATTCCGAAGCGGGTCAATTGCTACTTCGATGGCCAACGTTCAGCAAGCCAAGGCATGAGGTCAGATCCTCACTGGAGTTCTAAGCGGCGTCGCATAGAATGATTGGGCATGCCAACGCACTTCGAAAGCTTTGACCAAACCGTATCCCGATGGTCTCGAAAGTCTGATGAATTCGGTGTCTACGGTTTCGAAGTCCAGCGAGCCCGCGATCTCGCAACTGAAGCCGGTTCGCAAACAGAGGTGTTTCTAAAGACAGTCGTTCTTCCTAACCTGTCACCGCGGACAAAATTCTTCGGTTGCATCGATGCGCTGGAAACTCATGGTGTCGGGGAGTCCGACTGCGGTCTCTTGCACGATTTGCGACGGCTCTACAACGCTGCAAAACATGACCCTTCCTGGACTCCTTCTCTCCTGGACATCCAAAGAATCTTTTCTCGTCTCGGTAATGTCTTCCGCGCACTTGCCGCAAACAATCTCGGCCTCCTCAATGCACAGAGACAGAATCGTTTTCACCAAATCTTTTGGCTGGCGGTATGGGACCACTTCATTGGTGGGGATTCAGAAGTTCACGTCGTCGCTCCGTACCGCGGAGGCTGTGCTCCCACGCTCGACATGGTCTACGTTGATCTTGTCCGTTGGGACGAAGTCAAAGCTGCGCTAGCGTCTATCGGCTCCTTACTGAACGAAGAGGGACTCATACCGACAGAAGCTATCGCATCCTTCCAAGAAGATTCTGACTTCCATCAAGCGGTGGTTTTCGAGGGAAGCTTCCGAGACCTCATCGCTGTCTTGGCCACTTTCGAACGACGAGAAGATTTGATTCCGGGACTACGCCGAGAAGACGATATCCAAGCCATGATGCAAGCATTCATCCTTGGAACTCTCGACTCGGCACAGCAGTCATCGAATCTGTCATCGCAGCAGTCCCTCGCTGACAGCATCGCCCGCCGGGTTGTCGAAGCCTATGCAGTGCCGAGAAGCTACCCGGCACTCAACGGACAATCTTCCGAATTCGCGTCGATGGTCATGGTGCTGCCCGAGCTGAGACGCTCACAGGTGAACGGACCAGTTTGGGTGGCGAGCGAAGAATTCAGTAGGCAAGCAACCTCGGCCCTGTCGCGGCACCCGCATCTCCCGATCTTGATTAACAGCGAAGGGACATTCCAGATTCAGTTTCCGAGCTAACGAATGCTGAAAGCTGAGCTCTGACTTGGGCAGCGAAGAATCACACCCCTGACAAATCGCTGGAGTGTCCTGACGCGATGGAGACAATGCCGTCGACCACCGTGGGCCCCACTTGGAGTGTAGCTCAAGCAGTAATCTACCCGCGTCTGCGTGTCCAGCGGTTGAAAAGATAGAACGGTGAAAGCCCCCTAGATTGCGATGGCGCCCATACCAAACCAGACGTGAACTGATGGATACACATGCCTGAGCAGGCACCTGCAGAGATTCGAAACTTGATAGCTGTTGGTTGGTGCAGCTCGTCTCTGGTCTAGTCCGCGCAGACGCGCCATTCTGCGTCCGATCGGCTCTTTGGGTCGATTTCAAGCAAAGTGTCTTCTGTCGCATTTCGCAGCGCATGGAAAAGTCCGCGAAAATTCTCGATCGACTCAGCGATTTGTGGTCGCAGCAGGTATCCTTCGTCCAATCGCTCCGCGGCCTTACCACTGTCCCGTTCGGTCGCACTCGCGACATTTGATTCAACACTTGCCGGGAGAACCGAACTTGGCATAATCAGTGCGAACGCTGCTCTCGAGCGTAGCCTCGGGTCTTTGTCCGTGCGAATGCGTTCTGCTTTAACGCGTCCGTTCCTTCGCCGAGTTAGAAGGAAGAACCTCTGCTCAGCTCCATCGTGATGCTCAGGCGATTTTGCCATCGCGTGTGTCGGTCCTTTCCGGTTATTCCACAATTGGTCGAGAACATGAATTTGCGGCTCTCTTCAACCGCCCAGATTTATCCGAATTTGGTCCATCTCTTCGGGTCGAACCGTGGTGCGAAAGATAGATTGCCCTTAGGAACGTCCCAGGTCATGTTTTCCGGCCAGTCCTGTTCCCTGAGATTCGGCGGGATCTGTTCCTGATTTCCGCCTTTTGATCGATGATCGCCAATCCCATAGACACCGAGGTTGATTGCTAGTTGTGTGCCCAACTGCTTGAAGTGCAGACGGCACCCAGCATGCTTGCTCGATGAGAACAGATATTGAGCGTCCTCGATCGTCATGAGCCGTGATTCCTCTTTCGATCCGGACTCGCCGCCGATCACGCTCCACGCGATTCCGCTTTCGCCGAGGAGGCCGGTGATCGGCGACAATCAAATTTCCCGATTGACGACAAACTAAATTCCCGACGTGACGACAACGACAATTGAGCCAACAAGATTCCAGACCATGGGGACGGGTCGAGTTGGTCACAGACAAGCAGGTACGGAGGTTGTTTGCGTTGGAAAAGACCGAGGGGAATTTGGAGATAGCGTCGTCGAAGGCCGGGATGGACGCCAAGACGGCGCGGAAGTATCGGCGGCTCGAGCGGCTGCCGAGTGAGTTGCCGGTGAAGCCACGCGGCCGGCGGCCCGATCCATTTGCGGATGTATGGGGCGAGGTCCGGGAGCAACTGGAAGTGAGCGCCGGGCTGGAAGCCAAGACACTGTTCGAGTATTTGCAGCGGCGTTATCCGGGCCGGTTTCAGGATGGCCAGTTGCGGACGTTGCAGCGGCACGTGAAGTACTGGCGGGCCACGGAAGGACCCAGCCGCGAGGTGTTCTTCGTGCAACAGCACCACCCGGGACGGTTGGCGGCCTCCGACTTCACGCACATGGAAGAGCTGGGCGTGACCATCCAGGGGCAGAGCTTTCCGCACCTGATCTATCACTTCGTGCTGACCTACTCGAACTGGGAAACGGGGACGGTGTGCTTCTCGGAGAGCTTCGAGAGCCTGAGCGAAGGGCTGCAGAACGCGCTCTGGGAGCTGGGCAAGGCGCCGTCGCGGCATCGGACGGACCGGCTATCGACGGCGGTGAACAACTCGCTGCGGCCGGCCGAGTTCACCGATCGCTACGAAGGGCTGATGCGCTATTACGGGCTGGAGGCCGAGAAAATCCAGGCCGGCCACGGCAACGAGAACGGCGACGTCGAACAGCGTCATCATCGCTTCAAGCGTGCCGTGGAGCAGGAACTGCTATTGCGCGGCAGCCGGGAGTTCGCCAGCGTGGATGAGTATCAGCGCTTTCTGCGCATGCTTTTTGCGCGCCTGAACACGGGCCGCAGCCAGCGGCTGGTTGAAGAGATGGCGGTGATGCACGAGCTTCCGGACCGGCGCATCGAATCGGCAAAGCGGGAACGCGTGCGGGTCGATTCCGGCAGCCTGATCTACGTTGATCGGAACACCTACTCGGTGCCGAGTCGGCTGATCGGCGAGCAAGTGGAAGTGCGGTTGACGATCGACCGGGTGGAAGTCTGGTACGGCCAGCGCAAGATGGAGGAGATGCCGCGGCTGCGCGGGCGGCGCAAGCATCGCGTGGATTACCGGCACATCATCGACTGGCTGGTACGCAAGCCCGGCGCTTTTGAAAACTACCGCTATCGCGATGAACTGTTTCCGACCAGCCGTTTCCGCATGGCGTTCGATGTGCTCGAAGAACAGCACGGAGCGCGGGCCAGCAAAGAGTATTTGCGCATCCTGGAAATGGCGGCGAAAGTGAGCGAGGCCGGGGTGGACCAGGCTCTGCGGGCGCTTCTGAATCGGCCCGACGAGGAAATCACCACCGAACGGGTCAAGGATCTACTGCATGCCGACAATCACGCTGGCGTGCGTGATGTCGAGGTGGCGGCGGTTGATCTTCGGCTCTTCGATCGGTTGTGCTTCACGGGCGAGGTGATGCAATGAGCGCCGGAGCGCCGATTCGACCGGCGCTGGTTGAAAACCTGACAGAGCTGCATCTGCCCGCGATGCGGGCCTGCTTCGAAGAAGCTGCGCGGCGGGCCGAAAAAGAGACCCTCAGCTACGAACAGTACCTGCTGGAGCTGAGTCAACGGGAGTGCGAGGCGCGGGACAGAAATCGCATCGCACGCCTGCTGAAGGACTCGGGTCTGCCCATGGAGAAGACCCTGGCCAACTTCGACCTGAAGCGGCTTCCGGTCAAAGTGGCGCGGCAGTTCAAGGTGCTTCTTGACGGCAGCTTCCTAGATCGCAGGGAGAATCTGCTCCTGTTCGGCAGTCCTGGCGCGGGCAAGAGCCATCTTCTCTCTGCGCTCGGCCATGAAATGGTCAACCGCGGGCGCCGCATGAAGTACACAAGCTGCGCCATGCTGGTCCAGGACCTTCTGGCCGCCAAGCGTGACCTGTGCCTGAGCCGCGAGATCAAAAAGCTCGCCAAGTATGACGGGCTGATTATCGACGAAATGGGGTACGTGCAGCAGAGCCGCGAAGAGATGGAGGTTCTGTTCACGCTGCTCGCAGAACGCTACGAGCGCGGCAGCGTGTTGCTGACCAGCAATCTGCCGTTCTCCAAATGGGAAGGGATCTTCAAAGACCCGATGACCACGGCGGCGGCAATCGACCGCCTGGTGCACCACAGCATCATCCTCGAACTGAACATCCCCAGCTATCGGATGGAACAAGCCCAGAAGGATCGGACTCAAGCTGCGGAACCCGGAGAACCCGCCGGGGCTGGCAGCGCCACTCGTTGATGCTGGCTGGTCCTCCGCTTCGCCCCTCCGGGGCTACGCTACGGCCCAGCCAGCATCAACGGCACAGACAGAAGAAGAAAGAAGTTCTAACGACAATCGGGAATTTTGGTTGTCGTTGACCGGAACAAAAGGTTGACGCCAAACA
>Ga0335072_10002752_pt1 | contig 27058 bp, 25 predicted proteins | sample Lox_Sample_21_FD_206725 | JGI IMG/M metagenome (GOLD analysis project Ga0335072, IMG submission 206725) | Soil microbial communities from Loxahatchee National Wildlife Refuge, Florida, United States - Lox_Sample_2.1 | ecosystem: Environmental > Terrestrial > Soil > Wetlands | place: USA...
CAAACGTGGACTTTTATTCTGCCTCGGCCTATTATTCCCTCGGCATTCCCATCGATCTCTACACGCCGATCTTCGCCGTCAGCCGCATGTCCGGCTGGACCGCGCACATCCTCGAGCAATACCACAACAACCGCCTGATCCGCCCGCGTGCCGAGTACAAAGGCAATCCCGACGGCCAGACGTGGATTCCCATCGCGGACCGATGATTCCATGGACGAACGCGCGTTTTACACGGAGTCGCAGACCAGCAAACCGGCATCGTTGAATTGCCCGTATTGCCGCACCGTAGATACATACGACTTGCAGTGGTCGGTACGCAAGAAGAAAGATCGCCTTCCGGGCGGCGCGGACGAGCGCGACCGCGCCAAGTTCGCCAAGGCGCAGAGCTACATGGTTCTGCTGGACGACAAGGTGGCGTGCAAGAATCTGCGCTGCCGCAAGCGCTTCGACATCTCGGGCGTGAAGACGATGGCGTTTATATAAGCGGTCGGCTAAACGGCCAGCGCTTGAAGCCGTCTGAAGACCCCGGACAGTTCTCTTTCCCCGTCCCGCGGATCTCCTGGTGCGCCGCCCATCCCGTAAGCCACTCGTCTCCGCCGGAATGTCGGGCCGGGTAGCACCACCCGTACGATGTGCCTTTCTGCGCTACACTCGGGTTGGAGGATTTATGGCTGATCGTGAGAACTCCCATGGAGACGTCCGTCCGCGCACCGCGGTCCTGACTCGCGGCTTCGATCCCAGTCTTTCTTTCGGCTCCGCCAGGCCGGCCGTGTTTCGCAGCTCGACTTACGTTTTCGCCAGTCCGGAAGCGGCCGAACAAGCCTTTAATATCACGACCGGGAAAACCCAGCCCGCGCCCGGCGAACGGGCCGACCTTATTTATTCGCGTTTTTCCCACCCCAACGCCGAAATCCTCGAAGACCAGATGGTCCCCCTGGAGGCGGGAGCCACCGACGCCGCCGTCTTCAATACCGGGATGGCCGCCATCATGACGGCGTTTTTTGCCGTGGTGCGGCCCGATAGCTCGATCATCTACACCACGCCCCTCTATGGCGGCACCACAGGACTCATCCATTTTCTGAAACCGTTTGGCGTGGATGGCATCGCCGTGCCCTCGGGCGATGCCGGCGCGCTCGACGCCGCCATCCGTGCCGCGCGCAATCTGAGCATCGTGCTGCTCGAGACGCCAGCCAATCCCACCCTGATCATGACCGACATCGAGCGCGCTGCGGAATCGGCCGCGCGCCATCCCGACCGCCCTGTCGTGATGGTCGATAACACCTTTCTCGGTCCCGCATTCCAGCATCCGCTCACCTGGGGCGCCGATGTCTCGCTCTACTCCGGCACCAAGTACCTCTCGGGGTTCAGCGACATGCTGGCAGGCGCGGCGCTCACGCGCAGTTCCGAGTTGATCCGCAAGATCCGCAGCCGGCGCAACATGTTCGGCAGCATTCTACAGCCCGACGAATGCTGGCAACTGAACAGCCGCCTGCCCACCGTGGCGCTGCGCATGACCCGCCAGAGCAAGAACGCGCAGCGCCTGGCCGAAGCGCTCGACGGGCACAAACAGCTGAGCAACGTCATTTATCCGACGCTCTTCCGGGATGCGGAGCAGAAACGCATCTTCGCCAAACAATGCGCCCATCCCGGCGGCCTTTTCTCCATCGAATTCAAGGGCGGGAAAGCGGCGGCTTTCGATTTTCTGCGGCACCTGCGCATCGCCAGGAGCGCGGTTTCGCTGGGCGGAGTGGAAACTCTGGTCTGCCATCCCAAGAGCACCACGCACTCCGGCATGAGCGCCGCGGAACTGGCCGAATCCGGCGTGACCGACGGCCTGGTGCGCGTCTCCGTGGGAATCGAAGACTGGCGCGACTTGCTGGCCGATTTCGAACAGGCGCTGACGGCGATCGGGTAGCGCGGCCCTGCAATCATTCGCAGCGCAGCGCCGTGAGCGGGTCGATCTTAGCCGCCCGCCGCGCCGGCAAATAGCTGGCGGTGAGCGCGACAACGCCTAACAGCAGCGCCACCGAAGCCAGCACCGCCGGATCGAGCGGCCGCACGTCATAAAGCAATCCGGCGAGCAGACGCGTGAGCACTGCCGATGCCGCCACGCCAACCGCCAGACCCGCGGCAACCCACATCATGTTGCCCCCAATCATCAGGCGCAGCACATCGCGAGCGTTCGCGCCCAGCGCCATGCGGATGCCGATTTCCTGCGTCCGCTGGGTCACCGAATGCCCTACCACTCCGACAATTCCTACCGCCGCCAGCACCAGCGCCAGGACAGAAAAAACGCCCAGCATGAGCATTGGCATCCTGCGTCCCGAGGTGGAATTGCGCACCACGTTTTCCATGGTGTCGAGACTGGAAACCGGCAGATCCGGGAAGGCACCGGCCAGCGCGCTCTTGACCGTCCTGGCATAAGTGGCCGGCGCGGCCACCGAGCGCGCCACGATATTCATGATTGGCCATCCCGCCTGCATATAGGGCCGCATGAATTGCGGCCGCATCGGGCGATCGAGCCCCTGAAAGTGAACGTCGCCGACGACACCCACGATGGTCAACCGTGGGCCATCCGATCCTCCCAGGCGGATCGCGCGCCCCACCGGGTCCTCCTTCGGCCAGAACTTGTGCGCCATGGCTTCATTGATGACGATCACGCCGGGGGCCGCAAGCGTGTCATAGTCCGTGAATTCACGCCCCTTCAGCACCGGAATTCCCATGGTGCGGAAGTAATTCGGACACGCCACGCTGTAGTTCGCGCCCGGCATGTTCCCGGGATCCGCCGGGGGACGTCCTTCGATCTGAAAACCCCGCCCGGCATTGCCTTCGAATGGCAGATGCGCCACCGCCCCCACCGAAACGATGCCCGGAATCGATCCGGCGCGCTCATTGAGATCCTGGCAGAAGCGGGGCAACCCGGGCGGCCCGACATAGATTTCCTCCTGCGGGACCGAGACAATCATGGTCAGCACATTTTTGGGTTTCATTCCGGGATCCACTCCGAGCAGCCGCGACATGCTCTTGATCATCAGCCCGGCGCCGGTAAGCACCACCAGCGCGAGCGCCACTTCCGAAGCCACCAGAACCTGCCGCAGACGATTGTGGCCGCTCATTCCGGTCCGGCCGCCTTCCTTCAATGGATCGTTCAGATTGGCGCGAAGTGCGGCAAGCGCGGGCGCGGCTCCGAATAGCAAACCCGTCAGGCAGGAGACCGCCAGCGCGAAGGCGTAGACCCGCCCATCCATATCGATCGACGTGACCGGGCGCAGTGCCAGGGACAATCCGCCGACATGAAACGCGTAGTAAAGCACCCTCGTGCCGACCGCGGCCACCAGCAGGCCGGCCGCGCCGCCCGCCAGTGCCAGCACCGCATTTTCGGTCAACAATTGCCGCGCGATGCGCCACGGGCGCGCGCCCACCGCCAGGCGGATGGCGAACTCCTTCCGCCGACCGGCGCCGCGCGCCAGTAGAAGATTGGCCACGTTCACGCAAGCGATCAGCAAAACCAACGCCACCGCTGCGAGCAGCGTGAACAATCCGCTGCGAATGCCCTCCAATCCGTACTCCGCGAGGGGAGACACGGTTGCTCCCATGTTTGCGTCCACTGCGGAATTTTGCGCGCGCACGCTTTCGCCCACCGCCGCCATCTCGGCTTGGGCCTGCAACACGCGGACGCCGGGCTTGAGGCGGCCAATGCACAGAAAGCTGTTGTCGCCGCGGCCGAAATCGGTCTTGGTGTACCCCACTGGCACGAACAACTGCCGCGCACCGCTCCAGAACTGCCATTCGAATTCGCGCGGCATCACGCCGATCACCGTAAATTCCGCGCCATCGATCCGGATCGTCCGGCCCACGAGAGCGGGATCGCCGTTATAGCGCGATTTCCACAGCCCATACGTGAGGACCACTTCGCGGTCCCTGCCGAGCGTCTCTTCTTCCGGCAGAAACGTCCGCCCGATGATCGGCTTGGCCCCCAGGACATCGAAGAATCCCGCCGATACGCGCAGTCCCGACACCTGCTCCGCTTCGTGCGCGTCACTGCTCGCCGCGAGGTTATAGCCGCGGCCGGCAGAATCGAAGATGGCCATGGCGTCGAAAGACCGGGCGCGCTTCTGGAAGTCCCAGAAGTTCGGCGCGGAGACGATGTTCCAATTGTCCGGTCCTTTCCCGAACGTCTCCCATACCAGCACCAGACGGTCGGGCTTGGGGAACGGCAGCGGCTTGAAGAGGGTGCTGTTCATCACACTGAAGATCGTGGTGTTGGCGCCGATGCCAAGCGCCAGCGTCAGCATGGCGGCGAGCACGAAATTCCGGTTCCGCACCAGATTGCGGACACCGAATCGTACATCCTGAAGTAAATTGCCCATTACGGATGATTACTGCCGGATTCCGCGAAGGTTAGCAAAAAAATCTGCGCCTAGCGGACCGCAAACGTCACCGTGCCGATCTGGCTGGTGCTCCGGTCCATCACGATCACCCGCACCCGTTGTTTCGGCGTTGCCATTGGATGGTCCATCGAAACCGCGAGACCATTCCGCATCTGCGAATCGCGCTCTGTTTGAGTCAGGTTCAGCCGGAAGTCCGACTCCGCCGGATTGCCCAGCGGGCGGTACATTAATCCGCTTTTCGATGGCTCCTGGGCGCCGCGGTCGGATAGCAGCACCGAGACAATCCCGGTATATTTGCCGTCCTGTTCGCGCAGCAATAAATCTGCAAGATCGATGCGGATCTCCAGGTGTACACCGTTCGCGGCGGGCGAAACTTTGACGCGCAGACCAATACCGGAGGTGTCGGCGGGCCGGTAGAAGGCGGATTGAAGATCCTCGTCCTGACGCTGCTGGCCGGTGCGCGAATCCGGCAGGGCGTAATACCGCTCCTGCACCTGCAGCTTGACTCCGCTGCGCCGGCAGGTCACGCGGATCCGATGGAATTGGTTGTCCCGGTTCTGCGCTTCCGGCGCATAGAATATCTCGTAGGCATTCGCGGAATCGAGCGCCACCTGCTGCAGCGCCTCACGGACCGGCGGTCCAAGAATGGTGCGTCCGCCGGTCAGCAGCGCGATCTGTTCCAGGTCGTAGCTCGCGTCGGGCTGTACCACCCCGCTAAACGAGGCAGGATAGACCCTCACCGCGTCGTTTTGCCGCGTCACCGCGGTATGTGCCACGTAGAGCCCGCAATCTACCCAGTCCCCGTTGCAGCGGAGCGAATTGGTGATGATGGGCATGTGGCTGGTAATCCAGACAATAGTGCGCCGGCCGGGGAGTGTGGCCAGTTGGTTGGCCAGCATCTCCAGAGCGTGGTAGGTCCTCTTGGCGCGATCTTCGCGGTCGATCCCGGTGGGCTGTGCGCGGTTGGCGGCTTCGAATGCTTGATTCAGATCGGCCTCCAGGGTCCGCTGCGAGGATGCCGCGATCCCGCGAACCGGTAGCAGTTCGCCGCTCAAGTTCAGCAGATAAAGAAACGGCGCATCGCCCGGAGCGATTTGCGGAAGGGATTTCGCCAGAGTGTGCCAGGTATCCACACGGGTGGCGTCCGATTCATTCATCAGATCCAAGAGAATTGCGGTTTCCTGCGGCATTCCGCCGTTGGGACGATTCGCAAATTCGCCGGCTGCCAGAGGCTGCGAAGGTTCCACGGGCGGCCGAAAGAAAAAAATGGTCTCCGTTTTGCCCTGGTCGGTGATTTTGAAATCCGCGGCCGTCAGGTCCTTGACTGGCCGGCCGTGTGAATCCGTGGCAATCGGATATAGCCGCACCAGAAGCGGAGGCGCCGCGCTTTGGGCAGACAATCCCGAAACCGCCGCCAGCAGCAGGAGCAAAGCCCGCATACCGCCAATTATAAATCGGCCCCCGAAATCTTCCAATTGTATTCCTATTGGAATACAATCGGAGTATGGCAGACACCGAGAAGGTATCCTTCAACATCAGCGTCGTCGATCTCGGCAAGATCGATCTGCTCGTCGAACAGGGACATTACGCCAGCCGCACGGACTTCCTGGTGGCGTCGGTCCGCACCCAGCTGCTCACCCATACCGAAACGGTCCAGGAGCTTTTCCAGCGGCAAGCGCCGGTAGTGGGCGCCACGATTTACGGGCGCAAAGCGCTCGAGAAGCTGGTGGCCAAAGGCAAGCAGCTCGACATCCGCGTGGTCGGGCTGTGCATGTTTGCCAAGGACGTGACGCCGGAACTGGCGAAGGCCGCAGTTCACTCCATCAAAGTGCGCGGCTCCCTTCGCGCCAGCGCGGAGGTGAAGGAGGCGCTGCGCGATCGGATGGCGGAATAAAGTCTGCCTGCTAGCGCGCGATCCTGGCGTACATCGCGGCGAGTGCTTCAACGGAGAGCTGTTCGGCGCGCAGGCGCGCTTCCGGCCAGCCATCGACCCGGTCCTTGCCGTAAAACTCCGCCAGATTGTTGCGAATGGTTTTCCGCTTGTGAACGAACGAGCGCCCCACAAACTCGATCAAGCCCTCCCGATCGACACCCCAATCGCGACGGTGCGGCTCGAGAAGCACCACCGCGGAATCGACTTTCGGCGGCGGGTGGAACGCTCCCGGCTTCACCTCGAACAGCATCCGCGCAGTCGCGAATAGGGCGGTTTGGACCGTAAGAAAGCCGTAATCGCGCCCGCCGGGCTGCGCCACCAGCCGCTCGGCGACCTCTTTCTGGATGAGAAACACGGCGCGCGGGGCACTGCCGCGCAGGGTCTGCTTCAGAATCGGAGAGGTGATGTAGTACGGCAGATTGCCGGTGACGGGCGCCGCACCCCATTGCTCGAGATTCGTCTCCAGCACGTCCGCATGGACGATCGTCAGCCGCGGTTCGCCGGCGAACTTCTGTCGGAGATGTTCCACCAGCAACGGATCGAGTTCGATGGCTACCACGCGGGCGGCCCGGGCGAGTAGTTTTTCGGTGAGCGCGCCGCGCCCCGGGCCGATTTCGATTACCACTCCCGGCGGGGCAGGGCAGACGGCCGCGGCGATGCGTTCCAGAATGGAACTGCTAATGAGGAAATGTTGTCCGAGTTTCTGGCGCGACACCCGATTCCGCTATCCGCGGACCGTAGCGCTGCAGTGCGCGTATTTGCAGGGCAGCAGCCCCTGCCACACCTGAATGGTGCCCGAAGTACGGATCCCAAAGGTGGTGGCCGGCTCGAAGCGGCTGAACATGATGATGTCTTTCATCTCATCGGTAAGCTGGCCGCGCACCACCGACCAATCCGCCACCCGGCCGGATTCATCGATGGTGAGATTCACGATATTGACGTAATCCGAACTTGTCTGGTCCTGCGAAGCGAACACGGGGAAATCTTTGGCATCGTCGTCGACGCCCAAGTCCCAGGGAGTGGCAACCAGGCTGCCTTGTGGGGCAGTGGAGAAATCCTGCCCGCCCTGGCCGGTGGGATGCGAGAAACTGAGGCTCGGCACCATCAGGCCGAACAGCAAGAGCGTGGAGCACAAACCGCCGGTAATCGGCAGAGCCACCGGGCGCATCAGGTTTTGGAATGCCAGATCGAGGTTCGACGCGACATGCCGCACACGCTCGCGCATGCTGACCCGCGAAAGCTGCCGTTCCCGTTCGTGCGAGGCCAGGACGCTCAAGCGTGCCGCAAGCGGTTCCGGTACCGGCGCCTGCGCCATCCTTCGCAGGATCGCGCGCTGGGATTGTAAAGCTGCCAATTGCGTGCCGCACTCCCGGCAGATGCCGGCGTGCGCCACCACATTCTCCCGCTCCTCGTCCGGCAGCCGGCCGTCCAGGAGAAGGGAGATCAGTTCTTGCGCATTTTCACAGCTCATACCATCTACTCTGCCGTCTTCGGCACTAATCGCGGGGCCAGCCGGTCTTGCAGGCTCCCCGCGAGTTCTGCCCGCAAGGCTTCGCGGCCTCGCAGGATTCGGGACTTCACTGTCCCCAGCGAAACACCAAGTACCTCCGCGATTTCTTCGTAACTCATATCGGTGATGTCTCGCAGAACCACCGCTTCGCGGAAAATCGGACTCAACTTCGCAAGCGCCGCTTCGATCATGACGCGCTGCTCACGTTCAAAAGCCGCATCGAATGGCGAAAGGCACTCGTCGGGAATCACTTCCTTCCAATTGCGCGCCTCTTCCGGTTCGGAATCGAGCTCCACTTCCTTGCGGCGATGGCGGAAAAACCACCGGCGGGCATTGTGGGCCTCGTTCACGGTAATCCGGTAAATCCAGGTCTTCAGACTGCTCTGGCCGCGAAAAGCGCCGATATTGCGGAAGACCTTGAGAAAAACTTCCTGCACCACATCGGCCGATTCCGACGGGTCGTCCAGCAGCCGCAATGCCAGGGTGTAAACCGGCTGTTGGAAGCGGGCCAGCAACTCCTCGTAAGCTTGCGCGGCGCCTGTGCGGAGCGATTCTACCAGCCGAAGATCGTCGCTGTCGGCGCCTTCCAGAGCTTTAGGAGCGCTCAAGTCGAGAATCGAGGTTGCCACGTTCGGCCTCACAATTCAGCCTGATATCAAACTATCAGGAAAACCACGGCCTTGCAAAGCTATAGACACCGGCAGCGGGGGAAAAGTTCCCAGCCAGGTCCGGGCTGTTAACCTAGGAGTTTCATGCCCACCCTCCCAGCTCCAATCCTGACCCGGTTCGCTGCCGATATCTTTACCGCCGCGGGAGTCCCGGCAACCCGTGCCGATGCTGCCGCCGAAGCCCTGATCGCTTCCAACCTGCGGGGCGTCGATTCGCATGGCCTGCAGCTCCTACCCTTTTACATCGAACAAATCCTGGCCGGCGAGATGGACCCGAAAGCCGGCGGAACGGTCATCTCCGAGAGCGGCGGCTGTCTTGTCTTTGACGCGCAAAACGCATTGGGTCAATGGGTTGCGGAAACCTGCTGCGGCCACGCCATCCGTCTGGCCGCCGCCAACGGGGCGGGGATCGTGGTAGCGCGGGAATCCAACCATTTTGGCGCGGCGGCCTGGTGGGCGCAGAAAATGCGGGCCGCCGGACAAATCGGGCTGGTCTTCTGCAACGCTTCGCCCATCGTCCCGCCGTGGCAGGGCAGGGAAGGCCGCATCGGAACCAACCCCATTTGCATGTCGGTGCCCGGACCCTGGCTCCTGGATATGGCCACAACCACCGTCGCTGCCGGAAAGATTTTCAAAGCTTTCATCAACGGCAAGCCCGAAATCCCCGCCGGATGGGCTTTCGATTCCAGTGGTGTCCCCACCACCGATACCAGGGCCGCCTATCACCAGGGCATGCTGATGCCGCTCGGCGGGTATAAGGGCGCCGGACTCGGCTTGATGGTTGAGATTCTTTGCTCGGTGCTCGGCGGCGGCGCCATGGCCAACGACGTGGGCGGCATCCGCATTCGCGGGCGGAAGAATCGCTGCTCGCAGTGCTTCATCGCCATCGATATCGCGCGATTCATGCCGGTAGAAGAATTCACGTCGCGAATCGAGCAGTTAGTTGCGTTGATCAAGAGCACGCCCACTGCACCGGGGTACGACGAAGTTCTTGTTGCCGGCGACCCCGAATGGCGCACGGAGGCCGAACGCGTGCGGGATGGCATTCCGATCGAGCAGGGTAACTGGGACTTGCTGGTGAAGACGGCCGGGCGGGTCGAAGTCGCGGTGCCGGAGGTACGGTAGCTGAAGCCGGTGTGCCGCTGATGCGGTACACGGCGTCCTTCAACGCCCGGATTTTCTCGTACCGCTTCGCGAGCCGCGCGTCCACTTCTTTTTCCTCAATCCGCTCGGCTTACGTTTTACCCTCCCGCGCCGCACGCTTTGCCCTGCAGCACCGCAGCACGAAAACGGGCGTCCGAGCAGGGCAACCCTTTGTTTGATTGGTCCTCCAAGGCGGCTCGAACATCGGCCGAAGGCGGACGGACCGTGCCGGACGGAACGGCCGCAGCGAGATACCGCCCGTGGAGATGCATCGAGCGGCCGATCCGGCCTACTGGATCGTTCACCCTGCCACGATCGCGTACATTCGCTTGGGCAGGTGACTCCAGATCAAAATTATTCTCATGAAGAAACCCTGACGACCCTGTCCCTTTGGGGGTGGAACAGGGTCGCCAGGAAGCGATGTTCAGTACAATAGACGCTAGAGATGCTGGTTTCGATAGCCACCAAGCCGGAACGTCCCAAGTGGCTCCGCGCCCCGGCGCCCACCGGCGCCACGTACCGCGATGTGAAAGCGCTGGTGGACCGCCTGCGCCTGCACACGGTGTGCGAAAGCGCCGCCTGCCCCAACGTCGGCGAGTGCTGGAATCAGCGCGCCGCCACCTTCATGATGCTGGGCAACGTGTGTACGCGCCGCTGCGGATTTTGCGCGGTGCAGAAAGGCGCTCCGCTGCCGGTAGATTACAACGAGCCCGATCGCGTGGCGGAAGCCGTCGCGGCGCTGGGGCTGAACTTCGCTGTCATCACCAGTGTGAACCGCGATGACCGCGAGGATGGCGGCGCGGAAATTTTCGCCATGGTGATCCGAGCCATCCGCGCGCGCGTTCCAGGGTGCGGCGTCGAGGTGCTGGTGCCCGACTTCCAGGGCAGCCACGCCGCCGTCGAAATTGTCATGGAAGCGGCGCCCGACGTGTTCAATCACAACACCGAGACCGTACCGCGACTCTACCGGCAGGTCCGCCTGGGCGCGCGCTACGAGCGCTCCCTCGACGTGCTGGCGCATGCCAAGAAGATGTCGGCGGCGATTCCCGCGAAATCCGGCATCATGCTGGGATTGGGCGAACGCGAAGACGAAGTGCTGCAAGTGATGCGCGATCTGCGCGCGCACCACGTCGATATTCTCACGCTTGGCCAGTATCTGCGGCCTTCGCCAAAGCATCTGCCGATCGTGCGCTACGTGACCCCGGAGGAGTTCGGGGAATTCCAGCGCGCCGGGTATGAAATGGGATTCTCGCATGTGGAGTCGGGACCGCTGGTGCGGAGTTCCTACCACGCCTCCAACGCGGCTACTCCACGAACCCCAGCAACTGTTTGAGCTTGTGCTTGCGCGATACTTCCGCCGGCGAGCGGCCCGGACAACGCAGCCAGGCATCGAACATATTCCGGCTCATGCGATGCTCGGTGGCCGGTTCGCGCGATTCCACGGTGAATTCGTGCCGGCCCTGCGGGTCGTAATTGACGTATTCACAGCGGCGGAATCGCTCGATGGCGAGGCCGACGGCCTCATACAGGCTGCCCGCGTCCAGTTCGACCGCGTGCTCGAGCCCATCGACGTCGATGAACGACACCCGGCAGCGTTTCACGGCCTCTAGAATAACATATTCGCCTTTTGTTCGCCATCGGTCACGGAAGCCAGGCGCGCCGGCTCTCCGGGTGGCGCAGAAATGCCTCGGCCTGTGCGAACCCGCTTTCGACGCCGCGCCGGCGCGTAATCTCCACCTGCTTCGGATACCACTTGTCCGGCTGCTGCGAAATGTGCGCGTAGCACGCAGCGCGGCGCGCCCGTTCCACACCCGAAATGTCTACGTATTCATTGGGCGCGAACATGGTGGTGTCTTCGGCGACCTCATAGTAATAGAGCGCGAAGCTCCTGCCGGATTTCCACCAGGCGTCCAGAGTCAGCAGGGAAACGGCACGGTGATCGCGATGATGGTCGATGGGCCACTGGGTGAAAACGATGTCGGGCGCTTCCGAGGAAAGAAGGCGCGCGAAGCTCTCGTAATGCGCCGCGTCCACAATCGCGCGGCCGTCCACCTGATCGGCGAATGCGGCGCGGGCTTTCAAGATGCGGCAGGCGTTCTGCGCTTCGGCGGTGCGAATTTCCGCGCAGCGCGCCAGCGGAGCGGCGCCGCAGAATCCTTCGCCGCGATTCAGATAGAGGAGCATGGCCTGATGCCCGGCCGCGGTGTAGCGCGCAACCGTCCCGGCGCAACCGCACTCCGGGTCGCCCGGGTGTCCGCCGGCGACGATCACCTTGAGCGGCTTGGATTCGGCCGGCGCCAACAGCGGTCCGGCCACGGCGCACAGCCAGGTGCGGCGCGAAACCATCACAGGCTAAATTGTAATACCTCGCTCCGATCGCGATCGCACACTGGTTCCGGAAGTGCCCCGCGATATCCCGGAGGAGCCTATGAAAACTCTATTCATCCGGACCGCTGTTCTTACCGCTTGCCTGCTCCCGTTGGTTGCAGTGCCGCAGCCGTGCGCGGCGCAGGACGCCAACCGCGACACAATCATGACACCCACGGACGTGGGCACGGTAGTGGACCGCGTGGAAAAACAAACCGGCACGTTCAAGGACGAATTCGACCGCGCCGTTTCGCACAGCATGATCGACGGCAAACGTGTGGAGGAAGATTCCAAGCACCGGGCAGACGATTTGCACAATTCCGCCGCCAAATTGGGCGACATTTTTCACGATAAGCGCGACAAGAACAACCCGGAGGTGCGCAACCAGGTGGATCGCACGTTGAACGAAGCCAGCCAGTTGAACCAGGTGATGATGCAGTACCGCTTCACCGACCGGGTGCAGCGGGAATGGGGGCAGCTCCGCGCGGAACTGAACGGCCTCGCCGCCATGTACCAGCTTACGCCGCTGCCTGGAAAATAAAATCGCCGGGCGGCCGCCGCGGGTAGAATGAAGCAGATGTATCCCTCGGAGCTGCTCGACCATTTTCAGAATCCCCGAAATGTGGGCGAATTGACGGCGCCCGCGATCACGGTGGAAGTCTCCAATCCGGCGTGCGGCGATATTCTGCGCCTCGCGGTGCGATTCGAAGACGGGATCGCCCGCGAGGTCCGCTATAAGGTGCGCGGCTGTACGGCGAGCATCGCCGCGGGATCGGCATTGACCGAGTGGATTGCCGGTAAAACGCGCGCCGAACTCAGTGGATTTACCGCGAGCATAATCGACCAGACCGTGGGCGGATTGCCGGCGGAATCGAAGCACGCCGCGGCCTTATGCGCCGATGGCGTGAAGGCGTTGCTGCGCGCGGGCTAGATTTTCTCCGCGCGCAAACGATCGACCTCCAATGCCAGCGCGGCCAATTGGCGTCCGCATTCGTCTGCCGCGCCGTTCCTGGCACAGCGCTCGAGTTCCGCCAGAACGGTCGCGGCCGCCCGGGCGCCGACATTGGCGCACGCGCCTTTCGAGTAGTGCGCCAGAGTCGCGCACAGCTTCAGATCGGTCTGCTGGATGGCCAGATCGAGGAGCGGCAACTGCCGCTCCGTGTCGGTAATCAGCGCCGATAGAAGCTCCCGCATCAGGTCCTCGTCTTCGAGAGTCACATCGCGCAGTTGTACCCGGTCCAGCACCAGCGTCGTGTCGCTTGTCCCCACGATTCCAGTCTGCGCACGCGCGGCTGAACTTGGGTATCGGTAACGCGCCTGAATTGCGCGGGACTTGGACCTTATCTTCGGCGGTTCAAGCCGAATTCGAAGGAGCTCTTGATCGGATGGAGATTGCCATCGAGTGTGGCGCTCACGATGAATGCGGGGGACTGCGGCGTTCCGAAGCGAAGATCGAGAACCTGGACAGTGGTGCCGTTTTCGATTTCCGCTGAGGGAGCCACGCGCCACAGGGGGTACTGCGAGAAGCGCAGGAATTCCTCAAAGGCGGGCAAACGGGCGGCGGCGTCGATTGCCGGTCCGGGCGTGGGCTTGCGGTAAATTGTGGCGCGCAAGGGGTCGAACTCGCCCAGAAGATTGACGTCGTCCACGGCGTAGAAATCGGCCGTTTCGACCACGCCTTTCCAGTTCCAGGGGTTCGCCGGACCGGGAACGGCGAGCGTCCGGACGGGCGCCGCATCGTCGTAGATGCGCGATTCGAGTTCGTTGATCGCGCGCGCGTGCAGGACTCCGCGGCCGCCGCAGTAAAGCACCAGGAAGATCAGCGCCACCCAAGCGAATCCGCGGCCATGAAGGGGCTGGCCGGTATCGTGGGAGGCGATTTCCGAACCCACCAGCCGCGCCAGAAACGGTGCCGCGATGGCGATCAGGAAAACCGCCCATATCCAGAGATCGTAAATGTTCAGCAGATCGAGGCGTAGCCAGCGCGCCGAGAACGGCAGGAGCAGCCGGATGCCGTACACATTGGTCCAGTCGAGCAGCAGATGCGTGGCCACCGCGATGAGCGCGGCCAAAAAAGCGCCCCCCCAGCGGATCTTCTGCTTACCCGAGAAAGCCCAGACCAGGGCGACCGTCCCGATGGCCATCACCGGCATGGCGGCGATGGAATGCGTAAGGTGGCGGTGGTAATGCAGGTAGTTCAGTGAGCCGCCGGCGGCGGTGACGATGTCGATATCGGGGGCATTGGCAGCCAGCAGAAGGATCGGGGTGGCGAGCGGCGTCCAGCGTTTGAGGCCGATGCGGCTGAGAAACAGCCCGGTCGCGGTGTGGGTCAGGGGGTCCATGGGCTCCGAATCGAACCCATATTTTCGCTCTTGACATCCATCACGGATTGCAATATTATGATTGCATATTGCAATAAAGCAATGGCAATGCTTGTCCCCACCGGTGACCGCGGCCGCACCCTGGCAAGTCGGTCACCGGTTTTTTGTGCCTGGTAAAGATCCTGGCTCGGGCTGAACAAAAATTGCCCGCCCCACTATCGCAAGCTCTGCACGGCTTTCGTCTTTGGTAGCTCTTCCTGCGTGCCTGCAAGGGCAATAATGCGCCACGGACCCGTCCATGGCGTCACGCCGGCGTAGGCCACGCCCGGATCGCTGGGCTTGTCCGGGAGGTGCGTCTCCAGAATGTTGGCCCCGTTCGGAACCAGCCACATCGCCGGGAATCCCGCCACGCCGCTTTCGAAAATGCCGATCCAGCCACCTGCCGGCTCTCGCTCTTCGTATGGCAGAGCGCTCTTGGGCGGCCGGTCTGCCTGCCAGGCAAAGCGGAACTCCGTCACTTCATCCTCGATTAACAAGTCGAGCAGCGGATATTGCTGGGGAAGCAGGTAGCGCAACGCCACGCCATCGTTGTAGACACGAATTTCGAGATCGATGCGCCGTCCGGTGGTGCTGTTCTGGAGGTAGTCGGCAAACAACCCGTTATAGCCGTCGCCGGCAGACGCCTTCGACTCGCTCAGCCCGACATTCTCTCCCAGCAGCGGCTCCTGAAAATGGATATCCAGCCCGATACACGAAGTGTCGATCAGTAATTTCCCGTCGCGGCGAATCTGGTAGGCCAAGCTATTGAGTTGATTGCCCGGAGGCAGCGTGGTGAAGAGGCGAAACTCCAGCCGGCCGTCCGGAGAGGCCACTGTCCGATCGTCCTGCGCGTGCGCCGCTCCCGCCGCGAGCGGGAGCAGGCACAGCAGGAATTTGCAAGCCTTCATCCTTACGCCCAGCTGAAGCCGGAATCGGAGAAGGGAAGTGAGCGCACCCTCTTGCCGCAGGCGTTATAGATGGCGTTGGCCACGGCGGGCAGAATCGGCGGCAACGCCGGCTCGCCCAGACCCGTCGGCCCATACGTGGTTTTCAGATAATGCACTTCGATTTCCGGCGGTGCCTGCGCCAGCCGCATCATACCGTGCTGATGGTAATTGGTCTGCTGCACGCGGCCTTTCTCGATGGTGATCTTCTGGTTCATCAGTTCGCTCATGCCATCGATCACGCCGCCTTGCACGATGTTATCGGCGCCGCTCGGATTGATAATCTGGTGTCCCACGTCGGCGGCGACCCAGATCTTATTGACCTTCACCTTGTGCGAATTGGGGCTGGGAGACGTGACTGTCACTTCCGCTACTTCCGCGAAGTAGCCCTGGTGGCTGAAATGGAAACCCATGCCCATGGCCGTGCCTTTGGGGAATGTCTTCTGGCCCCAGCCGGATTTTTCGGCCGCGAGTTGCAGCACGCCCTTCATGCGCTCGGCATTCACGCCCTGCGGAGGCGGAGTACCGGCCGGAACCGCCGGCGCCTGATTGAGCAGGTCCATGCGGAACTGATAGGTATCCTTGCCCGCGGCTTCCGCCAGTTCGTCGAGGAAGGAATGGATCACGAACGCGATGGCATTGCTTGTGGGCGCCCGGAGTGCTCCGGTGCGCAGTCCCAGCGGCTGCACCGAAGAGCCCATCGCATAATTGGCCACGAAGCGCTGCGGGAATTCGAACGCGCCGATGGCGCCCGCCCCGACGAACTTTTCGCCTTCGCCGTAACTGATGAAGTGGTCCTGCCAGGCGACGATCTTGCCTGAAGCGTCGAGCCCCGCCTTCAGATACTGAAAGCCGCCGGGACGGTAGTAATCGTGTTCCATATCGTCTTCGCGCGACCACAGCAGTTTCACCGGAACGCCGGCCTGCTTGGCAATAACGGCGGCTTCAATCATGTAGTCGTTCGTGAGGCGCCGGCCGAATCCGCCGCCGCCCCGTGTCATGTGCAGGATGACATCGTTGGCCTCGAGGCCCAGAGCCTCCGCCACCTGGCGCCGGCCGCGCCCCGGCTGCTGGCTGTCGGTCCAGATCTCCATCTTGCCGTCGTGGAAGTGCGCCGTGGCGCCTTGCGGTTCGAGCGGCGCGTGCGAAATGAATGGATAAGCGTAGGCCGCTTCCACCACCTTGTGGGCGCTCTTGAATGCCGCTTCCACATCGCCGTCCTGGCGCAAGGTGCGCTGCGGAGGCTGCTTGCCCATCTCGGCGGCGCGCTGGGCGAATACCGCGCTGCTCCCGGAAGCCGCGGCGCCTTCGTCCCACTGGACTTTCAGCGATCGCCGCGCCTGGTTGGCGTGCCACCACGTCTCGGCAAGGATGGCGACCCCGTCCACCAAGTCGGGATAAGCCAGCGGTATACCCTGGAAATCGGGCCCCTTCACCACGAACGCCTGCTTCACGCCGGGCAGCCTCTTCACTTCTTCGAGATTGGCGCTGACCACGCGTCCGCCGAGCACCGGGCAGCGCTCGAATGACGCATGCAGCATCCCCGGCAGCTTCATATCGATGGTGAAGATCGGTTTGCCGGTGACGATCTCGTGAAGATCGATCTGCGTCTGGCTATGGCCGACGATCTTATATTCGGACGGGTCCTTGAGCTTGAGCGATTCCAGATTGGGAGCGGGCAACGAGGCCACCTTCGAAGTCAGCTCGCCATAGCCCAGCGATTTGCCCTGGTGCATCACATGGCCGGACGACGTGGTGCAATCCGATTCCGGCACGTTCCAGGTCTTCGCCGCGGCGGTGATGAACAGCGCGCGTCCCGCCGCGCCCACCTGGCGCATGGGGTTGAAATTGATCGGCGTCGCGGTGCTGCCGCCGGCGCTCTGCATGGCGTATTTCGACTCGTCGAAATCCGCCTGCTCGATGCGGCACTGCTTCCAATCCACATCGAGTTCCTCGGCGATCAGCATGGGCAGCATAGTCTTCACGCCCTGGCCGAGCTCGGGATTTTTGGCCATGATGGTCACCGTGCCATCGGGCGCCACTTTGATGTAATTGTGCGGAGCGGGTGGAGGCCCCGGCATGCCGCGGCCTTGAGCCCTGGCCGGATGTTCGGTGGTAAGGCCGAACATCACCCCGCCACCTGCCAGCAAACTGATCTTCAGAAAGGAACGGCGTTCGAGTACGGATTTTTCGTCGGTGTGTTTCATCGTCGGCCTCCTTATTGCTGATTCCGTTGCCCTGCGCCCGCTCCGGCGCTATGGGTGGATGTTCCGGTATGGGCCAATGCAGCAGCCTTGTGGACCGCGGCCCGAATTCGAAGATACGTTCCGCAGCGGCACAGATTGCCGTTCATCGCGGTATCGATGTCCTTGTCTGTGGGATGCGGGTTTTTGGCCAGCAACGCCGCCGCCGACATCATCTGTCCCGCCTGGCAATAGCCGCACTGCGGCACGTCGATTTCTTCCCAGGCCAGTTGTACCGGATGGGTGCCATCCGGAGAAAGTCCTTCGAGCGTGGTGATCGGCTGGTCCTTCACCATCGCCAATGTCGTAAGGCAGGCGCGCACGGGCTGGCCACCGAGGTGGACCGTGCAGGCGCCGCATTGTCCGATGCCGCAGCCATACTTGGTGCCGCGGAGATCGAGGATGTCTCGCAGAGCCCAGAGCAGGGGCATATCGGCCGGTGCGTCCACCGTGCTGGTATGTCCGTTCACGTTGAGTTTAAAGGCCATAGAGTTCTCCGGATACGGGTATTTTATACCATTTGGGTCCACATTGAATTGGAGATAGCGCCCAGGCAGCTCCCGGAGCCAGCCGCCGAGACTCCAGGGGGAACGCCCCTCACGCTTCGACCCCAGCCGGCGTCTTGTCAAGCCGTCGTCACGCTAAACTGGATTTTTGACCGTCCGTAGTCCTGTTTTTCGCAAGCTTCTGCTGGCGGCGGCGTTGTTGATCGCTGTCGCCCTGGGAACCGCCGATTTCCTGCTCACCCGCTATACCGCCGATCGCGAACGCACGCTGGCGCGGCAGGAACTGGCCCAATCCCTGCGCCTGATTGCGCCCACCGTAACCGCGCTCGCCCCGCAAGAATTGCAGAAGTGGGCCGAACAGACCGATCCCAAGATTCATTCCCGTGTCACCGTGATCGACAGCGCCGGGGTGGTGCTGGCGGATTCGCGCCACGATCCGGAAACCATGGAAAATCACCGCGAACGGCCGGAAGTCCGCGCCGCCCTGGCGGGACGCACCGAATGGTCCGTGCGGCATAGCGCCACGCTCGATATCGACTTCCTCTATTACGCCGCGCCTGTGAACCTTCCCGGGCAGCCCGGCGCCGTTCTGCGGCTGGCGATACCGCTCGAACAGGTGGCGGCGGCGATCGCGGCGGTTCGCATCCTGATTCTTAAAGCTTCGGGAATCGCTTTCCTCATCGCTCTCGCCATCGCCTATGCCATTGCCCGCAACGTCACCGGCCGGATCCGGCGCATGGAAGCTTACGCCACCGAATTGGTGAACGCCGATTATTCCGGCACGCTATCGGCGGAAGCCGACGACGAATTGGGCTCGCTGGCGCGCTCCCTGCGCGCCATGGCCGACCATTTTCGCCAAATGCTCGCGCGCCTGGCGCAGGAATCGGTGCGCCGCGAGGCCATCCTGAGCGACATGGTGGAGGGCGTGCTCGCGGTCGACCACAATTTGCGCATCACCTTCTACAACGACGCGTTTGCCCGCGCCATCCATGCCCGCGCGCAGCTGCCCGAGGGGCTTTCGGTATTGCAGGTGATCCGCGATCCCGAACTGCGCAAATTGCTGGAGGGGGTGATCGCTGGCCAGACGACCGCCCGCCAGCGCATCTCTCCGCTCCATGCCGACGGTCACATTTTCGAAGTGCAAGCCGCGCCGCTGAACGAGCAGGGAAGCATCGGAGCCATCGCCACGTTTCACGACATTACCGAGCTGGAACGCCTGGAGCGCGTGCGCAAGGATTTCGTGGCCAACATTTCCCACGAACTGCGAACCCCGCTCGCGGCCATTCAGGGGTATGCCGAGACGCTGCTCGATGGCGCGCTGGAAGATCCGGCGAACAATCGAAAATTCCTGGAAATCATTACCGCCCATACCGTCCGGCTGACCAATCTGGCGTCCGATCTGCTCATGCTTTCGGAGATTGAAGCCGAACGGGCCACGGTGCCGACGGAAAGGCTTTCGGCCGTCGAGTTAGCGCAAAGCGCGCTGCAAATGGTCGAAACGCAAGCGCGGGAGCGGCACGTGCGGGCTTGTCTCGGGGATACTGCGGACGCCTACATATCCGGCCAGAAGGGACGGCTGGAGCGCGCCCTGGCGAATCTCCTGTTGAACGGCATCAACTACAATTATCCCGGCGGCGAAGTGCGCATCGATATCCGCCAGATTGATTCCAGCGTGCGGATTTCCGTCGCGGACGACGGGATCGGTATCGCGCCGGAGGACATCCCGCGCATCTTCGAACGGTTCTACCGCGTGGACAAGGCGCGTTCGCGGCAAACCGGAGGGACCGGGCTGGGATTGTCGATTGTCCGCAACACCGTGGAACGCGCCGGCGGATCGGTATCGGTGGAAAGTGCGCCCGAGAAGGGCTCGGTTTTCACGCTGTCCTTTCCGGCGGCGTAGTGAGCCCCACATTGCCGAATGATTACAAACCGATTACGATGGAGTTCTTCTCCCGACGCTGGAATCCTATGAATCTGCTTCCCCGCGACGACAAGTTTCACGCCTATTTCCTGAAACAGGTGGATATTATTTCGCAGGCCGCGCACGTACTGCTGGAAGGCGTGCGCGTCGGCAATTCCCGGCTGGCCGGCGCCGCCACCGAGATCAGCGTCCTGGAAAACCGCGGGGACGAAGTGATCCACGCCATTTTTCAGCGCCTCAATCAGACCTTTATCACGCCGCTCGACCCGGAAGATATCCACAACATTTCGAGCGCGCTCGATAATGTGCTCGACGGAATCGAGGATACCGCTCACCGCCTGGTGTCGTACGAGATCGCGACGATTCCGCACGACATGGTGGAACTGGCGAACATCGTGAATTCCTGCGCCATCGCGGCCAAACGCGCGTTTGAAGCGTTGGAGCACAAGGGACCGCTGCTCGAGCACTGCATCGAAATCAATCGCCTGGAGAACGAAGGCGACCTGATCAGCCGGGCCGCCGTCGCCGACCTCTTTCACAAGCAAAAGGATCCCATCACTCTCATTAAGCTCAAGGAAGTCTACGAGTTCTTCGAGAACACCATCGATCGTTTCGAAGACGTCGCCGATGTGCTGCAAAACGTCGCTGTGAAGAACAGCTAACGCATGACGGTCTTCGAACTGGCGGTATTGATCATTGCGATCGCCCTGGTGTTCGACTACATCAATGGCTTTCACGATGCCGCCAACTCCATCGCTACCATCGTGGCCACGCGCGTCCTGACGCCGTTGCAGGCCGTGATTTGGGCCGCGTTCTTCAACTTCGTCGCGGCATTCGTTTTCGGCACGGCAGTGGCCCGCACCGTCGGCAGAGGATTCGTGGATCTCCGCCTGGTGACCCCGCAGGTAATTCTGTGCGGCATCGCCGGCGCCATCATCTGGGATCTCCTTACCTGGTGGCTGGGCCTTCCGACCAGTTCGTCGCACGCGTTGATTGGCGGCTATGCCGGGGCCGCCATTGCGCATGCCGGGGCGGTGCGCGGATTCGACCGCAGCTTCGATGCCCTGCGCGTGCCGGGCGGCGGCGAATGGCCGCTCACCCTCGCGTTCATTTTCCTGGCGCCTCTCATTGGCATGATCGCCGCTTACCTAATGATGGTCCTGGTCTATTGGCTTTTCCGCGACACCAGCCCGGCGAAAATGGACGTCTACTTTCGCAAGCTCCAGTTGCTTTCCGCCGCCTCGTTCAGTCTTTCGCACGGATCGAACGACGCCCAGAAGACCGCGGGATTGATCACCGGCGTGCTCTTCACCTCGCACCTGATTTCGGCCTTCGAAATCCCCAAGTGGGTGCTGCTCGCGTCCTACACCGCAATTGCCATGGGAACCTTGAGCGGCGGCTGGCGGATCGTGCGAACCATGGGCGCGCGCCTCACGCGCCTCAAGCCGCGCAGCGGATTTTGCGCGGAAACCGGCGCCGCGGGCGCGGTCCTGCTGGCGACCCATTTGGGGCTGCCGGTATCGACCACGCACGCCATTGCCGGGGCCATAGTGGGGGTCGGCAGCATCAATCGGCTGAAGGCCGTGCGATGGGGAATCGCCACGAATATCGTGAGCGCGTGGGTGCTCACGATTCCCGCGGCCGGCATCATCGCGTGGCTGGCCTATTGGGCGCTTCGGCTGGCTGGGGGAACTTAGATTCTCCGGCAGCATCTTGGATCGGCCCTTCGGCCCCCGGCGACTGCGCGATCCGGGTGCCTATACCAGCCGCCCCAACAGGCCCCGCCATCGGGTTGGAGATCCGGCTCTTCCCGTAGGTCCTAACTCCCGATTGGCAACTGGCCGAAGCTTCGAATGGCTAAATCCGGTAAATCCCGGATGGAACCCGGCTGGAAACTAACTTATAACTGTGAGATCACATACGAAGGAGCTTGGAGTGGTGCATAGAGGGCAGATTTTCCGGGCAACGGCTCCGGTCTGGGTTTTCACCATGTTGTCATCCCCCATCCTGTTCGCGCAGAATCCTGCGCCGGCGCAGACAGGGTCGGGTCAGTCGGCCTCGGCCTCGCCTCACCTTCCCAGGTTGGGCCTGGCCGTCGTTGTGGGCACTACTGGCCCGGGGATCGAGGTAGCCACGGCGGTAGCGCGAAAAACCAACATCCGCGGAGGCTTCAACTATTTCGATTACAGCCTGAGCGGCACCAACAATAACATCACTTACAGCGGGAAAATTCGCCTCGAATCGGCTGAAATTCTGCTCGACCAGTACCTCGCCGGTCCGCTTCATATCAGTGCCGGAGCGATGGTTTATAACGGCTTTCAGGCAAGCGGAACCCTGAGCGTACCCGGCGGACAGAATTTCACTCTGAACCATGTAAGCTACTACAGCTCCGCGTCCGATCCGGTCAACGGGACGGGCCTGATTACCGCCCGCAAAGTCGCGCCGGAAGTGCTGTTCGGGCTCGGTAATATATTGCCCCGCGGGGCGCGTCATTTCGGCGTCAACCTGGACTTGGGCGTCGCCTTCCAGGGGTCGGCCAATGCCACCCTGAATTTCGGGGGCAGCACCTGTCTGACGCCGTCGGGAGGCTGCCTGCCGATCTCCTCCGACCCATCGGTGCAGTCTAACGTCCAGGCGCAACAAGGCAAGCTCAATCACAGTCTGAACCCTTACTGGTTCTACCCGGTTCTGCGAATCTCTTTCGGATCCAAGCTGTAAAACGGCCGGCATTCGAAGCGCGCGTCATCCATGCGTTCCGGCGCGATGACCGCCGGCCTAACTGGCTCCGCAGCCGAGATTCAGCGCCGCGTTCATCACAATTTGGACATCCGTCACGTTGACGGCGCCCTTGCCGGTAAGGTCGTTGTACGCCGCAAACATGCCCAGAGCTTGATTGATGATCGACTGAATGTCGGCCACACTGGTCTGCGAATCGCCAGTGACGTTGCAGCCCCCCTCCTGGGTCACGGAAACGGTCTGGCCCGCGACCGCCATGGTTCCCGAGCGCCGGCCGCCGGTATTGGCCGCCACCGAGTAGGCCACGCTCTGGCTGCCCGTACCGGTATTGGCCGAGTCGATCGCGATCCACGGCGCATTGGCCGCCGCGGTCCAGCCGCAGCTCGACGCTATGGCGTTGACCGCCAGGGTGGCTCCGGCCACGCCGGAGGAAGGGACGAATACGTTCTGCGGGGCAACCGCGGTGGAGCACGTCCCGGCAGCCTGGTTCACCGACACGCCTATCCCGGCTACCCAGATCAGCCCGGTTCGCGGCGCTAAGGTCAAATTCGGACCGGCGTTGAAACTCTCGACTGAACCGCCTGCGGGGGGACCGGCGGCGATCCAGTCCGAATCGCTTACCGCCATCCAACTGCATCCGTTTCCGCTGGCTTGTACCGCGATACTTGATGTACCGCCCGCAGCCGTCACGTTTTGAGCCGAGCCGCCGCCCAGCGAGTAGGCGCACCCCGCCGTCGGGGTAGCGGTGGCGACCAGCTCACGGACGTTGTTGAGGCCGGAATCGGCTATGAATACGTTGCCGTTCGCGTCCGCGGCGATTTGGGAAGGATAAATCGCCTCGACGTTCGCGGCCGGCCCGCCGTCGCCGTTAAGCCAATTGCCGCTGCCGGCCGCCACCGTCTGGATGATTCCTTGTGGCGTAACCGCGCGGATGCGGTAATTGAAGAAGTCCGCGATCAAGAGATTGCCGGAGCTGTCGATCGTTACCGCGGAAGGATTGTTTAGAGCCGCGGAGATGGCCGGGCCGCCATCCCCGGACGATCCGCTGCTGCCGTTGCCCGCGATGGTCTCGATCACTCCTTGCGAATTGACTACGCGGATCCGATTATTGCCCGCATCCGCGATGTAAAGGTTTGCGGATGAGTCGATGGCGATGCCCGCCGGCTGGCTGAGCCCTGCCATCGTCGCCGGGCCGCCATCGCCGCTGAAACCACTGGCGCCCCCCGCCACAGTCCCGATGATCCCTTGCGGCGTCACCATGCGCACTCGATTGTTGAAGGCATCCGCGATGAAGAGGTTGCCCGAACCATCGACAGCCACTGCGAAGGGATTCAACTGCGCGGCCGTCGCCGGGCCGCCGTCGCCGCTGAAGACGAGGGCCCCATTGCCGGCCACCGTGGTGATGATGCCTTCGGGAGTCACTTTGCGGACGCGATTGTTGCCGGAGTCGGCAATATACAGGCTGCCCGACGAATCTACCGCCAGACCGCAGTTCCAGGCGAGGAGGTTGAGTTGGGCCGATACCGCCGGCCCGCCGTCTCCCGCAAACCCGGCTGTGCCAGTACCGGCGATAGTGGCAATATCGCCCTGTGGATCGATCCGGCGCACGCGATTGTTCAACGCGTCTGCAATGTAGAGATTGCCCAGGCTATCCACGGCGATCCCGGCGGGATGATTGAGGGATGCGAACATGGCAGCGCCTCCGTCCCCGCCGAAGCCCTGAATACCCAGTCCGGCAACCGTGGCGATGAGATAACTGGGAGTCTGAGCCGAAAGAGGAACCAGCGCAGCCAGCAGAAACAATCCCCGCAGCGGTCTCCCGCAGCGCCATTGTCCTGAACGGCATTCCCGTCTCACATCGTACTTATCGGACGCGAGCGAAAGTGTTTTAGGGTTTATCCGATGCTTTCACTCCTGGAAGCCGGACCGCATTCAAGTTCTCGCCCTCCAATCGGCATTTATATACAATCGGCATTTATATACTTGACTCACCCGCATTTCCGGTGTTGACTGGTTCTGTGGGTGAGTCAGCTACAGAATTCGAGCCGAAGACGATGGTTGAGGCCATCCGGTACTTCTCCGATCCGGCAACCTGCGTTCAGTACCTTGCAGATCGACGTTGGCCGGATGGCCCGGTTTGCCCGAAATGCGGCGGCAGCCATCATTCATTTCTAGCCACCCGTTTCCTGTGGAAGTGTAAAGCGTGCAAAAAGCAGTTCTCCGTGAAGGTCGGGACGATTTTCGAGGATTCGCCGCTTGGCTTGGAGAAGTGGCTTCCGGCTGTTTGGCTTCTGTTCACCCGGCGCACTGGCATCAGTTCGGTGGAGTTGTCCAAGGCAATCGGTGTCACTCAAAAGACCGCATGGTTCATGGCGCATCGAATCCGCTGTGCGTCCCGGACTGGCAGTTTCAACAAGGCGGCGGGACAGGTCGAAGCTGACGAGACTTTCATCGGCCAAAAAGCCCGGAACATGCACAAGCACATCCGGGCACGCAAGATCACCGGGACCGGCGGCAAGGACAAGACGGTGGTTGGCGTCATGGAACGTGGCGGTGCCGTTCGGGCGACGGTAGTAGAGAGCCGGAAGAAAAAGCCCCTTCAGCAATTGGTCACGGACCATGTTGAACCGGGCGCAGAACTGTTCACCGACGCCTTGAAATCGTACGAAGGTCTGGACGGCGAGTATGTTTAGATCGTTGACCACGCGTAGAGTATGTCAATGGCCATGGAGAACTTCTGGAGCCACTTGAAGCGCACGATCTATGGAACTTACATTTTCGTGACGCCGATACATATCTTCCGTTATGGACTTGCAGATGTTCCGCTTCAACAACCGGGATATGAGCGACGATCTGCGATTCCGACTATCCTTGCGTAACGTTAGTGGACGGCGGTTGACGTACAAAGAACTGACTGGCAAAACGCTACATACTCATAGAAAGGAAACGTAATTCCAGCATGGTTCCAAAACTGTATCGAATATCTGGTCCTTGGTCTGGAACATTATTTCTATCTTCCCGTCCTCGTGGCGGCGATTGGCTTGAAGATGAAGTCATCGGGTGGCGGCGCTTTGGAATTGATACCGTGGTTTCCCTCTTGACGCAGGACGAGGAATACGAACTAGACTTGGCGCATGAATCGTCTGACGCCCTGAAGCATGCCATGGCTTTCGTGTCCTATCCCATTGCGGACAGGAGCATTCCAGCCGACGCATCTACGCTCTCCACGTTGCTCGAAAACATTCAACGGGATCTACGCCAAGGCAAGAATGTTCTGGTTCATTGCCGTCAGGGGATCGGACGAACCGGGTTGATCGCAGCCTCGTTACTCGTTCGAGAAGGCATGGACCCAGAAGCGGCCATTCAAGAAGTTTCCAGAGTCCGTGGCGTTCCCGTACCAGAGACGCACGAACAGGAAAGCTGCATTTATGAAATTGCGGCGAACGTCAAATGAAACCATTGAAGGCACTACGTCCCAATCTGATTAAAAGTAAGCTGGACGTGTTCAATAAGATGAGCACCGATGACTTGAAGAAGTCGCTGGTCCCTGGACAGCCTGAACGCACGACCCGATGGAACGATCTTGGACGGCCACCACCGGGTTCATGTTCTCAGAAGCCGTGGTGAAGACGTAGATAGCTTGCCAAGAGACGTTATGCCGAAGACCTTCTTGGAATTTCGAGATGAGACGCAAGGCAGCGGCCAAGCCGGAACCTCAGAGCGCCAAAGGGGAAGAGATAAATAGTGCGGTGCTGACTTTTGCCCAATTCGTTACCGATCTCCGCATTTCAGCACGATCCTGTAAAAGCACGATTATGGCGGCGATTGCGGCGCCGCTACCAGAGCGCATCTGCACGGTAAGGGTTTCACTGACTTTGAGGCGCACCCACCACGGACATTTTTTCCTGGGGAACGGCAAGCCGAAAGTGTGGCACAAGAACGATCCCGTTCTGAAAGGAACTGTTTATTCTTCCAGCGGCCATACCCGATCACACTATGCTCACGGACACTCCTGCTGGTGCAACGAGCCAGAATTCAAGTCAGAGCGTTCTTTGCGGCCTTCCCGTGCCTTCTGAACTTCTTTGATCTTGGTTTCGATCTTCTGAAGTTCATCCTTTTTCACCGCCAGTAGTGCCGTCAGGAATTGCCTCGAATCCGCAAGACGAGGCGGCAACGCTATCGGTATGGGCTTCCTGGGCACGCTCCCATTTTACCGCTGGCCGGGTCGGGTAGTGTGGGTGAGTCAAGTATATACATTGCCCTCCAATCGCCTGGCGGTGCCCGGAATCAGGCGTCTGGGCCCTCCCTGCTGGGTTTTCTGTACGGTCTCTTTGCG
>Ga0335072_10002753_pt1 | contig 27048 bp, 23 predicted proteins | sample Lox_Sample_21_FD_206725 | JGI IMG/M metagenome (GOLD analysis project Ga0335072, IMG submission 206725) | Soil microbial communities from Loxahatchee National Wildlife Refuge, Florida, United States - Lox_Sample_2.1 | ecosystem: Environmental > Terrestrial > Soil > Wetlands | place: USA...
ATCTTCCGGCGGACCGTGCGCGGCATGCTGCCGCACCTGAAGACCCGCGGGAAGGTCGCGCTCGACCGGCTCGAGGTCCACATCGGCGTCCCGACCGCGCTCCACGGCCATCCGACCGAGACGCTCGCCGCCGCGAAGGCGCGGCCGTCGCTCCGCCCCCCGATGACGCTCGGCGAGATCGCGAAGCTGCTGGGGGCCCGCGTATGAAGGCGCCCGCGGTCGTCCTCGCGACGGGGAAGCGGAAGGCCGCCGTGGCCCGCGCGACCGTGCGCAAGGGCGCGGGGCGGGTCTGGGTCAACGACCGGCCGCTCGAGCTGGTCGAGCCCGAGCTCGTCCGCCAGAAGATCCAGGAGCCGTTGTTCATGGTCGGCGACCGGGCGCGCGCCCTCGATCTCACGGTCGAGGTGCGGGGCGGCGGGATCGTCGGCCAGGCCTCCGCAGCCCGCACCGCGGTCGCCCGGGGCCTCCTCGACTGGCTCAAGGACGCCGAGCTGCGGGAGACGTTCAAGCGCTACGACCGCTCGCTGATCGTGAACGACCCGCGCCGCAAGCTGCCGAAGCGGCCCGGCGGCCGCGGCGCCCGCGCCCGGCGGCAGAAGTCGTACCGCTGAGGAGGGAGCCGACCGATGACGATGATGGTTCCGGTGCGCTGCTTCACCTGCGGCGCCGTGATCGGCCAGCACTGGGACGAGTACCGCGAGCGGACCGCGCGCGGCGAGCCGGCCGGCGAGGTCCTCGACAAGATCGGGCTGCACCGCTACTGCTGCCGCCGGATGCTGCTCACGCACGTCGACCTCCTGGACGAGGTCGGGCCGTACGGCTGAGCGTCGGGACGGGTCCCCCGCCCGAGCGGCGGAGGCTTAGGGCGGGCACCGCCGCCCTGGGTTACGCGTCGTCGTCCTCGTCGTCGTCCGACGGCTTCTTCGAGCGCTCGAGCCCGCTCTTCGAGGAGGAGCTCGGCTTGGCGGCGCCCGCGCGGCCGCGGCGGCGGTAGTAGAAGACGATCAGCGCGATCACGACCACGACCGCGACGGCGATCGCGGCGTACTCGAGCAGCTGCGTGGTCGGGTTCGGGTTCACGGAGATCGCGACCGAGCTCTGCTGCGGCCCCGAATGGTAGTCGCCCGCGTACTCGTTCGTCGCGGAGGCGTTCGCGTAGAGCTGGTAGTTCCCGCTGGTCGACGGGTTCCAGGTGATCTCGGCCCGGACCGTCTGGTTGTAGTAGAGGTTCGGGAGCGTTCCGCTCGCCATCGGCACCGTGTTGACGACGCCGCCCGTGTAGTTGTAGAACTTCACCGAGTGCGGGGCCCCGCCCACGTACGACCGGCTCCCCGTCCCGCTCGGCGAGAGCAGGAAGAAGGCGACCTGCACGTCGTGGGCGACCGACTTCGTGCCCAGCGTGTTGGTGATGTTCACCCAGATCGTCGCGGTGGTGCCGACGGTGAAGCCCGAGGGCACGTTGAGCGGCCCGGCGGAGAGGACCGGCCGCGTGGTCGAGTTCACCGACACCTGGAGGCTCGCGGTCGTCCACGCCACGTTGCCGGCCCGGTCCGTCACGGTGAGGTTCACCGTGTAGGCGCTCGTCTGCGGGGCGAGCCAGTAGTACGGGTACGGCCGGACCGAGCTCGTGTTCCAGTTGAGGTTCACCGACGAGTTGCCGGAGTTCGAGACGTGCCAGAAGTACTTCACGATCGAACCGTTGTTCGGGTCGGTCGCGTTCACCGAGGAGAGCAGCACCTTGGCGGTGAAGTTCGCCCCCTCGACGAGCCCGCTCCCGGTGACGGGGACCCCGTTCGCGTTGAGGAGCTGGATCGCCGCGACCGGCTTCTGGGTGTCGTTCACGAGGATGACCACCGACGCGGTCGCGGACTGGCCCGTGCCGTCCCAGACGGTCACGGTGAGCGTGTACTGCCAGCCCAGGAACGGGATCGATGTGCCGTTCACCGTCCCGCTCGAGAGGTAGGCGCCGGCGCCGAGGAACGTGTACGACCAGTTCTTGAACGGACTCACGCCGAGGCTCCGCGAGAAGTTCTGGCCCGTGAACTTGAAGCCGGAACCCGTGAAGGCGTACGACGCCACCGAGATGACGTTCGCGACCGGCGCGGTGGGGGAGATCGCGGCGTAGCTCGGCGTGGCGTTGAACAGGAGCGTTGTCGACCAGTTGACCCAGTAGTACGTCGTGCCGCCGGCCTGGAACGTCTGGCCCGCGGTCGCGTTGCTATCGATGCCCGCGACCACCGGACCGGTGGCGACCCACACGAAGAAGTTGACCGAGTCGACGAGGCCCGCCGAGCTCGTGACCGTCACGCTGCCCGAGTAGTTCGAGGCGCCGGTGGCGGCGGTGTAGGTGTGGTAGGCCGTCGCGGTCGTGGTCGTCGTGGTCGGCGAGCCGTCGCCGAAGTTCCAGACGAACTTGGTCCCGTTCGTGCCGGCGGGGTACGTCGAGTTGAGGGCGCTGAACGTCACGTTCTGGCCCAGCCCGACGATCGCGGTGTAGTTGTCGCGGGTCAAGTTGAGGATGTTGGCCGAGGAGAAGGCGAAGTTCTGGACCGAGATGTTCACGTTCGCGGTCAGCGTCGAGTACTTCACGATGGTGAACTTCGCGGCGCCGCCCGAGGTCGGGCTCGGCAGGGACGAGAGGGTGAACTTCGTCCACGTGTTGTCGGGGCCGCCGGCGACGAGCTTCGTGTTCGCCGGCGCCTGGGTGTCCGCGGCGAGGACGTAGCCGGCCGGGAGCACGAGGCTGTAGTTGTAGACGTTCGAGCTCGTCGGGTGCTTGAAGTTGAAGGAGATCGTGTAGCTCGAGACGTTCTTCGCGATGGAGCTGTTGAGCGCGTAGGTCGAGCTCCACGCGACCGAGATCCCGGCCGGGCTGTTGAGGCCGCAGGTCGCGGTGCAGGTCGAGGAGAACGACGTCACCGTCTGGGGCGAGGTCGGCCCGACGAAGACAGAGCTGTTGATCGCGGTGGACGCCTGGGCGATCGGGAAGAACGGACCCGAGGCGTTGAACCACTGCTCGACCGCCGGCAGGTCGGTCGCCGGGAAGACGGTCGTTCCGGCGAGGTCGAGCCCGAGCTGGCCCCAGAGCTGCCCGACCGAGGCGTTCGCGAGCGTCGGGAAGGTGGTGTCGTTGCCGAGGGTCGCGACCGTGGTGATGTTGACCGTGCCGTTGCCGACGAGCGGGTTCACGCCGGTGAAGTTGAGGGTCGTGGTGTAGTTGCCGAGCTCGCTCGGGGCCACGGCCGGCACGAGCACGTTCCGCTGGACCGTCGGGGTCGTGGGCGTGACGTTCAGCGCGAACCAGCTCGACTGGTAGCCGATCGAGGAGAGGATCACGTCGAACTCCTGGGTCCCGGCGACGAAATCGCCCGGATACGTGCCGATCGCGTAGTAGCCGCCCGGCGCGGTCGTGGCCGAGTAGATGAGGTGGTTCGTGGGGTCGTACAGCGTCACGTTGCCGGCGGTCGGGACGTGGGCGCTCGGGTTCCCGGCGATGTTGCTGTACCCCGAGACGAGGTAGGTGGAGATGTTCGTGTCGAGGATCTCCGTCTGGTGCTTCGCGATCGTGACGCTCGTGTAGTTGAACTGGGTCGTCGGGCCGGGGAGCGCCGTCTCGAGGACCCAGGTGCCGGCCGGAACGCTCACGGTGAACGTCCCCGACGCGGTGGTGTTGTTCTGGGCCAGCACGAGCCCGTTGTACGTGGGGTCGAGGAGGTAGAGGTGGGCGCCCGACTGGGGGGCCCCGCCCTCGAAGACCTTGCCCGTCAGCGTCGCCGTGTACGGCACGATCGTGACGTTGGTCACGTACGTGGGGTACAGCACCGACGTGAGCGCGGTCGAGTTGACGAACGCGAACGACGGGCTCTGCGCCGCCGGCAGCACGGCGCACGGCGCGCAGCCCGACAGGGAGACGTTCGCCTGGGCCGGCACCTGGACGCCCCAGTAGCCCGGCGCCAAGGCGCCGCCGGTGTTCGCTCCGGTGAACGTGAACTGGCCGCCGTTCGCGACCGTCGTCGTGTAGACGGTGCCGGTGGCGCGCGAGATCAGGTCGACCGTGACCCCCGCCGGAACGGGCGGCGGGGAGGCGCCGCCCGGCTGCTCGACGTAGCCGGTCAGGGTATAGGTCGACGACGCCGCCTGCGCGGTCTGGATCGTGGCCAGCAGGGACACCAGCAGCACGAACAGGACCGCCCACAGGGCGGGGCGATACAGGTCTCGAGCCAACGATTCCACGTCTCCTTACGAACGCCCCCCCTCGGGGAGGCGGGGCGCCGAACTTGGCTCCGCTACTTATAGCTTGCCCGCGACTGATTCTCGAGGAGAAACGCCGAGCCCCGGCTCACCGGTAAATGCCCTGCGCCGAGTCCGTGGCGCGGCGTCCGGCGCGCTCCCGGAGCACGTGCTTTTCGAACTCCTCGTAGAACTTGAGGTTCTCCGCATCGACGGACGGGTGGACCTGCTTCAGCGCCGCCTCGAAGTGCGCCCGGGTGACCTTCGACGCCTTGAGGTTCTCCCGGATCGCGGTGAGCCCGGCCTCCCGGCAGAGCGCGGCGAGGTCGCTGCCGACGTACCCCTCGGTCCGCCCGGCGAGCTCGTCGAGATGCACGTCGTCCGCGAGCGGCATCTTCCGCGTGTGCACCTTGAGGATCTCCTTCCGGCCCGCGACGTTCGGCGGCTCCACGTAGAGCAGCCGATCGAACCGTCCGGTCCGCAGGAGCGCCTCGTCGATGATGTCCGGCCGGTTGGTCGCCGCGACGACGAGGACCCGCTCGAGCGTCTCGAGGCCGTCGATCGAGGTGAGCAGCTGGTTCACGATCCGTTCGGTGACGCCGCTCGACGTCTGCAGCCCGCGGCGCGGCGCGATCGAGTCGATCTCGTCGATGAAGACGATCGACGGCGAGGCCTGGCGGGCCTTCTTGAAGATCATCCGGATCGCCTTCTCGCTCTCGCCGACCCACTTGCTCATCACCTCGGGGCCCTTCACGGAGATGAAGTTCGCCTGGCTCTCCGTGGCGGCGGCCTTCGCAAGCAGCGTCTTCCCGACGCCGGGCGGGCCGTAGAGAAGGATGCCGCGCGGCGGCTCGATGCCGATGTGGCGGTAGACCTGCGGGTTCTTGAACGGCAGCTCGACCGACTCCTCGAGCACCCGGCGAACGCGCTCGAGGCCGCCGACCTCCTCCCAGCGCGTGGTCGGCACCTCGACCGCGACGTCGCGGAGGCTCGACGGTTCGATCTGCTTCAGCGCGCCGCGGAAATCCGTCTCGGTGACCTTCATCCGCTCGAGGAGGGAGAGCGGGATCGGCTGGTCGAAGTCGATCTCGGGCAGATAGCGGCGGAGCGCGCTCATCGCGGCCTCCCGGGCCAGCGAGGAGAGGTCGGCGCCGACGAACCCGTGGCTCTGCGCGGCGAGCTCTTTGAGGATCTTCTCCCGGTCCTTCTCGCTCCCTTCGATCGGCATGCCGCGGGTGTGGATCTGCAGGATCTCGAGGCGGCCCTCCATCGTCGGCACCCCGATCTCGATCTCGCGGTCGAACCGGCCGGGGCGGCGGAGGGCCGGGTCGATCGCCTCCTCCCGGTTCGTCGCGGCGATGACGATCACGTTGCCGCGGCCGGAGAGGCCGTCCATGAGGGTGAGCAGCTGGGCGACGACGCGCCGTTCGACCTCTCCGACCACCTCGTCCCGGCGGGGGGCGATCGAGTCGAGCTCGTCGATGAAGATCACGCTCGGCGCGTTCTTCTCCGCCTCCTCGAACTTCTCGCGGAGCTCCTTCTCGCTCTCGCCGTAGTACTTCGAGATGATCTCCGGCCCCTGGATGCCGATGAAGTGGGCCCCCGCCTCGTTGGCGACGGCCTTCGCGATCAGCGTCTTCCCCGTGCCGGGCGGTCCGTACAGCAGCACGCCCTTCGGCGGCGTGATGGCGAGCCGGTCGAACAGCTCGGGGTGCTTCAGCGGGAGCTCGATCATCTCCCGGACGCGGCCGAGCTTCTCGGTGAGCCCGCCGATGTCCTCGTAGGAGACGCGGGGCGCCGCGACCTCCGTCTCGCTGACCGTCTCCTCCTTGATCGTGATGAGCGTCGCCGGGGCGACCTGGACGATCCCCTTCGGCTGGGTCGCGACGACCATGAACGGCAGCGAGCCGCCCATCAGGAAGACGCCCGGGATCACGAAGACGTCGCCCCGGACGAACGGGCGCCGCGCGAGGGCCTTGGCGACGAAGCTCTCCAGCCCCGGCCCGAGGTCCATGCGCGCGGAGCCGGCGTAGATCGGGGCGATCGTGATCGCGTCGGCGTTCGGGGCGTCGACGCGCTGGACGGAGACGCGGTCGCCGATGCTCACCCCGGCGTTCCGCCGGACGACGGCCTCGATGCGGACGAGGGTCTTCCCCTCGTCGTCGGGCTGGGCCCGGCTGACGATCGCCGGGGTCGGCTTCCGGCCCCGGATCTCGACGATGTCGCCGAGCCCGACCTTGAGCCGCTGGCGGGTCTGCACGTCGAGACGGGCGGTGCCGAGCCCGATGTCCTGCTGGAACGCCTCGGCGACCCGGAGGGTGATGGCCTCGCCCATCGACGCACCCGTTGGACCCCGGTGCGAGGTAAAAGACTTGTGATGGACCGCTCCCTCCGGGACGGCCCGGGGCTCAGTCGCGGGGGCCGTCGGTCGCACCGCCGAGCGTACGCTGCCCCGGGGGGCGGGCCGCCGCGCCGAGGTCGGGCACCGGCGCGCCGACCACGCGGGCGAAGGCGGCGGCCGTGCCGGGCCCGAAGCCCATGAAGTGGTTGTTCGTGAAGGCGAAGATCGTGCCGATCGCGCGCCCCTCGTCGTCGAAGCGACGCCGCATGCCGTCGAACGCCCCGGCGTCGTCGCGCTGCACGCGGTCGAAGCGGGTGAGGGCCCGGTCGCCGATGAACCGCGCGTAGAGGAACGCCCCGGTGACCCAGGGCGGGGGGGTCGTCTCCGGGACGACCGACCAGACGAGGGCGGCCCCCCGGTCGGTGAGCGCGGCCCGGGTCGCCTCGACCCACCAGGAGCGATGCCGGAGCTCGACCGCGAGCGGGAACTCGCGCGGCACCGCCTCGAGGAGGCGGGCCAGCGTCGCCGCCCCTCGGTCGCGGCGAAACGACGGCGGGAACTGGAGGACGAGCGCGCCCAGCTTCTCCACGGCGCGCAGCGGCGCGAGGCTCGCGAGGAAGCCCGCGAGCACGGCCCCGGATTCCGGGCCGGCGGCGTGGGTCACGTCCCGCGGGACCTTGAGGGCGAAGCGAAACCCTTCGGGGGTGCGATCGGCCCAGCGGCGCACGAGGAACGGGCTCGGCGGTCGGTAGAAGCTCGAGTCGACCTCGACCGTGGCGAAGACGCGGGCATACCGGGCCAGGAACTCCCCGGGCGGCGTCCCGGCCGGATAGAACGGCCCGACCCAGTCGTCGTAGGCCCATCCGGAGCAGCCGATCCAGTACCGCCCCACGCGGAGCGCACGGCGCCGCGGAGGGAAAGTCTTGCCGCGCCGGGAGGCGCCGGAGGAACGGAACGAAGATAACGGGGGGGCCCGGTCGACGCGTCACCATGTCGCGTCCGGAGCTCCCGTCCCCGGCGCTTCCGCGCCTGCTGGAAGCGGCGGGGTACCGGCTCGAGCGGCGCGGCGAGGTCATCCTCGCCGCGCGGGAGAAGGACCATCGCGCCCTCGCGATCGCGACGACGGCCCGGTCGCCCCTCGAGATCGAGCGCGTGTTCCCGTCGGAGGCCCTCCACCGGACGATCGTCTACGACGACGACCCGGGGGCGACCGCCCGCACGCTCGCGGCCGAACGCAGCATCGAGATCCTCGACCCCACGACCCTGGGCGCGGCCCTGGGCGAGATCCTCTTGCCGCCGCCGGTCGACCGCCCCGCGGCGGACGCGGACGCGGACGACCCCCGGAAGGCGCTCGAGGCGCCGTTCGCGCTGCTGCCCGAAGGCCAGCGCATCGTGCGGCCGAGGATCGACCGGGCCGAAGCGGAGCTGCTCGCCGGCGTCGACGGCTCCCGCTTCACCCTCCGGCTCGTCCCGTTCTACGTGGCGGCCTACCGCGTCCGCCCCGCGGCCCCGCACGGCGAGGCCGGGCCGGTGCTGCGGCACCTCGTGGCGGTGAACGCGCTCTCGCGCACGGCCGAGGTCTGGGACGACCAGGAGCGCGAGCTCGTGGACGGGGTCCCGGAGCCGCACCAGCGGCTCGCTCCGCAGATCTCGTCGGCCCAGGCGGCCCCGATCGCGGTCGAGGCGATCCGGCGACGGCACACGGTGCACGTCGACCACACCGAGCAGCACGGCGGCGCCCTGGTCATCGAGACCCGCCGGATCCCGCCCGCGGCGGACGATCTGCGGCTCGGGCCGTTCTCGCTCCTGTTCGTGCCGCACTGGTACGCGGAGGGCGGGGAAGGCCGCGTGGTGCTCGACGCGGTCACCGGGCGCCGGGCCCGGCTCGAGCTGCCGGCGCTCGAGTAGCCCCGCACGAGCCTAATACCGGCGACCGACTGCGGCGCCCGTGATCCTCGACCAGTTCCGCATCGGCCCCTACCTCAACTTCACGTACCTCGTCGCGGAGGCTGACGGCGGGGACGCCGTGGTCATCGATCCGTCGTTCGGCGTCGAGCCGGTGCTCACGGCGATCGACGCGCGCGGCGTGCACGTGCGCTACATCCTCAACACGCACAGCCACACCGACCACGTCGCCGGGAACCAGGACGTCCGCGACCGGACCGGCGCGAAGGTGGTCGCGCATCGGGTCGCCCCGCTCCACCAGGACGTCTCGGTCGACGACGGCGACGCCTTCCACGCCGGGCGGCTGCGCTTCGAGGTCCTTCACACGCCCGGCCACACCAAGGACTCGGTGCTGTACCTGTTCGAGGGCCAACTGGCGACGGGGGACACCCTCTTCGTCGGCGAGTGCGGCCGCACCGACCTCCCCGGCGGCGACCCCGAGGAGATGTACGACAGCCTCCATCGGCGGATCCTGGCGCTCGACGACGCGCTCGTCGTGCTGCCCGGCCACGATTACGGCGCGACGCCGACCTCGACCATCGGACGCGAGAAGCAGGAGAACTACACGCTCCTTCCCCGCACGAAGGACGAGTTCGTGAAGTTCCTCCGGGAGTGAGACGCGATGCCGCTCCCGGCCCCCGAGGACCGCACCCTTCGCGCCGTGGGGGCCCGTCGCCCGTCCCCGGGCGAGCCCCCGACCGCGAGCCTGGTGCGGGCGCTCCGGGAGCAGGCGAAGGCGTCGGAGGCCCTGGTCGCGCTGTTCGATGCCCGGTCGATCGCCGGGGAACGGCACCTGCTCTCGGCCTGGGCCCATCTCGGGCGCTCGCGGGGTCGCGGCGAGAGCCGGCTGCGGGAGCGGAGCGCGGAGCTGGCCCTGTTCGTCGCGGGGGACGACCAGCTCCCGCGCGCCCTCGCCCGGGTCGGGGTCTCCGACACGACCGAGCAGTTCGTCGTCGTCGCCGAGCGCCCGCTCGACCCCGCGGAGCTCGTGGCGCGCTTCGGGCTCGCGCCGGATCCGACCGCCTATCCCCGCCCGGTCGACGAAACGACGCTCGACCGCCTCGGCATCGACGCGGCCGAACGGTCGACGGTGCCCCCGTCGGCGTGGGAGGGGCTCGTGCTCGAGCGGGTCGCGCTGGTCGAGCTCTCCGCTCCGGCGGGGCGGGGCTCCGCCGCAAAGCATTAGTCGTGGGTCCCGGTCGTTCGCCCGTTCGCGGGCGGGCGCCGTGCAGGTGTAATCTAGTGGTAGGATGTCAGCCCTCCAAGCTGACCACCCGGGTTCGAATCGGCGGATCCGCTCGGTTCCGCCGCGAAGCTCCCGGCACCTGCATCGCGCCACCCGCGGACCCGGGGCGAGGGTTTATTCGCGCCCGCCCCGCTCGTCGGCCCGCGCTGAGGTAGCCTAGTCCGGTAAGGCGCCAGCCTTGAAAGCTGGTGGCGGTCTCGCCACGGGAGTTCAAATCTCCCCCTCAGCGTTTCCCGCCCTCGGCCTCGGGATTATATCCCGACCTCCGCTCCACCGGCCACCGATGTCCGACGCGGCCGCGTCGACCCCGCTGCTCGACCAGTACGCGGGCGTGAAGGCGCAGTACCCCGGCCACCTCGTCCTCTTCCGGGTCGGCGACTTCTTCGAGACGTTCGGCGACGACGCGAAGCTCCTCAGCCGGGAGCTCGACGTCGTCCTGACCGCCCGAGGGCCCGACCGCGACGGCGCCCGGACGCCGATGGCGGGCGTCCCCCACCACGCGGTGGAGACGTACCTCGGTCGCCTCGTGAAGAAGGGGTACAAGGTCGCCCTCTGCGACCAGGTCGAGGAGGCGCGGTTCGCGAAGGGCCTGGTCCGGCGCGCGGTCACCCGCGTCGTCACGCCCGGCACCGTGCTGGAGGACGGCATCCTCGGCGGGCCGGACCACAGCTTCCTCGCGTGCGCGGTCGCCGCCGGGCCGGGGGTCCCCGGGGCGATCTCGTGCGTCGACGTGACGACGGGCGAGTGGTATCGCGCTCCGGCCGCCGGACCGGGACCGGACGGTCTCCTCGCGGCGCTGGCGCCGTTCCGCCCCCGGGAGATCCTCTGGGCGGCGCCGACCGACGCGGACGGCGCGGCGCTCGCGAGCGCCCTCCGACGGGAGTTCCCGGCGGCCCGTCTCGAGCCGGCCCCGGCGGCCCTCGCGCCGGACGCGCTGCCGGCGACGTTTCCGCCGGCCGACGTCGCGACGCCCGGGGTCGCCGAGGCCGACCGACGCCTGTCGGCGTACCTTCAGGCCACGCAGCCGCGGCTCGTCCCGTTCCTCGCCCCGCCCGCCGCCGGGAGCACCCCGCGGCGCCTGGTCCTCGACCCGAAGACGCTGCGGCACCTCGAGATCGTCCGCCCGATGAACCCGGACGACCCGGCCGCCCCCACGCTCCTGAGCGCGGTCGACGCGACCGGGACGGCCGCCGGGCGGCGCACGCTCGCCTTCTGGCTGTCGAACCCGCTCGCCGATCGGGCCGCGATCGAAGAGCGGCAGGAGGCGGTGGAAGCGTTGCGGGCGCACGGCGCGGCCCTTGCCGAGCTCCGCTCCGTCGTGCGGGGGACGCCGGACCTCGCCCGGATGGCGACCCGCGTCGCCGGCCGACGGACCCGACCGACCGAGATCGGGGCGCTCCGCGAGGGGCTCGAGCGCGCCCGCGAGGCGTCCGGACGGCTGGCGCTCCTCCGCGGGAGCCCCCTCCTCGATCGTGTCCGCGCCGCCCTCGAGCCCCCGACGGCCCTCGGGGAGCTCCTGCGCGCCGCGCTCCCCGATCCCGTCCCCGCGACGGCCGAGGACGGCGCGCTGTTCCGGATCGGGTTCCGGCCCGCGATCGACGCGTGGCGCGCCCGGCAGCGGGCCGCGCTCGACGCCCTCGCCGAGCTCGAGCGCACGGAGCAGGAGCGCACCGGGATCCGGACGCTGAAGGTCGCCTACAACCAGGTGTTCGGCTACTACCTCGAGGTCACGCGCCCCCACCTGAGCCGGGTCCCCGCGGAGTACCGTCGACGTCAGACGGTCGCCCAGGCGGAGCGGTTCACCTCGGAGCGGCTCGACGAGCTCGCCCGCGAGCTCCGGACGGCCGAGGACGGCGCCCGCGCGGCGGAGGCCGAGGCGTGGGAGGCGCTCCTGGCGGCGATCGACCGCTGGGTGCCGCACGTGCACGCCGTGGCGCGGGCCCTCGGCGAGCTCGACGTGCTCGCCGGGTTCGCCCACCTCGCGCAGACCCGGGCGTACGTGCGGCCCGTCGTCGACGACTCGACCGAGCTGCAGATCCGCGACGGCCGCCACGCCGTGCTCGACGCCACGCTGGGCGCCCGGTTCGTGCCGAACGACACCGAGCTCGACGGCACCGAGCACCGGCTGCTCGTCCTCACCGGGCCCAACATGTCCGGGAAGTCGACGTACATGCGGCAGATCGGCCTCCTCGTCGTCCTCGCCCAGAGCGGCGCCTGGGTGCCGGCCCGCTTCGCACGGGTCGGGCTCGTCACGCAGCTGTTCACCCGCATGGGGTTCACCGACGAGATCGGCCGCGGCAAGTCGTCGTTCATGGTCGAGATGACGGAGGTCGCCGAGATCCTCGCCTCGGCCGACGCCCGCTCGCTCGTCCTGCTCGACGAGGTCGGGCGGGGCACGAGCACGTTCGACGGGCTCGCGATCGCCTGGGCGACGCTCCGGCACCTGCACGACGTCACGCGGTCGAGGACGGTCCTCGCGACCCACTACCACCAGCTGACGGAGCTCGTGGAGCAGCTCGCGGCGGCGCGGAACGCCCACCTCGCGGTCGCGGAGACCCCGGACGGCATCGTCTTCCTGCACCGGCTCGTGCCGGGGAGCACGGACCGCAGCTACGGCGTGCACGTGGCGCGCCTCGCCGGCCTCCCGGAGGACGTCCTCGGGGAGGCCGACCGTCTCCTCCGCCGCCTCGAGACGGAGGGATTCGCGCTGCCGGCCCGGGGCCGAGCGCGGGCCGGCCCCACCCGGTACACCCAGGCGGTGCTCGTGCCGACGTCGGACCCGGCGGCCGACGCCCTCCGGGCGAGCCTGGCGGCACTCGACCTCGAGCGGCTGACCCCCGAGGAGGCGCTCCGGACCCTGCGGGCGCTTCGGGAGCGGGCGGCCGATCGTTCCCCGACCTCGGGCTCCGAGCCGTGAGCGCGGTCGGGGGACGACGGCCGATCCGACCGCTCGCCCGCGCCGTCGTCGAGCAGATCGCCGCGGGGGAGGTGGTCGAGCGTCCCGCCTCGGTCGTGAAGGAGCTCGTGGAGAACGCCGTCGATGCCGGCGCCGCCCGGATCTCCGTCGCGCTCGAGGGCGGCGGGAGGGACGCGATCCGGGTCGAGGACGACGGCGGCGGGATCCCGGCCGGGGAGCTCCTCCTCGCGGTCGCCGCGCACGCGACGAGCAAGCTGCCGCCCGAGGGGCCGATCGACCGGATCTCGACCCTCGGGTTCCGCGGCGAGGCGCTCGCCGCGATCGCCACCGTCGCGCGCCTGCGCCTCGTCTCCCGACCGCCCGAGGCGCCGGCGGCCGCCCGCCTCGAGGTCGCCGACGGGACGGCCGGCCCGGTCGTGCCCGCGGCCCGGGCGCCCGGCACGACGGTGGAGGTCACGGCCCTCTTCGAGCGGACGCCCGCGCGGCGCAAGTTCGCGAAGAGCCCGGCGGCCGAGCAGCTGGAGGTCCTGCGGACGCTCGAACGGCTGTATCTGGCCCGGCCCGGGATCGCGCTGCGGCTCACCAGCGAGGGCGGAGAGGTCGCCGCGTTCCCGGCGAGCGACCGCCTCGACGACGCCGCGGCCCGCGTCCTCGGGGCGGATCTGCTGCGCGACTCCTTCCCGGTGGCGGCCCCCGTGCCCGGGGGCTCGCTCGAGGGGGTCCTGGGCGGCCCCGCCCGGGCGGCCGGCCACTCCCGCCGCCTGTTCGTCGCGCTCAACGGCCGGGCGGTCGAGGCGCGGGGGATCGCGCAGGCGGTGCGCGTCGCGTTCGGCGACGGGCTCCCCCGCAGCCGGTATCCGGTCGGCGTCCTCCACCTCACGCTCGACCCGGGGCGGCTCGACGTCAACGTCCATCCGACGAAGCGCGAGGTGCGGATCGAAGGCGACCGCGAGCTCGCGGACGCCGTGCGACGGGCCGTCCGCGCCGCCCTGGAGCGGACCCCGGCCGCGGCCGAGCTCCCGGCCCGGTCCCGCCCCGCGCGCGCGTCGGCCGCGGACGCCGTTGCGCGGCGCTCCGACCCGGGGCCGGCCCCGGCGGCGGCGCGGGCCCAGCGTCGGCTCTTCGAGGGGCCGGCCCCGAAGGCGGCGGCCCCCGTCGCGGCGGCCCCGCCGCGACCGGCGCTCGACCTCCTGGGGTGCGTCGGCGCGCTCTACTGGGTCGCCGCGACCGACGACGGTCTCGTGCTGATCGACCAGCACGCCGCGAGCGAGCGCCTCCTCTACGACCTCCTCCGCCGGGACGGGACGCTCGCGCGTCAGGAGCTGGTCGCGCCGGTGACGCTCCGGCTGACCGACGGCCAACGGGCCGCGCTCGCCGACCACCCGGACGAGGTCCGGGCGGCGGGGTTCTCGACGGAGCCGTTCGGCCGCCACGAGGTCCGGGTGCGGACGGTCCCCGAGTATCGGGGTCGGCGCGCCCGGGCCGAGGCGCTGCTCGAGCTGCTGGACGAGCTCGCCGACGGCGGCCGCCCGACGCTGCCGGACGGGCTCGCCGAGCGGGCGGCGGCGTCGATCGCGTGCCACGCCGCGATCCGCGCGGGCGACCCCGTCCCCGCCGACGAGTTCCGCCGCGTCCTCGACGCGCTCGCCGGCCTCCCCGAACCGGCGCGCACGTGCCCGCACGGGCGGCCGATCTTCGTGCGCCTCCCGCGCGGTCGGCTCGACCGCTGGTTCCTGCGTTCGGGCCTATGACCGCCCCGTCGCGCCCCCGACGCTCCGAGGCGGAGATCGTGGCCCAGATCTCGGCGTACCTCGCGGAGCGCGGCTATCGCGTCTACGTCGACCCGGACCGCGGCAACTACTTCGACGTGGTCGCCCGGCGCGGCGACGAGGTGGGGCTCGTCGAGGCGAAGGCCGCCGACGCCCGGAGCGTCCTCCGCCAGGCGCTCGTCCGCCGGGCCTGGGGCGACTGGTGCGCGGTCGCGCTCGGCGGCGAGCGCTCGGCCGAACGGCTCGCCGCCCGGACGCGCGGGACACGCGCGGAATCGGTCGGCGTCTGGGCGGTGCGGCGCGACCGGGTGGTCGAGGTCCGGCCCGCCCGCCCCTGGAGCGACAGCACGGACCCGGCCCCGTTCCGCGCGCTGCGCGCCCGGTTCCGGGCGATCCTCGACGCCGTCGATCGCGGCGAGATCCCCGCGGGGGTCGCCTGGGACGGCGTGCCGGGGGCGGTGCGGCGGGCGTCGGGCGGGCGCGCGTTCGCCGAGTGGCGGCTCGACGAGCTCGGCGGGACGGACGATCAGCCGGACGCGTCGGGCGCGCCGGCCGCGACGAGCTCGGCGACCCGCTCCGGCCGGAACCGCTCCGCGTAGCCGTCGGCGCCCTCGCGGCCGGCCCGTCGGCCCGCGGGATCGGCGAGCAGCTCGGCGAGGACCGAGGCGGTCTCGCCGGCGTCGTCGGACGGAAGGCGGCGGACGAGCGGCCCGGGGTCGAGCGGGAGACTCACGGCGGGGCCGAGGACCGGAAGGCATCCGGCCCGGAGGGCGAGCACGACGCCGGGGTCGAAGCCGGCGACCGGCCCCACGAAGAGGGCCACGTCGGCGGCGGCGAACCCACGCTCGAAGCTCGCGCGGTCGCGGGCCGCCCCGCCCACGACCCCGGGCGCGTTCGGGCCGGCCCCGCCGGCCAGCAGCAGCCGGGCGCCGGGGAAGAACGGGCGGATGCGGCGGAACGCATCGACGGCGCGGTCGACGGCGACCGACGCCCCGGCGTCGGGGACCGGGGCGACCACGACCGGCACGTCGAGCGGGAGGCGCAGCGCGTCCCGGGCCGCGTCGCGGCCCGGGGGCGCCGCCGACGAGAGCACCGGCGGCGGGGCGGGGGCGAGCCGCGCCGCGGGGACCGAGTACGTCGTCGTGAGGGCGTGGGGAAGCTCGGGGGCGTCGAAGTAGACGCGATCGGTCTCCGAGAGCGCGGCGGCCTCGAGGCGGCGCACCGCCCGCCGGTCGCGCCAGGCGTCCCAGCGCCCGACGACGTTCCCCGCGGCCCGGCCGCGCCGCTCGGCGTCCCATCGGGCGAGCTCGATCGCATGCGCGAAGCCGACGACCCGCGGCGACCCGCCGCGGCGCGCGACGCCGAGCCGGCCGAGGCCGATCGGGTCCCGCACGATCAGGTCGGCGTGGGCCCGCAGCCGCCGTCCCGCGGCGGCCGCAAAGTCGGCGCTCTCCACGGCGGCGCCCGGGCGTCGCCGCGGCAGGTCGATCGCCTCGGCGCGGACGGACGGGGCCCCGGGGGCGGGGCCGGTGCCGGCCGGATGCAGCACGCGCACGTCGTGGCCGACGCTCCGGAGCCCGTCGGCGAGGGCCCACGCGGTCGCCGACGGGTCGTACGGGTCCGTCGAGCACGGACCCGGGGCGAGCACGTCGACGGTCCGGGGCGCCATCGTCCTCCGGGGCGGCGGACGGCCGAAAAACGTTCCGCTCGAATGGCCGACTAGGCGGGGGCGGTCCCGAGGCGCGCGCCGAACGACCGGCCGCCGAGGTCGTGGGTCGGGCCGGCGCCCATCCCCTCGAGGATCGTCGGGGCCACGTCGAGCAGGCTCAGCGCGGCGTCGACCTGGCCCGGGCGCACGCCCTCGCCGGCGGCGATCAGGATCCCGTTCATCCGGTGCGTCCCGGTCCCGAAGAAGAACTCGGGGCGGTCGCGGATGAGCGGCCGGGGGTACCGGAAGTCCATCCACGGCTCGGTGCGCATGCTGTCGACGCGGATCAGGAGGGACGGAGCGTGCTCGAGGTGGTGGCCCCGGTAGATCTCGCGCGGGTCGAACACCTCGATCCGGGCGTCGGCGTACGCCTCGAGCCGGCGCTTGAGGTCCGCGAGGACCGCCTCGCGACGTTCGGGGGTCAGGTCCGGGTTGCGGTCGTTGAGGTAGATCCCCTCGGGGACCGGGTACGAGTAGGCGATCGTGCGCCGCCAGTCGATCTTCGTCGCCATCTCCTCGAACGAGGTGCCGCCGCCGACGAACCGGGCGAGCCGCGACCGCCGCCGGCCCGCGAGCCATCCGGCGATCGGCGGGCCGAGCTTCCGGCCGACGGAGTACCGCTGCGAGGCGAGGAGGCCCCGGGCGAACAGGTTGCGGGCGCCGAGCGTGTCGCCGTCCCGGAACACGAGCAGCCGCTGCTCGGCGAGCCATCGGTTCGTGAGGAAGTCGCTGTGGACGGCCCCGTGGCCGTGGTCGCTCAGGACGAGCGTGATCGCCGGTCCGCCGGCGGCGCGGAACGCGTGGTCGACGCCGGCGCACGCGGCGTCGACGGCCCGCCAGAACGCGAGGAGGTCCTCCGGGATCTCGGCGACCGGACGCTGGAGCTCGTTCCAGTGCTGGTGCTCGATCCGGTCCGTCTCGCGGAACAGCACGAACAGGAAGTCCGGCTTGTGGGACGCGGTGAGCGCCGCGGCCGCCTTCGCCCGGTGCATCACGGCCCGCGTCGCGGCCTCCATCCACGGCGCCCGCTCCGCGGCGTGGTAGACGGGGAGCTCGACCGGGTACGGGCAGCCGAGCGCCCCCTCGATCTCCGCGCGGATCTCGCGCGGGAAGGTGTCGCCGCCGTCGGAGAAGAACCCCGGGACGACGAAGCCGTGGATCGGGTAGCCGGTCCGGAGCGGCAGGTTGAGGACGCCGACCGTCAGTCCCAGCCGGCCGAGGCGGTCCCAGATCGCCTCCGCCGGGCGGAACGTCTGGACGAACTTCGAGCGCCCCGGTTCGCCGGTCGGCTCGGTGAACCCGAAGATCCCGAGCTCGCCGGGGTCCTTGCCGGTCGCGAACGAGTACCAGGCCGGGATCGTCTTCGCCGGATAGACGGAGGTGAGCGGCGCCCGGAGGCCACCGCGGACCATCGCGCGGAGGAACGGAAGCTCCCCCGCGTCCATGAGCGGATCCAGGAGGTCGAACGTGCCGCCGTCGAGCCCCAGGACCAGAAACCGGCGGGACACGTGGGGCATTCGAGGTCACCGTACTCGAGAGGTTCTCGGCCGAGGACCGAAATTGCGGTATAAAGTGTTTCGTCCAAGCCGCGCGCGCCGACCGCCGGACCGGCGGGTCCGGGGCCTACAGGAGGCGGACGGCCTCGAGATTGAACGGGTTCCGGGAGTCGACGTTGAACCGCTTGTGGAGGCTCGAGCAGAGGTCGATCGTCTTCGACTCCTCGCCGTGGTTGAGGATGATCGTCCGGGGCCGGGGGTCGAGCGAGGCCACGTAGTTCATCAGCTGGACCCGGTCCGAGTGGCCGGAGAACCCTTCGATCGTCGCCATCTCGAGCCGGACCGGCACCGAGATCTGGCGCGTGCCGTCGAGGTACGTCGCCTCCGAGAGGCCGCGCTGCAGCCGCTTCCCGAACGTCCCCTCCGCCTGGTACCCCACGAACAGGAGCCCGTTCTTCTCGTCGGGGGCCCAGCCGCGGAAGTACTCCATCACCGGGCCGCCGCTCATCATCCCCGACGTGGCGAGCACGATGCACGGGTCCTTGGAGTCGACGATCGACGAGCGCATCGCCCCGGAGTCGACCCGTCGGAAGATGTCCGAGAGGAACGGGTTGTCGCCCTGCTGGAAGATCTGCGTCCGGAGCTGGCTGTTGAGGAACTCCGGGTACGCCGTGTGGATCGCCGTCGCCTCGAAGATCATCCCGTCGAGGTACACGGGGACCCGCGGGATCTTGCCGTCCCGCATCCGCTCCTCGACCGCGAGCATGACCTCCTGGGAGCGCCCGACGGCGAACACGGGCACGATGAGGTGGCCGCCGCGCGCGACGATCTTGGTCGCGAGCGCCGTGAACTGGTCGGTCGCCTGCCCGCGGCTCGGCTGGATGTCGCGGTAGCCGCCGTAGGTGGATTCGAGGACGAGCGTCTCGAGGCGCGGGAACCGGTTCGTGGCCGGGTTGAACAGCCACGAGCGCTCGAACTTCATGTCGCCCGTGTAGGCGAGGTTGTGGTCCCCCTCGCCGAGGTGGAAGTGGCAGATCGACGAGCCGAGGATGTGGCCCGCGTTGTGCATCGTGAGCCGGATGTCCGGGGCGATGTCGGTCGTCTCCCCCCAGCGCAGCGGGATCGTGCGCGTGACGAGCTCCCGGACGTGCGACGAGTCGTAGAGGCCGCGTCGGGCCTCCTGGTTCACGACCTTGATCGCGTCGAGGAGCATCAGCGTCATGAGGTCGCGCGTCGGGGCCGTCGCGTAGATCGGGCCCTTGTAGCCGTACTTGAGCAGGACCGGGATGAGGCCGCAGTGGTCGAGGTGGGCGTGGGTCACGACGACCGCGTCGAGCGAGTCGAGCGGCAGGAGCTCGGGGGCGTTGAAGTACGGCGTGCGGTCGGAGCCGGGATCGATGCCGCAGTCGATTAGCACCTTCGAGTTCTGCGTCGTCAGCAGGTGGGCGCTCCGGCCCACCTCCCGGTAGCCGCCGAGCGCCGTGTTGCGGGCCCAGAGCTTCTCCGGCAGCGGGTCGCGGGCGATGCGGATGCCGACCTTCTTGAGGAACGAGCGCCGGTCGTCGAACGAGTTGCGCAGATGGGTCCGGATCTCCTCGACCGTCTTCGACGGGATCGGCGGCGTCCGGACGACCGTCGGCACCCAGCCGATCTGCCGCTTGAGGTCGTTGAGCACCGAGCCGCCGCGGCCGATCGCCGCGCCGGGGTTCGCGGCCTCGATCGTCACCTCGCCGGTCTCGGGCTCGAAGAACAGCTGGTTGATCTCGGCCTCCGCGGGGATCAGCTCGCGGATCGCCTTCTCGGCCTGCTTCGGGTCGCTCAGGATCTCGGGATCGCTGCGGACCAGGACGCGGCGGTGCAGGCGCTGGGCGATCTGGCGCAGGAGGTCCCCGCCCGAGAGGAACGAGTCGAGCTGCTTCGTGTACAGCACGACGTGCGGGCCTTCCAGCTCGATGTCGGTGACCTCGATGCCTTCCGGTAGGACCTCCGTGAGGGCCGCCCGGGCTTGCTCTATCAGCGAGTCGAAACTCATTCACGCAGGAAGAGGTTCACGGAAGAGGTTGGGCCGTGTCGGCCCCCGCCGACCTACGGGAGGACGGGAGGCAACGGAATCTTGAGGGCCTTCAGACGCTTATTAATTTCGTCGTCGTCGAGCTCGCGGTACCCCTTCGTCGTGATCACGTGGACGAGGTAGCCGTCGCCGCTCGCGCTGTCGCGCTTCATCGCCGCCGTGAGCCCGCGCAGCGCGAGGTCCACGCCGTCGGCGGTCGACATGTCGCGCGAGTACCCCTCCTCGAGGAGACCGTAGGCGAACGTCGAGCCGGAACCGACCGAGACGAACCGGTCCTCCATGCAGCCGCCCGCGGGGTCGACCGAGAAGACGTGGCCCCCCTTCGCGTCGACACCGCCGAGGATCAGCCAGGCGTAGTAGGGGTAGTAGCGGTTCCCCGACAGGATGTTCGCGAGCAGGGTCGCCGCGCCCTCGGCGGTGATCGGCGCGCTGCGGCGCAGCCGGTAGAGGGAGACCTCCGCCTTGAGGTACCGCGCGAGCACCTGGGCGTCGCCGACCAGGCCCGCGATGGTGAGTCCGATGTTCTCGTCGATCCGGAAGACCTTCTGGGTCTCCTTGTTCGCGATGAACGAGCCCGCCGTCGCGCGGCGCTCGGTCGCCAGAACGACCCCGTCCTTGCAGACGAGGCCGATCGTCGTGGTGCCCTTGAGGAGGCGTTCCTCGTCGATCGCGCTGATGCGTCCTGCCATGGTGGTCCCTTACCCGTAGCGAGCGGAGCCACGGACCCGGGGTCGCTATATAAGGGCTCACGCGGCGATTACGCGCGGTTCACCCGCGTACCGTGCCGCACCTCGTGGCGGAGGTTCCCGGCCGCCCCGGGCGCGTCGCGACGCGAAGCCGATTAAAGCCCCGGGGGCTGGGCTCCGCCGCGATGCAACGTCACGACGTCGTCGTGGTCGGCGCCGGGCTCGCGGGGCAGCGCGCGGCGCTCGCGGCCGTCGAGGCCGGACGGGACGTCGCGCTCGTGTCGAAGCTCCATCCGCTGCGCTCCCACTCGGGCGCCGCGCAGGGCGGAATCAACGCCGCGATCAGCAAGGAGGACTCCGTCGAGTCCCACATCTACGACACGGTGAAGGGCTCCGACTACCTCGGCGACCAGGACGCGATCGAGTTCTTCTGCGAGCGCGCCGGCCCGATCGTCGTCGAGATGGAGCACTACGGCACGATCTTCAACCGGGCCCCCGACGGCTCGCTGGCCCGCCGCGCGTTCGGGGGCGCCGGCTTTCCCCGGACGATCTACGCCGCCGACCGGACCGGCCTCGCGCTCCTGCAGGCGCTCTGGGAGCGGCTCGGTACGGAGGACTTCACCCTGTACGAGGAGTGGGACCTGACGCAGCTCGTGGTCCGCGAGGGCCGCGTGCAGGGGATCGTCGCCTTCGACCGGCGGAGCGGCCAGTTCGAGGAGATCGCCTCCTCCTCGGTCGTGATCGCCACCGGGCCGTTCGGGCGGATCTATCCCAAGACGACCAACGCCCACACGTGTACCGGCGACGGGACGGCGGTCGCCTACGCCGCCGGGGCCCAGCTGAAGGACATGGAGTTCGTCCAGTTCCACCCGACGGCGCTCCTCGAGACCGGCATCCTGATCACCGAGGGCGCCCGCGGCGAGGGCGGGATCCTCAAGAACGCGCTCGGCGAGCGGTTCATGTCGAAGTACGCGCCCCACGTGCTCGAGCTCGCCTCGCGCGACGTCGTCTCGCGGGCGATCGTGACCGAGGTGGCGGAGGGGCGCGGCTTCTCCGGGCCGTACGGCGGCTACGTCCACCTCGAACTGATGCATCTCGGCAAGGAGAAGGTGCTGAGCCGGCTCCAGGAGATCGTCGACTTCTCCCGGCACTTCGCCGGCATCGACCCCGTGACGGAGCCGATCCCCGTCTACCCGGCGCAGCACTACATGATGGGCGGCATCAGCACGGACCGGCACGGGCAGGCGAGCATCCCCGGCCTGTTCGCGGCCGGCGAGGCCGCCTGCGTCTCGATCCACGGGGCGAACCGGCTCGGGGCGAACTCGCTGCTCGAGACCCTCGTCTTCGGCAAGGAGGCCGGCGACGCCGCCGCCGCCCATGCGACGAAGGCCCCGGCGCCGAAGATGCCGGCGTCCGACCTCGAGGCCGCCGTGGCGCCGCTGCGGGCCTGGTCGAGCCGGCCCGACGGCGAGGACCCGTCCGCGCTGCGGACGGAGATGCAGCAGATCATGGGCCAGTACGTGGGGATCTACCGCACCGAGGCGGAGCTGCTCGAGGGCCTGAAGCGCCTGCGGGCCGTCAAGGCCCGCTTCCAGCGGATCCGGGTCGTCGACCAGTCGAAGGTGTACAACCTCAACCTGACCGACGCCCTCGAGACGGGGCACATGCTCGAGCTCGCGGAGACGATCGTGGTCGGCGCGTACGCGCGGACGGAGAGCCGCGGCGCGCATTTCCGCACCGACTATCCGAAGCGGGACGACGCGCGCTGGATGAAGCATACGATCGCGACGCGGTCCGACGCGGGACCGGTCCTGACGTACACGCCGGTCGCGTACACCCGGTGGGAGCCGAAGGAGAGGGTCTACTGATGAGCGAAACGATCGACGCGCAGTTCGACGTCTACCGATTCGACCCGGCGAAGGACGCCCGTCCCCACTACGCCACCTACCGGCTCGCGCTGCCGGCGCACACGCCGGTCCTGAGCGCCCTCCTCCAGATCCGCGCCGAGACGGACCCGAGCCTGACGCTCCGCTACTCCTGCCGCAGCGCGATCTGCGGCTCCTGCGCGATGCAGGTGAACTCGAAGAGCCGCCTCGCCTGCGAGACGCAGATCGGCCCCGAGATGGAGCGGCACGGTCGCATCGTCGTGGAGCCGATGCGCAACCAGGCGGTGCTGCGGGACCTCGTGGTGGACCAGAGCCCGTTCTGGCGCCAGTACCAGCAGATCGCGCCCCACCTGATCCTCGACCCGACCCGCCCGATGCCCGAGGGCCGGGAGACCCCGATGACCCCGGAGCAGGTCGACCGGTTCAAGGAGACGCCCCGGTGCATCGCCTGCGCGGCCTGCTACTCGGCCTGCCCGGCGGTCGAGGCCGACCCGGCGTTCCCCGGTCCGATGGCGCTCGCCAAGCTGTACCGGTTCGTGGTCGACCCGAGGGACACCGCGACCCAGGACCGGCTCGTCCGGATCCAGACCGAGGGCCTCTGGCTCTGCCTGCGCTGCCACCTGTGCACCGAGGCGTGCCCGAAGGACGTCCGCCCCTCCGAGCGGATCCGCGACCTGAAGGAGCTCGCGATCGGGGCGCAGGGCGGCACCGAGAACGGGTCGCGGCACGCGATCGGGTTCAAGGAGAACATCCGGGAGGGCGGTCTCCTGAACGAGCTGAAGCTTGTGCGGCAGACGTCGGGGGTCGGCGGGATGGTCGCGCAGCTCCCCCAGGGGCTCCGGATCTGGCGGAAGAAGCCCGAGATCACGAAGAAGCCCCCCCGGATCGAGGGGGCCGACGAGGTCGAGAAGATCTACGAGGCGCTCGACCGGCCGAAGGAGGGCTCGTGAGGATCGCCTACTACCCGGGGTGCGTCGCCCAGGAGTCGGGGAAGGAGCTCGACCTCGCGACCCGCTGGGTCTGCCGCGCCCTCGGCATCGAGCTCGTCGAGTTCCCGAACTTCTCGTGCTGCGGCTCCGGCTTCGTCGACGAGGCGAACGAGGTGCTCAACGTCGCCATCAACGCCCGGAACCTCGCGATCGCCGAGCGGGCCAACCTCGACCTGCTGACGGTCTGCTCCACCTGCCAGGGGATGCTCTCGCTCGCCAACCTGCGGCTCGGCGACCCGGCCGTGAAGGGGCGGGTCGACGGGGCGCTGAAGCCGCTCGGGATCGAGTACCGGGGGACGACGAAGGTGAAGCACCTCCTGCGCGTCCTGACGGAGGACATCGGGCTCGCCGCCGTGAAGCAGAAGGTCGTCCGCCCGCTCGCGGGGATGAAGGTCGGGGCGTTCTACGGCTGCCACCTGCTGCGGCCGGCGGACGAGCTCCGCTGGGAGAGCGGCGAGGAGCCGCACGCCTTCGAGGACCTCCTCGCGGCGGTCGGGGCGGAGCCGGTGTACTATCGGGGCCGCGTCCTCTGCTGCGGGTTCCCGATCCAGTTCGTGAAGCCCGAGACCGCCGGCCGCATCGCGGCCCGGCAGATCGACGACGCGAAGGCCCACGGGGCCGACGCGATGGCGACCCCCTGCCCGCTCTGCCACATCTCGCTCGACTCGTTCCAGAACCAGGCGGCGAAGGTCGCGGGGCACCCGCTCGACCTGCCCGTCTTCCACCTTCCCCAGGTGGTCGGCCTCGCGCTCGGGGCGTCCCCCGAGGAGATGGGGCTCGCCCGCCACCTCGTCCCGACCGGGCCGGCCCTCGCGAAGGTCCCCGGTCTCGCCCGCTCGTAGGGCGGGCCGTGGGGCGGGCCGACCGCGGGGCCGTCGGAGTGAAGTCCTCGCGGCCGTAGGGGGGACGCGTGACCGACGAGCCGCCGGCGACGAACGGGACCCCGATCGCCGGAGCGGCCGGGGCCGGGCCGGCGCCGCCGGCCTCCGGGCGCGGCCTCCGCCGCCGGCACCGCCGCGCCCCGATCGAGGTCGGCGGGGAGGACCTCGGCCGGATCATCTCGCTCAGCGACGGCGTCTTCGCCTTCGCGCTCACGCTGCTGGTCCTCTCGCTCACGGTGCCGTCGGTGAGCTCGAACGGGGCCCTCGGCGCGGCGCTCCGCCACGACTACGGGGCGTTCTTCGGCTACGCGTTCGCCTTCGTCATGATCGCCATCTGGTGGCTGGTCCACAACCGGACGTTCCAGTACATCGTGCGCTTCGACAGCACGCTCGTCTGGCTGAACATGATGCTCCTCGCCCAGATCGCGGTGATGCCGTTCACGCTCAGCGTGTACACGGACTACTCCGGGGCCGGCTACCAGTACGCCGTCGACCTGTTCGCGACGATCCAGATCACGCTCGGCCTCACGACGACCCTCATGTGGGAGTACGCGCGCCGGGCGCACCTCACGAAGCCGGACGTCCCGGTCGCGGTCTCGCGGTACTTCACGAACCGGGGCCTCGCGAGCGCGGGCGTCTTCGCGCTCTCGATCGGCATCTCGTTCTACAACGTCGCCTGGGCGCAGTACAGCTGGTTCCTCATCCTCGTTGTGCAGCGGCTCCTGACGGTCGAAGGGGACTAGCGCTCGCCCGCCGGGCCGGGGGGCGCGAGGCGCCGGGCCCCGTCGCCCTTCGTGACGTAGACGTGGAGGCGGTCGCACGTCCCGCGGAAGTACTCCGCCCCGCGGCGCCCGAACGTCCGCGCGAGCGCGGCCGCGATCTCCGCGTCCGTGAGGCCCGGCGCGATCTCGGGCGAGAACATGCAGCGGAAGACGAGGAACGTGCGCCCCTCGAGCGCGAACCGGTCGGTCGCGGGGCTGCCGCAGAACGGGCACGCGAGCACGGCCCGACGACGGGGCCCGCGGGTTTAGCGTTGCCGGGCGCTCAGTCGATGTACCCGAGGGAGCGGAGTTTCTCCTTCAGGAGCCGCTCGTCCTCCTCGCTGAAGGCGGCCGTCGCGGGCTCCTCGGCGAGGCGCGCCAGGACGAAGGCGACGTACGCGTCGAGCGACGGGAAGGCGGAGCCGTGGCGCCGCGCGTCGAGCTGGCGGGCGAGCTCCTCCGGGATCTCGATCCTGCGGGGCGGGGACGGCGCGGTCATGGGCCGGTCCGGCGCGAGCCGCCCGGGCTCATAGGGTCTTCCCCGCTATTCCCACTCGATCGTCGCCGGGGGCTTGTCGGTGATGTCGTAGAGCACCCGGACGACCTCGCCCGTGAGCTCGCGGGTGATCCGCTGGGCGATCCGCCCGAGGACCCGGGGCGGCACCGCCATCGCGACCGCGGTCATCGCGTCGACCGACTCGACGATCCGCACGCTGACCGCCTCCCCGAAGACCCGGTTGTCGCCCGTCACGCCGACGGTCCGCACCGGCAGGAGGACGGCGAAGTACTGCCACGGCCGGGCGAGCTCGTTCGCCGCGACCGCCCGCTCGACCTCCTCCTCCACGATCGCGTTGGCGACCCGCGCGCGGCGCACGCGCTCGGGGGTGACCGGCCCGTTCACGCGGACGGCGAGCCCCGGGCCCGGGAACGGCTGCCGGTCGGCGGCCGGGATCCCGAGGTGGCGCGCCAGCGCGCGGACCTCGTCCTTGTACAGGTCGCGGAGCGGCTCCACGAGGACGAGCTTCGAGTCCTTCGGCACGCCGCCGACGTTGTGGTGGGTCTTGATCGTGTCCCGGAGCGCGCCGCCGCTCTCGATCCAGTCGGGGGCGATCGTCCCCTGGATGAGACGGTCGGTCCCGAACGCCGCCGCCTCCGCCTCGAAGAGCCGGATGAACGCGGCGCCGATCCGCTTCCGCTTCTCCTCGGGGTCGGTGACCCCGCGGAGCGCGCCGAAGAACCCCTCGGACGCCTCCGCGACCCGGAACGCGAGGCCGGTCGCCCGGAAGTACGCGCCGACGGTCTCGACCTCGCCGGCGCGCAGGAGCCCCGTGTCGACGAACACGGCGCGGGCCCGGTCGCCGAGGGCCCGCTGGGCGAGCAGCGCCGCCGTCGTGGAGTCGATCCCGCCCGAGGCGGCGACCACGGCACGCCCGGGCACCTCCGCCCGCAGCTTCGCGATCGCCGCGTCGCAGAAGCGGGCCGGGTCGTTCACGGGGGCGTGGGACCCCCGGCGCCGGCGGGTTCCTCGCGCCATTTCGCCCGGTACGCTTGGAGCTTCCCCACGACGGCCGGGTACTTCGTCGCCAGGATCTCGGCGGCGAGCAGCGCGGCGTTCTCGGCCGCGTCGAGCCCGACCGCGGCGACCGGGATCCCGGGCGGCATCTGCACGACCGAGAGGAGGCTGTCGAGGCCGAGGCCCCGGTGGAGCGGCACCCCGACCACGGGCTTCAGCGTCCGGGCCGCCACGACGCCGGGGAGGGCCGCGGAGAGGCCGGCCATCGCGACGAAGACGTCGGCGTCGGGGTCGCGCACGAGCCGGTCGACCTTGTCCGGGTTCCGGTGCGCCGAGGCGACGTGCACCTCGCACGGGATCTCGAACGCGGTGAGCCGCTCCCGCACCTTCTCGGCGACCTCGAGGTCCGATTTGCTCCCGACCAGCACGACGACCTTCATGGGCGTCCCGAGCCGTTTCGAAAGAAAACCTTTCGCCGGCGCGGGAGGTTGACTGAGAACCCTCGCGCGTCCCTTCTGTGCTTCTCGTGGAGCGGTGCGATGAAGCGGGGGCCTTCGCGACGCGACGGTTGTGTTCGCCTCACGCCGCGAAGGGGGCCTTGCGGCCCAGG
>Ga0335072_10002754_pt1 | contig 27029 bp, 24 predicted proteins | sample Lox_Sample_21_FD_206725 | JGI IMG/M metagenome (GOLD analysis project Ga0335072, IMG submission 206725) | Soil microbial communities from Loxahatchee National Wildlife Refuge, Florida, United States - Lox_Sample_2.1 | ecosystem: Environmental > Terrestrial > Soil > Wetlands | place: USA...
GGAAGCAGCCCGATCCCGGTCAGCCTTAGTCCCGATGCTCGGGTTCTGTTGTTCAGCATCGCGGTTGCGGTTCTTACGGGAGTCGCGTTTGGTCTTGCGCCCGCGCTGCAGGGCTCTCGGGTCGAGCCCATGCATGCTTTGAAGAGCGGCGTTCGTGCAGCTTCGGGCGGCGGCCAATGGTCGCTCAAGCAGCTCCTCGTGACCGCACAGATCGCCCTCTCGCTCGTGCTTCTGGTTGGCGCAGGATTATTCGTCCGCACGCTGCGCAACTACTCCATGCTCGATCCCGGGTTCGATCGCGACCGGCTCATCACCGTTGACTTGGATACGCACCTAGTCGGCTATTCTCCTGCGCAACTCACCTCGCTGTATCGCAGTCTGATCGATCGCGTCGACGCGCTTCCCGGCATCCGCTCATCTTCGCTGCTGAGTTGTGAAATCGCCGAGGGATGCGGAGATGCCAGCGACATCTTCTTTCCCGGCATGGCTCACAGCAACGGCGAAACCGACGCGCAGGAGCGCTTCGTCAGTCACGATTTTTTTGCGACGACCGCCATCCCTCTCGTGCGGGGAAGATTATTCGCCGATTCCGATACGGAGAAAAGCCCAAAAGTGGTCGTCGTTAATGAAACGTTCGTCCGGCAATTTCTGCCGGGAAAAGATCCGATCGGCCAATATTACGGATACGATGATGCCAACCCCCGGCAGTTTCAGATTGTCGGCGTAGTCAAGGATTCCCGCTTCAACGACATTCGCGAAGCAGTCCCGCCCACGATTTTTCACTCGCTTGTGCAGGATCCGATCGATGTCGCGAGCCTGAACGTGCGCACATTTGCGGACCCAGCGCCGCTGGTCGCAGAAATTCGCGAGACCGTACGAAGTGTCGATCCGAGATTGCCGATCGCCCATTCCAGGACGGTTGCTGAAGTCGTGAGCGGAGGCCTCTGGGGCTATCGACTGATCGCGCGTCTTGCCTCGATTTTCGGAGCACTGGCGCTCGGCTTGGCCGGTCTGGGCCTTTACGGTGTCTTGTCGTACACAGTTGCGCGACGCACGGCGGAGCTGGGAGTTCGTCTTGCGCTTGGTGCACCCCGGAGGGCTGTGCTCTGGCTCATTCTGCATCAGACGCTTGCCATGGCTGCAATCGGCATCGCTACCGGTCTTCTGCTTTCGCTCGCTGTCGGGCGCGCTGTTCGCAGCCTGCTGTTTGGTCTGAGTCCGCACGATCCTGTAACGATGTTTGCCGCGGCGGTCGTGCTGCTTGCAGTGTCGGCCACATCGGGCCTGATCCCGGCACTGCGTGCCGCCCGCGTGAATCCGAGCGACGCGCTGCGGGTGGAGTGAACCTGAAATATCCGATGAGAGTCCGAATGTACGGCTGAGGAAAGCAACTGTGACCGGAATCATTCAGGATCTTCGCTACGCGCTGCGCCAGGTGCGCAAGAGCCCCGGCTTCGCCGCGGTTGCGGTGATTACGCTGGCGTTGGGTATCGGTGCCAGTTCCGCGATCGTCAGCGTGGTCAACTGTGTATTGCTTCATCCGCTTCCGTACCCGAAATCGGACGATCTCATCGTGCTCCGGCTCGATGCTCGATCCGTGGACCTTTATCACGGTACCGCTGGTCCTGACGGCAGCGACGGCCCTTGCCAGTCATCGACCGGCCCGTCGCGCGCCGACAGTCGATCCCATGGTGACGTTGAGGTGCGAAGAAGAAACCATTGGCCAAATATTTGAAGACCATCGATGAAATGAATTCAGGAGACGCATGATTCAACTTAAGAATCTCGAACGCAGTTACAAACTTCCCGCCGGGCAGTTCTGGGTGCTGCGGCGGATCAATCTGGAAATCCGTGAAGGCGAATTCATCACCATCATGGGACCGTCCGGAGCAGGGAAGTCGTCCTTATTAAACGTCCTGGCCCTGCTCGATGACGGCTGGGACGGAGAGTTCTGGTTTCGGGAGCAGGCCGTGCATGAGATGAAACGCAAGCAACGCGCCGATCTCGCCAAACGCAACATCGGCATGGTCTTTCAGAGTTATCACCTGCTCGACGATCTCACCGTCAAAGAGAACATCGATTTGCCGCTCTCCTACAAAGACATCCCGCAGAAGCAGCGGCAGGGGATGGTCGCCGACACGCTCGATCGTTTTCAGATCGTCGCGAAAAAGGATCTGTTCCCGAGCCAGCTCTCTGGCGGCCAGCAGCAATTAGTCGGGGTCGCGCGCGCGGTGATTCATAAGCCGGCGCTTCTGCTCGCGGATGAGCCCACCGGCAATCTGCATTCTTCGCAGGCCAAGGAGATCATGGAACTCTTTCGCGAACTGAATCAGCAAGGAACGACCATCGTCCAGGTCACGCACTCCGACGCGAATGCCGCCTACGGTTCGCGCACGATCCAGGTGCGCGACGGATGGGTGGTCGGAGACACAGCCAATCCTCAACTTCAACCGCAAGAAACGGTGAAACAATGAAAATTCGGGCCCCATACTTTGCTCCGGTGCTTCTTGTCGCTTTCATTCCCGGCTTGGTCGTTAATGCCGGAGCGCAAAGCACAACGAATGTTTCCGTCCCATTCGAGATGCCGAAGTCCTCGAATCCCTTCAGCGCGTACTTGCCTTCACAGGTTCCCGAGCCGCGGCTGACCAATGCGCCACTGATCGATCAGCTCATTCAGGATGGCAAATTGAACCTGTCGCTTCGAGATGCCATCCGTCTGGCGCTCGAAGACAACCTCGATATCGCCATCGCGCGCTATAACCTGCCGATCGCTGACACCGACGTTCTTCGCACCAAAGCTGGAGGCGTTTTTCGCGGCGTCAATACCGGAGTAGTGCAGGGAACTCCGGGCGGCGGAGTCGGCGGCTTCGGCACCGGTGCTCCCGGCGCGGGCGCAGGTGGCACAACGAGCGGCGCGGGCGGCGCGGGCGCTGGTGCGGCCGGCCTGGTGCAGTCGACTTTGGGCATTGGTGCGCCCGTATCCATTTACGATCCCGATATCATCGCGACCGTCGGCGGCCAGCATCTGACCTCACCCCTCGCCAATCTGCAAACGTACGGGGTATCACTTCTGAAGACCAATATAGGGCAGGCCAACTTCGGTTACTCACAGGCGTTCCCCTCGGGCACAAGCTTGTTTTTCCAATTCAACAACAATCGCCAGACCTACAACAGCCCGTACGTGACTTTGTCCCCGGTGCTCAGCTCAATGTTCCAGCTGACGATCCAGCAGCAGCTCCTTGCCGGATTCGGTTTCGGTCCTAACCTTCGCTATCTACGCATCGCCAAAAACAACAAGAAGATTTCCGACATCGCCTTCAAAGATCAGGTCATCGCGACCGTTACACAGATTGAAAATATCTATTGGGATCTGGTCAGCGCTTACGAACAATCCCAAGTCAACGAGCAGTCGCTGAGCTTCGCCCAGCAGTCGCTGGACAACGCCAAGAAGCAACTGCAGCTCCAAAGCATACCGGCGATGGATGTGATGCGCGCCGAAGCAGAAGTCTCCCGCCGCGCTCAGGATCTGACGGTCGCGCGAACCAACTTGCAGCTCCAAGAACTCTTGATGAAGAATGCCCTCACCCGAAACCTCGACGACCCCGTGCTGGCATCGATTCCCGTTATTCCCGCGGATCGGCTCGAAAATACACAAGTCGCTCCGGCTCGTCCGGTTGAAGATTTGATTGCCGAAGCCTTGCACGATCGCCCCGAATTGCTGGAATCCGATATAGATCTCATCAATCGGCAGATCACGCGCCAGGCCGCAAAAAACAACTTGCTGCCGTCACTGTCGCTGGTAGGATTTTATGGTGGCTCGGGGCTGGCCGGACCATTGAATCCCGTCTACAACGTCGCCGGCCAAACAAACTCTTCCACCGTTCCGGTGGACTTTGCTGGCGCTTTGCAGAACACCTTCAACAACACCGCTCCTGACTATTATGTCGGTGTCAACCTGAACATCCCCATACGCAATCGTATCGCAAAAGCAGATCAATACCGTTCCGAGCTCGAATTCCGGCAAGCGCAATTGCGCCGCGAAGAATTACGCAATCAAATCCGAATTGAAGTCCGCAATGCCGAATATGCGCTTGAACAAACTGCAGCCCGTGTTGATGCGGCGCGAAAATCGCGTGACCTGGCCCAGCGCACGTTCGAAATCACGCAGAAAGAACAGGATCTGGGCGCGGGCTCGCCGTTCCAGACTTTGAGCGCGCAGCACGACCTCGCTCTTGCTCAGCTTGACTTGGTCACGGCCATGACTGTCTACGAAAAAGCCCAAGTCGAGTTGGACCGCGCAACGGCAAACACTTTGTCAGATAATGGAATTGAAATTCAGGCTGCGATCGAGGGGCGCGCGAGCAATTCCAGCCAGTAAATATGCCAACTTCTACCAACCAACGGGACGCGGTTCCCGTCGTCGCCAAGACTGACGCCACAACAGGGCGTGCGCTCGCTCCGCGTATCCTGGCGGCCGACGATCAGCAGCACATCCTCGAAGCCCTCGAACTGCTGCTCAAGCCACAAGGCTACAAGGTCGATGCTGTCCGCTCTCCAGCGTTGGTCCGCGAAGCCCTGGCCAGCGGAACCTACGATGCCATGCTGATCGACCTGAATTATGCGCGCGACACAACTTCGGGCCGGGAAGGTCTTGATCTACTGTCTGAAATCGTTGCCCTCGACGGTATGGTTCCCGTGATCGTGATGACTGCCTGGGGAAACGTCGAGTTGGCGGTGGAGGCGATGCGGCGCGGCGCCCGGGATTTTATCCAGAAGCCATGGGAAAACGAGCGCCTGGTTTCGATTCTTCGCACGCAAGTCGAACTGCATCGCGCCCTGCAAAACGCCGAACGTCTGGCTGCCGAGAATCGTCTGCTGAATGCCGAAGGGCGGCCCGAGTTCATTGCCAGCGCGCCTTCGATGCAACCGCTGCTCGAAACCATCACCCGGATCGCTCCTTCCGACGCCAACGTGCTGATCACGGGCGAGCACGGAACCGGAAAAGAAGTGGTGGCGCGGACGGTTCACGCTCTGTCTCTCCGCGCCGCTCATCCGTTCATTGCCGTTAATACCGGCGGCCTGGCTGAAGGTGTTTTCGAAAGCGAACTGTTCGGCCACGTGAAAGGCGCGTTCACCGATGCCCGCTCAGACCGCATCGGGCGTTTCGAATTGGCCAACGGCGGCACGATCTTTCTCGATGAAATCGGCAACGTTCCGCTGCGCCAGCAAGCCAAACTGCTCCGTGTCATCGAGAATGGTGAGATCGAACGCGTGGGTTCCTCACGCAGCCAGCACGTCGATGTCCGCATGATTTCGGCCACGAACGCCGATCTGGCCGCAGCCTGCCAGCGTGGTGAGTTTCGCGAAGACCTGCTGTTCCGCCTCAACACCGTCGAGCTTCACTTGCCGGCGCTGCGCGAACGCCGCGAGGACATTCCCGTGCTGACCATGCACTTCCTGGCGCAATACGCCTCGCGCTATCGCCGCTCCGTCCATAGCATCGAGTCCGCGGCACTGCAGACGCTTTTGCAGTACGCCTGGCCCGGGAACGTTCGCGAGCTCGAGCACACAATTGAGCGTGCCGTCCTGATGTGCCGGGGCGAGCAGATTCAGCCCGGCGACCTCGGCCTCGGGATCCAAAAAACCTCATCTCCGAATCTGGAAGAATTGAGTCTGGAAGCGGTTGAGACTATTCTGATCCGCAAAGCGCTGCAACGCTTTCAGGGCAACGTGAGCCACGCCGCAGAAGCCCTGGGCTTGAGTCGCGGCGCATTGTACCGGCGGATGGAAAAGTATGGGCTCTAGCCCACTCGCACCGACCTCCTCAAAACGAAATGTTCGCAAACCGCGGCGGGCGCTCTTCGAGCGTCGGGTCATCCGGTACTGCATTTTTTTGACAATTCCCGGCTTCCTTGCGAGCAGTTTGATCCTCTGGTATTTGCCCTGGACCACCGAATCGAAACTGTTGTTGCTCGGCGCCGAAATACTGGTCTGCCTTCTGATCGGCAGCGCCTTGCACGACCACATCATCCGTCCGCTGCAGACCCTGGCGAACGTCGTCGGCGCTCTGCGCGAAGAGGATTATTCCTTCCGCGCGCGGCTGGCGGTTCCTAACGACGCCCTGGGCGAACTCTCGATTGAGGTGAACGCGCTCGCCGATCTGCTTGCGCAACACCGGACCGGAGTCATCGAGGCCACGGCTTTGTTGCAGCGAGTCGTCGAAGAAGTCGATCTTCCCATCTTCGCCTTCGATCCCGCGAGTAAACTTCGTCTCGTCAATTCCGCTGCAGAAAAACTGCTGCAGCATCCCGCTTCGGAATTGCTGGGCAAAGCCGCATCCGACCTCGGTCTGCAAACCGCGCTCAGCTGCCAAAACGAAACGCCGGTCACTCTGCACTTTACCAGCGAGGCGCGTTGGCTGGTTCGCCGCAGCTTATTCCGTCAGAATGGTCTGCCGCACACGCTCGTCGTTCTCTCGGATGTCAGCCGCGCCTTGCGCGAGGAAGAACGGCGGGCCTGGCAGCGGTTGATCCGGGTCATCGGCCACGAACTCAACAACTCGCTGGCGCCGATCAAATCCATCGCCGGAAGCCTGGCTGCCCGGATCTCAGAAATGGATGTGCACGCCGACGAGCGCCAGGATTTCGAGCGCGGTCTCAGCATTATCGAGACGCGTGCCGCATCGCTCAACCGCTTTCTGCAAGCCTACCGACAGCTCGCGCAGATGCCGCCGCCTGTAAGACGCGAGTGCTCGATCGCAGAGCTGGTTCGCCATACAGTAATGCTGGAACCCCGCGTTCCCATCACGGTTGTCACCGGCCCAGAAATCACACTAGTTGCTGATTCCGACCAACTGGAACAGATGCTGATCAATCTGCTGCGCAATGCCGCCGAAGCGGCGCTACAACCCGGCGCTTCGGAGGGGAACGGAGCGCCGCAGCCAGGGAACGGTTGCCAGCCGAGAGTTACATTGACGTGGAAACGAGCCGAGGAGAATGCAGTTCTCACCATCGAAGACAATGGCCCCGGCCTGATGAATCCTGCCAATGTCTTCGTGCCCTTCTACACGACCAAGCCGCATGGCAGCGGGATCGGGCTGGTATTGTCGCGCCAGATCTGCGAGGCGCACGGCGGAAGTCTGGAGCTGTCGAATCGCAAGGATCAATCCGGATGTGCAGTAAAAATCACGCTGCCAGTCGCGCCTTGAGCGGCTATATCATCTCCGCAGCGTTCTGGGATAGAATTGTTCAGTCCTGAGCGGGGTTAGTTCAGCGGTAGAACGCGAGCTTGAGGACGTTGTGGCGGCGTGAGCGAGGCGCAAAGCGCCGAGCGGGAGTCGCCAGCCGAAATCCTGAGCGCCAGCGAAGGATCTCTAATCGAGTTGTAATTTAGGCGGGGTTAGTCCAGCGGTAGAACGCGAGCTTGAGGCGTTGTGGCGGCGTGAGCGAGGCGCAAAGCGCCGAGCGGGAGTCGCCAGCCGAAATCCTGAGCGCCAGCGAAGGATCTCTAATCGAGTTGTAATCTAGGCGGGGTTAGTTCAGCGGTAGAACGCGAGCTTCCCAAGCTCGATGTCACGGGTTCGATCCCCGTACCCCGCTCCATTCTGGTTAATCGCCTTCAGTTAGTTACTTTCGTTCTTCCTAAAGCCTCAAATCGTGATTTCGATCACGAAGAACCGTGATGTGGGCCATTTGCCCCTTATCCCTTACAGAAGGAAGATGGTTCCGGACAGGAGGAGATGTAGCACAACCAGGCTGCGTCCCCCGCGCCGGACGCTCTGATGCGGCCGGCGGTGACTCCAGGAGGCTGGAATGAAGGGCACAATCGAGACCCACGAACCGGAAGTGAGGGCGGCAAACCAGGCCACTTCACCGGCGGCAGTTTTGCCAAGAGCGGAACTGAGAGTGGCAATGGCAGCCAAGCCAATGTTTTCCGATAGTTTGCTTGAGTTCGGAATGCAGCGGAAACGCAAAGCTTTTGCCACCACAACTTCATTCATACTAAATTGCATTGCATTGGGCATCCTGCTGATCATGCCGCTGGTGTTTACCGAGCAGTTGCCCAGCGCGCAATTGCTGACGTTCCTGGTGGCCCCTCCGCCACCTCCGCCGCCCCCGCCACCGGCAGCAGCCCAGGTGCAGAGGATCGTGCGGCAGATCCAGACCGACGTGCTCAACACCGGCCAATTGCGCACGCCGACCAGGATTCCGCGGAGGGTCGAAATGATTAAGGAAGACGAGGCGCCACCGCCGATGGCGGCCACGGGCGGAGTAGTGGGTGGCGTGCCCGGCGGCATTCCAGGCGGGCAGGTCGGAGGCGTGATTGGCGGCATCATCAGTTCGACTGCGAGCCTGGCCACGGTTCCCAAGCTTGCGGCACCGCAGCGCATCCGCATCTCGCAAGGTGTAACGAGAGGACTACTGGTTCATCGCGTCGAGCCGACTTATCCGCCGCTGGCCAAGGCGGCCAGAGTGCAGGGCGAAGTGGTGCTGACCGCGGTCATCAGCACTACGGGCCAGATCGAGAATCTGCAATTAATCAGCGGTCACCCGATGCTGGTGCAAGAGGCAATCAACGCCGTCAGGCAGTGGCGTTACAAACCCTATCTGCTGAACGGGCAACCCGTTGAGGTAGAGACCACGATTACGGTGATCTTCTCCCTCAGCTCGTAAGCTTGCAAGGGCGCTTTGGGGAGCGTCAGGAGTCATGTATGCCGTCAGAATATACCTATCGCGTTTCGGCCTGGTGGACCTCGGGCCGTACTGGGCTGGCCAAGTGCGAGTCCTCCCCAAACACGATCCATTTTTCCGAAGCCGCAGAAATCGGCGGTTTGCAGGGCCGCTGGACTCCAGAGCAGCTGCTACTCTGCGCTCTGGCCGGCTGTTTCACGACGACCTTCCACGAGGTGGCTAAGGGAGCGAAGTTTCAATTCACCGACCTGGAAGTGGAAATCGAGGGTTCGGTGAAGCGCAGCCGAACCAACGGATGCAATTTCACCGAAATCCTGATCCGTCCCAGGCTGACTGTGCCGATTGCAGACCAACGTGAACCTGGACTGGCCCTTCTGCGCCGAACCAAAGCGCTTTGCATGATCTCACGCGCCGTTACCGCGCCGCAGACTCTAGAGCCTTTCGTCGAGGCCGTGCGGATGCCCGTCGAAGGCTGGAACGACAACGAAGCTACCGTCAAACTTGGGGTTTGAGGGGTAAGACAGCAATTTGGGGGTGTCTATGATGTTTTCCTACAGGCTCGTCCGCCTGATTGAATCCCATGCCGACACCTTAGCCGCAGGGCTGGAAGAAAGAGTTCTCGATAATCCTCAGGTCAGCCATTTCCGCCACATTCCCGCCCATGAATTGCGCGAGCGGGTTTATGAAATATATCGGCACCTGGGCGAATGGCTGCTGGGCAAGAACGAACTCGACATCGAACAGCGTTACCTCGAAATCGGCTTGCGCCGCGCACAGCAGAAAGTGCCCCTCGCGGAAGTGCTCCAGGCGATTGTTCTGACCAAGGAGAATCTTTGGGAATTCCTGAAGAGCGAAGCCGTGATGGATCGCGCGGTCGAAATCATGGGCGAACTTGAGCTTCTGCAAATGCTCGAAATGTTTTTCGACCGGGCAATTTACTATGCTGCGGTAGGGTATGAAGGGGAAATCACCCGAGAAACGCCCGATCTGGGCACTCTGCGGGCCGTTTGAGGAGACCCGCTAGCAATGTCGATGACGTGGGAAATGGAATACAAAAAGCGACTAAAGCCGGCCGATGCCGCGCTCGCATGTGTGAAGTCGGGGATGCGGGTTTACATCCAGCCGGGATGCGCCGAGCCTGAAACGCTGGTCGAGGCGCTGATGCGCCGGGCTCCGGAACTGTACAACGTCGAGATCGTGCACATGATGACCATGGGGTGCGCGCCCTATGTCACGCCCGAAATGGAGGGCCACTTCCGCCACAACGCCATGTTCATCGGCCCCAACGTGCGCGAGGCCATCAACGACGGGCGTGCGGACTACACTCCGATTTACTTGAGCGAAATCGAAGGCCTGTTTGAAAGCGGCGAAATGCCGATCGACGTCGCTTTGATCGAAGTTTCTCCGCCGGACTCGCACGGCTATTGCAGCTTTGGCGTGGGCGTCGACACTACGCTCACGGCGGCGAAAGTCGCGCATCACGTGGTTGCGCAAATTAACGACTTCATGCCGCGCACGTACGGCGACAGCTTTATCCACGTCAACGACATTGATGATTTTGTGGAATCTTCGCGTCCCCTCTGCGCGGTGGAACGGCCCCAGGTTACAGATCTTCAGGCGGCGATTGCACGCAATGTCGCTGGCCTGATTGATGATGGGGCGGTGCTGCAGACGGGCATTGGCGGCATTCCCGATGCTGTCCTTCCCTTGCTGATGGACCGCAAAGATCTTGCCGTGCACAGCGAACTGGTCTCCGATGCCGTAATTCCGCTGATCGAGGCCGGCGTGCTGACGGGCGCCCGCAAAAACTTCAAGCCGCGCAAGATCATTCTCGGATTCGCGATCGGCACCAGGCACCTGTTCGAGTTCGTCGACAATAATCCGATATTCGAGTTTCATCCCACCGCCTACACCAACGATCCTCTGCTGATTGCGCGCAACGACAACATGATCGCGATCAATTCGGCCTTGCAGGTCGATCTCACTGGGCAAGTCTGCTCGGACTCGATCGGCAGCCAGTTCTATAGCGGGATTGGCGGGCAGGTGGATTTTCTGCGCGGGGCTTCGCGATCCAAGGGCGGCAAGCCGATTATCGCGATCTCGGCAACGGCGAAGCATGGAGCGATTTCCCGAATCGTTCCCGTGCTTGATCCCGGCGCGGGAGTCGTCACTTCGCGCGGCTTGGTGCGCTATGTCGTGACCGAACACGGTGTGGCGTATCTGCACGGCAAGTCGATTCGCGAACGCGCGAAAGCGTTGATCGAGATTGCGCATCCGAAGTTTCGTCCCGAACTGTACGAATATTGCGAAAAGACCAAGTGGTTGCAGCATCCGCAGATGACGGAGGCAGGAGTTTCGAAATAGAGGCAGGAGAAGATCATGTCGGCTCAAGCACGCGGCAAGGTCACGATCGATATCGAAGAATGTAAAGGATGCGGGCTCTGTGTCGAATCCTGCCCGCCGAAATGTCTGGAACTGGCTCCCGAACTGAGCCACTACGGCGTGCATCCGGCGCGCTACACCGGCCATGACTGTACCGGCTGCGGCATCTGCTACTACTGCTGTCCTGAACCTGGTGCCATCACCGTCTACCGGCTCGCCGCTCCGCCGAAAGCGCCGGTCCCACAAATCCAGACTGGAGACGAACATGCGCCAGCTCTGTAAAGGAAACGTTGCGGTCATAAAAGGCGCAGTGCTGGCGGGATGCCGCGCCTATTACGGATATCCCATCACCCCGGCGAGCGAGATTGCTGAAGCCGCCGCGCTTTATCTTCCCGAAGTCGGCGGCACGTTCGTGCAGGCGGAGAGCGAGACCGCTTCCATCAACATGGTGTATGGCGCATCCGCTGCCGGGGTGCGCGTGATGACGGCATCTTCGGGTCCGGGTCTTAGCCTCATGCAGGAAGGCATTTCCTATCTGGCGGGCGCCGAACTGCCTTGCGTGATTGTCGACGTGATGCGCGGAGGGCCCGGTCTGGGCAACATCGCGCCCGAGCAGAGCGACTATTTCGCCATGGTCAAGGGCGGAGGCCACGGCAACTATCGCAATCTGGTGGTCGCTCCCGCGTCGGTGCAGGAAATGGCCGACCTCACCATTCTCGCCTTCGAACTCGCCGATAGATACCGGAATCCCGCCGTGGTGCTGACCGACGGGTTCGTTGGTCAGATGATGGAGCCGCTCGATCTTCAGTATCGCGAGATAGTCGCGCCGGAAAAGCCATGGGCGGTGAAGGGAACGGCCGAGACTCGCAAGAACATGGTCAGTTCGATTTATCTCGAGTGTGACGATCTGGAAGAGCATCAGCGGCAGATGGAGGCGAAATATATTCGGGCGCAGCAGACCGAGACGCGCTACGAGCACTATCGCACCGAGGACGCGGATGTGCTCGTGGTGGGATTCGGGATCGTATCACGCATTCTGCGCTCGGCGGTGGATGAAGCCCGCAAGCAGGGAATCAAGGTCGGGCTGTTTCGTCCGATCACGCTGTGGCCGTTTCCATCCCTTGAACTGGCAAAAACCGCTCTGCATATCGAGAAGCTCCTTGTTGTCGAACTCAGCAACGGCCAGATGCTCGAAGATGTGACTATCGCCATCGAGGGTAAGCGGCCGGTCGAGTTTTATGGCCGCGTTGGCGGGAACGTGCCCAGCGTGGAACAACTGCTGGCCAAGATCGAAGAATACGCGGGCGCGTCGGTGTGAAAAGATCCGGAGAAGGCAACGAACATGTCCACGCACGACGTAATGACGCAGAAACCGATGGTGACTACCGATAACTACGAGGTTGTGCATTCCAAATCCGACGTTTTCTATGCTGAATACGGACGTAAGACCGACCTCAAGCACCAGACGCATTACTGCCCCGGATGTGGCCACGGCGTCGCTCATAAACTCATTGCCGAGGCGCTCGAAGACCTTAAAGTACAGGATCATACAATCCTGGTAAGTCCAGTAGGATGCTCTGTCTTCGCGTACTACTATTTTGATGTCGGAAACGTCCAGGTGGCTCACGGCCGCGCCCCTGCCGCAGCCACAGGCCTGAAGCGCGCGTGTCCTGACAAGATGGTCATCGCCTATCAAGGAGACGGCGACCTCGCTGCCATTGGCACCGCCGAAATCATCCACGCCGCCAATCGGGGAGAAAAAATCACCGTTTTCTTCGTCAACAATGCAATCTACGGGATGACCGGCGGACAGATGGCGCCTACGACGCTCGTCGGCCAACGCAGCACGACTTCGCCCTGGGGACGCCGTCCGATTAACGAAGGCTTCCCGCTGCACATGTGCGAAATGCTGGCCTCGCTGGAAGCTCCGGTTTACATCGAGCGCGTGGCGCTATCCGACAACAAGAACATCATGAAAGCGCGCCGCGCGGTCCGCAAAGCGCTTGAACTGCAGCGCGACGGTGCAGGATTCACATTCGTCGAGATTCTCTCACCCTGCCCGACGATCTGGGGCAAAGATCCGATCGAAGCGCGCAAGTGGGTCGCGGAGAAGATGATTCCCAGCTTCCCGCTGAATGTTTTCCGCGACAAGAAAATCGAGATTCCGAACTCCAACGTGCCTCCGCACAAAACCGTCGCCGAGTTGGTCGAAGGCGAACGCAAAGCGGGAGACGCACCTGTCGCGCGCAAGCATCATCATTTCTCCGAACTCGGCATCAAGATCGCCGGATTCGGCGGCCAAGGCGTGCTTTTGCTCGGCCAGCTTCTGGCCGAGATGGGCATGCGCGAAGGCCTGGAAGTCAGCTGGCTTCCGTCCTATGGCCCGGAGATGCGCTCGGGCAGCGCGCACTGCCACGTCTGCCTGTCGAAGGAACGCGTTGGATCGCCGCTGGTTTCGCGCCCGAACGTCCTGGTCGCGATGAATGAGTTCTCATTGCGCAAGTTCGCCTCGCAGGTCGTTCCCGGCGGACTGATTATCTACGGGCTCGAACAACTTCCCGAAGATTTTTCTGCGCCGCAAGCGCAGGTCGTGTGCATTCCTGCCGCCGAAATTGCCGACAAACTGGGCTCGCCCAAAGTGGCCAACGTGGTCATCATGGGCGCTCTGCTGGAAGAAACCGAATGCCTCTCTCCGGCCACTGCCATGCAAGTTCTGGAGACGAAGGTCAAGAACACGACCTTGCTGGAACTTGACCGCAAGGCCCTCGACGCCGGCCGCATCTACATCGACCACACCGTCGCGGTCGGAGCGGTCACGCAGGCCGACGGGTTTGCACAGTAAGGGGTGGCTTCCGGCCGATCAGGTGGCAGTCCAGCGCAGATGGTCAATGAGTGAGATCGGGATGTTTCGCCAATCATCGCAACAAGTCTTTGATTTTTACCGCGAAGCCATACGAGAATCCCGCCGCACCACACAGCAGCAGTGAGCCGAAGCACTTGACAGCCCACGTAGGTAGGCGGCTCCGAGGTTCGTTTGTTTGCTTCAGGAATGATTCGGGGTTGCGCAAGAGTCTGACTCCCCACCAAGCATAAGCCACGGCGCAAACAAGAAAGAACAAAGGGCTAAACACCGGGGCCAAGAGGTTGAGCTTGCTGCCGAAGGGAAGAACAATGATGGCAATAGTGCAGACGGAAAAAATTATCCAGCCTGTCAATGAAAGTGCCTTGAACTTGCCGGAGAGCGCCCTGCGCTGATATTCCGCCAAAAAATAACGAGCATAGGTTTCAGGCCGCAACGCTGCGAACAATCCCATGCAGCCAACCAATGCGAAAATAAGCAGTCCAGCGAGCATGTATTCCAGTTTAATCAGCACCTTGAGTAGAAGCCAAGCAAGACAACTGTTGTTAACAGGCCTTAGCACTCATAATTGGCAAATCGCTCTGTGATCCCAATCACAAATCCCGGTGACAGCAGACCTTCCCCCTCCACGCTAGCCGCGTGATTCTATCCCTGAGTGTTGGAGGTGTGCCATGGCACTCACGGAAAGTATGACTGAAGTCGTTGCAACCAAGGTTCCCGGCACGGTCACCACGAATTTCTCTTGCCTCGCGGTCCAGAACGTGCTATTTGCCACGGATTTTTCCCCGATCTCCCAAGCCGCGCTGCCCTATGCCGCGGCAATCTGCCGCCATTTTGGCGCAACGTTGCATTTAGCCCATGTGCTGTCGGATACCGGCCTGCTCATGATGAGCGGCGGCATCGACTACGTCAGCATGGGAACGATCTACGAAGACTCGCATACCGAGGCCAAGGAAAGACTCGAACGAATGGCCTTGGATCTGGGTGAGATGCCATACCGCTGCTATGTTCGCCACGGCCTCATATGGAAGAACCTCGCCGAAATTGTGGAAGAGAGCCGCATCGATCTCATCGTCGTGGGCACGCACGGCCGCAGCGGATTCGGCAAACTGCTCCTCGGCTCGGCCGCAGAAAACATTTTGCGCCACGCACCCTGCCCCGTGCTGACTGTGGGTCCGCGGGTTTCGGGCCAGGCCAAGTTGCCGACGCTGGAGAGCAGACACCGAGATATTGCGCCAGTCGATCTGGAGCTGCGCGAGATTCTCTTTGCCACAAACTTCAGCCCGAATGCGGCCCGCGCCGCCAAAGCTGCTGTGCGGCTGGCGGAAGAATTTCACGCTCGAGTTACGCTGTTGCATGTGATCGAGAATTACGCCAATCTGGGCAGGCGTCCGGGGCCCATGGAAGACGGTCTGCGCCAGCTGCAGGAACTGGTTCCGCAGAATGCGGGCTTGCACTACGCACCCGAACGGGCGTTGGAATTCGGGTCCCCGAGCGAGAATATCTTGCGGATCGCCGCTGAACGCGAAGCCGACATGATCGTGCTCGGGGCGCGGCCGGCCGTCGAGGTTGGCAGCACGCACTTGCCCTGGTCCACGGCGCATCACGTTCTGGAAGGTGCCCGTTGCCCGGTGCTGACGGTTCGCGGGTAAACTGGCCTGGAACGACTGGGGCTTCATCCAGATGACTCTTTCTCGGCTGGTCGTGATTGCGTACGGGAATCCGCTACGCGGCGATGATGGACTCGCCTGGCATGCAGCCGAGGAGTTGAAGCAACGAAACTTCCCGGATGTTGAGATCATGGAGCTCCATCAGCTGGCTCCCGAGCTCGCAGAGACGATCAGCCGTTCCGATGCCGTCATTTTTGTGGATGCCGCGGCCGCAACAGGGCAAGGTAAGCCTGGCGAGATTCGAGTCGTTGAGATGGCTGCGCCAGGATTTGGCCGTGATTCAATCTCGCCGTTTCATCATCAGTATTCGCCGCCATCTCTACTCGCGCTTGCATCCCAGCTTTATGGCGCGAGCCCTCGCGCGTACATTGCGTCGCTGGTGGGGAAAGATTTCGGTCCAGGCGAGCGCCTTTCCCCGGGAGTTGAGAACGCGATGCCAGAATTCCTGGCGCGCATCGAAAAACTGATTCTCGAGGTTACCGGATCGCCTCCAGAATCTCATCGAAAGACTTAGAATCTACACTTGGTGCGACGTTCCCGACATGCCAGTTGCGTCCAATCCCGTCATTCAGCGTCTGCGCATCACTCTTCGCGGAGCCGTGCAGGGCGTGGGATTTCGCCCATTCGTGTATCGTCTCGCGACCGAACTGAATCTGAGCGGCTGCGTTCTGAACTCTTCCGCCGGACTTGTCGTCGAAGTCGAAGGACCTCCCGATCAACTCGCGAATTTTGAGCATCGGCTGGAGCGCGAGCGCCCGAAAGCTTCTGTCGTGACGGTCCATGAATCGGAGTGGATTTCGCCGCAGGGTTCGACTGGCTTTGAAATTCATGCCAGTGACACCGACTCCGGCAAGACCGTCAACGTTCTCCCCGATCTTGCCACCTGCGCGGAATGCGGCGATGAACTGTTCGATCCCGCCAATCGGCGCTTTCACTATCCCTTTACCAACTGCACGAATTGCGGTCCGCGGTACAGCATCGTCCTCGATATTCCTTACGACCGGCCGAACACTTCGATGCGCGAATTCCTGTTGTGCCCCGCCTGCCGCGAGGAGTATGAAAATCCGGCCAATCGGCGCTTTCATGCGCAACCGAACGCCTGCCCGGTTTGTGGTCCCAAACTCAGCAGCACGATCGAGGAAACGGCCGAAGCGTTAAGGCAGGGAAAGATCGTCGCGCTGAAAGGCATCGGGGGATTTCAGCTTCTGGGCGACGCTCGCGATGCCGCCGCGGTTGCGCGTTTGCGTCAGCGCAAGCATCGCGAAGAGAAGCCCTTCGCGCTGATGATGCCGTCGCTCGCCGCAGCCCATGAGTATTGTGAGATCTCGCCGGCGGAAGAGCAGCTTCTCGAATCTCAGGCGGCGCCGATTGTTTTGCTGCGACCTAAGCCCGGCACTGATATTGCCTGGAATGTCGCCCACTGCTCGCCGTATCTCGGGGTCATGCTGCCGTACTCGCCGCTGCATCATCTGCTCATGCAACATTGTCCTTATCCCCTCATCGCGACCAGCGGCAATCTGAGCGACGAACCAATCGCGATTTCGAACGAAGAAGCCACGACGCGCCTGAAGGGCATTGCCGATCATTTCCTGATGCATAACCGTCCGATTGTCCGTCCCTGCGACGATTCCGTCGTGCGCCTCACGCGCGGACGCGCCGGAATCCTGCGGCGCGCCCGCGGCTACGCCCCGCTCGGCATTCGCGTGCGGCACGAACTTCCTCCCGTTCTTGCTGTTGGCGGACATCTTAAGAATACGGTCGCGATCGCCCTCGGTCGCGAAGTTTTCGTCAGCCAGCACATCGGCGATCTCGATACGCTCGAAGCGCGGCGAGCCTTTGAACGCGCCATCGACGATCTCTGCCGTTTGTATTCCTTCAAGCCGGAGGCAATCGCCTGCGATCTCCATCCCGATTACGCCTCGACAATGTGGGCGGAAAGATCCGGTCTGCCGCTGGTCCGGGTGCAGCATCATCAGGCGCACGTGGCTGCCTGCGCGGCCGAGAACGATGTCGAGGGAGAATATCTCGGAGTTTCCTGGGACGGCACCGGGTACGGCCTCGATGGCACGATTTGGGGCGGCGAATTTTTCCGAGGAGAGAAAAATCATTTCGAGCGCATCGCGCACCTGCGTCCTTTTGGTCTTCCCGGCGGAGATGCCGCCGTGCGCGAGGGATGGCGCTCGGCGACGAGCTTGCTCTTCGGGATTTTCGGCGAAGATGTTCCGGATATTGCTGGGGCGTCCAGCTCGAGCGCGAATGCCCGACTGGATCAGTCCAAAGTTCTCAATATGCTCGCACGCGGTGTAAACGTAGTCTCGACGACCAGTGTTGGCCGCTTATTTGATGCTATTGCGGCTATCTCGGGCGTTGCTCGCCAGAACCGATTTGAGGGCCAAGCCGCGATGCTGCTGGAAAACGAAATTGGCGCAGTGCGCACGGAAGAAGCGTATCCTTTAGCTGGTGGAGACTGGGAGTCGCTGATTCGCGCGGTGGTTGAGGATAAGCGGAATGACGTGACTCTGCCCCGCATATCGGTGCGTTTTCACAATGCGCTGGTGAACTGGATCGTGGAAGTTGCGAAGGGCTCCGGCCTGAAGCAGGTGGTTTTCAGCGGCGGAGTCTTTCAGAATCGTTATCTGACCGAGCGCGCGGCGGCCGTTCTGGAAGCTGAGGGATTCACGGTCCATACGCATCGGCAGGTTCCACCGAATGACGGCGGCATCGCGCTGGGGCAGGCGGTGATGAGCGGTTCGACGGAAGGTAAGGGCACGACTTCAGTCGTGCCGTAAGAGCTGCTCAATTGGTTTGGCGGCTTTAGCCGCTGAGGTTCCACCATGTGTCTTGCCGTTCCAGGCCGAGTGGTCGAAATCATAGATGGCGGCGATATCGACTTTCGCCGCGGCAAAGTCGATTTCGGCGGCATCCGCAAAGAAGTCAACCTCGCCTACACGCCGGAAGCCGAGGTCGGCAAATACGTTCTCGTCCACGTCGGATTTGCCATCAGCGTGATCGATGAGGAAGAAGCGCAGCGCGTCTTCAAATATCTCGAAGAACTCGACGCAGTGAGAGAGGAACTCGGTGAAATTCCTCAGTGAGTATCGAGATCAGAAAGCTGCCGAGCAACTATCTCATGCCATCCGGCAGAAAGTCACGCGCCCGTGGACGATCATGGAAATTTGTGGCGGCCAGACGCACACCATCGTGAAAAGCGGGTTGGAAGACCTGCTGCCCAGAGAAATCACCCTGGTTCACGGCCCCGGATGCCCGGTCTGTGTGACACCGATCGAGTTGATCGACAAGGCTGTCGCCATCGCGAAGCGGCCCGACGCGATTTTCTGTTCCTTTGGCGACATGCTGCGCGTGCCTGGTTCCTCGAAAAGTCTGTTCGATGTCAAAGCCGAAGGCGCCGACGTTCGCATTGTCTACTCGCCGCTGGATGCGCTCAAACTCGCGAAAGCCAATCCCGAGAAGCAAGTTGTCTTCTTTGCCGTCGGATTCGAAACCACCGCGCCAGCCAACGCCATGGCCGCCTGGCAAGCCGATCATGACGGCGTGGACAACTTTTCGCTTCTGGTTTCGCATGTGCTCGTTCCTCCGGCAATGGAGGCGTTGCTTTCTTCCGATAACTGCGTCGTACAAGGATTTCTCGCCGCCGGCCATGTCTGCACCGTTATGGGGTTCGAAGAATATTTTCCCATCGCCGCAAAATATAGAGTTCCCGTCGTGGTGACTGGATTCGAGCCGCTCGACATCCTCGAAGGCATTCACATGACCGTGAGCCAGCTCGAAGAGAATCGGCATGAAGTCGAGAATCAATATAGCCGCGCGGTTCGGCGGGAAGGGAATCGCCCGGCGCAGGAGCGAATCCGGGAAGTGTTTGAAATCGCTCCCCGGCAGTGGCGCGGACTGGGAGAGATTCCCGCGAGTGGATTTCAATTACGTGGGCGTTTCCAGAAATATGATGCCAATCGCCGTTTCCCATTCTCCGGCGAACCGGCGCGCGAATCTCCCGAATGCATCAGCGGCTTGATTCTGCAGGGTATCAAGAAGCCGCACGAGTGTTCGGCTTTCGCCGTCAAGTGCACGCCCGAAAATCCGCTCGGCGCTCCTATGGTATCTTCCGAAGGCGCATGCGCGGCCTACTATCACTATGGCAGACGCCAAAATCAGCCCGTTCAGCCTGAATTGTCCGGTTCCGCGAGTCGCTGACGACCGCATCGTTCTCGCGCACGGCGGCGGCGGACGGCTCACCCATCAGCTCATCGAAAAGATATTTATCCCCGCCTTTTCGAATGCAATGCTCGAAGCTCGTCACGACGGGGCCGTCGTCCCGGTTAACGGAACACGCCTTGCCTTTACGACGGATTCGTTTGTAGTTCGGCCGCTGATCTTTCCCGGCGGGAATATCGGCGATCTCGCAGTCAACGGCACGGTCAACGATCTCGCCATGTGCGGCGCGCGCCCACTTTACCTGAGCAGCGGATTCATCCTCGAAGAAGGCCTGCCGATGGAAACGCTTCGCACCGTCGTGAACTCGATGCAGCAAGCCGCGGCGGCAGCTGGAGTGAAGCTGGTGACCGGCGACACGAAAGTTGTCGACAAAGGCAAGGGCGACGGCGTTTTTGTAAATACATCCGGCATCGGCGTCATTGAAACGAACGTGAAAGCGCCGATCAGTCCGGCCTCCGTTCAGCCCGGAGACGTCGTGATTGTCAGCGGCGATCTCGGCCGCCACGGAGTTTCGATTCTTTCCGTCCGCGAAGGGCTGGAATTCGAATCGCCAATTCTGAGCGACACTGCGAGCGTCTGGCCTTCCGTTGAAGCGTTGCTCAGTGCTGGAATCGAAATCCACTGCCTCCGCGATCTGACCCGAGGCGGTCTAGCGACTACTTTGAATGAAATCGCATCGGACCGGAATATTTGTATCAAGCTGGAAGAAGCCGCAATTCCGGTCGATGAAGTCGTGCAGGGCGCCTGCGAGATCTTCGGCCTCGATCCACTCTACGTGGCGAATGAAGGGCGCTTCGCCGCAATTGTCCCAGCTGCGCAAGCCGACGCCGCGCTGGAAGTTCTGAAGAAAATTCCAGTTTCCCAAGGATCAGTCCGCGTGGGTAGCGTCGAAGAAAATCCCGGCCGCACCGTCGTGTTGCAAAGCCGCATCGGCGGCAATCGCGTCGTGGATATGCTCAGCGGCGAGCAGTTGCCGAGAATCTGCTGATCTGAATGGCAAACACCTCGCGGATCCGCGCCTAATAGCTCGCGCTCGCACGGTGACTGAACCGTGTCTATCCCCCGAAGAGGCGGTCGATTTTCGCCGCCATGATGAAATCACTCTCGCTCAAGCCGTCGATCTTGTGAGTCCATAGTGTGATTCCCACCTTGCCCCAGGCGAGAAAAATGTCGGGATGATGCCCTTGTTCTTCGGCCACGGCTCCGACTCGGTTGACGAAATCAAGCGCCTGTTTGAAATCAGGAAGACTGAATTCACGACGCAGATGATGTTCACGCTCGACCGTCCACTCAGGAACGGAATGATGCAGTTGCTTCAGTTCCTGACCTTTTAGCGGCGGCGTGCCCCCGCGACAAGGAACGCATTTCTTGTCGGCAAGCGGTTCAGTCATAAAGCACTCCAATTGTGAAGAATTGCCTGTACCGAAATGTTCAACCCGCCTGAACTGGCAGTACTTCCGGTTGCTGCTGGACCGGAGCGATCCTGAAGTACCGCCTGAGCCAGAGCACGTATCCAAAGAACAGAATGGACGAACTCAGGCTCCACCATAGAATCACGTGCGACCGGAACATCGGGCTCGCGCTCAGTATTTGGAGTTGCGCGTCCGACCACCCCAGCCTCGAATAGGCTTGCATCAGGTCCGCGCGCCCGAAGGTAATCGCCATCGACAGCAGGCGGATCGGTGCGGCTACAATCGCAATCCACCATGCAAGGGGTTTGATGCGAAGAAAGGTCACAGCCAGATAGGCATCGAGACCCGCAAAAGCGAGGAACCACACTACGGCCGGGGCTCCGATGAGGTAGCGCCCGAAAAACGGGAACATAGGCGTCGTCAGGCCAGATGAAATCAGATACAGGGCCTGGGCCACGAAAACCACGCTTGCCCCCAGCACGGGCAACGGGACCCGGTCCGTCCAGCGTTCGACCGGATCGCGGTGGAGGCAGGTTTCAGCCACATCTTTCCTGCCGTAAAACGCAACCAAAGCAATCGGGGCCACAATCAGGAAAAAAGCGACAAAAACAATGATGACTGTGAGAATTACGGCCATCACACTTGCCGAGACAGCTGCGGACTGTCCGGCAGCATTCTGTTGCGCATGCAAGATGCTGCGCATGGTGACCGGCAACACCGCCATCATCAACACGGTGATGAGAACGCCGGTGATCAGCCAGTACCAGGAAATCACGAGCGTGAGAGCGCGCGCCCAGCGCTTCATTTGTACCGATCCGATGCCGAGCGTCAAAAGGATCGCCGCCATAAGGGCATATGTCAACATACCTGACAAATATTGCCCGGGCCTCATGCTGGGACCGGCGGTGTATCGCGCCAGCAGAGCTCCCAGGGCGGCAAGCGGAATCAGGAGCGCCGTCAGCAATCCCAAGATGATCTGAATTATGCCGAAGATTACCAGGCTTGAGCTGCAGTCGCGATATTCTGGCGTACCGGGGATTGGAGCCGGTGGTGCGGCCGGCATCCTCAGCTGAGGCGTGCCATTCGCATCCTCCAGACCCGTATGGCTCGCTGCTTCTGGGTTGGGAGCTGATTGTGGGGAGACTTCGTCTATCACGGCAAACTCCAATTGGGATGTATCTTAGCAGTTATCAAAAGTGGAAACGAATGATTGAAGGCTAAATTCCGGCTCATACCAGCCCGTATAATCGCACTAAGTCAGAACATTCCCGCAAAGGACAGAAATGTTCTGGCAGCATCTCAGCAACACCTGAAAGGATTCGCTTGCTCGTTCTCGTCGTTGGCGGAGCAGGATACATCGGCAGTCACGCCGCGCGCGCCCTGCGGCGAGGCGGGCATGAAGTCATTGTGTTCGACAATCTCAGCACCGGCTATGAATTCCTGGCCTCCGGGTTCGACCTGATCAAAGGCGACATTCTGGATCCGTTGGCCCTGAAGCGGGTCTTGCCGCGCGTCGATGCCGTGATGCACTTTGCGGCGCACGCTTACGTCGGCGAATCGGTGACGAATCCGAGAAAATATTTTCGTAACAACGTCGAGGGGGGACTTGCGCTGCTGAATGCGATGCTCGAAGCGGGCGTCAAGAAAATCATCTTTTCTTCGACGTGCGCGGTTTATGGCGAGCCTGCGAAGGTTCCGATCGATGAGAGCACGCCACGGCAGCCAGTGAATCCTTATGGCGTTTCGAAGTTATTTTTCGAGCAGGCGCTCGAGTCCTACGATCGAGGCTACGGCCTACGCTTTGCCAGCTTGCGGTATTTCAACGCGGCGGGAGCGGACGAGAGCGGCGAAATCGGCGAACTGCACGATCCGGAGACGCACTTAATCCCGCTGGCGCTGAGCGCGGCGGCGGGAGTTGGCCCGGAGTTGCACATCTTCGGTTCGGATTATCCCACGCCGGATGGCACCTGCATTCGCGACTACATTCATGTCAACGATCTCGCCGATGCGCACGTGAAGGCGCTGGAATACCTGGCGGCTGGCGAGTCGAGTTTTGCGGTGAATCTAGGCACGGGCACGGGATATTCAGTACAGCAGGTGATTTCTGCGGTTGAACGGGCGACCGGAAAAGCGGTTCCGCGGAAGCTTGCGCCTCGGCGGGCGGGAGATCCTCCGGCGCTGGTGGCGAATCCGGCGAAAGCGCAGGCGCTGCTTCATTGGAAGGCTAGCCGTGGCTTGCAAGAAATCGTTTCCACCGCTTGGAAGTGGATGCAAAGTCGTAGTGCGGTTAGAGCCTAACTAAGCTCCGAACGAGATCTTCAATCGGCCACAGGTTCTCGTTGTTTCTCTGTTTTCCCCGGTATTTAACGTTGTATTGAGGCAAACCATGGCAAGGGATCGATCAGCGAGTAATTTGACGAGGAAGAGAGTCGCGTTTCTGGGTGCGGGCAAGATGGGTGGCATCATTCTGCAGGCATTGCTGAAGAATGGTTTGCTCTCGCCGCAGTCGACTAGGGCGACGGTTGCGCATCCGGAGCGTGCCAAGACCCTCGCCGCGAAACTGAAGGTCGAGGTCGGCACAGATAATGCCGAGGCCGCCAAGGGAGCGGACATCATCGTTGTCGCCGTCAAGCCGCAGGTCGTGGAAGACGTCGTACGGGAGATCAGCGACGTTGTCGGCCCGAAGCAACTCGTTATTTCGGTCGCGGCTTCGGTGCCCACCGCGATGATCGAAAAAAATCTGCTGCCGAATGTGCCCGTCATTCGCGCCATGCCGAACACTCCGTGCCTGCTGGGCAGCGGAATGACGGCAATTTGCAAAGGTAAGCACGCGAACGCCGACAATCTAGCGCTGGCCTGCCATATGTTTGAAGTCGTCGGACGCACCGTGGTGCTCGACGAAAAGCACATGGACGCCGTCACGGCGCTTTCGGCCAGCGGCCCTGCATACATTTACATCATTCTGGAGTCGCTGGCCGAAGGAGGAGTGAAAGTCGGCTTGCCGCGCGACATCGCGACGCTGCTGGCCGCGCAGACGACTCTCGGCGCGGCGAAGGTCGTGCTCGAAACTGGAGATCATCCTGCCTTACTGAAAGACGCGGTAACTACGCCAGCCGGCTGCACGATTGACGCGATCATGGAACTCGAAGAAGGGAAGTTGCGCGTCACTTTGATTAAGGCCGTCGTGAAGGCGGCTCAACGCGCCAAAGAACTGGCATTCGGATAATGCGTTCCCCGCAGAGCCCGAGGCGGCAGCCCCAACCGAGGTCGTCATCCCGAGCGCGGCCGTTTTTCGGGCGGAGCGCACTTTTTCAGACAGTACTCGAAATACCATTGCTCTTGACAGAGAACATCCGCAAAGCTCGCGAAGATTCGTGCTACAGTTTTCTCATCTGTAGCTGACGCGAACTGCGTCGGCCTTTTCCCATGGAACCGCGGCTCATACTCGTTGATCTGGTCGTTAAGCTGGGTGTGGCCGCCGCCGTTGCCAGCGGGTTGGTTCGATCGCTCGAATTCAAATCGCTTCTGTTTCGTGAAGAACGAACCTTTCGCCAGAAGATCTACCTTGCGATGTGGTTTAGCTTTCCGATCATGGTCGGCGTCTGGATACGCTTTCTGCAGAGGCCGTTCCTGTCCGGCGATTTGAGCTTTGAAACGACTCTGCTTTTGGGGGTCATCGGCGGCCGCTGGGCCGGATCGCTGGGCGGCATTTTCATGGGCCTGCCGGCATTGTGGCACGGCGAATGGATGGCCCTCCCGTTTTTAACTTTGTGTGGCCTCATCGCGGGGCAACTGCGGAACATGGCCGCAGATAAAGACGACATCTGGTCGTTCTCGCCGTTCATCGATCTCAGCATCTACCGCCTGATCCGCCGTAATCTGCCCAAGCCGCGGCTGTTCGACTGGCAGATCATGTTTTTTACGACCGTAATTGCTCTGCGTTTCATGCAGATTCAGTTGGCCCACGTTTTTCATCCGCGTTCGATCTTTGCTTTGGAGAGCCCGGGAAACTTCTGGGTGGAGGTCGCGATCTACGCGACTTCCGTCATCGCCATCGGAATTGAACTGAAGATTTTCAACAGTGTTCGGATCCAGATTAAGTTGGAAGAACAGGAGCGGCTGTTACTGCACGCCCGCATGGAAGCGCTGCAGAACCAGGTCAATCCACATTTTCTGTTCAACACTTTGAACTCGATTTCGTCGCTGGTCCGCTTCGATCCTGACAAAGCGCGCGATGTCATCTCGAAGCTCGCCACGATCCTGCGTCGCCTGCTCAACAGCAGCGAAGCGTTTGTCCCGCTACGCGAAGAATTCGAATTCGTCGACAATTATCTCGATATCGAGGTCGTGCGCTTCGGCCGCGACAAGCTGCGTGTGGTCAAGGAATTCGACCCCGCCTCGCTCGATATTGTCGTGCCCAGCATGTTGCTGCAGCCGTTGGTGGAAAACTGCATTAAACACGGATTGGGACCGAAGATCGAAGGCGGCAGTATCTATTTGCGCAGCCGCGTGACCGACTCCCGCTTGATCATCGAAGTCGAAGACGACGGTGTCGGCATGGGCACGCCGCAGCCGGGGAATGGATTGTCGGGCATGGGAATTGGCATGGCCAATATTTCCGAACGGCTGCAGGTGCTTTACGGCCGGGCCGCTCGCATGAGCATTGATAGCCAGGAAGGCCGCGGTACTCTGATTCGAATTCGCCTGCCGCTGGTGGAAGCCGCCAGTTCCGTGCCCGAAGGCTTCTACGCCGAGCGCTCCAGCACTCGCCGGTAGAAATCTTCGTATTGCTTCACAATCTCAGTCGAGCAGAATCGCGCTTTCGCCGCAGCCCGCGCGCGTTTTCCCATTTCCCGCAGTTGCTTCTCATCGCGCATCAATTCGAGGGCATAGCGTGCCATCGTTTCGACATCACCGACATCGGCCAGATAGCCGGTAATCCCATGTTCGATGACCTCTGGAACTCCGCCCGCGCGGGTTGCGATGGGCACGACCTCGCACGCCATCGCCTCCAAGGCGGCAAGCCCAAAAGATTCCAGTTCGCTGGGCATCAGCATCACATCGGCGACGGCCAACTTATCGTAAATCTGATCCTGCTTGCCCAGAAACAATACGTCGTTGTGAATGCCTTTCTGCACCGCCGACCATTCTGCGACCGAACGATCCGGACCGTCTCCGATCAGCAGCAATCGCGACGGCAGTTGTTTATGCACACGGTCGAAAATCTCGATCACATCGGTCAGCCGCTTCACCGGACGAAAATTCGACAAATGCACCAGCACATGCTGTCCATTCGGAGCGTACTCCGCCCGGAGTTTCGCCACATTTTCCGGGTCGCGTTTGTAGACATCGCAATTCACCGAGTTGTAGATCACTTCAATCCGGTTCTTCACGTCGAAGACCCGCAACGTGCGGTCGCGTAAATAATTCGAGATTGCGGTGACGCCATCACTCTGTTCGATGGAGTAGCGGGTGATCCCCAGGTAGGATCGGTCCAGTCCGACGAGCGTGATGTCGGTGCCGTGCAACGTGGTCACGAAGGGCAAGCGCCGGCCGCGAGGTCCGGAAGCGAGCATCTGGCGCGCGAGCAAAGCGCTAACCGAGTGCGGGATCGCGTAGTGCACGTGCAGCAGGTCGAGATCGTAGAGTTGCGCGACCTCGGCCATGCGCGTCGCCAGCGCCAGGTCGTAGGGCGGGTAGTCAAATAGCGGATACCGCGAAACTTCCACCTCGTGATAATGAATGTTCGGTTCTTCGCCTCGCAGCCGGATCGGCTGGGCGTAGG
>Ga0335072_10002755_pt1 | contig 27027 bp, 23 predicted proteins | sample Lox_Sample_21_FD_206725 | JGI IMG/M metagenome (GOLD analysis project Ga0335072, IMG submission 206725) | Soil microbial communities from Loxahatchee National Wildlife Refuge, Florida, United States - Lox_Sample_2.1 | ecosystem: Environmental > Terrestrial > Soil > Wetlands | place: USA...
CAAGCGGAACCTGCACTTCGGAGTCGAGTTCAAGCATCCCATGGCGTCCCCCGTGCTCGAAAATTCGGCGGCCTCCGAAACTCTCGGCGATACGAACTTCGTGGCGGCGGACGGCGCGGTTCCGCTTGGCGGCTTCTCAATTCCCCGCGAGATTTACCCGGACAGCAATTTCGTCGGCGGCGGATTCGCCCTTTCCGTAAATCCCGAGATTGCCAACCGCCCGAGCTGCGAGATGTTCGGCCGCTTTGATCCCGACAATTTATCCTCGCTTTCGGTGGGCCATATCCGATACAACGAGGTTCAGGACGCGGAAGGTGCAGCCGGCACAAGCTACGAGACTCGCTATTTTCATACTTTTCAAAACGGCCTGTGCTACGAACTCGCCTTCGAAGCCGCGCGATTTGCCACCGCCAATGCAGACAATGGATGCATGATTGCCGAGCTTCAGGAAGAGGATGTAAAGGCGATCGTTGAGCCGATCTTAAAGAGTGTTTCGTTCTTCCGCTCCGAGGCCAAAGCGAAAACGCGCCCGGAAAAATCGTTGCGGCCGGAAGTGACCTCGTTCACGGCCTCGTCGAATACGGCCGATGATGTCGAGAACCGCGGGCTTATCACCGTCGCGTGGTCAACGCAGGGCACCGATTATGTGGAATTGTCGTTTACGTGTCCGAATCCTGCGGAGGTCGAATCAGGAGGCGTGTCGTCGCTCGTAATCTCGGAAGACGGACCCAACCGCTATTGCGAAAACACCGCGAGCTTCGAAACGTCTGCGCCGTACCGCATTTTTCATTCCCCGAATTCCACCGCCCAGCTGGGATTCGGCCTTTTCAATCATGACGATCCCACTTCCGTCATCGTGACCATCACTCCCTTCGCGGACGGGAAGGCATATCCCGCTGCCGATAAATCGCTGATCTTCACGGTGAATCCCAACGATCCGTTCCCACGGGGTGTGCCGACCGAGACGAGGAACATGACGCTTTCATACGTGCCCAGCCAAAGCGGGGAAGGTTACACGCGGGGGTCACCGATGACGATAGTGTGGACGGATGAGCGCGCGCAAGATCCTTGCGTCAATTTGTACCTGGTCCGCGATAACTCGACTGGCGGTGAAGATTATCTGCTGCAGATCAATGGGAAGCGAGAAATCGGCTGCCTGAAACCATCGAGCAACGGCTCCTATATATGGACGGTGTCGTCCAAATATTCAGGCTTCGGCTTTCGAATTCTCGCCCGTACGCCGGGCGGGACGTCCGGCGCACTCGGGCCGGTATTTGAGATCAGCCCCGATTAAATGCCGGTCATTCTTGGACTGCAGTCGGGCTTGGGGACTCACCTCGATCTAGTAGGACTTCAACACCCAGCCGGCGATCACGAGGCGCTGGATTTCGCTTGTGCCTTCGTAGATTTCGGTGATGCGCGCGTCGCGGTAGGCACGCTCGACGGGATATTCGCGGCTGTAGCCATTGCCGCCGTGGATCTGGATCGCTTTGTGCGCGACGCGGGTGGCCATTTCGCTCGCGAAAAGCTTGGCGATGGCCGCCTCCATCGAAAAACGCTGGCCCGTGTCCTGTTTCCACGCAGCGCGACGGGCGAGCAGGCGCGCCGCATCGATTTCAGTGGCCATGTCGGCGAGCATGAACTGGATCGCCTGAAATTCGGCGATCGGATGCCCGAACGCCTGGCGCTCCTTCGCGTAGGCGAGCGCAGCCTCGAATGCGCCCTGCGCGATCCCGGTCGCCTGCGAAGCGATGCCGATGCGGCCGCCGTCGAGCGTGGTGAGCGCGATTTTGTAGCCATCGCCTTCGTTGCCGATGCGGTTTGCGACAGGCACTTCGCAATCGACGAACGACAGCTCGACGCACGCAGTGGCATGGATGCCGAGCTTCTTCTCTTCCTTGCCCACCGAGAATCCGGGGGTGCCCTTCTCGATCAGGAGCGCCGTGATTCCCTTCTCGCCTTTTTCCGGCTGCGTGTTGACGTAGATCACGCCAGCATCGGCCGCGCCGCCATTGGTGATCCATGCCTTGGTGCCGTTCACGACGTAACGATCGCCTTTCAGCACTGCCTTCGTCTTGAGCGCCGCGGCATTCGATCCGGCTTGCGGCTCGGTGAGCGCGTAGCAGCCGATCTTTTCGCCGCGCGCGAATGGCACTAGGAATTTCTTCTTCTGCTCGTCGGTTCCGAATTTCTCGAGGGTGCCGCAGTAGAGCGAATTCTGCACCGAGAGGATCACGCTCGTCGACGCGCACACTCGCGCGATCTCCTCCATTACGATCGCGTATGACATATGATCCATCCCCGCGCCGCCCCATTCCTCGGAGACTGAGATTCCAGTGAGCCCCAACTCCGCGGCCTTGCGCAGTGTCTCGCGCGGAAACTGGCCCGTCTCGTCGATTTCCGCCGCGAGCGGCTTTACTTCCGCCTCGGCGAAGTCCCGCACGGTCCGCTCCAGCAGCTTCTGTTCTTCAGTCAGCTCGAGGTTCACGTCATCTCCCTATGCCGGCCTGCCCGTTCATTCTAACGCCAACAGATGGCCGCCACCGAAACGTTGCCACTTTAGCTTGCCGCTCGCAGCAACTTGATTCGCACTTTCCTACCGAAGGGGTGTAGCCTGTTTTCGAGCCCTCGAAAGGAGAAAAAATGGAAGCTCGCCTGAATCTTATGAAAGTCGCGCCCAAGGGGGCGTATCAAGCGATGGCGGCGCTGCAACAGTATGTCGATTCCTGCGGCCTGGGGGACGGGTTGCTCAAGCTCATTGAAATCCGCGCTTCGCAGATCAATGGCTGCGCTTATTGCATCGACATGCACACCAAAGACGCGCGCGCCCTCGGCGAATCCGAACAGCGCATCTACCTGCTCGACGCCTGGCGCGAAAGCCCGTTCTACACGGACCGCGAGCGCGCCGCCCTCGAATGGACCGAAGCGCTCACACTGATAACCGAGGGCCGTGTGCCAGACGAGGTCTATGCGAGCGTCAAGAAACAGTTCAGTCCTGAGGAACTGGTAAACTTGAGCCTCGCGATTACTACGATCAACACATGGAACCGACTGTGTATTTCCTTCCGCTCCGTTCCAGGCGAGTACCAGTCTCATCTCAAGCCGCTCAAGGCTTCGGCCTGAGCGCCGCGACCGCCGACAGCTCCCTGGGCCATGATCCCGGGCAGTTTTCAAGGTGGGTGCCCTCCCGGCTCGATTTGCGGGAAACCTTGAAAATCCTCTATAATCGCCGTGTCAGGGCGTTGTACGGGTAGTACCCAGCCGGGGCTGTTCGGTCTTTCGATCAAAATGGTAGACCTAACTGAAAAAATCAAGAAAAAGCTCAAGGACGAAATTGCCGCCCTCGAGCATGAGCTTCACGACGAGCTCCCGAAAGAGATCAAAGTAGCGCGCGCGCACGGCGATCTCTCTGAAAACGCCGAGTATAAGTATGCCAAGGAGCGCCAGGGCTACGTCGCCGCGCGCCTCGGCCAGCTCCATAAGCGCATGGCGGACCTATCCATGCTGAATCTCAATAACCTGCCCAAGGACCGGGCTGCTTACGGTTCCAAGATTGTGGTCCTGGACACCGCAAAATCCAAAGAAATCGAGTACAAGCTGGTGACGGTGGAGGAAGCGGATGCAACCCAGGGACTTATCTCGACCACTTCCCCCATTGGCCGCGCGCTGCTAGGCAAAAAGGTCGGCGACGAAGTTTCCGTCACGACCCCTGCGGGCGTGAAGGAATACGAAGTTGTGCGGCTCAGCACGATTTATGACGAGGAATAGGCGGGTGGATCTCGCTCTATGTTGATGCCGAAAATCGGCCGGTACCTCTCCTGGCCAATCGACCGTCTCGCTGATGTTCTGGCGCCCACGGGCATCCATCCCAACATCATTACGTGGGCCGCCCTCTTCGCAAATCTTTGGGCTGGAATTTTCTTTGCGGCGGGCCGTTTTGCTGCGGCAGGCGGGATGATCGTTCTCGCGGGCCTGTGCGATCTCCTCGATGGTCCTGTGGCGCGGCGGCAAAATCGCGTCTCGCTCTTCGGAGCCTTTCTCGATTCGATTCTGGATCGCTACGCGGACCTGATGCTTTTCCTCGGCCTGCTCGTCTACTACGCATTGGTCAACCGCTTCCTCTACGCCGTGCTGGCGGGCGCCGCGATGGCGGGTGCCGTGATGGTCAGCTATGCGAAGGCGCGCGCGGAATCGCTGGTGCCCACCGCCGAAATCGGATTCTGGGAACGGCCCGAGCGTCTCGTCCTGATGATCCTGGGCGCGCTTACGAACCGCATGGAAGTGGCGCTCTGGATTCTCGCGATCGGCCCCAATATCACAGTCGTGCATCGCATCCTGCACACCTGGAAACAGACCAAGGCGAAGCAGGAAGTCTCGCACCGCCCAAGCCCGCGCGACACGATCGTGCAGGATCCCATCCAGGCTACGATTTCCCGCAAGAGTGAAACCGTGGTCCGCGCTTTCTCGCGCGCCGCCGGCCGCGGGCGCGGCTAAGCCCGCCGCGCGAGGCTTCCGCCCGTCTCCCTGTTACGGCCTATTCACACAGATGGGTTAGAATGACCCGGGGCAAAACTTCGAAATTGCGGATAGACAATGGAGGCAAGAGATGGCACTACGCGACGCGTTTCTTCCTGAATTCGAACACGAAATGTCGACGACCCGAAAAACTCTCGAGAGGGTGCCCGAGGATAAGGTCGATTGGAAACCCCACAACTCCTCAATGGCCATGGGGCGTCTCGCGGGCCACATCGCCGAAATGGCGGGCTTCGTCGGCGCTACGTTTCAAGGCGACTCTTTCGACTTCGCCCCGCCGGGCAGCCAGCCCGTCCAGCCGACCGTAATGAAATCGCGGCAGCAGCTGCTCGATATCTTCGACAAGAATGTTGCCGGCGCTCGCGCCGCCATCGCCAAGGCTAGCGACGAAGAACTGCAAAAGACCTGGACGCTCATGAATGGCGGCAAGACCTTCTTCGCCATGCCGCGCATTCAGGTGCTTCGCAGCATGATTCTGAACCACATCATCCATCACCGCGGCCAGCTTTCGGTCTACCTGCGCATGAACCAGGTGCCGGTGCCTTCGATCTACGGTCCCTCTGGCGATGAAGGCAGTATGTAGTTCGCGGCCATCGTCGAACCGCGCAGAAGAAAAAACCGATCGTAGGGGCGGGTTGCAACCCGCCCCTTTTTTGTCCAGGAGCTTCCTAGTGATGTCCCGCTGAGGGGATCACGGTTTCGACCGCCGGCTGCTCGACCTTGGGCTTGCGAGCCATGGCCTTCTCCGAGATACGCGCATTCCGCTCGGCTTTCTTCCGTGCGCCAGCGTCTTCGCGTTCTTTGATTTCCGGCAGCACTTCCTTCGAGAACAGCCGGAAGGACGAGCACATCAGCTCGTGCGGGATACGTCCAACTTGTCCAACGCCGATGACCTGGTCGATCCCCGCTTCTTCGAATTCTCGCAGCCGGTCGCGGATCATTTTCGGAGTGCCCACGCACGTCTGCGCGCCCGCCTCTGGCGCGGACCCATCTTTAGGCGCCGTAGTGAATTCTTTCCAGATGTCCGTCTTCCCGGGGCGATGCTGGCCGAAGAAGCTGTAGTGCCCGAGTCCGTACAGAAAGAATCCGTAGCTTTCCTTGCGCACCTGCTCGAGCCGCTTTTCATCGAGATCGCAAAGAAACGGCGTGGCCACGGCGAAGTTCGGATTCACAGCATAACCCAGCGGTATGGCTTCATTCTCGATCGTCGCGTAATAGTCTTTCACCCATTGCCGCGCCTCATCAGGGCTGACGAACGAAAACGTCAGGGCGCCCAACCCGAGCCTCGCCGCATCCAGAATCGATTCGCGCCGCGAGCACGCCATCCACAGCGGCGGATGCGGTTTCTGCAGAGGCTTTGGGACCACATTGCGCGCCGGCACCTTCAGGTACTTACCCTCGAATCCGGTGAACGGCTCTTCCACCAACATTCGGACCGCCACGCGCATCCCTTCGATCTGCATCGCTTTCTTATCCGGCTGCTCGACGAGAAATCCGCCAAGCTCGTTGAGCGTTGCGCCTGATCCGGTGCCGAATTCGCAGCGCCCGCCGCTGACCAAATCCAGTGTCGCGATCCTCTCGGCGATTCGCGCCGGATGGTTGATATTCGGCGGGGTCTGTACGATCCCATGGCCGAGCCGTACGTTTTTCGTTCGCTGGCTGCACGCCGCCAGAAAAATTTCGGGCGCCGACGAGTGCGAATACTCCTCGAGGAAATGATGCTCGGTCGCCCACAGGTAGTCCAAGCCGCTCTGGTCGATCACTTCCGCCTGCTCGAGCAGATTCTTCAGCAGCAGGTATTCCGAATCTTTTGCCCACGGCCGGGGAAGCTGATGCAGAAACGAGCTGCCGATTTTCATGCTGCCGCCTTTCCAGTTGTCGCGTCGCGTATTCTACGCCATCGCCTGGTCTGCGCAAGCACACACGCACGACCAGACGCGATCGTGACCTGCGCGGCCCTGCAGCCACTACATAGAAGACTTCCGTGCCGCATAGGCAGCGGCGAGAACCTGGCGCAGCCGAAACAGCAGCGTCTGGCTCGGCCACGGGCGGAGCAGGGCCGCGATTAGTTCCGGGTCGTCCTGCGGAATGTCCTGATAGCTCGAGTGCAACAGATCCCGGTTGTACTTCCAGGCCCGGGGAAAGTAAGCGATCACATTATTCGGGATGATTGGACAAACATCGCGCATCGGCTCGCCGGATAACTTTGTCCAGAGCGCGCCAATGAGGTCGCGCCCCCCTCCGAATCGAAGATGGCAAAGCGGCGTGCCCCGCGGGTTCATTTCGATGAGGTAGGGCACGCGGGTTGCGTCTTCGATCATGAAATCCAGGCCGAAAAATCCCGAAAGGCTCAGGCGGCTCGCAAGCTTTTTCGCAGCCAGCGACATCGCGGGGTTCTCCACGATACGCACGACGCCGGCCGGGCCCGTCGCGTCGACCGCGCCGACAACCTCGGCGCTGATGGCAGCCAGGATTTCTCCTTCCCAGCAGGCGACCGCACAGTTTGCCGGCTGGCCCTGAACGTATGCTTGCGCGATGACGGCGGGCTGCTCTTTCTTCCACCACGGCCGCAGGTAAAACGGATCGCGGTCCACAGCCAGCCGTTCCAACACGCGCAGCATCCGGTAGGGCCGGCTCAGCTCCGCGAACATTTCCAGCGCTTGCTCCCGGGTCCTCGCGATCCGAACCCCGGTTCCGCCAAACGTTCCGTCTGCCTTGAGAACCCATGGCGTCACCGGTCCGGGGTACAACGATTCCAAATCGCTCGTTGAGCCGATCGCTTTCGTCTCCGGCACGCAAATACCCTCTTCGCGCGCAATTTTGAGGAGCAGATAGCGGGAGGAGACGATCGGATAGCTTTCGGGAGCGCCCAAAGAACGCTCGATGAGCGCCGCAATTGCCGCGCCCGCCGCCCCGTCACTGAGAGCGCGAGCGTGCAACTCGTGCGCGTGTTGCACTCCTTGATCATCGCACGGAATAAGAAGCTGAGGCCGCGCCTCGCGGATCGCAGCCATCAAAGAATCCAGCGGGCGGAGGCTGCTGTACGAGAAGTTTTGCTCGACGGCGCGCGTGTACCGCAATGGATGGCCGTTTGAGCAGACGGCCGACACTCGGCAACCCGCTTTCGATAGACCTATCGCGATCCGCGCAGGGCTGGGCCACCGGCTTGTACCTGTCAGCAGTACTGCAACGCTCAATGCTCTCCGGTCCTTTGAGCTGAGAGCTGCTTTCGGGTCTCTTTTTGTCTAACGCAACGATCGGACAATTTCATCTCCTTCGACCGCTTCAGCCGTTGCATCCGGAGCGTGCCATGCGGGCTCCGACCGGATTGATTTCGCGAGATGCTTCGAAAGCCTTTTCGCCGTGAATTGGGCTCCAAACGCGAACCGCAGAAGTGGTCCGAAAGTGTTGGCTGCCGAAGCGCCCACGAAGTATAAGCCCGGGACGGAAGATTCGAAGTTGGAAGACAAGACGGGGGCGTGTTCCACGGATCGAATTTGCCCGCGAAGAGCTGCGTCCATGAAACTCAGGCGCCGGAGATCGACTGCGTAGCCGGTCGCCGCGATCACGTGATCGGCGCACAGGGTTTCGCGCGTTCCTGTGCTATCCATCAGTCGAAGACTCACTTGGCTATTCTGAATCGCTGCCATGGTGATCGTGCGCCCAACTTTGATCGAGACTTTTCCGAGCACCTGCTCCTTGATGAACCAGCCGGGTGCCGGACCCAGAACTCGCTTCACCTTCTCCAGCCGAAATCTTTCCGGCATTTGGCGGAAAAGCAGCGGTGCATTGGCGCACAAAAAGAGCTTCCAGCCCGGCCCAATGCCGGTCACCGGACGTCGCAGTTGATCCAGAAAGGAAGGTTCGAGGTTCTCCGGCGGGCTATGGAAATGAATCGACGGCCCGCGGGCGATCACTTGCACGTGCGCTCCCGCCTGATGCAACAGGGCCGCCAGATCAAGCGCCGACGCTCCTGCGCCCACCACGGCTATTTCGCGGCCGCGGAAGTGCTCGAGAGTGGCGTGTCTGGAGCTGTGAGTTACATAATCGCTCGGAAGAGCTGCAAGCACAGGCGGAACGTACTCGTAATGCGTGAGGCCGATCGCCATCACGACTCTGCGCGCGATCAGGCTTTCGCCGTCTTCCAGTCGAAGCTGGAAGCCTCCGGCCGCTCGCTGCAGTGAGTCTACAAGTTTCTCTTCGACCTCCGGGACAAACCGTCGCTGAAATTCGAGCCCATATGCCGCAAACACCTCCAGCGGCACAGGCAGACCGATCTTGGCATAGGGAATTGCTTTCTCTTCGCAGTATCGCTCCAGCGTAAACGCCGAGTCAGGATCGTAAATCGACGAAGCGAAGCCCTCGGACTTAAGGCGCATGCCCTTCGGCATATGCGCCAGCCACATCCGCATCGGATAACCGAAAATGCGGAAAGCGATGCCGTTCGCCCGCAGGTGAGCTGCGATCGACAGTCCGTAGGGTCCCGCGCCGATGATTGCGCAATCGTACTGCTTCATCTGTGCTGGTCCTCGCTCTTCACATGCATATATTTCTTTGGATGGTTCGGAGTTGCACCGAGTTACTGAGAGCGGCGGATGCAACGCCGACGTGGAAGAGTCCGAACGCGCGCGAGCGCAAAGCTTTCGCCCTCAACGCCGAACTCATGGCGAATCCTTCGCTCAAAGCGACCGCCGCGATTGGAGATTGTGCCGGAAAATACTCCAGCCTATACTTGGTGCCGGTCTCCGACAAATAATGATCTGCAAGAGAAGCCCGCGACGCGCCCCTCTGCTTGGCCTCGGCGCTTTCGTCCTCATCGCGGGCATCCTTCCCTGCGCGAACGTTTCCGCGCAAGCATCGATGATGAACCACCATGGCGGTATGGCCAGCCAGGATTACCCCGATCTTCCCCCGCCACCGCTGATGCAGGGCATCGGCAACGCCAGCATGAAGATCACGACCAATTCGGCCGAGGCGCAGGCCTACTTCAATCAAGGCCTCCGCCTATTGCACGACTTCTGGGATTTCGAGTCTTATCGGGCCTTCAAGGAAGCCGCGCGCCTCGATCCTAACGCCGCGATGGCGTATTGGGGCGAGTTCGAAGCCCTGAAGATGCGCGGTCCCGCGAAGGACGACACGCGCGCAGCGCTCGACAAGGCGAAATCGCTGATGGACAAAGCCTCCGACCACGAGCGCTGCTATATCCGCGCCGCCGAGCACGAAATCGACCAGGACAAGCCCGGCGAAGACGCCGCCTATCAGCATGAAATGGAAATCCTGATCAGCCGCTATCCCGATGATCAAGACGCTGAGGCGCTCCTCGCTCTCAACGTGATGAACGGCTTCGATTCTGACGGCGATCCTCGCCCCGGCGAGCTCTATTCGCAGGCGATTCTCCGCAATCTGCTGGCCGCTCATCCAGACAGCGCGGCCGCAAACCACTATTGGATTCATGCCGTCGAAGACAGTGCGCGCCCCGAGCTGGCGCTGCACAGCGCCGACATTCTCGCCAGTCTCGCGCCGAATTCCGGTCACATGGTTCACATGCCGGGCCATATTTACTGGCGCATCGGAGATTACGAACGTGCGCGCGAAGCCTTCCTCGCCTCGATGCATGTCGACGAAGCCTACATGGCCTCGGAGAAAATTCAGCCCGCCGACGATTGGAACTACGCGCACAATCTCGCATACCTGATCGCTGCGTGCGCGGAAGCCGGTCGCTATCGCGAGGGCCTCGAAATCGCGAAAAAACTTCGCGATATTCCATCGCCCACCGGAATGACCGCCGCGAGCTTCGTCGTCTGGGCCGGAGCCAGCGTCGCGCGCGTCCATATCCGCTTTGCCGATTGGCAGGCCGTGCCGCAGGATCCAATTGCGTTCGGCCGCGACGCCGGCTTGGTGAGCCTCCCGGCGAGATCCTACGCAGACGGCCTTAACGCATACGCGGGGGGAATGGACGCGATCGAAAAAGGCGACCTCGCCGAAGCCGCCCACCAGTCCGAACTGCTCGACGCATCGCTGTGGCGGCTCGAAGCCGCCAAGCCCGCGAAGAAGCCGGACGCAATGGACATGAGCAACGTCGAACCTACTGAAGACGATCCGACGCAAGTGCTGAGCCTGCTCGGAACGATGTCGCTCGATCTTCGCGGCAACGTGAAAATCGCGCAGGGAGATTCCGATGCCGGCCTCAAGCTCATCGAGCGAGCAGCTGAAAAAGAAAAGAATCTCGGCTATTCCGAGCCGCCTCGCTATTTTCGCCCTGAAGAAGAAAGCCTCGGCTATGCCTATCTGAAATTGAAGCAATGGGACAAAGCGCGCGACGCCTTCAACGAAGCTCTACTCCAACGCCCCAAGAGCGGCCACGCCCTCTACGGCATCGCGCAGTCCTATGCGCTCGCGGGCGACGCGCCACACGCGACCGCTGCTTACCGCGATTTCCTTGCGGCGTGGCCCCACGCAGACAGCGACCTTCCTCAGGTCAAGCAAGCGAACGCATGGCTCGGCTCGCATGCCCAGTAGTCTTCGCTCCTCGGTCTGACTTGGAATCAAATTCCGGCACGCAGGGCGGCTGCGATGATGCGTGGATTTCTTCTACAAACTTCCGATGCGCAGCAAAATATCCGCGAGCTGCTCGGGCGCGGAGAAAAACGGCGAGTGGTCCGTGTCGATGGAAAACGTCCGCTTGCATGGTGATTGCTCCTGCATCGTCCGCTGGAGCTTAAGCGTGATGGCGCGGTCGCGCGCACACTCGATGTAGTAACGCGGGATTCGGCCCCAGCGTTCCGCCGTGGTTTTTACGGCCGTGTCAAAAGGCGCGCTCGACTGTGCCGCGAGATGCGACCGAGCAACTTTGGCGTCTTCATTCGAGCAATTTCCGTAAAACGCCTCGTGGCTAAATTCCAATTTGCAACCGACTGTGCCATTCTCGCGCGGCTCGGTGGTCGTTGGGTTGACCATGCTCTCCGGGTCCTGCGACGCCCACGTCGTGAGTGAGTCGCCGTCGCGCGGTAGAAATGCGCACACGTAGACGAGCGCCCCAATGTTTCCCGCGCAATTTTCGGCGGCTTGCGTGATGGCGACGCCGCCCATGCTGTGGCCCGCCAGGATCACGGGCTCAGCCTGCGCGCCGGCGATTTCGCAGATGCGCTCCGCATAGCTCTGAAGTGTGACGCTCGCCGGAGGCGTCCGATCGCTTCCGTGCCCCGGCAAATCCGGCGCGAGCACCCTGTGTCCCTTCGCTTCCAAAAGCGGCACAGTCTTGCGCCAGCACCAGCCGCCATGCCATGCGCCGTGAATCAGCAAGTAAGTCGACATAAGGGCCGCGATTCTACCACGAGCGATTGCGGCGAGCCTTCGCCGAACGGCGGTATCAGCTCCCCTTGACATTCTATGGGACAGAGCGTATCTTTCACCTAGAATGTCTACTAAAGAACAGAAAGAACGCGTCGATCTGCTGCAAGGGACCCTGGATCTCCTGATCCTCCGCACGCTTCTGCTGGGCCGCGCGCACGGCCACGCCATCGCCAAAGCCATCGAATTCAGGTCCGACGATGTGTTGCAGGTCGAGCAGGGCTCGCTCTATCCGGCGCTGCATCGCTTGATCAAGCGCGGATGGATTTCCGCCGAAGAGGGCATCTCTGAAAACAACCGGCGCGCGAAATTCTACCGGCTCACGGCCAGGGGCCGCAAGCAGCTCGTCCTCGAAACCGGCAAGTGGGACAAGCTCGCCGGAGCGATTGCGCGCATTCTCCAGCGCGCCGAACCGGAGGGTGAAGCGTGAGCCGCCGCGGCCGCATGCTCGACGATCTCGACCAGGAGATTCGCGATCACATCGAGCGCGAGACGCAGGATAACGTCGACCGCGGGATGACGCCGCAAGAAGCGCGCCGCGCGGCGCTGAAGAAATTCGGCAATGTGACGCTTGTGAAAGAAGAGGCGCGCGAAGTGTGGCGCTTCTTTTGGCTCGAGCAGCTGTGGCAAGACGTCCAGTTCGGCCTCCGCATGCTGCGCAAATCGCCCGGCTTCACGGCCATCGCCATCGGGACGCTTGCGCTTGCGATCGGCGCGAACACGGCGATTTTCAGCGTGGTATACGCCGTGCTGCTGCGGCCGCTTCCCTATCCGAATCCCGCTCAACTCGTCACCTTGTTTGAGGACAAACTGCAAGAAGGAGTGAAGGGTACGGGCTGCTCGTACCCCGATTTCGAGCAGTGGCGTGCGCAAAATCACGTATTCAGCGGGATCGCCGGCGCCACGGGGCACAGCCTCACACTCACGGGCCGTGGCGAGCCGGCCGACGTCACCACGGAAGTCGTCACGTCCGATTTCTTTTCTCTACTGGATGTAAAGCCGCTTCTTGGCCGCACATTCACCCCGGATGACACAAAGCGAGGCGCCGCGCCCGTTGTGATCCTCGGTGAGAACTTGTGGCGCAGCCGGTTCGGCGCAGACCCGAAAATTCTCGGCCAGTCGGTCACTCTCGAAAAGCGCCCCTTCACCGTTGTCGGAGTCATGCCTGCGAGTTTTCGTCCACCGCCCTTCGATGAGGACCGCGCCACGTGGATTCCCCTCGTTCAGGATCCCATGTTCGGCGGCTGGATGCCGCAGCGTGGCGGCCATTGGCTCATCGTGGTGGCGCGGAGGAAACCCGGTGTTTCCCTTGCCCAAGCGCAGGCCGAGATGGACACGATCGCGTCGCGACTCGCCAAAGATTCGCCCGAGGATTCCGGATGGACGATCCGGCTCGTCCCGCTCCAGGAATTCACGATCGGCAGCGTAAGAACCGCCCTGCTCGTGCTTCTCGCGGCGGTAGGCGTCGTATTGTTGATCGCCTGCGTCAACATCGCGAATCTGCTGCTGACGCGCGCCACGTCTCGCGCGCGCGAAATGGGCATTCGAGTCGCCCTCGGCGCAGGGCGAAATCGCATCGTGCGCCAACTGCTGACGGAAAGCGTTGTCCTCGGCCTGATCGGTGGCGTGCTCGGCGTATGCCTCGCCTGGTGGGGCGTGCACGCATTCCGTTCGTTGCTCCCTGCCGACTTGCCCCGCGTCCAGGAGATCCGGATCGATGGATGGGTGCTCGGCTTCGCGCTTCTCCTTTCCGTGGGCGCGAGTCTCCTGTTCGGCCTGGCGCCGGCGCTCTTTGCCGCCGAACACGACGTGCAGGCTGGTCTTAAAGAGGGCGGCGCGCAGGGTGGCAAAGGCGGCGTAAGGAAGCGTATGCGAAGTTTTCTGGCAGTCGCGGAAATCGCGCTTGCCACCGTCCTGCTCGTCGCGACGGGATTGCTGATTCGCAGCTTCCTGACTCTCACGTCGGTGAGCCCGGGCTTCGATGCGGACCACCTTTTGCGGGCCGATATTTCCCTGCCGCAATTCGAATATTCGAAGCCGCAGCAATGGACCGCGTTTTCGAACGACTTGATGGCGCGCATTCAGGCCGAGCCGGGCATGCAGGATTCGGCCATGGTTGTTCCTCTGCCGCTCGCGAGCGGCTCGATAAATCTGACGTTCGAGATCGAGGGGAATCCTCCTCTCGCGCCGGGAATCTCGCGCACCGCAGACTACGTCTCGGTGAGTCCTGGCTATTTCCACGTGATGCGAATCCCATTGCTGCGCGGGCGCACCTTCGATGAGCAAGACGTGGCCTCGACGCCGCGCGTGGCGCTGATCAGCGAAACCCTCGCGCATATCTATTTCCCGAATCAGGATCCGATCGGAAAGCGCATGATCTTTGGGTTCCCTCCCCATGGCGATGCTCCGCGCGAGATCGTCGGAATCGTCGGCGACGTGCGTGATGCGGCCCTGGATCAGCAACCCGGGCCGATGATGTACGTGCCCTACGCGCAGGCGCCGATCTGGGGCGGTGAAGTCGTCGTTCGCACCAACTCGAATCCATCGAGCGCGGCGAATACGATCCGCGAAGACGTGCGCGGCATCGACCCGGATCTTCCGGTCACGGATGTCGAGTTGATGACGACTGCCATCTCGGAATCCGTCGCGCAGCCCAGGTTTAGCACGCTGTTGCTCAGCCTGTTCGGTGTTCTCGCGGTGGTGCTCGCCGCAGCTGGTATTTTCGGCGTGATCTCGTATTGGGTCGCCAGCCGGACGCACGAGATCGGAATTCGGATGGCGCTCGGCGCCACCCCTCGAATCGTCTTGAGCCTGATTCTTTCGGAATCGGCCAAAGTGTTGCTCTTTGGCCTGGCATTGGGAATCGCCGGGGCGCTCGCGATCGGCCGTTTCCTTTCGACGCTGCTCTTCGGCGTGCGCCCGGCCGATCCGCTGACCTACGCAGCAGTCGCACTTCTGCTCACCCTCGTTGCGCTCGCTGCTTCCTGCGTGCCCGTCCGCCGCGCGATGCGCGTCGATCCGCTCGTCGCGCTGAAATACGAATAGCCTCCGTCCAGGGTTCGGATCTGCCGCCGCAGGCTTGGGGCAGCCTTTCCGTCAGACATGCCACGCGGACGCGCGATCGTGGCCGTCCGAACACCGAAAGGGCGATTGACGCCGTAGCTCCGTTCAGCGCCCGTTCTTAGGTGAGATTTGCACGTGAAAACCATCCGGGTCGATCAGATTTACCGTGGACACTCCATCATTCGGCTGAAAAGCAGCCCGCGCTTTTGCATCCGGCAGCTCGCTATTGATTTTATCTGCCAGCTGCTTTGAGGAATCCTGATCGATATGATCGATCGCCACCGAGAAGTGCGTGATCACGCCCTTCTTCGGCGAGACGGAATCGACGCTGATGTACCCGCTCGGAAAATCCAAGTGAATGCCCGTGCCGGCGTTCGTTGCCGGCCAGCCTTTCTTCACCCCGAACAGTTTGTTGTAGAAAACGAAGGAGCGCTCGATATCGCTCACCGTGAGTCCGACGTGGTTGACGCCCAAGCCCCGCACAATCGGAGCGGGAGCCGCAGTGGCGGCCGCAGTCTGCGTCATCACCGCAGCGGGCAAGACCAGCGCGGCCAGCGCTTGCACAAGGTGCCGCCGTGTCATACTGCCGCGATCGTACTCATCGAACAACGAATCAACCGTCGAAGCCATCAGCGTTTCCCCTTTCGCAGGAACCCAGGATTTTCACGGCACAGGCGGGCACGGTTGTACACCGGCGCCCTGCGGAAAACAAGAGCAGCGGAGCCGTGCGCAATGGTTTTCGCGTATACTACGCCGGCTTTTCGACTCTGAGTCACTGCTCGGAACGGTCCAACATCACAGCGCGCCAAGGGGAGACACAGATGAATGCCATGGATGTTCCATTGGGTCAAACGAACGGCAAACGTTGGCTGGTGTGGGCTGGCTGGGTTGTTTCTCTCTGGCCCGTCTTCGTTGTCGGGATGAGCGCTCACTGGAAGCTGACGCGAAACCCCGGTTACATCAAGATGTTTGACCAGATCGGCTGGCCGGTGAATACGCTGACTCTCCTCGCGTGCCTGCAAATGGGCTGCATTATCTTGTATCTGATTCCGCCTACTGCGGTTCTAGGGGCCGTGCTTCTCACTGGCTATCTTGGCGGAGCGGTCGCCGCCTACACCCGCATCCACTACCCCTTTCCGATAACGGTTCCTCTGTCGACAAGCATCATCGCATGGTTCGGAATCTGGCTGCGGGAGCCGCGCCTTCGACAACTGCTTCCGATCCGGTTCGGACTACTGAAGAAATAGCTTCCCCTGCATCAATTTCCATCTGCGCTCGCGATTCGATTGTCTATGCTCGAGGGGAGACCGGAAAGTTTCGCACGAGCCAATCGACAGTCAGTCTGGCGTAAGACTCCGCGAGCGGGCCGGGCGTCAAATAGTGGCTCGCGCCCTTCACCCAGATCAAGTCGCGCTGCGGCGACGCCGTGAGGCTGTCGTAAATCGCCTGGGCGTTCGGCGGGAGGGCAAGCTCGTCTTTGTCGCCGTGAATCACCAGCGCCGGAACTTTGATTTTCGGTCCGTACTTAACCGAGCTGGGCGCGCTCGGATCGCTCGGCGCTCCAAAGAAGCTGATCAAGGCTCTCGCTGTTCCCATCACAGACACGGCGCCGGGAAACCAGTTGTCATAGGCGACCGGTTGCTCTCCCTTGCCTTGCGCCACCAATTCACGCGCGTGCCTGAGTGTATCTTCCAGGCGCCGCTTGTCCGCATCGCTGCTCCGAACTTGAAACTCCAGATACGGTGATGGGATAGAGGCCATGAAGCCGACCGCCTTCACCGCAGGATCGTTTCGCTCAGCCGCATATTGTGCCACGCGACATCCGCCGAGGCTGATCCCCAGAATCGCGATCCGCGCGTAACCCTTGGATTTTGCGTACGCGACGAAGGCGGCGATGTCCTTCACAGCATCGCTATATTCCGCGTAAGGGTTGTTGTAGGAGGCGCGCATATTGCCGAGCAGGAATGCGTAGCCCTTCTCCGTCAACGCGGCGGCAAGAGGGGTGTAATCGTGCGCCGGAAACAGCGCCGCGCCCGTCGTGCCCCCGGGCACCATGATCACCAACGAATCGCCGGCCTTCTGCGGCTCCCAGAGCAGGCCATTCAGCGCAACTCTGTCTTCCGTCTCGACAAGAATCAGATCTAGCCGGCTCTCGGGCCGTGGAATCGGATGGGTTGCCATGGCGGAGACTATATTCCAGTCAAGCTGGTCCGATCAAGGATCGAACGAGTGTCTCCCTACCACGTAGTTGTTTTCCTGGACGAGCGAATGTATGCCGCGCCGTGTCGATAACCTCTTCCACCTTGCAACTTCCGCACGTTCACGATCTGCGCGGCCACGAAAATCGGCACCTGACCGGGCGTGTACGGCAGGGCAACTTCGATCAGCGTCTCTTGCGGGTATTCGTTGTTGCTGCGGAAGGAAAACCCTCCGCGTGACATGTCCTCGCATGCCACGATTTCATCGGTTGCACCTGCACAGCGTATGCAGGCGCTGAATCTCACTTTCGTCCGCCGCTCCCTGCGCCGGTTCGGCGGAGGCGCAACCGAAGGTTCTGCCACAGGCTCGGTCTCCAGTTTCGTTTCTTTCAGGGCCGGTGCTGCAGCCTCATGTTTTGGCGCAACCGCTTCGGGTGCGGGCGGTTCCGTCGTGATTTTCCACACGGTCGAATTCAGGCAACGCCTGCAGTATCGCAGCGAGCTCTGATTCACGAGGTAGACGTCCATTTCCGTGGCGTCAAACTCGACGACGGCGCGTTGCCGGCATCCCGTGCATTCCAGAGTTACTCGCCTCAAGTCTTTTTCAAGCCCTCCCGCGGAAGGAAACTCGATCTCCCAGTAATTCAAGGATGGATCGACAAACGCCACGCCGTAGATGTGCCCCTCGGTGCCCTCGCCGATTTCTCCGCAGATACGCACCTCGACTTCTCGCTTCGTCCCCACGGCGAGAAGAAAAATCTCCTGTTCGGGAACCAGCTTGTAGCGTGAAACGACGCTCGCCCCATGGCGGCTCAGCACCAGCGTCTTGGTCGTTTCGGAAAACTGCCTGCCTCCAGTATCGCTTCCGGAGAGAACGATCGGGATTTCTTTCGAGATGCGCCCGCTTCGACGCCGCAATGCGGCGGGCAAGCTCGCAGGTTCCAGAGCTGCCGCCTGTATGGGTGGACTTGTCCTCGTCGGCGCAGACATCATATGGACTTATCGGCGGCCAGCCCCGCCAGCTTGAATTTGCGCGCACCTTCCAATCGACTCGGTAACGAAAGCCCTCCGATTCGCCATTTCTCGCCGCCAGAAACATTGAATCCCCGCCGCGCCGTGTGCTAGCATCCCGCTTTTCCGCGCCAGGGGTCCCAAGCCTCCGGCGCAACCCGCGGGTTCATCGCGAGCATCCGCCGGGGGGCGGGATCGAAATGCTGATCCCAATGCACACGTCGAGTGGTACCGTCCTCGCTATTCCCACACGAAATGCCTATCCGGGCGGCGCTGAAACCGGAAAATCGAAATTAGAGAATGCGCGGACGGTCGCGATGCCTTTTCCCATTTTCCAACTTCCCTTTTCCGCTTTTCATCCGTCCTTCCACCGAGGTGAAACATGAAATCCTATACAACCGATTGGATTCGCAACGTGGGTATTGTCGGCCACGGCGACACGGGGAAGACCCAGCTCGTGTCGTCGTTGCTCCACACGGCGGGAATGACGCCGCGTCTCGGCAAAGTTGCCGACGGCTCAACCACCACCGACTGGGACGAAGAGGAAATCGCCCGCAAGATCTCGATCAATACCGGCCTCGCCTACGCCGAATGGCAGGTTCCCGGCCAGCCCGAGAAAACCAAAATCAATCTGCTCGATACGCCCGGCTATTCCACCTTCATCAACGAAACGAAATCCTCGCTGATCGCGGCCGACGCGTCGCTCATCCTGGTGGACGCCGCCGCAGGCGTGCAGGTCGTTACCGAAAAAGTGTGGGACTACGCCACCGAATACGATCAACCGCGCGCCTTCGTGATCAACTGGATGGACCGCGAGCTTGCAAGTTTCGACCGCGCGCTGGCTTCGATCGAACAAGTGTTCGGCCGCGGCGTCGTTCCGATCCAGCTGCCGATCGGCTCGGAAAAGGGTTTTCGCGGGGTGATCGATCTTGTCTCGATGAAAGCGCTGATCTATACCCCTGATGGCGACGGCAAAGCCAGAATCGAGGAGATTCCGGCGGAATTCGCCGAAGAAGCCAAGACTGCACACGAGCGCCTCGTCGAGCTGGTCGCCGAAGGCGAAGACGAATTGATGCAGGAATTCTTCGACAAGGGTACGCTGCCCGTCGAAGATCTGAAGAAGGGTTTGCATGAAGAGGTCCGCGACAAAAAGATTTTCCCGGTGCTGCTCAGCTCCGCGCTCCACAATATCGGCGCCGACGCGATCCTGAATTTCATCGCCGAGATTCTGCCGTCGCCCGCCTTTCGTGGAAAGGCGGCCGGACATAAAGCCTCCGATCATACGGGCGAAACCCTCGAGCGCGAGGTTGCGTCCTCTGAACCCCTCTCGGTCTTCGTGTTCAAGACGATCGCCGATCCATTCGCCGGCCGGATCAACTATTTCAAAGTGATGTCGGGCGTCCTGAAAAACGACGCTACGTTGCAGAACTTCAACCGCAACTCGCAGGAGCGCTTTCAGCATATCCAGGTGATGCAGGGCAAGGCCGCCACCGAAGTCCCCGAGTTGCACGCCGGCGACATAGGCACGATCGCAAAACTCAAGGAAACCACCACAGGCGAGACTCTCGGCGACAAGAACGCGCCGATTTTCTTTTCCCCCGCGCGCATCCCCGAACCTTCGATTACCTTTGCCGTCGAGCCGAAAACGCGCGCCGATGAAGATCGCATCGGCGTGGCGATTCACAAGATTCTCGAGGAGGATCTCGCGCTGCGTTTCGGCCGCGACCCGCAAACCAAGGAATTCCTGCTTTCAGGCGCCGGGCAGCAGCACATCGAGGTCGTCGTCGCGAAACTGCGCAAGCGCTATCACGTCGAGATGACGCTGAAGCCTCCGAAAGTTCCTTACCGGGAAACCATTCGCGGCAAGGCCGACGCCGAGGGCAAGCACAAAAAGCAGACCGGCGGGCATGGCCAATTCGGCCTCTGCCGGATCAAGATGGAGCCGTTGCCGCGAGGCAAAGGAATTGAGTTCGTCGATGACGTGTTCGGAGGCGCGATTCCCAAGAACTGGATTCCATCGGTCGAGAAAGGCATCCGCGATTCGGCCGAACGCGGCTATCTTGCGGGCTTCCCGGTCGTCGATTTCCGCGTCAGCCTCTACGACGGCAAATACCACGATGTCGATTCAAGCGATATGGCGTTCAAGATCGCGGGCTCGCTCGCCTTCAAGGAAGCTATGAAGCAGGCGCGTCCCGCGCTGCTCGAGCCGATCATGCACGTCGAAGTCTACGCGCCCGAGCAGTATTCAGGCGACCTGATGGGCCATCTCAGCGGGCGCCGCGGAAAAATCAGCGGCAGCGAGGCGCGCGGCTCGAGCGTGGTGATCAAAGCGTTGGTGCCGCTCTCGGAAATGCTGAGCTACGCGAACGAACTCATCTCCATGACGCAGGGCCGCGGCAGCTATTCGATGGAATTCTCGCACTACGATTTTGTTCCGCAGGAACTGGCCGAGAAGGTGATCGCGGCGCACAAACCGCATCATGTGGAAGAAAGCGAGGCGGCTTCGGCGTAAGCGCGAGGCCCGTTTTGTCGGTTGGTTCCCGATTGGGAACGGCGCTAGGGCTATTTCAGGCCGTGTTACCTGCTACTTGCCGCCGCCTTGACTAGGCGCGGACGCAGTGGACGCGGGCGAAGGTGCGGGTGTCGAGGAGGATTTCGCCGGTGCGGCGTCCGCCGCGGGTTTCGAATGTCGCCAGATCATGAGCGACGACGCAAACGACTTCGATTTCTTCGTGTTTGCCGGTTTCGCCTTCACGCTCTGCTGGGCAGCATGCGGCGCCATCAGGCCCGCGCGGCAGCCAACTCCGTAGCACGGACCAATCCCCTCCCACAGAGAGCAGCCTCCGAGCCAGAACGTCGAGGCGAGCAAAATTCCCGCGACACCGATCTTCCTCTTCATCGGCTGCCCCTTTCGAACGGACACGATCCGAACGCCACAAGCTGAAATGGTACTAAACAGGTCGATTCAGTCAGTTGCACGAATATTGCCATACGATTGCGTGCAGGGATATGGAACGAAAGACTAATAAACGGCCGTTGTGCCCTAGCCCTAAATTGGCCTTCAGGACAGCCGCGGAAGGAAGAACCCGGTATGGCGGCGATGTTCCTCAAATGCCGCCCCGAACTGCCCCGCCAGCAACGCCTCTTCCCTCTTCGACTTCCAGACGAACCCGGCCAGGATAATAGCAAAGGCCACGATCCCGCGGTATCTCCCGACCGCCAGTGCCGTGCCCGCGACAGCCAGCAGCATTCCCGTGTAGATCGGATGCCGGATTCGGGAATACGGACCGGTGCGGATCAGCTCGTGCCCGGCCTTGAGCGCGACGCTCGCGCTCCAGTAGCGCCCGATGTGATACCGCGCCCAGATGGCAAACGTTACGCCCGCCCAGGTGAGCGCAGCGCCGAGGAAGAATATCCAGTAGTGCCACGGGAGGAATCGCCGGTTGAGAACACCGAAGCGTGGATCGTTGTTGTAGAGCAGGATGAATCCTGCGAGAGACACAAGAATGCGAAGGAGCTTTTCACCCGGCGGCTCGCGACGCTCGATCTTGTTGACGCGCAGGCTCGCGAGCAGCCAGTACGCAAGAAAAATAATCCACGGCGCATCGATCAAGTAAGGCAGGTAATCTCTCATCGTAGCGACCTCCTTTGACGGCCTTTGCGGGCGCTTCTTCGCGCATGGCTGGAATCCAGTGTCGCGAGATGTTCGATCCACTCGATTTCGGCGGCGATTTGCCGCCGCATGTAGCCGACCGCTTCGGCGCCGTAGCGGCCGACGTTCAGTCCCTTTTCGATCCGGGCAAGGCGTTCATCCTGCGTTTCAAGAAACGCCTTCCGGTTTCCGAGAATCGCCTGTCGCGCGGCCGGGCCAAGAATTTCAAAGAGACCCACCCGCAGTCGGAACGCCTCTCCGGACCGGGCATCGCTGTCGGTAAACTCACTCAACCGCTCGACAAGCGCCTGGCGGCCGCGAGGCGTGATCGAATAGACCTGCCGCCGCTGTCCGCGGTCGCCGGCTGTTTCGCGCTGCGCGACCCAGTGCTGGGCCACGAAACGCCGCAAGAGAGGATACACGAGGTTGTTGTGCATGGACGCGCGCCCGGCCATCAGGCCCGCTTGCTTCTTGATGGCGTAGCCGTGCTTCGGGCCGTCGAGCAGCAGGGCCAGCATCAATAGATCATTCATGACTGTGTCAATTCTGTACTATTAGCGGTCTCTCGTCAAACCTTTTCCGCAGGCGGAGAGGCGGGCCGCTCGCGAAGAACCGGGGCCAAAATGGAGCTTGCGATTGCGGCGCAATTTGGGTCAAGCTGCTGCCGCCATGAAAAAATCATCGAAAATCAAATCGCTGGGCGACGCAACCCTCGCCATTCACGCGGGCGAGGAAAAATTCCGCGTCGGCGCGCCCGTCGGCACGGCCATCTCGCGCACGGCAAACTTCACCTTCGAGAGTACCGAAGAGATGAAACGCTGGGCCGAGGGGAAAAGTTCGGCCTACATCTACACGCGCTACGGCAATCCCACGCTCGCGATCGCCGAGGCCAAAATCGCGGCGCTCGAAAGCGCCGAAGCGGCCGTCGTGGCGGCGTCCGGCTCGGCGGCCATCTCGGCGGCGCTGCTGTCGCATCTGCGCGCGGGCGACGAATTGATCGCCACGCGGCAACTCTACGGCGGCAGCTACCGGCTGCTGCGCGACGTCTTCCCGCGATACGGGATCGTGGTGCGCCACATCGAGGCCGATCTCGCGGGCATCGAGCGGCTGGTCAATCCGCGCACGAAGGCGCTGTACATCGAGACGCCGACCAATCCGACGTTGCGGCTCGTCGATCTCGCGAAGGCGGTCGCCTTTGCGAAAGAGTGGGGCCTGGTATCGATTGTCGACAACACGTTCGCGAGCCCGGTCCTGCAGAAGCCCCTCGAGTCCGGCTTCAACCTCGTCGTCCACAGCGCGTCGAAGTATCTCGCCGGGCATTCGGACGTGATCGCCGGCGCCGCGGCGGGCAGCGCCGGCTTGATCCGCAAGGTCCGCGAAAACGTGATTCAGCTCGGCGGCTCGATGGACCCTGAGGCGGCGTTCCTTTTGATCCGGGGGATGAAGACGCTTGAGGTGCGCGTCGAGCGGCAGTGCAGGAATGCGATGGCCGTGGCCAGGTTTCTGGCCAAGCATCCGAAGGTCGCCCGGGTCCACTATCCCGGCCTGCCGTCGCACCCGGACCACAATCTGGCCAGGCGGCAGATGCGCGCCTTCGGCGCCATGATGGCCTTCGACCTCAAGGGAGGCTTGGCGGCCGCTCGTCGCTTCTGCGACCGGGTGCGGGTCTTTCTGCTGGCGGCGAGCCTGGGCGGGGTCGAGTCCCTGGTGATTCTGCCGATCTATACCTCGCACTACAATATGCGTCCGGAGGAGCTGCGGGGGGCCGGAGTCCAGCCCGGTACGGTTCGCGTCTCGGTCGGCTTGGAAGACGCAGGGGATCTTATCGAGGATTTGCGCCAAGCCCTCGCGTGAGCGTGCCGGGCAGGCCAATTTCCACAGACCTGTCTCTTCGACCAGTAGCCATGACGTCTCCGACGGTGATATAAGCCTTTCGGTGCAAGGGCTTGCGGACCTAGTACTCAATGTCCTGATTCGGTCAACCATTAGTACCGTACTGCCATTGACCGTGTCCCTGAGTACCCGTAAAATTTTGGATTGGTCGAGGACTGCGTCATTATGAAACGCCGGCTCACATTTTGCGCGATGTTTGCGGCTAGCGTGCTCTTGCTGGCCGGGTGCGAAGAGACCGCCACGAAGGCGGTCCACGTCCAAGCGCCTGCGGCCGCACCGGCGCCGGCGCTAGCTGAGGCCCTTCGGCCGCTTCCGCTGTCCGCAAATCCCGCGTACCTCGCTGAAGTTACCCCGCCCGCACGGCCTGCGATCGACGTGCTGGTCGAAAACGTTCAATCGGACTATGACGCCGGCCAGCGCGAGTACAAATCTGGAAACCTCGATAACGCGCAGACCGATTTCGACCACGCCGTGGACCGCATCTTGAAGAGCGGGTTCCAGGCGGATGCCGATCCTCGCCTGGGCAGGCTGTTCGACCAACTGAGCAGCGTGGTGGACTCGGACGAGATCAATGCAATCGAAGGCAACGACGAAGAAGCAACGGAGGCGCCTGCCGAACCGGCGCCCATCGATGAGATCGCGGATCTGACGCTGCCGGCGGGCGACCCGCGCCTGGCGGCGAAGGCCGAAGCCGAATTGATCCGGGTGCACCACGATTTGCCGCTCACGGTAAACGAATCCGTTCTTCAATATTTGAGCTTCTTCACGACGCCGCGCGGGCGGGCAATCGTGGAGCACGGTCTTGACCGGGCGGGCCGCTACAGCGAGATGATCCGCCGCGTGCTCGCGCAAGAGGGCGTGCCGCAGGATCTGATCTATCTCGCGCAGGCGGAAAGCGCCTTCCAGCCCGATGCGGTTTCGCGGGCCGGGGCCCGAGGCATCTGGCAATTCATGGCGCCACGCGGCGAGGAGTACGATCTCGACCGGAGCTACTGGATCGACGAGCGCAGCGATCCGGAAAAAGCCACGCGGGCGGCCGCGCAGCATTTCCGCGATCTGTATGCGATGTTCGGCGACTGGTATCTGGTGATGGCCGCATACAATTCGGGGCCGCTGACGGTGGCGCGGGCCATCCAGCACACCGGCTATGCGGATTTCTGGGAGCTCCAAAAACTCAACGCGCTGCCGAAGCAAACGCAGAATTACGTTCCGATCATTTTGGCGCTGGCGCTCGTTGCCAAGGATCCGGCGCTGTACGGAGTCCAGGTCAGCCCCGAAAAGCCCCAGCCCGTCGAGGCGATGCACCTCGAGCACCCCATCGATCTGCACCTCGTGGCCGACGCGTCGGGGACGGATTTCGACGATTTGCGGATGCTCAATCCGGAGCTGCTCCGGACCGTCACCCCGAACGAACCCGATTTCACGTTGAAGGTGCCGGCCGGCGCCACCAAGACGTTTGAAGAAAACATCGCTCAGGTGCCGCAGGACAAGTGGACGAGCTGGCGGCTGCACGAAATCGAGGACGGGGAGACGCTTCCCGATGTGGCGCGCCGATTCCGCGTGACGGTCTCGGCCATCGAAGCCGCAAATCATCTCGATTCGCATGCAACCCTGCCAACCGGGTTCCTGCTGACCGTGCCGACGGCGCCCGAACGCGTGCACTGGGTGAGATACCGCGTGCAGCGCGGAGACACCCTTCCTCGCATCGCGGATCGCTTTGACGTAACGGTCGAGCAGCTGAAGCGTTGGAATCACATTCGCGGGACCCACGTATCCCGAGGAGCGCATTTGCGAATCTACGCCGGCGCCCAGGATTCGGAGCCGGCCCCGAAGGCGCGTTCGGCGGAGAAGACGGCGTCGTCGAAGACCGTATCCGCCGAGAACCGCCCGGCGCAGGGCCTGGAGCATCGCGTGAAGCCGGGCGAGACCCTTTATTCGATAGCTCGCGTCTATCAGACGAGCGTATCCTCCCTTCGCGAAGCGAATCCCTTCCTTGCAGACCGGGAGCTGCAGGCGGGCGATGTGCTGATGATTCAGCGCTAGGCTAACTGATAACCATCCTTTTTGCCGATAGATACGAACCTAATAGCCTTCCCCGTTCGCCGCTTTTTCCGCGCTTCTTGTCCAGCCTCGCATTCAATTTTGCTTTTGGACCCATTGCGCCTTGACAGACGCAAGCACTCCGTTTATAAGCGCCCGAGGAGTGAATGCACGCGGGACCCCCACGGAGGATCGAGATGTTTGACGCGAAGATGCACGATGAGGACGACGACGAGCTGCCGGGATTCGACGAGGATGAAGAAGGGCCGGAGCAGTCGCCGGAGATTGTAGAAGTCGAAGAGGTGGTGATCGAAGAGGAGCCGGAAGAGGAAATCGAGGCCGCTCCTCCGCCGGCCCCCAAGCGCGCGCCGGCCAAGAAGGCCAAGAAGGCTGCGCCGAAAAAGGCAAAGGCCAAGCCCAAAGCGAAGAAAAAAGCGCCGGCCAAGAAAAAGGCAAGCGCGAAGAAAAAGAAGAGCGGCCGGCGGAAACGCTGAAGCTCTTGGCGGCTGGTCCTCCGAAGGTCTCGCATTCGCGGGACCGCGTACTCGAGGCGAGATACGCGGTCCCGCGTTTCTTCTTTTGCGCCCGCCCGCGTACCTTAGGCGCCCGCTCTCGCGCGCGGTAACGCCTTCGCCCTCTCACCCATTCACGCATCGGTCCATCGTGGCACATCGAGATTCAAAGGCGTCCGCGAAATTCCCACTGTGATAACGTTTTGCTTGCCGCAATCGCGTCCGGTAGCTAGCATACGCGCGCGATGCCTCTGGCGGTCGAGCAGATCCGGAGAATGCGCGGCGGGGCGCAGGCGCACCTGATGAGGTGCGCGGACGAAGGGTATTACGTGGTGAAATTCCAGAACAATCCGCAGGGGACGCGGATTCTGGCGAACGAATTGCTTGGTACCCGGTTGGCGGGACGACTGGGGCTGCCGGTGCCTGCCACGGCTGTCGTCGAGGTGCGCGAGGGCCTGATCGAGCATACGGAAGATCTGGTGATTCAGCTGGGGCGCGGCAGCGCGCGCTGCCGGGCGGGCCTGCAGTTCGGCTCTCGCTATCCGGGTTTGCCGGCGGAAACGGTGGTCTACGACTTCCTGCCGGACGAGCGGCTGAGCGAGACGGTGAACCTCGGCGATTTCTGCGGGATGCTGGTCTTCGACAAGTGGACCTGCAACACGAACGGGCGGCAGGCGATTTTCTTCCGCGCGGCGGGCGAATCGCATTACCGCGCGCAGATGATCGATCAGGGATTCTGCTTCAACGCGGGCGAGTGGAATTTTCCGGACGCTCC
>Ga0335072_10002756_pt1 | contig 27018 bp, 27 predicted proteins | sample Lox_Sample_21_FD_206725 | JGI IMG/M metagenome (GOLD analysis project Ga0335072, IMG submission 206725) | Soil microbial communities from Loxahatchee National Wildlife Refuge, Florida, United States - Lox_Sample_2.1 | ecosystem: Environmental > Terrestrial > Soil > Wetlands | place: USA...
GGTAGACCTCCACGATCGCGCCGCCGTCGCGGCTCACGTCGAGCAGTCGCGCCTCGATGCCGGGCGAGGAGATCCGCGCGCCCGCGCGGTCCGCGAGCAGGGTCGCAAGCGGCACCCCGAGCGTGTCGGCGAGCGCGTAGAGCGTGCTCAGGGTCGGGTTGCGGGCGCCGTTCTCGATCTCGGAGAGGGACCCCTTGCCGATCCCGGCCGCCTCCGCGAGGGCGGCGAGCGACAGGCCGCGCTCGTGGCGGGCGGCCCTCAGCCGCTCACCGACCAGCCGCGCCAGATCGTCCACGGTCACCGAGTCTAGTGAAGGGGTTCCATATACAGAACGACATTCACTAGAGTTCTGTATATGGAACGAATCAGCCAGCCGGTGCTGGCCGGGATCCTGACCGCCCTCGTCGGGTTCACCAGCTCGTCGGCCGTCGTGCTCACCGGCCTGCGCGCGGTCGGCGCGACTCCGTCCGAGGCCGCCTCGGGGCTGCTCGCGGTCTGCGCGACCCAGGGGCTCGGCATCCTCTGGCTGGTCCGGCGGCACCGGATCCCGCTCACCCTCGCCTGGTCAACGCCGGGCGCGGCGCTGCTCGCGAGCACCGGCGCGGTGCGCGGCGGCTGGCCGGCCGCGGTCGGCGCGTTCCTCGTGGTCGGCGGGCTCATCCTGGTCACCGGGCTGTGGCCGCGGCTCGGGGCGCTGATCACCGCCATCCCGACGCCGATCGCGCAGGCGATGCTGGCCGGGGTGGTGCTCGAGCTCTGCCTTGACCCGGTGCGCGGTTTCGCCGCCCACCCCTGGCTGGTCGGGCCGATCGTGCTCGCGTGGCTGATGCTGCTGCGGTTCGCGCGGAAGTGGGCGGTGCCGGCCGCGTTCGCGGTCACGCTGGTGGTGGTCGGGGTCGACGCGGCCACGCACGGCGGGATTCACGGGGCGGTGCTGCCGCACCTGGACTGGACGACGCCCGCGTTCACCGGGGCGGGGCTGCTGAGCCTGGCGCTGCCGCTGTACGTGGTGACGATGGCGGGGCAGAACGTGCCCGGGGTGGCGGTGATGGCCTCCTACGGGTACCAGGTGCCGTGGCGGGAGACGATGGCCGTCACCGGGGTCGGGACCGCGGCCGGGGCACTGGCGGGCGGGCACGCGATCAACCTGGCCGCGATCACCGCCTCGATGGCCGCGTCACCGGACGCGGACCCCGACCCCGGGCGGCGCTGGATCGCGTCCTGGACCGCGGGCTGGGCCTACCTCGTGCTCGCCCTGGTCTCGGCCGCGCTGACCACGTTCCTGTCCGCCGCCCCGGCCGACGTGACCGGCGCCGTGGCCGGGCTCGCCCTGCTCGCCACGCTCTCGGCGTCGCTGTCGGGCGCCCTGTCGGCCGTCGACGGCCGCGAGGCGGCGGCGATTACCTTCGTCGTCGCCGCGTCCGGCCTGACCTTCCTCGGCATCGGCGCGGCCTTCTGGGCGCTCGTGGCAGGCCTGCTGGTGCGGGCGGTGCTTGCACCTCACACGGTGTGAGGTCTTACCGTTCAGGCATGGGTTCTGGTTCTGCGCGGGGCGACGCCGACACCGCCGGCTGGACGGTCAGCGATCTGGCTCAGGCGACCGGGCTGTCGCAGCGGGTGCTGCGCCACTGGGAGGACCTCGGCCTGGTCGCCCCGGCCAGGACGGCGGCCGGGCACCGCCGCTACGGTCCGGGCGAGATCACCCGGCTGTACCAGGCCCTGGCGCTCCGCCAGACCGGCCTGCACCTGGCGCAGATCAAGACGCTGCTTGACGCGCGCGACCCCCAGTCGGCGGCGACCACGCTGCGCGCGCACCTGGCCGAGCTCGACGCCGACCTGCACCGCCGGGGTCTGCTGCGGGATCGGCTGGCCGCCGCCCTCGGCGCGCTTGACCACGAGGACGCGGACCCCGACCAGCCCGACCGCGCGCCGGTCGACGACGCCGAACTGCTGATGAAGGTGATCGAGACGATGACGATGTTCGACCAGTACGTGCACGGCTACCACGCCGCCGAGAACACCAGGCTGCACGACCAGGCCGACACCCTGTCGGAACTGCTGCACTCCGACACCGGGTTCCCGGCCGGCAGCGCGGTGCTCGAGGTCGGCTGCGGCGTGGGCGCGCAGACCGTGACCGTCGCCGAGCGCAGTCCCGGCGCCAGCCTCACCGCCATTGACCTGTCGGCCGGGTCGCTCGCGGCCGCCCGCAAGCGCGCGTACGACGCCGGGCTCACCGACATCGCGTTCGCCCAGGCCGACGTGTACACCCTGCCCCGCGCCGACGGTCCGCTCGCCGCCGGGACGTTCGACCACGTCTTCGTCTGCTTCCTCCTCGAGCACCTGGCGCGGCCGGTCGAGGCCCTGCGGCGGCTGCGCGCGATGCTGAAGCCCGGCGGGACGATCACGGTGATCGAGGGCGACCACGGGCTGATCTGCTTCCACCCCGACAGCCGGGCCGCCCGCGACGCGATCGCCTGCCAGGTGGCGCTGCAGCGCAACGCGGGCGGCGACGCGCTGCTCGGGCGTCGGCTGCACCCGCTGCTGACCGAGGGCGGCTTCCGCGACGTGAGCGTGTCGCCGCGGATGGTCTACGTCGACGGGGGCGACCCGGAGCGGGCGGACCGGTTCATCCGCAGGACCTTCACCGCGATGATCGAAGGCATCCGCGAGCCGGCCGTGGCGGGCGGCCTCACCACCGCCGACCACTTCGACGCCGGCATCCGCGACCTGCTCCGCACCGCGGAACCCGATGGGGTCTTCTGCTACACGTTCTTCAAGGCCACCGGCGGCGCGTGACGCGCTAGGCGTGCTCGGCCGCCCAGGCGCAGATGGCGGCGAGCGGCTCGCGCAGCGGCGTGCCGAGCGCGTTCAGGGAGCCGTCACGGCCGACCGGCCGCCGCCAGCGCAGCCGGCTGCCGGGTGCCCGGGCGGGCCGGTTCCCGCGGCCGGCGCTGCTCGCGGTCCGCCAGCTGGACGCAGATCGTGTAGCAGTCCCGGGAACGGCGGGCGCGCGCAGCGGGCCACTGCCCCCTGATCATCGCGAGCGCCCGGTCGTTGCCGTACATCACATCCATCGTCACCGAGGTCACCCCGCGCACCTGGGCCCCGGCGGCCAGGGCGCGCACCAGCGCCGACCCCACGCCCCGGTGCTGCCAGGCGTCGGCCACGACCACGCCGATATCGGTCGCCGCGCTCCCGCACGGCCCGGAAACGTCCGCCGCCAGGCCGTGCCCGATGATGACGCCGCCGCGGGTAGCGAGCAGGGCGTCGCTGGCGCCGTCGCCGCCGCACAGCAAGTCGAGCAGGGCCGGGCCGGGTGTGATGGGGGAGAAGAACCTCAGGTAGCGGGCTTGCACGGACAGCCCCGCGAAGAAGTCGCCAATGGCAGGCCGGTCGGCTGCGCGCGCGGGGCGAATCGCGGCGATGCGTCCCCGCACCTGGGTTCGGCTCATGAACCCAGCATGCTCCGGAGTTGCTGAGTCTGTCAACTAGATCTAGCATGCGGGGATGGAGCGCCCCTGGATTCTGGATTACGACACGGCCAACTGCTCGATCGGCGCAGCCGTGAAGATCATCGGGGAGCGGCAGACGTTCCTGGTGCTGCGGGAGGCCTTCAACGGAGTGCGGCGCTTCGATGACATGCAGCGCCGCACCGCGATACCCCGGCAGGTGCTCAGCGACCGGCTGGCCCGCCTGGTCGACGAGGGTCTGCTCCGCAAGGTTCCCTACCGCGACAGCGGCCAGCGCCGCCGCGACGAGTACCGGCTCACCGACAAGGGGCTGGACCTGTACCCGGTGCTGGTGGCGCTGATGGCCTGGGGCGACCAGTACGCCGTCGGCCCGGACGGTCCGCTGGCCATGCTCCGCCACCGCGACTGCGGGGAGCCGGTCGAGCTGCACCTGTCCTGCCGGGCCGGGCACGTCCTCGGCTCAGCCCGCGAGGTTACCCCCGTCCCCGGCCGCGGCGCCCGCAAGATCGCCTGAGGCCGAGGCCGGTCAGCCAAGCGGTCTGATCGCGGCGGCGACCAGCGCCGCCATTTCGGCCGGGTCGAGCTTGAGCGCCGCCCGGGAGACGGCGAACTCGGTGCTGATCCGGCCTGGCTCCTGGGCCGCGCGCCAGGCCGGGAGCCCGATGTGGCGCTCCTCGATGAGGGCGAGCAGCCGCTCGTTGACCGCGTCGGGGTCGCCCGCGGCGTACGCGAGAAACTGGTTGGCGTGGGGGACGCCCGGCTGCACGGCGATGAAGGACGGCAGCTCGGCGGCGAACGCGCGGGCCCAGGCGACCGTGTCGGCGATGATCGGGAGCTGGTCATGCAGGCCGGCCAGGGCCGAGACGGCCTCCGCGGTTAGGTGGTACACGGTGCCGCCCTGACGGCGCCGCCACAGCCGCGCCTGCGCGATGAAGTCGGCCGGGCCGAGCAGGGCAGCGCCGGCCAGGCCGCCGAGCCCCTTGTAGAACGAGACGTAGAGCGAGTCGGCGAGCGCCGCGATCTCCGGCAGGCCGCGGCCGAACCACGGCTGCGATTCCCAGATGCGCGCACCGTCGAAGTGCAGCGCGACTCCGCGGGCGCGGCACGCCTGGGAAAGCCCGGCCAGGTCATCCCAGGTCGGCAGCAGGCAGCCGGCCTCGCGCAACGGCAGTTCGACCAGCACGGCGCCGAGCCTGCCGGGTATCGCCTCGAGGTGCCGCGCCGCCGGGGCCTGGAAGCCGCGGGTCAGCAGGCTGATCTCCAGGCCGTGCAGCAGGCGCGGGCCGTCTTCCTCGTGCTGCAGCAGGTGGCTGAGGTCCGGCAGCGCCACCCGGCGGAAGCCCGCCCGCTCGGTGTGCACCCGGAGCGCCGCCTGCTGCGCCATGATCCCGCTGGGGAAGAACGCCGCCGCCTCGACCCCGAACAGCTCGACCAGCTCCGACTCGAGCCGCCCAACCGGGCCGGACTCGCCGTAGACGTCCCATTCCTGGATGCCGAGCTCGTCGCACGACCGCGCCAGGTCAGCGAAGGCCTGGGCCGGCGAACGGAAGACCTGCCCTGAGACGGCGTCGGGACAGGACCTCGAGGCGGTGCGGATGCGCGTGGCGAGATCGTCGGAAGGCATGACCGTCATGGTAGAGGGCGCAAACCGGGCCCGCTGACGCGCGGCCGCCGCCGCCCCGCCGGCCTGCGATCCCCGCGCCGACGACCACGCCGGCGCTGACGATCAGGATGCCGACGCAGATGCACAGCGCCGCGTGGAAGCCCCGGTAGAAGTCGGTGGCGGCCAGGGAGCCGAACAGGGCCACCCCGAGCAGGCTGCCGGCCTGCCGGAAGGCGGTCAGGGCACCGGAGGTGACGCCCGAGCGGCTGCGGTCGGCGCTGGCCAGCAGCACGCTCGTCATCGGCGGGACCAGGGTCCCCAGCCCGCCGCCGAGCAGGATCTGCTGGGCGAGCATGGCCGGGTAACCCGTCGCGGGGTTTACCCACAGCAGCCCCGCGCACCCGGCGGTCATCGCGGCCAGGCCGGTGAGGATCGCGCGGCTGGGACCGATGGCCGCGTTCACCCGCCCGCTGATCAGGTTGGCGCCCAGGATCGCGGCGGTCATCGGCAGGAACGCCAGCCCGGTCTCCAGCGCGGACATCCGGTGCTTGGCCTGGAAGAGCAGGCTGAACAGGAAGATCAGCCCGTAGAAGCAGACGTTGACCAGGAACCCCATGGTCACCGGGGACACGAACCCGGGCCGCCGGAACAGCGACATCGGCAGCATCGGGCTGGCGGTGCGCGACTCGGCGGCGACGAAGGCGACGGCCGCCGCCAGCGAGCAGCCGAGGGCCGCCAGCACCCACGGACTGGCGAAGCCGTAGGTCCCGGCCTCGATCACCGCCGCGGCGAAGCCGGCCAGGGCGATCGTCGCGAGCGCGGCGCCGCGCGTATCGACCGGCCGGCCGGCCGAGCGGTCGGTCTCCGACGCGTAGCGCAGGGCGAGCCAGAACCCGACCGCCCCGAGCGGCACGTTAATGAAGAAGATGGCGCGCCACCCGAACGCGGCGATCAGGAAGCCGCCGATGACCGGGCCGCCCGACAGGGCGGCGCTGGCTCCGGCGACGAACTGCCCGACCGCCCGGGTCCGCCGCCCGGGGTCGGTGTAGGAGTGGTTGAGCAGCGCGAGCGCGCAGGAACCGAGCAACGCTGCGCCGAGCCCTTGCACGGCGCGCGCCGCGATCAGCATGGCCAGGCTGGTCGACAGGCCGCACAGCCCCGACGCGGCGGTGAAGACCGCGAATCCGGTGCACAGCATCCGTCTGGCGCCGAAACGGTCGCCGAGGGCGCCGGCCGTGAGGATCAGCGCCGCCAGCACCAGCGTGTAGGCGCTGACCACCCACTGCAGCCCGCTGATGCCGCCGCCGAACGAGGCGCCGATCTGCTTCACCGCCACGTTGACCACGGTCACGTCGAGCTGGATCACCCCGAACCCGAGGCTGGTCGCGATCAGCGTCGCGGTGAGCGGCCACGTCTGCGGCAGTCGGGGCCGGGCGGGCGTCGTGATGGTCTCCGGGGGTGAGGTCATGCGGCAACGCTATCCACGGAACGTCTCAACATTCGTTGAGGTAACTGCTCGGTAGAATGCCGCTATGGCGCTCGCAGACGCTGACCTCGCGTCGATCGGCCGGGCGCTCGGTGACGCGCACCGGGCGCGCTTCGTGCTCGCCTTGATCGGCGGCGAGGAGCTGTCGGCCGGCGAGCTCGCCGCCCGGGCCGGGACGTCCTCCTCGCTGACCAGCGCCCACCTGGCCAAGCTGCTCGAGTCGGGACTGGTCACGGCGCGGGCGCAGGGCCGCCAGCGGTATTACAAGATCGCCACCGCGCAGATCGCCGAGTCCATCGAGGCGCTGCTGGCGATCGCCCCGCACCAGGACGCGGTGGGTCTGACCCAGGTGACCAGGGGCAAGGCGCTGCAACGGGCCCGTACCTGCTACGACCACCTGGCCGGCCGGCTCGGCGTGGCGCTGGCCGACTCGTTCGAACGCGACCGGGTGCTGCTGCCGACGGCCAGCGGTTGGGACCTGACCGGCGCGGGGGAGCGCAAGCTGGCGCACCTCGGGCTGAATCCGGACGCCCTGCGCGAAAGCCGCCGCCCGTTCCTTCGGCCCTGCCTGGACTGGACCGAACGCCGCCCGCATCTGGCCGGGATGCTCGGGCAGGCGCTGGCCGGCCGCCTGCTTGACCTGGACTGGGTCCGGCGCAGCAGCCAGTCGCGGGCGCTCGTGATCACCGCCTCGGGTGAGCGGCAGCTGCTGGCCGAGTTCGCGATCAAGCTCTAAGGGGCAGTTGCCGGCGTGCGCCTTGTCAGCGGCCGGCCAGGACCGGGAGGGCGCGCAGGTCCGGGGCGACCCACTCGGAGCGCGCCTGCCCGCTGGCGAGCAGCCCCGGCGAGTAGAAGTGGCCGAGCAGGCCGGAGTCGAGCAGCTGCGGGTTCCGGTCGAGGAACTCCTCGAAGCCGGCCGCGGGCCACCGTTCCCGGTGCACCGCCACGCACTGGACCCACGATCGGGTGATCGTCTGGTGGAACTTGGCGGGCTGGCCGTGCGCGTCGGCGACCTGGCGGATCGCGGCGGCCACGGAGTCGGCGGCCTGATCGGGGTCGCGCCGGGCGAGGTAGCGCCAGGCGAGCTCGATGTGCTGGCGGTGGCCGAAGCCCGCGCCGCGGCCGAGGATGTCGTGCAGTATTCGCGCGTCTTCGACGTCCATCGCGTCATTTTAAGTGGCGGGTTCCGGGCGTTGTCACCTCGTTTTAGCGGCCGGGTGACCGGTGTCGCCGGTCGTCCGGTGCCATAACCTGGTCATTCGATGAACGAGTCCAGCTTTCCCGCCTGGCTCGCCGAGCAGGCGGCCGACCGCGCCGGGCGAGGGCTCGCCCGGCGGCTCACGCACTCCGACGAGCAGCGTCTGCTCGACCTCGCGGGCAACGACTACCTCGGGCTCGCGCGCGATCCGCGGGTGGTGGCCGGAGCGGTGGCGGCTGCCCGCGCCTACGGGGCCGGGGCGGGCGCCTCCCGGCTGGTCTCCGGCACGCTGTCCATCCACACCGAACTCGAGCAGGCGGTGGCGGCGTTCGCCGGTTTCCCGGCCGCGCTTTCCTTTTCCACCGGCTATCACGCGAACCTCTCCGTCGTCCAGGCGCTGGCCGACGCCGACACGCTGATCGTCTCGGACGCGCATATCCACGCCTCGATGATCGACGCCTGCCGCCTGACCCGCGCGACCGTGATCGTGACCGCGCACAACGACATCGCCGCGGTGGCCCGCGCGCTGGGCGGCCGCAGCCAGCGCCGCGCGCTGGTGCTCGCGGAAACCATCTACTCCGTCCTTGGCGACGCCGCGCCGCTGGCCGACCTGGCCGAGCTGGTCGCGGACCGCGACGCGGTCCTCATCGCCGACGAAGCGCACGCGTTCGGCGTGGCCGGACCCGGCGGGCGCGGACTGCTGGCCGCGAGCGGCCTGGCCGGCCGTCCCGACGTGGTGGCGACCGGGACGCTGTCGAAGTCGTTCGGCTCCCAGGGCGGGCTCGTGCTCGGCTCCGACGCGGTCCGCGAGCACCTCGTCAACCGAGCCCGGCCGTTCATCTACGACACCGGGCTGGCGCCCGCCGCCGCGGGCGCGGCCCTGGCGGCGCTCCGCGTGCTCGAGGGCGCGCCGGAACTGCCCGGCCGGGTCCGCCGCAACGCCGCATTCCTCGCCGACGCGGCCGGGGTCGCCGCGCCGGCCGGCGCGGTCCTGTCGGTGCCCATGCCCGGGCCGCGCGAGGCGCTGGCGGCCGTGGCCGCCGCCGCCGAGCACGGCCTGCGGATCGGCTGTTTCCGGCCCCCGTCCACCCCCGACGGCGTCTCCCGGCTCCGGCTGACCGCCCATGCCCACCACGGCGACGACGACCTGGCCATGGCGGTCAAGGTCCTCCGCCTGGTCGTCTCCGCACCCGAGTAGCGCGCCGCCTCCGTGTTAGCCAGAAATCCCCGGCCCGCCGAATCTGGCGGCGGGTGTACTCTGCCTTGAACCTTTCCTGGAGGAGCACCGTGCCGACTGGGCATCCGGATGGGGAGCACGGATCGCCCCGGACGCTCCGCTGGCTCATCATCGTCGTGGCTATCATCGTGGCGGTGACCGTGGGCTGGCCGGTGGTCAGCCTGGCGGTGTCCGATGACCATCCAGTCGCCGCGGGCCAGCCGCTGACCATCGGGCCGGACAGCGCCCTCTCGGCCACGTTCACGCCCGGGCGGGACTGGGTGGTTCACAGTGCCGAGACCAATCCGATTCTGCGTTGGAGTCTGAGCGACGGACCGGTAGACGTGGCGCTGGTCTACGTCTTGGTAATCAGCCCGTCCCAGGTCGGCAAGCTGTGGCCCGGCCTGCAGAGCGAGCTGCGGCTGGGCGACGCGTCCGCCCGGCTGGGCCGGACGGCCAGCTTCACCACTGCGGCCGGCAGCAGGGGGCTGACCGGCACGCTCAGCGCGAACGACCGGGCCGGGCAGGCAGCGGTCTTCCCGGGCCCGGCCGGGAAGTTCGCCATCGAGATCGTCAGCGTCGCCCCCGTGCAGGACGTCGCCGCCGCCCGGGCGGCGACAGCGCTGGTGGCCCGGTCGCTGCGGTTCCCGGCGGCCCAGTGACCGCCGCCAGCGCACCCGCGCCGCCGACCGCGACGGCGCAGGCGAACCCGGGAGTCCGCTGGGTGCGGATCACGGCGGCGCTGCTCTGCGTGATCGGGGCTGGGCTCCTGGCCTGGGCGTTTCACCGCGCTTTGGCGGTCTACCCGGCGGCCACGGTGCTGGCGGCGGTCCTGCAGCTGCCACTGCTGATCGTCGGGTGGTGGCTGCTGCGGCTGGCCCGGCCGCTGATCGCCCCGGCCCGGAGCTGGTCGGCCGCAGCGGTGATCTGGGGGGCGACGGCCGCGACCGGCTGCGCGCTGTCGGCCAACCAGGGTCTGACCGGCCTGTGGGCCAAGGGGGCAGGCGTCGCCTTCGCGGGGAACTGGTCGGCAGCACTGACCGCGCCGGTCAATGAGGAGCTGCTGAAGGTCGCCGGGGTCGTGCTGATCGCGCTGGCAGCGCCGCGCGCTATCCGCGGGCCGCTCGACGGCATGATCTACGGCGCGCTGACCGGACTGGGATTCCAGGTCATGGAGAACTTCACCTACGCGCTGAACAACATCCCGCTGACGGGCGCGACCAACCCGGCCGCGGCCGTCGTGATCTCCACCGTTGTTCGCGGGCTGACCTCGCTCGGATCGCACTGGGGGATGACGGCCATGGCCGGGGCCGGCGTCGGCTACCTGGCCGCCCGCGGGCTGCGGGGCGGCGCGCCGCGCGCCGCCGCCTGCCTCGCCGCCGCCATGGTCATGCACCTGCTGTTCGACGCGCCCGCGCCCGGCGCGGCGATCCTGCTCAAGGTCGCGATCAACTTCGTTGTCGTACTCGTCTTCTACCTGAAGCTGCAGCGCGGCTACCGCGCCCGGGCGCGCGCCGCGCTCGCCCGGCACGTTGCCGCAGGCGCGATCCCCGGCGTGGAAGCGCCCACCCTGCTCACCCGGAGCAGCCGGCGCCGACGGCAGCGCCTGGTCCCGCCCGGACCCGTCCGCGCTGAGGTCGTCTCCCGTCAACGGGCGGATCTGGCCGGCATCGAGCGGGAAGCGGCCGACTGACGCGGCATAGGCTGCACGATGGAGGTGCGAATGCCGGTTTTCCTCATCAACGTCAACGGGGAGCGGGCGCGCGTTGACGTCGAGCCGCGGACGTCCCTGCTGACCGTGCTGCGCAATGATCTCGGCCTCAAGGCGGCGAAGTTCGGCTGCGGTCAGACGCTGTGCGGGGCCTGCACCGTCTGGGTGGACGACCGCCCGGTCTACGCCTGCGATGTACCGGTCGAGGCCGTCGGTGACGGGCAGGTCCGCACGCTGGAGTCGCTGGGCACCGAATCGGCCCCGCATCCGCTGCAGCGCGCGATCGTCGAGGGGCAGGCGGGCCAGTGCGGTTACTGCCTGCCCGGCGTCATCATGCGGGCGGCGGCGTTTCTCCGCGACCATCCGGCACCGAGCAGGGCGGAGGTGGCCGAAGCGCTGGACCCCAACCTCTGCCGGTGCGGCAGCCAGCAGCGGATTGTCAACGCGGTGCTGCACGCGGCGGCGGAGGCGGCCCGATGACGCTCTCGCCGAGCCTGGCGGCCAATCCGCTCATCTCCTCGTGGCTGACCGTCCGCGCCGACGGCACCGTGACCCTGCGGGTCGGCAAGGCCGAGCTCGGTCAGGGCATCCACACGGCCCTCGCCCAGATCGCGGTCACGGAACTGGGGCTGTCGCCGGACCAGCTGGAGGTGGCGCCGCTGTCGACGGCGGCGTCGCCCGACGAAGGCTTCACCGCGGGCAGCCTGTCGACCCAGGTCAGCGGGGCGGCGGTGCGGGCCGTCGGCGCTGCCGCGCGGCGGCTGTTCATCGAGGCGGCGGCGCGGCGGGCGGCGGTCCCGGCCAGTTCGCTGACCGTCGCCGACGGCGCCATCCGGACGCCGGACGGCGAGATCGTGGGCTCCTACGGGTCGCTCGCGGCCGAGGTGAACCTCGACGTTGACGCGGCCGGGGCGGTGCCGGCCAGTATGGTGCCGGCCGGGACGGTGCCGCTGGCGGAGCGCCCCGCGCAGTCCGACCTCACCCGGATCGATCTGCCGGACAAGGTGTTCGGCCGCCCCCGGTTCATCCAGGACCTCGAGCTGCCCGGGATGGTGCACGCCCGGGTGATCCGCCCGCCGCTGCTGCGCGCGACCCTGGCCGACATCCCCGAGGAGCGGCTCGCGGGCCTCCCGCGGGCCGCCTGGATGGTGCGGGACGGCGACTTCCTGGCTGTCCTGGCGGACCGGGAAGAGGTAGCCGACGCCGCCGCCGCCCGACTGCGGGGGTCAGCGAAATGGGAGCCGGCCGACGACCTCCCGGAAGAATCCCGGCTGGCGTCCTGGCTGCGCGATCAGCGATCCGAGACGTTGGTGCTGGCGGCGGGGGAACCGGCGGCGGAACCGGGCCGGCCCACGCCGCCGGGGACCACGGCGAGCGCCAGCTACTCCCGCGGGCTGATCGCCCACGCGAGCATCGCCACCAGCTGCGCGCTGGCCCGCTTCGACGGCCGCCTGCTTGAGGTGTGGAGCCACACGCAGGGCATCTTCCCGCTGCGGAACGCGATCGCGGACGCACTCGGCCTCGATAAGTCCGATGTCGTGGTCCGCCACGTCGAGGGGGCGGGCTGCTACGGCCACAATCCCGCCGACGACGTCGCCTTCGACGCCGCCCTCCTCGCCTGCCGGACGGGCGGCCGCCCGGTCCGGGTGCTGTGGGACCGCGCCGCCGAGCTCGGGTCGGGACCGCTCGCCTCGGCCATGACGGCCGACGTCACCGCCGTGCTCGACCCCGACGGGAGCGTGCGCAACTGGACCTACGATGTCTGGAGCAACGGCTACAACGGCCGTCCCGGCTACGCAGGAAACCCCGGCCTGCTGGCCAACGGCTACCGGAGCGGCGGCAGCGCGCTGCCGCCGTCGGTCGACCCGCCGCTGGCGTCCGGGCTCGGCAGCGGCCGCAACGCCGTGCCGCCGTACACGCTGGGATCTGCGCGGGTGGCCACCCACCGGCTGCTGTCGATGCCGATCCGCACGTCGGCCATCCGCTCGCTGGGCGCTCACTTCAACGTGTTCGCGATCGAGTCGTTCATGGACGAGCTGGCGGCGGTCGCCGGCGTCGATCCGCTCGCCTTCCGGCTGGCGCGACTTGACGACGAGCGCGCCCGCGGCGTGCTGCTCGCGGCCGCCGACGCGGTGGGCTGGGGACAGCCGCCGGGCGCCGCCGACACCGGCCTTGGGCTCGGCTACGCGCGGTACAAGAACACCGGCGCCTACTGCGCCGCGGCGGCCCAGGTCGAGGCGCGCGAATCAGTGCGGGTCCGCCGCCTCGTGCTGGCGGTCGACGTCGGCCGGGTGGTGAACCGGGACGGCGTCCGCAACCAGGTCGAGGGCGGGGCGATTCAGGCGGCCAGCTGGACCCTGAAGGAGCAGGTGCGGTTCGGCCCCGAAGGAATCACCAGCCTGAGCTGGGAGACCTACCCGGTGCTGAGGTTCTCCGAGATTCCCCAGGTCGACGTGATCGTCATTGACCGGCCCGGCCACCCGTCGCTGGGGGCGGGCGAGTGCACGGCGGGCCCGGTCGCCGGGGCGATCGCGAACGGCCTCTTCGCCGCCATCGGGGTGCGGGCCCGGGCGCTGCCGCTGACCGATCGGAACGTGCTGCGAGCGATCGGGTAAGACCGCCGGCTCCGGTGCGGCCGGAGAGTAGCTGACCATCGTCTGGTCGGGGTTGTCGGCGACCTGCAGCACGACGTGCGAGTAGCTGACCGGCCCGAGCCGGGGGTGGCGCAGCTTCTTCGACCCGCTGCCGACGGCGATCACGTCGTGGCGCGGCCACCACTCGCGGACGTGCTCGCTGTCACGCTGGAGTTCGGCGATGAGGAGCGCGAAGTCGCCGTCATGGCGGTGCCCGGCGGCGGCCAGCCGGAAACGCCCGAGCATGGCCCGGGCCTCCTGCTCCCAGTCGACATAGACCTCGCGGGCCCGGTCGGTGGTGAACATCCAGCGCACCAGGTTCCGCTCCCCGGCGGGCAGCGACTCCCAGTCGTCGAACAGTTCCCTGGCCGAGGGGTTGGCGACCAGCACATCCCAGCGACGCCCCTTGACCAGCGTCGGGAACGGGTCGAGGCGCTGCACGAGATCGATCACCCCCGGGTCGACCCGCTCGGTCGGCGCGGTCACCGCCGCGCCGCCACCGGTTGCGCTGCCGCCGGCCGCGTTGTCGCCGCCGTAGGCGAGCACCTCCAGGTAGCGCTGCTCAGCGGCGGACATCCGCAGCGCGGACGCCAGGGCGTCCAGAACCTGCGCCGACGGCCGCACCGGGCGTCCTTGCTCCAGAAAGGTGTAGTAGGTGGTGGACACGTTAGCCAGCAGCGCGACCTCCTCGCGGCGCAGGCCGGCGGTGCGCCGGCGACTGCCCGCCGGCAGCCCGACGTCGGCCGGGGTCAGCCGGTCACGGCGCGACCGCAGCAACTGCCCCAGCGCCTCAGGGTCTCCGACAACCGCCATGCGACTCAACCTACCCATGCCAGTACCAGTAAAAGCCCGCTCTGGTTACTACTAAGCAGGTCCCGCAGGCTGGTGGCATGACCAACACCGACCAGGCGATCCGGCTCGCCGTCGCCGACGGCACCACGATGCGGGCCTACCTCGCCCGCCCGCCTCGTGACCACGCTCGCACCGGGGTGATCGTGGCCCATGAGCTCTTCGCCGTGAACCCCGATATCCGCGCGGTGGCCGATGACCTGGCCGCCGCCGGCTACCTCACGATCGCCCCGGAGTTCTACCACCGCGATGCCCCTCCCGGCCGCTGGCTGGAACGCGACGCGCAGGGCCGCGCCGCGGGTTTCGGCTACCTGAACCGTCTCGGACGCCAGCAGGCGCTAGACGACACCGCCGCCTGCATCGACTGGCTGAACGCCCAGCCGCCGGTCGACCGGATCGCGATGATCGGCTTCAGCGCGGGCGGCCACCTGAGCTACCTGGCCGCCTGCCGGCTGGCGATCGACCGGACGGCGGTCGTGTACGGCGGCTGGCTGCCGACCACCGACATCCCGATGAGCCAGCCGTCACCAACCCTGGATCTCACACCAGGGATCCGCGGCCGGATCCTCTACCTGGTGGGCGAGGACGACGCCCTCATCGACGCCGCGCAGCGCCGCCAGATCCGCGACGCGCTGCAGGCCGCGGGCATCGAGCACGACCTGGTCAGCTACCCCGGCGCTGAGCACGCGTTCTTCTGGCCCGGCACGCCCGCATTCAATGAGCCGGCCCGCGACGCCGCGTGGTCGCGCATCCTGACTTTGCTGGCAACCTGACGTCAAGCGCGGCGCCCCGCGTCTACAGCTGGCAGCTCGGACACCAGAACCGGAGCCGCTCCTCGCCCGCGGGCCCCTGCTCGCCCTTGGAGATCCGGGTCCCGCAGCGGCGGCAGGGCTTGCCCGCGCGCCCGTACACCCAGTTCTCCTTGCCGCGCCGGGTATCGCCGGTGGTCACGTGCCCGGGCCGTGCCTTGTTGGCGTCCAGCAGCCGGTGCCCGAGGTCGACCAGGGCAGGCAGGTCCTCGATCGACCCGACCGGCCGCCACGGTTCGATGCCGCGCAGGAACAGCAGCTCGGCGGCGTAGACGTTGCCGATGCCGGCCAGGTTCCGCTGGTCGAGCAGCGCCTCGCCGATCGCCTGGTCGGGATCGCGCGAGAGCAAGCGGACGGCCAGCGCCGGATCCCAGTCGGGGCCGAGCAGGTCGGGGCCGAGGTGACCGACCACCCGATCCTCATCGGCGGTCGGTATCACCTCGGTCACCGCCAGCAGGTAGCCCGCCGCCTCCCACTGGGAGTTGGCGAGCAGCAGCCGCAGCTTGAAGCTCTCGATCGGACGGACGCCGGGCCGCACGGCGCGGACCCGCCAGAAGCCGTCCATCTTCAGGTGGGTATGCACGGTCAGGCCGGCCCCGGTCCGGATCAGCAGGTGCTTGCCGCGCGCGACGACCTCGGTCACCAGCTGCTCGCTCAGGTCAACGGTGGCGAACTTGGGCACGCGGAAGTCGCTGCGGGTCAGCACCTGCCCGGCCAGCGCCTCACGCAGGCGGGGGGCGGTGGACCAGATGACATCACCTTCGGGCATGAGACAAGGATGCCCTGCGCCGCGACCCGTTCGCGCCATCGGTGGCCGGCGACGTGTCCCGCCTCATTCGCCCGTTTCGCCGCCGGCCAGCTCGCAGACGATGTCCAGCTGGCCGACGTGCCTGGCGTACTCCTGGACGAGGTGGAACAGGACCCGCTCGAGCGTCGCGGGCGGCTGGCCCGACCAGCGCCCGCCCGGCTGGCCGACCTCCTCGAGGTCATGGCCCTCGATGATCGCGTCGCTCCGCACAGCCTGCGCGGCCAGCTCCGCCAGCAGGCCGTCGAGGGTCTCGTCCGGCCCGACGTACCAGCGGTCGTCGCGCCGGTCGCCCCACGGGTCGCCCACCGCGCGGCCCTCGAATCCCCACTCCAGCCACCGCAGCTCGACGTAGGTGAGGTGCTTGACCAGCTCAAGCGGCGTCCATCCGGACGGCAGGCGACTGCGACGCAGCTCCTCGGCGGGCAGCCCGCGGGTCTTGGCGGCGAGCCGGTCGCGGAAGAACTCGAGGTAGCGGCGGAATACCTCGGCCCGGGATCCGGCCGGGTCGGTCGGCGCCGGGAACGGGACGGTCATGACGTTCAGGCTAACCCGACCGGGTCGCGTCAAACCGTGGCTACCAGCAGGTCCTCCCCGGTCGACATCCGCAGCCCGTCCGCCCGCCCGGCGAAGTAGCGGTGGTTGAGCTGCGCCGCCGAGACGTGCCGCGCCTGCGCGAAGCCGGCCGCACGGGCCTGCGCGAGCATTTCGTCGGGGGAGTAGTAGCTGATGAACGGCGTGCCCGAGGTCCGTGCCCCGTTCGCCGCCATCGCCAGCCCCGGCCGGTCCTGCTCATCGAGCAGCTCCGAGGGGAGAAGGAAGGTCATCGCGACCGTCGACCCCGGCGCGAGCCCGGCCAGCTGGCGCAGCGTGGCCGCGTTGGCCTCCCGCGTCAGGTACATGCTGACGCCGGTCGAGGCCGCCACCGCGGGCGCGGCGGGGGAGAACCCGGCCTCGGCCAGCAGCTCCCACCAGGACGCGCCTGCCTCGAAGTCGACCGGCACCAGCCGCAGCCACCCCGGCACGCCGTAGCCGACGTCGGTGAGCCGCTGGCGCTTCCAGGCCTGCGCCGCGGGCTGGTCGATCTCGAACACCCGCAGCCGCCCGGCGTACTCCGCCCGGCGCTGAGCGAACGTGTCCAGCCCCGCCCCGAGCAGCACGTACTGGCCGACGCCGGAGTCGGCGGCGGCCGTCACCAGGTCCTCGATGAACCGGGCGCGGGCCACGATCGCCGCCCGGAAGCCGCGGGTGAACCCCGGGTCCATGTCCGGCCGCTCGCGCCAGCCGTCGGCCGGGTCCGCCAGCCGCAGCCCCACCGGGTCCGCGAGCACCGGCGGCTGCCCGTCCACCTCGAGGTGCAGCGCCCGCCACAGCGCCACCCGGACGGCCGTCTGATCCGGCTCGGGGATCACCTGCTCATCAGCCACGCAGACAACCTACCCGGCAGAAGATCAAGATCGATTCTTCCGAACGGACCCGCAGCTCCGCCCGAGCCGTCCCCGATACTGCCATCATCAGGTGACCCGACAGGGCGCTTCGGCGCCGCCCGCACGAGCGGAAAGGATTGCCCGGGTGGATTTCCTGATCGAGCGAATGACCCGGCAGGGCCTCGCCGCCCGCTCGGGCACCGCCACCGCGGCGGGCGTGGCCGCGGCCGTCGTCGGCCTGCAGGCGCAGGACGTCGGCGCGGCCCGGCTGGGCGTGCGCGCCCGGTCGAGCGCCGTCGACGAGGCCGCCGTGGTCAACGCGATCCAGCACGAGCGGACCGTGGTCAGGACCTGGCTGATGAGGTCGACCGTGCACCTCGTCGCGGCCGAGGACGCACGGTGGATGACCGAGCTGTTCGGCCCGGCGATGGAACGCGGCTACCGGACCCGGTGGGGGAAGCTCGGCATCACCGAGCCCGTGATCGAGGCCGCCGCGACCCATGCGCGCGAGGTGCTCGACGGGCGGGGCCTGACCCGGCACGAGTTCGCCGCCGAACTGGCCGCCCGCGGCGTCGAGCTCGGCGAAGACGGACAGGCGCCCACCCACCTGCTGGCCGCGCTGACCGCCCGCGGCCTCACCTGCCGGGGCGCGGACCGGGGCCGCGACGCCACCTTCGTCCTCGTCGATGACTGGATCGGGCCCGCCCCGGCCCCGGCCGATCCCCTCGCGGCGCTGGCCCGGCGGTACTTCCGCGCGTTCAGCCCGGCCACCGCAGCCGACTTCACGACCTGGTCCGGCCTGCCCTCGGGGGCGGCGATCGCCGCGATCCGCGACGAGCTGACCGAGGTCGCATTCGACGGGCGGCGCGGCTGGACGCTCGGCGCCGTCGAGCCGGCGCTGGCCGTCCGGCTGCTGCCGATGTTCGACAACTACCTGCTCGGCTACCGGGACCGGACGGCGATGCTCGACCCCCGCCGCAACCCCCAGGTCTACGTCGGCGGCATCATCAAGGCGGCGGTCGTGTGCGACGGCCGGGTGATCGGCATCTGGCGGCTGGACCGCGCGGCCCGCACGGCGGCCGTCCGGGTCACCCCGTTCGAGCCGTTCACCCGCCGCCAACTCGACGAGCTCGACCGGGAGCGGGCCGACATCGAGCGATTCGTCGGCCGCCCTATTGCCCTTGAGGTGCAGGCTGACGAGGGATGAGGACCGCAAGGACGAGGCCGATGAAGGCGATCACCGCGAGCACGATGAGGGCGGCGGCGAACGGCTTTCCCTCGGGCAGCGCCACCGCCACCATGATCGATCCGACCAGCGCGGTGCCCACGGACGACCCCAGGTTGGAGACGCTGCGGGACAGGCCGGAGATGTCGGCCTGATCGGAGTCGGGGAAGCTGGACTGGACCACGTTGACCGATGAGGTCAGCATCACCCCGATCCCAGCCCCGAACAGCAGCAGCCCCGGTATCCAGGTCCAGACTCCCGAATGCGCCCGGACCAGAGCCAGCAGCAAGAGCATGCCGACGATGGTGACCAGGAAGCCGACGATGATCAGCCACCGCTGCGGGTGGCGCCGGGCCATCCTGGCCGCGGCGACGGAGACGATCAGGATGCCTGCGGTTGCCGGGGTGAGCACCAGTCCGGTCTTGATCGCGCTGTACTTCCAGATTTCCTGCAGGTAGACCGAGACCACAAAGAAGGATCCCTGCAAGATCAGCCACTGAATGGTCTGGGTGCCAAGCCCAAGGTTGGCGGTCTTGTTACGGAATAGCCGCAGCGAGAGCAGGACGTCGGCGCCCTTTTTCTCGCTGGACCTGATGTGCAGGAAGAAGCACAGCAGGAATAGGACGCCAATGGCAACGTAGATCCAGACCGGGGAAACGGAGCCCTTCGGGATCACCACCGTGTTCCCGATCGTGAAATCCTGGCGTGACGCGAAGAAACCGTAGGTCCGGGACTGCAGCAGCCCGAGCACCACGAAGAACAACCCGGCCGCTGACAGCACCGCCCCGGCCAGATCGAAGCGCGGCCTTGGTCCCGGCCGGGCCGACTCGGTGATGCTGCGGCGAGCCAGCACGAGGATCCAGGCGACCACGAGGACCTGCAGCCCGAACGACGCGCGCCAGCTAATCGCGCTTGTCACCAGCCCGCCGATCAGCGGCCCGGCGGCGGAGCCGAGCGCGGCGGCGCCGCTGACCACCCCAAAGTACCTGGCCCGGGTCTTGATGTCGGGGAAGGTCACGGTGACGAGGATGTAAATGGGAGGGATCATCAGCGCCGAGCCGACGCCCCCAAACAGGGAGTACCCGATGATCAGCTGCGGGAGCCCGAACGACAGCAGCGCCAGCAGGCCCCCGACCCCGTACACCACCAGGCCGAGCACGAAGCACCGCTTGCGTCCCCAGATGTCGGTCAGCTTGCTGCCCGGGATCATCAGCGCCGCCATCGTGAGCGTGAACAGCGTGATCGCCGTCTGCACCCCGGCCGTCGTGGTCCCCAGGTCCTTGGCGATCGAGCTGATCGCCACGTTCGTGCTCGTGGCCGCGTAGCTGGCGATGAACTGGGCCAGCGCCAGCGGCAAGATGATCGCCCGGGCGGCGTTCCCCGCCTTGGGCGCGGCCGTGCTCGTCACGGCTGGCTCGCAGCCGGTGGCTGGCGACGGCGTTGCCGAGTGATGGTGACCTCCAGATCAGGCCGGGCCCGGCCCCAGTCAGGCGGCGGTCACTTGACGATCGCTGAGCAATGCGCAAGGCGCGTCACCCGCTGCGGGCGAGCCGGGCCGGCGGTGCAGCGTCGGGCCGAGGGCGTCAACCGGGGCGAGCGGGGCCAACCGGAAAATTCGCCCCAACCGGGTCTGGGGCTGCGGCGTCTTAAGTGACATCAGAGCATCACGTACCTGGGTTGCAACGAGGAGATCTTGTGAAGAACGCACTGCTGGTCGTACCGCTGCTCAGCGCGGGGCTCCTTGCGGCCGGCTGCGCCGCGTCGTCGACGACGCCGGGCGCCCCCGGCGCTGCGGGCGGTGGCGCCGGCGCGAGCTCATCGAGCGCGCCCGCCAGCGCGAGCTCGGGCGCATCGAGCACCGGGGCATCGGGCACCGGGGCAAGCCCGACCGGCGCGAGCACGGCGACGGGCTCCGGTACCTCGGGGACCACCACGGCCTCGTCCGGTACCCCCGCCTGCACCTCGGCTGACCTGCAGGCCAGCCTTGGCGGCGGGGCCGGCGCGGGCATGTCCCAGAACCACACCGGCCTCCAGCTGCGCAACACCGGAACATCGGCCTGCACGCTCTACGGATACCCCGGTGTCTCCTGGGTGCGGGGCGCGTCGGGCGTTCAGACCGGCGCCGCCGCCACCCGCCAGGCGGACCCCAACGGGACCGAGAAGACCGTGACGCTGGCCCCGGGCGCGCTGGCCTCGGCCCCGCTCGACATCGTCGACGCCGCGGTGATCCCCCCGTCGGAGTGCAAGCCGGTCGCGGTCCGCGGGCTGCGGATCTACCCGCCCGGCCAGCAGGCGGCGCTGTTCCTCTCGCTGCCCACCGCCGCCGGCGGCTACGGCGAGTGCTCGCTGACCACCAAGTCGCCGACGCTGATGATCGGCTACATGGAGGCGGGAGCCCAGCCCGGCGGCGGCTCCCAGGGCTAGCCGCGCGTCGTTTCCTCGGCCGCCTGACCTGGACAGTTCCAGGTCAGGCGGCCGCGCCGCTCCGGACGCGGCGCTCACCGGGGGAGGACTCAGCCGAGGCGGATACCGGCGAGCTGAGTGCCCTGGGCCACCAGTCGCCCGGTGGCGTCCCAGACGAAGCACGACTCGTCCACGCGCCCGGCGTCAATAAGCTGAGCCCGATGCAGGACCCGGACCGGTCCGGGGACCGGGATGGCGCGCACGTAGACGGTCAGCTCCAGCGTCGGCACCCAGCCGGAAAACTCGATATCGAACGTCGCGGGCGGAAACGCGTCCACTGCGAACAGCAGCGAGGACGGGTCGAACGCCTCGCCCCGGGGGAGGGCGAGCCACCCCCTCAGCTCGCCCCGTCCGCTCGGGCGGCCCGCCGTGAACCCGGCCGAGTCGGGGTCAAGGCGCACCTCGACCTGCTCCATGATCGCCACCCGGTTGCCGTTCGGCAGGCTCGGGATCAATCGCGGGCAGTCCTCGAAGCGCGACTGGCTGAGCTCGGGCAGCCCGCGATCCCAGTAGGGGGCCGTGTCCGCCGCCAACTCGGAGGCCGTGATGAGCGCCTCGACGCAAGAGTGGCCGTCTTGCCCCATCCGAGCGCGTATCTGGCTGGCCGAGCGGCCGGCCCGCAGCAGCTCCGTTTCGATCAGCACGGGTCCGGGCTTGGGGGAGTGCAGGTAGTGGGCGCTGGCGGCGCTGACGTGGCGGTGCCCGCCAAGCGACGTGGCCGCCCGGCCCAGCATGGACAGCAGGTAGCCCCCGTTGGGCTTGCCCGCGATGGCCCACTCGGGGTCAACCTCGGCCAAGAAGCGGCCGGGCTCGCACTGCGTCACCGCGCTGACCGCGGAGAAGCTCCTGGGTTCCATGAGCCGCCCTACGGCGCGACCGGGAGAGGGGCAGGCCCGCGCCCGGCGCCGGGGCCGGGGAGCACCTGGCGCGAGCTCCAGGCGATGGTCTCGCCGCAGTGCGAGCAGGTGGGAACGACCTCGCTGACATGGCCGCAGGAGTCGTGCGAGAGCACCACCGGGGCGCCGTCGGGGGCTTCCCACTTGTCTCCCCACTGGCGCATGGCCGTGAGGACGAGCCACAGGTCCTGGCCCTTCTCGGTCAGGGTGTAGTCGTAGCGGACCGGGTTCTGCTGATACGGGTGACGCTCGAGGACGCCGTGTTCAACGAGGTTGTCGAGACGGTCGGTGAGGATGTTCCTCGAGATTCCGAGGCGCTCGTGGAAGCGGTCGAACCGGGTGACCCCCAGGAAGGCGTCCCTGATGATGAGCATCGTCCACCACTCGCCCACCACCTCGAGGGTCTGGGCGACCGAGCAGTTGAATCCCTGGAAGCTTGTCCTGCGCATGGCCCCACCCTACCAGGTTTAGTTGCATTATAGAACTGACTCCGGATAGAGTCAGTTGCATGATCGAACCTAAACCCGCCTTCAGCCGTCACCAGCGGGCCACGCTGATCGTCACCTGCGTCGGCACGTTCATGACGCTTCTCGACGTGGCGATCGTCAACACCGCGCTGCCGTCCATCCAGCGCGGCCTGCACGAATCGTTCTCCCAGCTGCAATGGGTGATCGACGCGTACTCGCTGGCGTTCGCGGTGCTGCTGCTGTCGTCGGGCGCGCTGGCCGACCGGCACGGCCGCAAGCGGCTGTTCCAGGTCGGGATGGCGATCTTCACCCTCGGCTCGCTGCTGTGCGGGCTCTCGACCAGCGCGGTCGAGTTGGAGGCGGCCCGGGTACTGCAGGGGATCGGCGGTGCCGCCCTCGCACCAGCCAGCCTGGCCTTGCTCGGCACCGCCTTCCCGGACGCTCGCCAGCGGACCAGGGCGGTGGCGACCTGGGCGGCGATCAGTGCCCTCGGCCTCGGAATCGGCCCAACGGTCGGCGGCCTGCTGGTGACGGACGCCGGCTGGCGATGGGTGTTCTTCGTCAACGTGCCGGTCGGCGTCGTGTGCCTGGCGTTCGGGGTCAAGGCGCTGGCGGAGTCCGCCAACCCCGCCGCCCGCCACCTTGACCTGCCCGGCCAGCTAACGTCGGTGCTGTGGATGGCCGCGCTGACCTACGGGTTCGTGGAGCGCGGCAGCTACCCGTGGACTGCGGTCCAGGTGTGGCTGCCGCTCGCGATCGCGGCGCTCGTGCTGGTGCTGTTCCTGCTGGCGGAACGGCGTTCCCGGGAGCCGATGCTGCCGCTGGGGCTGTTCAAGGTCCGGCTGTTCTCGGCCACGGCCGCGGTGACGTTCCTGCTGGGCTTTGTGCTCATCTCGGTTCCGTTCTTCACGGTCCAGTTCTTCCAGGACGTCCAGCATCTGTCGGCGCTCCAGGCGGGGCTCCGGATGCTGGCCTTCAGCGCCATGTTCACCGTCGTGTCGCCGTTCGCGGGCCGGCTGAGCAACCGGTTCGGGTTCCGGCTCCCTGTCACGCTCGGCGGGCTCGTGTCCGGCGTCGGGCTGTTGTTGCTGACCGGCCTGGGCGCGGGCGACGCCTACGCCGACGTGTTCTGGAAGCTGATAGTGGTCGGCATCGGCTTCGGGCTGATGCTGTCGCCGCTGTCCGCCGCGGCCCTGTCCGCGGTCGCCAGGGAACGGTCCGGGCTGGCGTCCAGCGTGGCCAACACCACCCGCCAGACCGGCACGGTGGTCGGCATCGCCCTGCTCGGGGCGCTGGTCCAGACCCGGGCGGTGGCGGCGGCGTCCGCCTCCCTGCACACGCTTCCGGCCTCGGTGGCCGGCCCGCTGGCCGGGCTGCTCGGCCACGGAGGCCCCCAGGCGCCGCTGCCGGCGACGTTGCCCGCCGGCTACTCCGCGGCCCGGCTGCACCAGATCGCGGCGTCCGCCTACATCGACGGGATCCACGGTTCGTACGCGATCGGCGGGATCGTGCTGCTGGTCGCCGCGGTCGTCGCGGCGGCGGCCTTCCGCCCGGCGCGGTCCGCCGTCCCGACCCCCGAAGTCGCGTCCGCCGAAGTCGCGTCCCCCGAAGTCGCATCCCCTGATGTCGTGGCCCCCGAGGCCGTAGCCGCCGGCCGGGCCGTGCCATCGATTGGCGTCGATTAGCAGTCCCGCCGGGCACGTAGCGTGGTGATATCCCCAAACCTGAAGGAGCCAGGGTGAACGTGGTGAGCAGGCTCCGGCTGTGGCGGCTTGACCGCCGGCTGGACCGCATCTGGCGGCGGGGGCAGGTCGACCGCGTCCTGTCCGCCCTGCGAGCCCGGACTGACTCGCCCTTCCTCCTGTCGGCGCGGGCGGTTGCCACCGATCCGGTCTGCGTGGCGGAGATCGTCTGGCTGGACGGGTTCTCCGTTCGGCTCGGGCTCTGCCACCCTGGTGCGGTCGCCGACCTGGCCCTGCTCCTGGACACCGGGCGGGTCGTCACCTTGAGCCGGGCGGTCTACTCCGGCCAGACGTGGAGCCTGGACTTCGCGCTCGGCGACCGGTCCTTCCCCCTGCTGGCCGGCACCGTCACCATCGGACCCGGCGGCGGAGTCCCGCCGATCACGCCCCGAGCGCTGCAGGATGCCTGATCGGAGGCGGGCCTTACTTAATCTGCCTGGCGTGCTCCGCCTCCCATCCCGCGGTGAACGGCGAATCATACCCAAGCGTCATGACACGCACCGCCGGGCCGGCGCCGTCACCCGCGCGACCTGGGCCTGCTGGCGCCCTCCGCCCTCAGGCGTCGTTGGTCCCGGTCGCGTTCCGCTGCCGGAGCCCGCGCCAGCAGGCCGGGCGCCTGGTTGCCCCCGGCGCCCGGTGCTCACGGTCAGCGTTTGCTGACGCGGGTGGGAGCGACGATGGTGTCGAGGGTTCCGGCCGCGGTGTTGTAGACGTACCCGCTGACTTGGATGTCGGGGGACAGCTGCGGTGCGTTGACCAAGGTGTTGACGTCGTAGCGGACGGTGGCGGCGGGGTCGGTGGCCGGCAGCCAGGCCAGTTCGGCATCGGTGTAGCCGCTGCGGGCGACGAAGCCGCGGCGCAGCTCCGGGTCCGCCAGGAGGGTCGAGCCGCAGTCGGTGTGGTGGATGACTGCCAGCTCCCACCAGGGTCCGTCGGGGGTCTTGGATTCCGTCAGGTAGCTGATGTAGGCGACGTCGCGCAGCACAGCCGGGGTGACCCGGCCGCCGATCGTGCGCTGTACGGTCGCGTCGCCGAGGTCGACGCCGAGGAAACCGCTGGGCTCGGTACGCGAGTCGATGCAGGTGATGACGTAGGTCAGCTGGTGAGGCATCCACGGGATCTGCGGGTTGTTCGCCACGGCTTCGGTCGCCGCGAAGGCTTTGTTCCGGTTCAGCAGCGTTTCGAGTGGCATGAGGATTCCTTCCGGTTGATGCTGTCGGTGATGATCGCCGGCTAGGCCTGCACGGGCGGGATCGCTTCCAGCCTGCAGGCGGCCAGGGTGCGCCGGATCATCAACTCCGGGTGATCCGCGTGCGCTGGTGGCGATGATCGAGGCGAGTGCGCAGCCGACGACCGTGGCCGCGGGTAAGGAGAGGACATGACCGAATACCGGACAGAGACCGTTTTCACCTGGGGCGCGCCGCCGCTGAAGTTCGGGGTCGGGGCGCTCGACGAGATCGGCTTCGACTGCGCCCAGCTCGGCCTCGAGCGCGTGCTGATCGTCACCGACGAGGGCGTCGCCGCCACCGGCATCCCCGCCCGGGCGGCCGAGTCGATGCAGCACGCCGGCCTCAAGCCGACCGTCTTCGCCGGCGCCCACGTCGAGCCGACCGACGAGAGCTTCCGGGCGGCGGCGGAATTCGCCCGCGACACCGACTGGGACGGGTTCGTGGCCGTCGGCGGCGGGTCGTCGATCGACACCGCCAAGGCGATCAACCTGCTGACGACCAACCCCGGCGACCTGATGGACTACGTCAACAAGCCGGTCGGCGGCGGCCAGCCGCCCACGATGGCGCTCAAGCCGCTGGTCGCGGTGCCGACGACGGCCGGGACCGGGGCGGAGAGCACCGCGATGTGCATCCTCGACATCCTCGCGCTCAAGGTCAAGACCGGCATCAGCCATCCCAGGCTGCGGCCGGTGCTGGCGGTGGTCGACCCGCTCACCACGCTGACGACGCCACCGCACGTCACCGCGTCGTGCGGGATGGACATCCTGTGCCACGCGCTCGAGTCCTACACGGCCAGGCACTACCAGTCCTACCGGCGGCGGCGGCCGGAGCAGCGGGCCGTCTACGTGGGGAACAACCCGGTATCCGACGCCTTCATCGAGAAGGCGCTGCCGCTGCTGTCCCGCTCGTTCCGGCGGGCGGTGCTGACCGGCGACGACCTGGCGGCGCGGACCGACATGCTGCTGGCCGCGTCCTTCGCGGGGATGGGATTCGGCAACGCCGGGGTGCACATCCCGCACGCCTGCGGCTACCCGATCGCCGGCCGGGTCGGCCGCTACCGGCCGCCGGACTACCCGCAGGCGCAGCCGATGGTGCCGCACGGCGAGTCGGTGTCGCTGACCGCGCCCGCCGCGTTCCGGTTCACGTTCCCGACCGACCCCGAGCGCCACCTGCGCGCCGCCGTACTCCTCGACCCGCGCGCCGAGAAGGTCAAGGACGAGCGGGAGCGGCTGCCGCAGGCGATCGTCGCGCTCATGCGCGACATCGGGTTGCCCAACGGCATCGCCGACGTCGGCTACGCCCCGGCCGACATCCCCGACCTCGTCGACGGCGCGGTCAAGCAGCAGCGCCTGCTGGCGATGGCCCCGCGCGACGTCATGCCCGAGGACCTCGAGGCCATCTTCAGCAACTCGATCCGCAACTGGTGACGGCGGGCCGCGGCAGGGGAATGGGCCGTGGGCGGGAACCACGCGACCGTTCGGGATAATCGATTTATGACTTTTCACCGCCTTGAGCCAACGCCGGACGCTGTCGTCAACGTCTTCTCGGCCGAGCACCGGCCCACGCTGACCATCGATCCGGGGGACACGGTCGAGGTACGGTCGCTGGACGCGGTCGGCTACCTGAAGCGGCAGGAGTACCCGGGGGACAACAGCCAGCCGAGGATGTTCCCCGGGCAGTTCGCCGGGCACTGCCTGACCGGGCCGATCGCGGTCCGCGGGGCCGCCCCCGGCGACATGCTCGCGGTGCAGATCGCGGCGCTGACGCCGGACAGCTGGGGATGGACGTC
>Ga0335072_10002757_pt1 | contig 27014 bp, 20 predicted proteins | sample Lox_Sample_21_FD_206725 | JGI IMG/M metagenome (GOLD analysis project Ga0335072, IMG submission 206725) | Soil microbial communities from Loxahatchee National Wildlife Refuge, Florida, United States - Lox_Sample_2.1 | ecosystem: Environmental > Terrestrial > Soil > Wetlands | place: USA...
CGCCCACGACGTCGGCGTCGGGGTGCTGGTCGGCTCAAACGGGTTCAACCTCGCCGCGATGATCGGCGTTAGCGCGCTGCTCACGGGGCGCGTTCGTCTGGCTCGCGAGACGCTGCTGTTCGAAGGCACGGTCGGTCTGATCATCACGCTGCTCGCCTCGGCGCTGCTGCTGCGCTGGCTGTCGCCGGGCGGCACCGCGATCGCGAGCGCCTTGGTCGCCGTGCCGTACCTGGCCGTCGTGGTCGCCGGCCCCAGGTTCACCGGTTACTACCTGAGCCGCCTGTCCCGCGCGCTCCACGAGCACGCCAGCCCCGATCGGCCGCCGGACACGTCCAGCAACCCGACCCACCACCTGCTGGCCCTGATCGTCGTCGATCTGATCCTGATCGTCGCGGGCAGCTTCGGCATGGTCGAGTCCGCGCTCAGCCTCGCCGGCGACTGGCACATCCCGAATGCCGTGCTCGGGTTTCTCATCCTGGGCCCGCTCACGAGCATCCCCAACGCGCTGACCGCGGTCCGCCTCGGGCTTGCCGGCCGGGGCGCGGCGCTGGTCGGAGAGACGTTCAACAGCAACACGATCAACCTAGGGTTCGGGGTCATCGTCCCGTCGCTGTTCGTGACGTTCGCGGCGGCGTCGACGCTCGGGAAATTCCAGCTTGCCTGGCTGATCGGCGCGACGCTGGTCACGATCGCGTCGCTCGCGCGGCCCGGCGGGATGAATCGTGCCGGCGGCGCCTTGCTCGTAGGCCTGTATTTCGCCTTTGTGGTGGGTACGCTCGTGGGCTCATGAACGAGCAGCAGATCCGCGCCCGGCGACTCGCACGGGAGCGTGAGCGCCGGGCTAGAGATCGGCGGCGCCGGCTGATCGTGGTCGGGGCGCTCCTCGCCGTCGTCGCCGTGGTGGTCGTGATCGGCCTGGTCGCCACCGGCGGCGGCACCACGACCGCGGCCACGTCAGCCACGAACGCATCCCAGACCGCGCACCACAACGTCCGCGCCGGCACGACGCGCGCCACCCACGCGAAGACTTTCAGCGCGAGCAAGCTGCCGAAGAGCACCGTGACGGGGGTCGGCACCGGCAAGCCCGGGACCGCCACCGTGCCGGTCCTGATGTACCACGTGATCAACCCACCGCCGGCGGGCGCTCCGTACCCGGGGCTGTACGTGACGTCCTCCGAGTTCGCGGCGCAGATGCAGGCGCTGAGGGCGGCCGGCTGGCACGCGGTGACGATGGACCAGCTGGAGGCCTACTGGAAGCGCGGCGTGCCGCTCGGACCCGGCAAGCCGATCGTGCTCACGTTCGACAACGGGTACGCCTCCCAATACGAGAACGCGCTCCCGGTCCTCAGGCGCCTCGGCTGGGTCGGCAACGAGAACATCCAGTTGACCGGACTGCCGCCGTCCCAGGGCGGCCTGACCGACGCCCAGGTTCGGGGCCTGATCGCGGCGGGCTGGGAGCTCGACACCCAGGGGATCAGCCACGCGGATCTGATCACGCTCGACGCATCCGAGCTCAAGTACCAGGTCGCGACCGCGCGCCAGACGCTCCAGAAGCGCTACGGCGTGCCCGTCAACTGGTTCTGTTATCCGTCCGGCCACTACGACGCGACCGTCATCGCCGCGGTCAAGGCCGCCGGATTCGTCGGCTCCACGACCGTGATCCCGGGCTGGGCGAGCGGCAGCGAGGATCCCTACCGCCTGCCGCGATTGCGCGTCCTCGGTGGCACCACCCCGGCCGGGCTGCTCTCTCAGATCGCCTCGGCTGAATCGGCCGGCGCGCCCCCGGCGTCGTACGGAGGCGCAGGAACGGCGTGAGCGCGTCGCCGCGCATGCGCCCTGGCGAGCGGCCTGGGACGTTGCGCGCCTCGAGGCCGAATCTGCTGATCGGCGTCGCGGTCTCGATCGTGTCGGTGGCAGCCGCCACGGCGGCCATATATCCGCTCAAGAGCCTCGCGCCGGTCGTGTCCCTGAGCGTCGTGTATCTGCCCGCGGTGCTGCTCGTGTCCGCCTACTGGGGGCTCGCGCTCGGCCTCCTCACGTCCCTGCTGAGCGCCGCCGCGTTCAACTTCTTCCACCTCCCCCCCACCGGCCGGTTCACGATCGCCGACAGCCGCAACTGGGTCGCGCTCGGGGCGTTCACGCTTGTCGCGGTCGCGGTCAGCACCGTCGCCGACCTGGCTCGCAGCCGCGCGATCGAGGCCGACCGCCGCCGGGCCGAGGCCGACCTGGCCGCCGCCGTCGCGCGCGATCTGCTCGGCGGCTCGGAGACCGTGAGCGCGCTTGAGGGCGCCGCCCGGAGCGTCGGCCAGGCACTCGGTATCGGCCCCGTCTCGATCGAGCTCGGGGTGGTGGAGGCCGACCGGCGACGCCGCGCATTCGAGCTGAGCGGCGCCGACGGAGCGCAGGTGGCGACGTTGCTCGTCCCCCGCCGGCTGCCTCCCGACACCGAGCAGCGGTTGCTCGCGCACGTCGTGCCCGCGCTCGGCGCGCTCGTGGCGATCGCGCTGCGGCGGGACGCGCTCCAGGCCGAGGCGGTCGAGACGGCGGCGCTCCGGCGCAGCGACGACATCAAGACCGCGCTGCTGCGCGCGGTCTCGCACGACCTGCGCACGCCCGTGACCGCGATCGTCGCCGCCGGCCACGCGCTCGGGTCAGGTTCGCTCACCGCGGGCGAGCGCGCCGAGCTCAGCGCCGCCGTGGTCGAGGAGGGCGAGCAACTCGCATCGCTCGTCGACAAGCTGCTCGACCTGTCCCGGCTTCAGGCCGGGCGGGCCGAGCCGCGCCGGGATTGGGTCTCGCTAGAGGACGTCGTGCACGCGGCCAGGGAGGGCCTGTCCGAGCCTCGCGCCGACGTGCGGCTCACGGTCGACCCCGATGTGCCGCCGGTCAGAGCGGACGCCGCCCACCTCGAGCGCGCGTTCGCCAACCTGCTCGAGAACGCCGTCCGCTACTCAGCCGGACGGCCGGTCTCGGTGCAGATCCGCCGCAGCGGCTCGCGGGTGGTCGCGCGAGTGGTCGACCAGGGTCCGGGCATCGGCGCCACCGAGCGCGACCGGATCTTCGAGCCGTTCTACCGAGGCCGGTCCACCAGCGGCGACGGGGCCGGGTCCGGGCTGGGACTGTCGATCGCGAAGGGGTTCATCGAGGCCAACGGCGGCACGATCTCGGTCGAGTCGCTCCCGGGCCAGGGGTCGAGCTTCGTCGTCTCGCTACCGATCGAGTCGCCGGTGGAGCAGCAGCCGGCCGCCGAGCCCGCGCTCCCGACATGAGCGACACGCGGCCGAGAGTCCTCGTCGTCGACGACGAGCAGCAGATCCTCCGGGCGCTGCGCGTGATCCTGCGCGATGCCGGCTTCGAGGCCCTTCCGGCGAGCACCGCGGAGGAGGCGCTCGACATCGCCGCCACGCGGCGGCCCGACGCCGCGATCGTCGATCTGGTGCTCCCCGACTTCGACGGGGTCGAGCTGTCCCGCCGCCTGCGCGAGTGGTCAGAGATGCCGCTGATCGTCCTCTCCGCCGTCGGCGAGGAGGACGCCAAGGTGCGCGCGCTGGCCGCCGGCGCCGACGATTACGTGACCAAGCCGTTCGGCCCGCGCGAGCTGGTGGCGCGCCTTCAGGCGAACCTCCGGCGGATCGCGCCCGAGCCCGAGGAGGCGGTGATCCGCGTCGAGGGGCTCGAGGTCGACCTCGCGCGGCGCACGGTGCACGTCGACGGCAACGAGGTCCACCTGACCCCGACCGAGTTCGACCTGCTGCGCCTGCTGATCCGCAACCGCGGGCGGCTCATGACCCACCGCGACCTGTTGCTGTCGGTCTGGGGACCGGGGTACGGCGAGGACACGCAGGTGCTGCGCGCGCACATCGCGAACCTGCGGCGCAAGATCGAGCCGGGCGGCGGGCGGCGCTACATCCGCACCGACCCCGGCGTCGGTTACCGGTTCGCGCTCTGAACGGCGTGAGCGGCGCCGTTCCGGCCGTTCGCCGGCGGCGTCTCGATCACCACGCGGCACGGCCGGTGGGCGAGCAGGTAGCTCGCGGTCGGCCCCAGCGCGCGCTCCGATGGGGGCGCGTGTTCGGTGCCGAGGTAGATGATCTCGGCGTTCCGCTGCTGCGCCTCCTCGACGATCGCCGCCCCCGGGCTGCGCGTGCGGATCAGGCGCGTCTCGACCTTGAGGCCGGCTTTGCGGCCGGCGATCTTGGCGCTCTCGAGCACGCTCAGGCCGAGCTGCTCCTCCTCGTGGAGGCCGGCGTCGAGCGACAGCTGGTTCGGCACCCGCAGGATGTAGATGGCCTCGACCGTCGCCTCCTCGCCGACCAGCTTGGCGGCGGCGCGCAGCGCCGACGCGTCGACGTCGGTGCCGAAGATCGGGACGATCGCCGAGTGGTATTCGAGCTCGACGAAGAACGCCGGCCGCGCGCGCCGCTCGATCTTGTGGTGGCTGGTGAGGTCGAAGCCCTGGCTCCGGCGATAGACCCCGTAGCCGATCAGCCCGAACACCATCCAGCCCGTGCCGACGTAGCGAGCGTCGACGTGCAGCGCGAGCACCGACACCCACGCGGCGAACGTGCCGAGGCCGCCAATCACAGCGCTGATCGGGATCGCCGCGCCCCGGACCCGGATGTTCACCCCGATCCGGTAGGGCCGCTCGCGGTCGGGGTCCTTGATCCGGAGCGCGATCACCGCGGCGTGGGCCGTCGTGAACGACAGCATCGCCCCGTACGAGTACAGGTTGCCGAGGAAATCGGTCTTGCCGGGGATCAGCAGGATCCCCGCGAACACCGAGAACACGATGATCGTGAACCACGGCGTCCGGTGGCGGGGGTGCAGGTGCGAGAAGATCGCCGGCAACTGCCGGTGCTCGGCGAGCGACCACGACAGCCGCGAGATCCCGATCAGGCCCGCGTTGGTGGCGATGAACAGGATCGTCGCCGCCAGCACGCCGACGTAGTACCGCAGCACATGGGTCGCCCCGGTGGCGAGCCCGAGGTGCGAGATGATCCCGAGCACCGGGTCGTTCTGGTAGCCGTGGGGCGGCGCCTCTCCGAGCAGCGTGTAGGCGTGGGCGCCGAAGCCGAGCACCGGCAGCGCCGACAGCGCCACGACGGTCATGCCCGCGTACACGCCGAGCACCGCGATCAGGATGTAGTTGACGGCCTTCGGCACGTCGCGGCCGGGGTCGCGCGCCTCCTCGGCCATGTTCGAGACGGTCTCGATCCCGGTGTACGCCAGCATCGCCAGCGACAGCGCGAAGATCAGGTGCGAGTACGTCGGCATCGTGCCGAGATCGACCTGGTGCACGAGCAGCGACGGGTTGAGCACGAGCACCGCGCCGATGCAGATGATCAGCACCTGCGTGGCCAGGTCGAGCACCGCGAGGATCAGGTTGAGGTTCGCCGACTCCCCGATCCCGCGGATGTTCAGCCAGGCCAGCAGCGCGATCACGATCAGGCCGCCGATAACGTCGCCGGGCGGGTGCGTCAGCGCCGGCCAGAACGCGCCCAGGTAGTGCGGCACGAAGAACGCCGAGATCGCGATCGTGAGGATGTAGTCGAGGCTCAGCGCCCACCCGGCGATGAACGACACGAGTTCGTTGAACGCGTGGCGGGCAAACGACGACGATCCGCCCGCCTCGGGGAACATCGCGGCCCCCTCGGCGTACGTCTTCGCGGTCAGCGCGAACAGGCCGCCGGCGAGCATGAACACGACCGGCGTGAGCCCCAGCGCGTACGCCGCGACCAGGCCGAGCGCGTAGTAGATCGACGAGCCCACGTTGCCGTAGGCGGTCGCGAACAGACCGCCGACCCCGACGCTGCGGCGCAGTCCGTGGGTCTCGATGCGCGCCATGTCCTGGTGGCGACGGTAGGCGCGGTGGCGTCAAGGGCCCGCTAAGCATCCGCCGTTCGGCGTAGAGATTTCGCTAACGGGCGGGTCCGTTGGCGCAATGCCGCTTGGCAGAACATCCATGCTCTGCGGGCGGGGGTGGCGTGCACCCTTGAATGGCTGAGAGTCAGCGTGGCAACGTCAACGGCGGGCACCTGGAGGATGGGTGGGTCGTTCCCGGGGGCGGATCGCGGCTCCGGAGCATGCGTAACACGCCATTTGAGGCGGTTTGGTCTGACCGTGGCCTACTACGCATGCGGGGCATGCCTGAGAGGCCACGGTCGCGGGATTCGGGCTCGAGTGGCGTGTTATGCATGCTCCGCGGCGCTCCGGCACGGATGGGGGATGCCAGGCCCCCTGCTCCAGGTGCCCGCCGTTCAAAACCCGATCTGCCCGCGACCACCGAGGGCTCACCGACCCCCCGGCCGGGCATGGATGCCCGGCCGCACGGCCCCATGGACGCCGAGCGCAGCGAGGCCCAGACAAACACTGACGCCGCCTACGCGTCCGGGTCGCGCAGCCGGTACCCAACGCCCGGCTCGGTGATCACGTACCGGGGACGCGACGGATCGGGCTCGAGCTTGGCCCGGATGTGGGCGACGTGCACGCGCAGGTAGTGCGTCTCTGCTCCGTACTCCGGGCCCCACACTTCGCGCAACAGCTGGCGGTGGGTGACGAGCCGCCCCTGGTGCTGGGCGAGCACGCGCAGCAGGTCGAACTCGATCGGGGTCAGGTGGACCGGTTTGCCGTCGCGCGTGACCAGCCGGTCGGACAGGTCGATCACGAGCTCGCCGATCGTCAGCTGCGGGCTGCCCCCGACGTCGACCGACCGGCGCAGAAGCGCGCGCAGCCGGGCCAGCAGTTCGTCGGTGCCGAACGGCTTGGTGACGTAGTCGTCGGCGCCGGCGTCGAACGCGCGGACCTTCTCGCGCTCGTCCCCGACCGCGGATAGAACCAGGATCGGCAGGCGGCTCCAGCGCCTCACCTCCTCGCAGATCTCGACGCCGCGCCCGTCCGGCAGCACGAGGTCGAGCACGAGCGCGTCGGGCGGGCGGGACACGAGCTCGACGAGCGCGTCGGCCTTGGTCTCGGCCGAATCGACGGTGTAGCCGGCGCTCCGCAGCAGGATCTTCAGCCCCCGGACGATCTGTGGCTCGTCGTCCACCACGAGCACTCGCGGCGCGGTGGCACTCATGTGACGACGGTGACCGTGTCCGAGGTGTCGGCCGGCTGACGCGCGACCGGGAAGCTGACCGTGAACGAGGTGCCGGTGTCCCTCCCCGACTGGAGCACGATTCGGCCCCCGTTGGCCTCGACGAAGCCGCGGCAGATCGCGAGCCCGAGACCGGATCCGGCGCCGGCCTCGCCGCGCCCCCTGAAGAACGGCTCGAACACCTGCGAGCGGTACCGCCTCGGGATCCCACTGCCGTGGTCGGCGACCCGGACCGCGACCCGACCGGCGCTCGCGCCGCCGCTGATCCGGACCGGCGACTGCGAAGGCGAGAACTTGACCGCGTTCTCGATCAGGTTCGAGAACACCCGCTCGAGCTGGGCGGCGTCGGCCCGTACGAGCGGGAGATCGCCGGGCAGCTGGAACTCGATCGGGTGCTCGCCCGACGCGTGGGCGGCGGCAGAGGCGACGACGTCGTGCAGGTCGCACCAGTCCGCCTGGGGGGCCACCGCGCCCGACTCGATGCGCGACAGGTCGAGCAGGTCGTCGACGAGCTTGGCCAGCCGCGCGCTCTCGGTCTCGATCACCTCGATCAGCTCCGCGCGCTCGGCATCGGTGACGCCGCCGATCGCGAGCGTCGAGCCCGCGGTCGTGATCGCGGTCAGCGGCGAGCGCAGGTCATGGGAGATCGCGTGCAGGATCGCGGTCTTGGCGACCTCGGCGCGCCGCGAGGCCTCGGTCTCGGCGGCCCGCTCGGAGACCCGCTCCCGCTCGACGGCCACGTCGATCAGGCGACCGAGCGACTCGGCCACGCGCTCGATCGCGCTCTGGTCCCAGTCCACATCGTCGGTCAGGTACAGCCAGGCGTTGCCGGCGCGCGTGTGCAACGGCACCACGATCTCGTCCGGCATTCCTGCCGGCACGGGCTCGATCACGATCCGGGCGCGCCCGGCGGCGGTGGCGAGCGCCACGCGGTCGCCGATCGTCTCGAGCTGGGCGCCCACGCTCTCGGTCACGAGGATCGCCGAGGCGACCTCGGCGACGAGCTTGGCCTCGCGCTCGCGGGCGGCGGCGACCAGCGCGCGGCTCTCGGCCTCCGCGGCGCGCTCGCGCGCGACCGCGGCCAGCCGCCCGACGACGACGGCCGCGATCAGCAGCACGATCAGCTCGATCAGGTCCTGCGAGTGGGCGATCGCCAGCTTGTGGCGCGGCGCGATGAAGAAGAAGTTCAGCGAGAGCACCCCGAGGACCGCCGTCACGAGCGCGGCCAGCTGTCCGCGGCGGATCGCGATCAGCAGCACCGCGAGCAGGTACAGGCTCCCGAGCCCGGCGTCGTCCGACGTGGTCGACTGGAGCGCCGCCACGCCCAGCGTCGCGAGCCCGACCGCGATCAGAATCTCGACGCCGGCCATGGCGCCGGCCCTGACCGACTCGCGGTCGAGCGGCCGCGCTTCGCGCACGGCGCGGACGCGCCCGGGGTGCAGCCCCAGAGCCCCCAGCAGGTCCCGCCAATCTCTCATGTGCTTAAGGCTAGTCCGCCACCGTCGGGCGGCCTCAGGCTAGGCCGCCACCGTCGGCCGTCGCTTGCGCTCGGGCGCCGGAATCGACTCGATGATCACCCGGCAGGGCCGCTCGCGGAGCACGGTGGCGAGCGCGCGACCGAAGCCGGAGCCGTCCTGGGGCATCGGCATCACGATTGCGGCGGCGTGCATCGCCTTGGCTTCGTCGACGATCCGGCGGCCGGTCTGGCCGGCCCTGACCTTCTCCCAGTGGCCGGACACGCGCCGGCCCTCCTGAACCTTGGCCTCTTCGATGATCGTTTGCGCCGCCGATTCCTTCAGCGGCAAGGAGGCGTCGATCGGGCTGTTCGAGGGGACGGGAATCGTCACCAGCACGTGGATTCCGCGGCGGCGGCGGGCGGCCAGCCTCGCGGCGGTGGCCACCACCTCGGGCACGTAGTGGCTGTCGTCGAACGCCACCAGCACCGACTCGTACTCGGCCTCGGTCTCGGTGGCCGGCCGAGGGATCGCGACCTTCGTGGTCGTGGTCAGGTCGAGACCGTGGCGGTGACGGTAGAGCGGGTAGACGATCATCCCGACGGTGAGCCAGCCGATTCCGGCGATCGCGACGCTCGTGTGGAGCGCGGCCAGCACCAACAGCGATGCGAACGTGCAGAACCCGCCGACGATCGCGAACAGCGGCAGATCCTTACCGAAAAGCCGGATGTTGCCCGGGGGCCGGTACGGCCTCTCGACGTTCGGCAGCGTGACCCGCATGCGGGTGACCGCCAGATGCGCGATCGTGAACGAGAGCATCGCGCCGAACGCGTACAGGTTGCCGAGGAACGTCGCCTGACCCGGGATCAGCGCGATCGCCGCGATCGTGCTGAAGATGACGATCCCCACCCACGGCGTGCCGAACTTCGGGTGCAGCCGGCGCAGACGATCGGGCACCTGCCGGTGGATCCCCATCGAGTAGGTCAGCCTCGATACGCCGAGGATCCCGGCGTTGGTCGCGATGAACAGGATCGTCGCGGCGAGCAGCCCGACGTACACCTCGGCCGCGTGCTGGAGCGGGCCGAGGTGGAGCGCTCGCACGACCCCGAGCACCGGGTCGCCGGCGTAGCCGCCGTGCTGGTCGTCGACGCCGAGCAGCGTCGTGCAGTGGTTTCCGACGCAGCGCACGGGCAGCGCTGACAGCGCGATCGCCGGCAGCAGCGCGTAGATCGCGAACACCGCGATCACCACGCGGTTGATCGCCTTGGGCACGGTCCGGCCCGGGTCCTTGGCCTCCTCGGACATGTTCGAGATCGTCTCGATCCCCGTGTAGGCGAGCATGCACAGCGGGATCGCGACGAAGAAGTTGGCCCACGTCGGCGCGGTGCCGAGGTGGACGTTGTTGATCAGCGTCTGCGGCGAGAACACCAGCACCAGGCCGACGCACACGATCAGCACCTGCGTGCAGAAGTCGATGATGGCGAGCACCAGGTTCACGCCGATCGACTCCTCGACGCCGCGGATGTTGATCGCGGCGAGCACGACGATCGCGATGATGCCGGCGATCACGTCGCCGGGTGGATGCTCGAGCGCCGGCCAGAACAGCCCGCCGATGTAGTGGGGGACGAAGAATGCCGACGTCGCGATCGTCAGCATGTAGTTGAGCATCTGCCCCCAGGCCGCGAAGAACGACCAGAACTCGTTGAACGCGTGGCGGGCGAAGCTCGAGGAGCCGCCGGCCTCCGGGAACATCGCGGTCGCCTCGGCGTAGGTCGAGGCGGTCAGGAAGAAGATGAAGCCCGAGATGATGAAGACGAGCGGCGTGAGCCCGAGCGCGAGCGCCGCCACCAGTCCGAGCGCGTAGTAGATCGACGACCCGACGTTCCCGTAGGCGCTCGAGGCAAGCGGGTAGACGCCGAGGACGCGCTGAAGCCCTTCGAGTTTTCGCTCAGCCATCGGCTCGGCCCGCCCCCGGCCGCGCCGGCTCGCCCTCGGCCGGACCCGGCGGCGGCGCGCCGTCAGCCGGAGCGGTCTGCTGCTCCTCGTCGGCGGGGACCGGCGCGGGTTCGACGGCCGGGGCCGGCGTCCGCGCCCGCCAGTCCGCGGGCGGCGCGGTCAGGATCACGCGGCACGGCGCCTTTGCGATCACGTACCGGGAGACGTCGCCGACGAAGTTCTCGAGCGGACCGCCGACGCCGCCGAACAGCGATCCGCCGCGCACCCGCGAGGACTCCTCGGCGGCGAGGACGATCGCCTCGACGCCGCGGCGACGGGCCTCGCGCACGATCGCCTCGCCGGCGCGGCGCGCGCGGACGATCGCGGTCGCGACCTCGACGCCCTCGTACTCCTCGCCCACGAGCTTGGCCCGCGCAAGCGCCTCGCGTGCCCGCTTGACCTGCGCGTCGGGCAGCGGCGCGTCCATCGGCAGAGCCAGCGGGATCTCGAACACCCAGATCGCCTCGATCATCGCCCCCTCGGACTCGAGGTCGTCGCGAGTCTCGCCGGCCAGGCGGCCGGCGGTCTGGATGATGTCGTCGTCGAGCGCGGTCCCGAGAATCGGGACGAGGATCGAACCGAACTCGGGTTCGAGCGCCTCGTAGCGAAGTGCGCGCTCGGGGATCGTGACGCGCTTGAGCAGCGGCTTCTGCTGCGACTTTCGGTAGCCGACGTACAGCAACAGCCCTGACAGCAGCCAAGCCAGCCCGACGTAACGCGCGCCGGTGTGGAAGATGAGCAGCGCCAGCCAGCCGAGCGCGGAGGCGACCGCGCCGACCACCGCCGGCACGGGGATGCTCCCGCCGGACACACTGATCGACAGCGGCATGCGGTACGGGCGATCGCGATCCGGCTCCCGGAAGCGCAGCGCGATCACCGAGACGTGCGCGATCGTGAACGCGAGCAGCGCGCCGAACGCGTAGATCCCGACGAGGAACTCGAGGTTCGTGGGCAGTACCAATCCGCCGGCGGCGGCAGCCGCGGCGGCGATGATCACGTACGGCGTTCCCCAGCGGCCGTGCAGCCGGCCGATCGCGCTCGGAATCTGGCGGTTGGTGGCGAGCGAGTAACCGACGCGGGAAACGCCGAGCATCGCCGCTCCGGCGGCGGCGAACAGCCCCAGCGCGCCTCCGATCGCGACCGCGTACTTGAGCACGTCGGCCAGCCACCTGGGATGGAACGCCTCGGCCACACCGAGCACCGGCGCGTTGATGTGCGTCGTGCCGAGCGCGGTCACGCCGTCGTGAACCGGGAGCGCACCGACGCCGACCAGCGAGATCCCCACGTAGATCAGCACGATCACCGCCGAGCCCGGCCCCACGAGCAGCTTCACCTGCTTACGGGTCGCGCTCACCTCGCCCGCGATGCTCGCCGCGGCCTCGACCCCCGTGAACGCGATCACCGCGATCGGCAGCGCGAACGCGAGGTCCGACCAACTCGGCGCGGTCCCCAGATGGATGCTCGCGGTCAGGTTGTGCGCGTTGAACACGAGCGCGAACCCGAGCACGATGATCAGCGCCTGGAGGATCAGGTCGCCGATCGTGATCAGCAGGCGCGTCCGGATGCGACGGGCGCTGACGCCGGTCAGGTTGTCGACGGCGACGAGCGCGATCACCGCGAGCGCCACCGCGATCTCGAGCGCTCCCCGCCCGATCGGCCCCCAGAACGCGGCCAGGTAGGCCGGGACGGTCAGGGCCGTGACCGCGATCAGGATCGTGTAGTCGAGGAAGATGGCCCAGCCCGCGACGAAGCTCACGAGCTCGTTGAACGCATAGCGCGCGAACACGGCCGAGCCTCCGCGCTCGGGATGCAACGACGCGCCCTCGGCGTACGTCATCATCGCCAGCCCGAAGAACAGCCCGGCAATCAGGAAGACGACCGGCGTGAGTCCGTTGGCGTGGTGAGCGACCACCCCGAGCGCGAAGTACACGGAGCTGACCGAGGTCGTGTAGATGACCGCGAACAGCGCGCGGTAGCTGAAGGGCCTGTCTCTCACGTGCGATTCAGTGGAGCCAGAGGACTCCCCTACCCCCGAAGCTGCAGATACAACCGGGCCACGCCGGCAAGCACGAACAGGACGCCGAGGACGATCCCTGTCGCGAGGGCTCCTCCGCCGGCCACCAGAGTCCGCGCGATCAGGGCGATGCCGATCACGATCATGACGATCGAGAGGACTCGAGTGGAGGAGTTGTGGAGCTGGCGCCCGCGGGCCATTGGTTGAAGCTTATCGGCGCTGTCTTTACGGAATCTTGATGACTTCGGGGCCGATCTGTACGTCGCGTTGACAAATCGCGGCGTAGCGTCAGCTGGAACCGACAACGCCCGCGCCGTCCGTTCCTCCGTGAAGCACCGAAGCCTCCAGAACGTCGGACCGTCTGGACACGCAGACGGTCTTTCTTCACCGCCACCGACGCTCCGGCATCGCCTGCGCGTACGGCTGCACAAGGCGCGTCTCGATCAGCAGGTGGCCGAGGGCTTCGGAACCGATCCGATCGAGGACCGGGCGCTGCGGGCACGGCAGCTCACGGCGAGGCGCGCCCGCCGCCGGCTGGCCCGCTCGCTCCGCGCCCGCGTCAAGGACCTCGAGCGCCCCGTGGCACACCAGATGACCGCCGCGGTGCCGCTGTGCCGCCGCGCGGTGCTGCCCTGGCGAGAGAGCCTGCTCGGCCTGGCCGAGCGGCTCGAGGGCCCCGATCCGCTCAACCCGGCCGGCGTCGCCCGGGTGCTCGTGCTCCTCACCGATGGGAGCGGTCCGCTGTACAACCCCGCCGTCGCCGACCGGATGGGCGACGCGGTGTGGTGGATTGCCGACGCGCTCGCGCTCGAGCCGCACGCTGATCCGGCCGCCGCCGAGCTCTAGCGCCAGCCCCGCGGGCAGGTCCGGCGCGCCGCGGACCCTTCACAACATCTGTATGCCGGGGCCCCTTTTCTGTATGGGACCTTGACCCGGGCGCGGCCAGGATAGTCGCATGGACTTTCTATCGATCTTGCTAGGCGTGGTGATGTTCGCCGTGCTGTTCGCGCTGATCTACGGGATCGACGCGATATGAGCGGCGCGGATCTGTTCGGCCTGATCGTGTCGGCGCTCGTGTGCATCTACCTCCTGTACGCGCTGCTGCGCGGAGAGAAGTTCTAAAGGACGACGCGATGACCTTCGCGGGTTGGCTCACGATCGTGTTGTTCGCGGTCATCCTGACCGTGCTGGCGATGCCGCTCGGCCGCTACATGGCGGCCGTATACACGGGTGAGCGCACGTTCCTCGACCCGCTCTTCCGCACCCCGGAGCGCCTGTTCTACAAGATCATGCGGGTCAACCCGGAGCACGGTCAGGACTGGAAGCAATACGCGAAGAGCCTGATCATCTTCTCGCTCGCCGGCTGGCTGCTGCTGTATTTCATCCTGCGCACGCAGACGCTGTGGAACTGGACCGGGTTGAACCCGGAGGGCTTCCACTCCGCGCCGTGGAACGTGACCTTCAACACCACCTCGTCGTTCCTGACCAACACCAACTGGCAGTACTACGGCGGGGAGACCACGATGAGCTACTTCAGCCAGATGGCTGGGCTCACCGTGCAGAACTTCCTGTCGGCCGGCGTGGGCATCGCGGTGGCCGTCGCGCTGATCCGCGGGATCGTCGGGCGAAGCGGGAAGAGTATCGGCAACTTCTGGCAGGACCTCATCCGTACGGTCCTATGGGTTCTCACCCCGATCTCGTTCGTGGTCGCGCTGGTGCTCGTGTTCCAGGGCTCGATCCAGAACTTCTCTCACTACCTGAGCTTCAACGGACCGACGGGCCTCGCCAACCAGATCGCGATGGGACCGGTCGCCTCGCAGGAGGCGATCAAGGAGCTCGGGACGAACGGCGGCGGCTTCTTCAACGTTAACTCGTCCCACCCGTTCGAGAACCCGACGGGGTTCACCAACTTCCTCGAGATGCTGACCGTGCTGGTCATACCGGCCGCGCTCGTGTTCATGTACGGCCGGTTGGCCCGTAACCGCCGCCAGGGCTACGCGATCTACGCGACGATGATGGTGATGTTCCTCGGCGCCGTGTGCGTGGCGTACATCGCCGAGGCGCACGGTAGTCCGGCGCAGCACGCCGCGGGGCTTCACACCCAGGTGGTCGCCGGATCCACCGGCGGCAACCTGGAGGGCAAGGAGCAGCGTTTCGGAATCGCCGGCTCCGCGCTGTTCGACGTGGTGACAACGGTGACATCGTGCGGCGCCGTCAACAGCGCGATCGAGTCGTTCACCGGGATCGGCGGCGCCGTGCCGATGGCCAACCTGTCCGCGAGCGAGGTGATCTTCGGAGGCGTCGGCACCGGTCTGTACTCGATCCTCCTGTACGTCCTCTTGGCGGTGTTCATCGGGGGGCTGATGGTCGGACGAACGCCCGAGTACCTCGGCAAGAAGATCGAGGCCAGGGAGATAAAGCTCGTGGCTGTCGGGCTCCTGATAACGCCATTGGCAGCCCTGTTCTCCACGGCGCTGGCTACGGCCAGCGCCTCCGGGCGCGCTTCAATCTCCGCGGCCGCCGCGGGCTCCCCGCAGGGATTCTCCGAGACCTTCTATGCGTATCTGAGCCAGGCCAACAACAACGGCTCCGCGTTCGCGGGCTACGGCGGCTTCGTCCAACCCAACGCCGGCAACCTGGGCTCGCACGGCATCACGTTCGCCGACCTCCTCGGCGGGTTCACGATGTTGTTCGCGCGGTACGCGCCGATCCTGTTCGCGCTCGCCGTCGCCGGCACGCTTGCCGGCAAGCGCGTCAGCCCTGCCGGCCTAGGCACGATGCGCACCGACAACCCGACGTTCGTAGTTTTGCTTATTGGTGTGATCGTGCTCGTCGGCGCACTCACCTTCTTCCCGGCGCTGCTCCTCGGCCCGATCGTCCAGGGCCTCACCGGCCACCTTTACCAGTAACTCATTGACATGAAACGAGACATCGTCACCTCCGCCATCGGGATCCTGGTCCTCAGCCTGTTCTGCGGAATCCTGTATCCGCTGGTCATCACCGGCATCAGCCAGGTTGCATTCCCCGGCAACGCCAACGGCCAGCAGGTGCACGTCGACGGCAAGCTCGTCGGCTCGCAGGAGATCGGCCAGAACTTCTCCACCCAGGTCTACAAGAACGGGAAACCGGTGATGAAGAACGGCGAGCCCGTCACCAACCCCGATCCGCGGTACTTCCAGGGGCGGCCGTCGGCGACGGTCCCGCCGAACAACGCGGCCGCGACCACGTTCTCGAACCTCGGGCCGAACAGCGTCGCGACCGAGCAGGAGATCTCCTCGAACATCCAGGCTTACATCGCGCTGAACGGACCGTACGACCCCGTCAAGCTCACCGCGGCCAACGTGCCGGTCGACGCCGCCAACACCTCGGCGTCCGGGATCGACCCGGACATTTCCGTCGCCAACGCCGACATCCAGGCCCACCGCGTCGCGGCCGTCCGGCACATGCCGCTCGCCACAGTCATGGCTCTCGTGTCGAAGTACACCGGCGGCCGTGGGCTCGGCTTCTCCGGCGAGTCCGGGGTCAACGTGCTCGAGCTCAACCTCGCCGTCGATCGCACGACCGGAGTACACGCATGAGCGTCGCCGCTCCTCCCGAAGAGCTGCCACGCCCGCAGCAGCCCCAACAGCCGCACGAGCGCCGCGCGATCTCGCTGTTCCGAAAGGACATCCTCAAGCGAGCGATCATCGACAGCTTCCTCAAGCTCGACCCGCGGGTTCAGATCCGCAATCCGGTCATGTTCGTGGTCGAGATCGGCGCCGTCATCACCACCGTCACCTGGTTCATCCAGGTGTTCGGCGGCAACGCGCTCGGCGGCAACGACCCCTCCTGGTACACGTTCGTCATCTCGGTGTGGCTGTGGCTGACGGTGGTGTTCGCCAACAACGCCGAGGCGTTCGCCGAGGGCCGTGGGCGCGCGCAGGCGGACACGCTCCGCGCGATGCGACAGGAGACCATGGCCAAGCTCGAGGACGGGACGATCAAGCAGGCCGCCGAGCTCGCCAAGGGCGATGTCGTCGTGGTCGAGGCCGGCGAGCTGATCCCGGGAGACGGCACCGTGATCGAGGGCATCGCCTCGGTCGACGAGTCTGCGATCACCGGCGAGTCGGCGCCGGTCATTCGCGAGTCCGGCGGCGACCGCAGCGCGGTGACGGGCGGGACCCGCGTTCTCTCGGACAGGATCTTGGTCGAGATCACCCAGGAGGCCGGGCAGTCATTCCTCGACCGGATGATCAATCTGGTCGAGGGCGCCGAGCGCCGAAAGACGCCGAACGAGATCGCGCTCAACATCCTGCTCGCCGGCCTGACGCTGGTCTTCATGATCGTGGTGGCGACGCTCCGCCCGTTCGGGCTGTTCGCCCGCACGCCGATCTCGGACACCAGCTTGATCTCGCTGCTCGTCGCGCTGATCCCCACGACGATCGGCGCGCTGCTGTCAGCGATCGGGATCGCCGGCATCGACCGCCTCGTGCGACGCAACGTGCTGGCGCTGTCCGGCCGCGCGGTCGAGGCCTCGGGCGACGTCGACGTGCTGCTGCTCGACAAGACCGGCACGATCACGATCGGCAACCGGCTGGCCAGCGAGTTCATCCCGATGCCGGGCGTATCCGAGAAGGAGCTCGCGGAGGTTGCGCAGCTGTCCTCGCTGGCGGACGAGACGCCCGAGGGCCGCTCGATCGTCGTGCTCGCCAAGCAGTATGGGATCCGCGAGCACGACATGGCGAACCTCCACGCCGAGTTCGTCCCGTTCACCGCACAGACCCGCATGAGCGGTGTCAACCTCGACGGCCGTCACCTGCGAAAGGGCGCGGGCGACGCCGTGATCAAGTTCGTCACCGACGAGGGCGGCCGGCCGCCGGCCGAGCTTCAGCCGGTACTCGACCGGATCGGTCGCGAGGGCGGAACGCCGTTGGCGGTCGCGCGCGACTCCCAGGTGATGGGTGTCATCTACCTCAAGGACACGATCAAGGAGGGGATGCGCGAGCGGTTCGACCACCTCCGCGCGATGGGCATCCGCACGATCATGATCACCGGCGACAACCGGCTCACCGCCGCCAAGATCGCGGAGGAATCCGGCGTCGACGATTTCCTCGCCGAGGCGACCCCCGAAGCCAAGCTCGCGCTGATCAAGGAGCAGCAGGCCACCGGACGGATGGTCGCGATGACCGGCGACGGTACCAACGACGCCCCCGCGCTCGCCCAGGCCGACGTCGGCGTGGCGATGAACACCGGCACCCAGGCCGCGCGCGAGGCCGGCAACATGGTCGACCTCGACTCCAACCCGACGAAGCTCATCGAGATCGTCGAGGTCGGCAAGCAGTTGCTGATCACCCGCGGTGCGCTGACCACGTTCTCGATCGCCAACGACGTCGCAAAGTACTTCGCGATCCTCCCCGCGATCTTCGCGACCACGTGGGCGACGACGCCCGGCGGCAAAAGCCCGCTCCACGTGCTCAACGTGTTGCACCTGGGGACGCCGCAGTCGGCGATTATCTCGGCGATCATCTTCAACGCGATCGTGATCCCGCTGCTCGTCCCGCTTGCGCTCAGGGGCGTCCGCTACCGGCCGATCGGCGCGAGCGCGCTGCTCCGTCGCAACCTGTGGATCTACGGCCTCGGCGGACTGATCGCCCCGTTCATCGGCATCAAGCTGATCGATCTCATCGTTCACAATCTCCTAGGGGCGTGACCAATCACGGGCACCACAAGGTCTTCCTGGGGATGGCTGCCGGCGTCGGCAAGACCTACCAGATGTTGCGCGAGGGTCAGGCGGAGGCCGAGAACGGGCGTGACGTCGTGATCGGATACCTCGAGCCTCACGGGCGCGCGGACACCGTGGCCCAGGCCGAGGGACTCGAGACGGTCCCGCGGCGGCGCGTGACCTACCGCGACTCAGTGCTCGAGGAGATGGATCTTCCGGCGATCATCCGCCGAGCGCCCGAGCTGGCCCTGATCGACGAGCTGGCGCACACCAACGCTCCCGGGCTCGAGCACGCCAAGCGCTACGAGGACGTCGAGGACGTGCTCGGCGCCGGGATCGACGTGTTCTCGACCGTCAACGTGCAGCACCTCGAGAGCCTCAACGACCAGGTCGCCGAGCTGACCGGGATCCGGGTTCGGGAGACCGTGCCTGACGCGGTCATCGGCGAGGCCGACGAGGTCGTCCTGATCGACATCACGCCGCAGTCGCTGATCGAGCGCCTCGTCGCCGGCAAGGTCTATCCCGTCGAGCGCGTTCCGGGAGCGCTCAACAACTTCTTCAAGGTCGAGAACCTCGCCGCGCTGCGCGAGGTCGCGCTCAGGCAGGTCGCCGAGGAGGTCGAGTCCAAGCGGTTTCCCGTCGACGCCGGCGGTCGCCCCGGCGACGAGCGACTCGTCGACACCGCCGCCCCCGGCGCCGTCGGCGAGCGGCTCCTGGCACTCGTGAAGCCCCACCCGAGATCGCAGCGCGTCGTCCGCCGGGCCTGGCGCTCGGCCCAGCGCCTCGGCGCCGAGCTCGACGTCCTGTGGGTCGCCAACCACGATCCGAACGCCGAAGAGCAGGAGCAGCTCGATGCGCTCCGGCAACTGGCGAGCGTGCTCGGCGCGCACCTGCTTGTCGAGCACGGCGACGACGTGGCGCATGTCGCTCAGCGCGTGGCCCAAGACCGCGGAACCACTTATGTGTTGATCGGAACGCCCGAGCCGCGCGGCGCGCTACGGCGCCTCACGACGCCCGCCCTCCCGGAACGCCTGCTGGCGATGCTCCCCGGGGTCGATCTGCGGATCGTGGCGGACCGGACCAAGCGAGTAAAAGGAGAGTAGGTATGACCATCGTGCTGGTAGCCGTGATCGTGATCCTGGTGGTCGCCGTCGCAGTTCTGGGGTGGGCGCGGTTGCACGATCGGGGCCGTCGCCGCGCTCCGGCGGAGGCCACGAGCAGCCGTCGGATCCTGTTCCCGTTCGTCCCCGGGGCGCTGTCGCAGCGGGCGCTCGACGCCGCGCTGCGGCTGGCCGCCGCTGAGGGCGCGACGCTCGTACCCGTGTTCCTTGCGCGCGTGTCGCTCGACCTGCCGCTCGAGAGCGCGCTCCCGCGCCAGTGCTCGATGGCGATGCCGTTACTCGAGGCCGTCGAGCAACGCGCCACCGAGGCGGGAATCCCCGTCGACTCACGGATCGTGCGGGGACGCAACCGCCGCCACGCGCTCCGGCAGGCGATCGCCGAGGAGCGGTACGACCGGATCGTGATCGCCGCGTCGGCCCACGGCAACCACGGGTTCGATCCCGACGACGTCGCCTGGCTGCTCGCCAACGCGCCCGGCGAGATCGTAGTCCTGCGCCCCAGCGCCGAGGACCAGTCCGTGGATTCGGCGGATTTAGGCCGTAGCCGCAAGGGGAGCGCGCGCCGGCCTGCGTGGAACCGCCGCGGCGAGCACCCGGTCAGTCGTGCAGGTGAAACGGCAGCGTCGCGATGACGACCTTGGTGCGGGACTTCAGCACCGCTGAGAGCAGCCGGGCGCGCTGGTTGTGAAGGATCTCGTGGCGCCGCTTGCGCGGCAGGACCTCGGGGATCAGCACGACGATCGTCGCGTCCTCTTCCTCGACCGACTTGACGTAACGGAGCACGCTTCGCACCAGCGAGCGCTGCTTGTCGAGCAGCACCTCGATCGGGATGCCGCACGCCCATTCGTCCCAGTCGCGCTTGATCTGCTCGGCTTCGTCCTCGTCGCCGGCCACCGCCACGGCCACCACCGTGTCGCCGAGCGACAGTGCGGCGGTGACCGCCTTCTGCGTCAGCAGGTTCACGGTCGAGGTCGGGACGATCACGATGCTCTCGCGCTTGCGCGGGCGCGGAGGCGTCTTGCCGAGCTTCAGTTCCTTGGCGACCGCCGCGTAGTAGTGCTCGGTCATGTTGAACAGCATCATCAGCGCCGGGATCGCGATCACGACCACCCACGCGCCGGCGAGGAACTTCGAGCCGAGGAACACGACGACCGCGACTGCGGTCATCACCGCGCCGGTGCCGTTGAGGGCGGCGCGCACCTTCCAGTGCGCGGAGCGCTCGTGGCGCCAGTGCTTGACCAGGCCGACCTGGCTGATCGTGAAGCCGATGAATACCCCGATGGCGTACAGGGGGATGAGGTCGTTCGTCTTGGCGTCGACGCCCACCAGCAGCAGCGCTGCCGCGATCGCGAGCGCGACGATCCCGATCCGGTAGATCGGCTTCTCGGCTCGGAGGTAGAAGGCGTGAGGCATGCGATGGTCCTTCGCCAGCAGGCTCAGCAGCACGGGTAGGCCGCCGAAGCTGGTGTTCGCCGCGAACGCGAGCACGGCCGTGACCGCGAGGTTCGACACGTAGAACGGCCAGCCGGTCCCGAAAGCGCCCGCCGTCAACTGGGCGAGGATCGTGACGCCGCCGCGCGGGAGCACGTTGTGGGCGCGGATCAGGAGCGACAGGCCCAGCAGCATCACGCCGAGCAGGACACCCAGTGACACCTCGGTCCGCTGCGCGGTCCGCACGCTCCTGAACGCGGGAACGCCGTTCGAGATCGCCTCGATACCGGTCACCGCGGAGCAGCCCGCGGCGAACGCCTTGAGCAGCAACACGATCGAGAGGGCCTCGGTGGCCGGGAACGTCTCCTTCGTGCCGATCGTCGCCACCGGCGTCGAATGGAACGCGCCGACGATGATCGTCGCGAAGATGCTCACCAGGAATAGGGCGGTCGGGAGCACGAGCAACTTGGCCGACTCCTGGATCCCGAACATGTTGACGGCGGTGAGGATCAACAGCCCGATCAGCGTGATCGGCAACAGGTGATGCGCGAGGCCCGGGAACACGCTCGCGAGGCTGGCCGCCCCCGCGGCGAGGCTGACCGCGACCGTCAGCACGTAGTCGACGACGACCGACGCCGCCGCCAGCAGGCTCGGCCAGCGCCCCAGATTGCTCTTGGCGACCGAGTAAGAGCCGCCGCCCTCCGGGTGCGCGGCGATCACCTGGGTGTAGGACACGACCAGGAGCACGAGCATCGCGGTGATCACGATCGTCAGCGGCACGACGTTGCTCACCGCACTCGTACCGGCGAGGACGAGCACGAGCATCATCGACTCGGGGCCGTAGGCAACGCTCGAGAGCGCGTCGAGGCTCAGCGCGGCGAGCCCCTTGACCACGCCGAGGTCGTGGCCTCCCTCGGCGTGCTTTCCGGTGCGCGGGCGGGCGCCCCTGTAGATCCGGCGGTAGGTCCGCCGGCCGTCGGTCCGGCCCCGGACGAACACGCCCGATCCCTCGCGGGGCTCGGTCGTGACCAGGGCCTTGTCCTGGTCGTTCAGGGACGGGTCGGTAGGCACGCTTCGAGCTAACTGTGACATCCCCGGGCGCCTGGGTACGATCGAAATTGATGGATGAACGCGAACGTGCGTCGCTCGAGGGCCCCGCGGGCCGCCGCCGGCGGCTTGTGATCCTCGGGATCTGCTGCATGAGCCTGCTGATCGTCGGCCTCGACTCGACGATCGTGAACGTGGCGCTGCCCTCGATCCGCAACGACCTGCACGCCTCGGTTTCGGGCCTGCAATGGGTGATCGACGCCTACACGCTGGTGCTGGCCAGCCTGCTGATGCTGTCCGGATCGACGGCCGACCGCATCGGGCGAAAGCGTGTGTTCCAGGCGGGGCTCGTGGTGTTCTCGCTCGGCTCGCTGCTGTGCGGGGTGGCCCCGACACTCGAGCTGCTGATCGCGTTTCGCGTGCTTCAGGCGATCGGCGGTTCGATGCTCAACCCCGTGGCGATGTCGATCATCCGCAACGTGTTCGAGGACCCGCGCGAGCGCGCGATGGCGATCGGGATGTGGGGCGCGGTGTTCGGGCTGAGCATGGCGCTCGGGCCGGTCCTCGGCGGCGCCCTCGTCGACTCGATCGGCTGGCGCTCGGTGTTCTTCGTGAACGTGCCGATCGGGGCGGTCGCGATGGGGCTGACCGCCGCGCTCGTACCGGAGTCGCGCGCCGAGCACCCGCGGCGGCTCGATCCGGTCGGGCAGCTACTCGTGATCGCCGCGCTCGCGTCGCTGACCTACGCGATCATCGAGGCGCCCCGGGCGGGCTGGACCTCGCCGGGGATCGTGGCGCTGTTCGCGTTCTCGCTCGCCTGCTTCGTCGGGCTCGTGCTGTACGAGCTCCGCCGCCGCGAGCCGCTGGTCGAGATGCGCTTCTTCCGCAGCGCGCCGTTCTCGGGAGCGAGCACGATCGCGGTCTGCGCGTTCGCATCGCTCGGTGGTTTCCTGTTCCTGAACACGCTGTACCTCCAGGGCGTGCGCCACCTCTCTCCGTTGGACGCCGGGCTGTACCTGTTGCCGATGGCCGCGATGGTGCTCGTGTGCGCGCCCCTCTCGGGTCGCATCGTCGGGAACCGCGGCGCTCGCATCCCGCTCGTGATCGCGGCGTGTGCGATGACCGCCTCCGCGCTGATGTTGACGCAGGTGACGCCCACCACGGCCCCCGCCTACCTGCTCGGCGCGTACCTGCTGTTCGGGATCGGCTCGGGGATGGTCAACCCGCCGATCACGAATACCGCGGTGTCCGGGATGCCCGGGTCGCAGGCGGGCGTCGCCGCCGCGATCGCGTCGACCAGCCGGTCGGTCGGCCTGACCCTCGGCGTCGCGGTGATCGGGGCGATCGCCGGCGGGACGCTCTCGGGCGCGATCCAGCCGAGCTTCGCCGCCGCCACGCACGCGGGCTGGTGGGTGATCGCGGGGCTCGGCGTGATCTCTCTGATCCTCGGAGTGCTGACCACCAGCGAGTGGGCGAAGCAGACCGCCCGCCGGACCGCCGAGCGTTTCCGCGAGCGCGCACGCCCGGCTGGGACCCCGGGCCGGACTTCACAGGAGGCTGAGCTAATTCGCGGTTGATCGCCGGACCGCGGCGCGAGATGATGCGCGTATCAACTCGGGGGGCACCGAGTGGGTTCGAAGCCGAGGAGGACGTGATGACGCCGGTCAGCCACCAAACGATCAAGCTGAGCCGAGGCAGGCATTCCTCTCCCGAGCATGGCGCTTGCGTGATGGAGTTGGCGTCGATGCTCGCCGGCGAGGGGTTCAGCGACCATCCCCGATGCGTATCGCGGCCGATCGCCTCGTTCCTCCGGGGATACAACGACCTCGTCGACGATCGCCGCCGCGAGGATCTATATCGCTACGCGGCTCAGGCGGTTGGGACCGCGGGGTCACCGGCCGTCGATGACGCCCGCGCGGCGCGCTTGCTCGACTGGGCCGACCGGCTGTGGCAGCGCCGCGCCTCGCGCTCGGTGCTCGACCGGTTGCGTCTACGCCATATATCCAAGGAGCGCTCGGCCGATCCCGAGCCGGCCGGCACGTACGCCGTCCACGCCATCGGCAAGGTCACCGACGCCACCCACGCCGCTGCACTCGCGCTCGTCGACGAGCTGATCGCTATGAGCTTCGCGTCAGGCGGCGGGTCTGAGCGCGTCGAGCTCCCGGCTGGCGGCGAGCTCGGCGAGAGCCTTGCGCTCTAGCCTGCGCACCGTGTCCTGAGATATCCCGAGACGGCGGCCGGTCTCGACCAGCGGCGTGGGCTCGTCGCCGCCGACGCCGTAGCGGAGCCTGACCACCTCGCGCTCGCGTTCGGGGAGCTCATCGAGTGCCCGCCGGAGCGCGTCCTCCCGCAGCAGGATGTCGACCTCCTCCTCGGGCCCGCGATCATCGCTGGCCAGCAGCGCTCCGAATGGCGTGTCCTCGCTCTCCCCCACCGGCCGATCGAGACTCGTCACCACCCTGACCGCGTCCCGCGCCTCGGCCAGCTCGTCGAGGCTCACCTCGGCCTCCTTGGCGATCTCCTCGTCGGTGGGTTCCCGGCCGAGCCTGGCGGCGAGTTCCCGGGCGGCGCGCGCGATCCGGCGCTCGCGCTGCCCGAGGTGAACCGGGATGCGGATCGTTCGGGCGCCGTTGTCGACCGCCCGTTGAATCGCCTGGCGGATCCAGAACGTCGCGTAGGTGGAGAACTTGTAGCCCTTGCGCCAGTCGAACTTCTCGGTGGCGCGGATCAGTCCGAGGATGCCCTCCTGGATCAGGTCGAGCAGCGGCAGGTCGTGACCCTGGTACTTGCGCGCGTTGGAGATCACGAGCCGCAGGTTGGAGTTGACGAGCGCCGCCTTGGCCTCGAGGTCGCCGCGCTCGATCCGCTTGGCCAGCTCGACCTCCTCGGCCCGAGTCAGCAGTGGATGGCGCCTGACCTCCTGGAGAAACAGCGACATCGCGTCGGTGGTGCGAGCCGCCAGGTCGTCGTTTGCGTACGTCGTCTGCTCGACGTTCTGGCGGCCGCAGTCGTCGCGGAGGTCGAATCCTCGCTCCTGCAGCATGTCGTGCACGATCTGGGCGTCCTCGTCGCCAAGATCTGCCTCCTGGATAAGCTCGCTCAGCTCCGATAGCTCCACACAAGAGTCGCCGCGCGCCTCGCCCCGCGCCGCGAGCTGGTCGACCAGCTCCTGGACGGCGTCGGGGACGGGGAAAGATTCACTCTTGCTAACCATGCCTATGTGTTACCCGACCCGGACACTATCGCCACACCGATGAACTTTGCCTCTCTCTACAGCCACGGGTTCGTCCGCGTGGCGGCGGCCGTCCCGCACATGCGCATCGGCGAGCCGGCGTTCAACGCCGAGCGCACGGTCGCACTCGCCGGGCAGGCGTCCGATGCCCACGCGGCGCTCGTGATCTTCCCCGAGCTCGGGATCTCCGGGTATTCGATCGACGACCTCCTCCATCAGACGGCCCTGCTGGACGCGGTGGTTGACGGGATCCAGCGCATCGCGGTTGCGAGCGGTTCACTCGAGCCCGTGATCGTCGTGGGCGCGCCGCTGCGGTTCGAGCACGGCGTGTTCAACACGGCGATCGTGATCCATCGCGGCCGGGTGCTGGGCGTCATCCCCAAGAGCTACTTGCCCGAGTACCGCGAGTACTACGAGAAGCGCCAGTTCCGCGCCGCTCGCGACGCCGTGGGCGATCGGGTTCAGCTGTTCGGCCCCGGTTCTGAGGACGTGCCGTTCGGCGCCGATCTGCTGTTCGCCGCCGCCGACTTCCCCGATTTTGTCCTCCACGTCGAGATCTGCGAGGACCTGTGGGTGCCGATCCCGCCGAGCACGTACGGAGCGCTTGCGGGCGCCACCGTGCTCGCGAACCTCTCGGCGAGCAACATCACGATCGGCAAGGCCGGTTTCCGGCGCGAGTTGTGCGCGTCTCAGTCCGCCCGGACGATCGCCGGGTACCTGTACACCGCGGCCGGCATGGGCGAGTCGACGACCGACCTCGCCTGGGATGGTCAAGCGCTGATCTACGAGAACGGCGACATGCTCGCCGAGTCCGAACGGTTCGCGACCGGCGAGCAGATCATCCTGGCCGACCTCGACCTCGACCGGATCGTGTCCGACCGCGCGAGCACCTCGAGCTACGGGGACTCGATCGGCGACCACCGCCGGCGGTTGGCTCGCATGCGGCGGCTCCCGTTCGATCTTGGGCTCGGAGCGGGCGACGCTGCCGTCGTTCCGCTCCGCCGGCGGGTCGAGCGGTTCCCGTACGTGCCGTCCGATCCCGCCAGCCGCAACGCGCGGTGCGACGAGGTCTACAGCATCCAGGTGCGCGGGCTCGAGACGCGCCTAGAGGCGACCGGGATCGAGCGGATCGTGATCGGCGTCTCGGGCGGTCTCGACTCGACGCACGCTCTGATCGTGGCCGCGCGCGCCGTCGACCGCCTCGGACTCCCCCGCGAGAACGTGCTCGCGTACACGATGCCGGGCTTCGCGACGAGCGAGCACACGCTGGGCAACGCACACCGCCTGATGCGTGCGCTCGGCGTGAGCGCCGCCGAGCTTGACATCCGGCCGGCGGCGACGCAGATGCTGCGCGATCTCGGCCATCCCGCCGCCGACGGCGAGCCGGTCTACGACATCACGTTCGAGAACGTGCAGGCGGGCGAGCGCACCTCGCACCTGTTCCGGCTGGCCAACTACCACGGCGCGCTCGTGCTGGGCACCGGCGACCTGTCCGAGCTGGCGCTCGGGTGGGCGACGTACGGGGTCGGCGACCAGATGTCCCACTACCACGTGAACGCGTCGGTGCCGAAGACGCTGATCCAGTTCCTGCTGCGGTGGGCGATCGACACCGATCAGTTCGGCCCCGACGTCGACGAGGTACTGGCGTCGGTGCTCGAGACGGAGATCTCGCCCGAGCTGGTGCCGCGGCAGGAGGCCGACCGGGATAAGCCGGGCGCCGACAGCGAGAGCGTCGTCGGTCCATACGAGATCCAGGACTTCTTCCTGTACTACACGGTTCGCTTTGGCTACTCGCCGAGCAAGGTGGCGTATCTCGCGCACCACGCCTGGGGCGACCGGGCGGCGGGGCAATGGCCCGACCTGATCCCGCCCGAGCGGCGCCACGAGTACACGCTGATCGAGCTCAAGCACTGGCTGGGGGTGTTA
>Ga0335072_10002758_pt1 | contig 27002 bp, 19 predicted proteins | sample Lox_Sample_21_FD_206725 | JGI IMG/M metagenome (GOLD analysis project Ga0335072, IMG submission 206725) | Soil microbial communities from Loxahatchee National Wildlife Refuge, Florida, United States - Lox_Sample_2.1 | ecosystem: Environmental > Terrestrial > Soil > Wetlands | place: USA...
GGCGCGTCGCAACACGGCATTCCGTCATCTACTAGGTGGAGTGTGGCGTAGAGGCGGATCACTAGAGATCTGGCGCCGCGTGCAAAAGATTCGCGGGGAAGTATGGTGATCAGGAAGCATACTCTGTGTCTGGTGCTATTGTTCTCACTCCTCTTCTCTGGATGTGGGCCGACCGGCGCCCACAAATCGGCGACCATCGGCTTAACTGTGGTGACGTAGGTGCGTACATCGCGAAGCACTACGAGGTCGATGAGGTTGACGTGCGACTTCGTCCAGATCGGAGCGTGAAATACGACGAGATGGCGAAGGTGCTGGCCTCGTTGCAGTCTAGCCGCATTGTGCGAGTGGGCTTTGTGAACTACAGACCCGGCACCTAACAGTCGGCAAAGAGCACTTTCGGTGGTGCGAACGTTGGCATTACGGCGACATGTCGAGCAGAGAAACGCTAACGAATGAACGAGCAAAACCCCATAAGCAGAACGTTGAAGGTGGAGTTATGGATCTTCGGCACGATCATGGTGCTGGGTATGATCAGTTGGATTTTTATGATGATTGTGGACCCGACGCAAGCGGGGCTGAAGAGCGGCATAGGGGTGTTGTGAATTGTGGTTGCGGCGTGGGCGGATGGCAGTTACCGCCTGCTCCTGGGACTCACGGTTCCGCAGATTTACAGGGAGTTCCGTGTCGGACGCGGACCGCCCTTTATCTTCGCCGCGCGGCTCTTGCGATTGCTCGGTGTGGGGTTGCTTGTTTGGGCCTGGCTGGGGTAGCAGAAATTCGTTTGAAGGAACCGGACGGGCAGCCTGCGCTCAGCTGCGGTCATGCGCGCACCGGAATTTTGATTTCCCGTGCGACTGTGGGGTCGCTGTCCGTGCAACGTTCGGGAGACGCTCTCTATGAAGACAATCCGAACCTACACGCTTGGATCTGGGGCATCGTTACTACCATTCGCACTGGAATCTTGGTTTCACGACCTCCGCTTGTTGACGTGCTCATGCTGGTACCCGGTACTGCCTTCTTGCTCCTCGCAGGTTTTTGCAGCTATGTCTCCTCCCTCGCATCACGGACCCAGCCGGTGGGCGGCTCCCATATGGGAGGCGCTCAGTGATCGTTCGATACGAAGTGACAGTGTCTGACATGGCTGACGTGATGCACCGTGCCGTAAAGCGAAGGGAACCTCGGCTTGGATGGTTTTGGGGGCAGCGTTCGTTGGTTTCCGTGGTCCTTACCATCATTTTCGCGAGTGCGATAGACACCTCGCAAAACCTGCGGATATTTGCGGCGATCGCCTTCTTCGCAGTGGTATTTACCTTTCTTGCCCTTCTCCAGAAGATCCGATCCGTACGACGGCGCCTTGAGCGTCACGTTGCCAAGCAATTGGGGAAATTCGCTCCCTTCATTTTCGAAGTCGAGATCACTGGCGATTCGATGATCACCAGACAGCTTGGCGAAGAGACGCGGCGGGCCTGGAAAACCGTTGAGAAAATCACCGAGGCAAACGGCGGAATTGAGTTCGATACCCGATCTGGAGGACTTATATTCGTGCGCGACACGGGGTTTACGTCAGTGCAAGAGCGGGTGGAGTTTCTGCGTCTCGCAAGACAATACGCAGGCTGTGAATCTAATAGGCCGCTATGACTATGGTGCATGTCATCGGTTGGACGATCGCTTGGGTGCAGATGCTGCTCGCACCAGCCTTTGCAATCGGCATCAGCGCTGTATATTTCACGGCCTCGCCAAAAACAGAGCCTCTGGCGAAAAAACTCCTCGTGTCGGCCCACGGTGTGTCCATTGCGGCGCTATATCTAGTAGCGCTGAGCGTATTCTGGTTCCATCGCTCCAGCGATGCCCTTGCAAAGCCGTTCAACTACCTGCTTCTGATCCCAGTACTGCTGATTCTGACCGCATTGTTCATGTTCCGTGGTCGAAAGGTAATCCACTGGCTATTGCTGGTGAATTTGGCTTGCCTCGCGTGGACCGCCTTCGTTGGCGTCATGGCAGTAACGGGCGACTGGCTTTAGCGCCCCTGAAGGGACTTGCGACCGAGCGCTCTTCGACGGGGCGCTTCGGAATACGTTGCTGGGTGGTGCAATCCGTCGCGGCCGGCCGGCGTCGGCAGATCACAGGCAACGGGCGAATCTGCGTCAGCTCGTCGAAATCGCCACTCACGCCATTGGGCGTCTGCGCGCAAGATGTCTCCCTCGCGTCCGAGGCAGACGCGTCAGCGCGACGGAGGTCTGCGCGTATGGTGCGAACATCCACAGGCGATTCGGCCGAGCCAATCACCACGACTCGGCCCCTAGACGCTCTTGCCAGGCGGATCAGCGTGGCGCCGGCGTCCGACAATTCGGTGGCCGTCCTCCCAGCTCGCTACGTCTTGCTGCCGCTTGCAACTGCCCTCACGGGCTATACGGTGAAGGCGATGGAGCGCAAAATCGAATGTGGCGACTGGCAGGAAGGGAAGGTCTGGCGGCGAGCGCCAGACGGTCACATCATGATTGACATCGCGGGCTATCACAGATGGGTCGAAAGTCGATAACGAGCGGCGTGCGGCCGAAAGGCGAGGACCGGATCGAGTTCGACTTCGAATTCGATGGCAAACGCTATCGTCCCACCGTGAGGCGGCCACCGACCGAAGGCAACCTCCGCCGCGCTCTGCAACAGCTTGAAGGCATTCGCGAGCGAATCACCAACGGCACGTTTTCTTTCGCGGAAGAGTTCCCGGACTTCCGTTTCGTGGCAAAGGTCGATAGCTCCGCACGCGCGGGCGCACGGACATGCAATGAGGTGTTCGACGACTTCCTCCAGTCTGGCGACATGCGCCGGACGGTCATGTCATGGTTGACATGATGGGGTACGAAAAGTGGGTCGAAGGTCGATAACCGGAGGCGTGACGCCCAAAGGCTCGGATCGAATCCAATTCGATTTCGAGCTCGACGGCGTGCGCTATCGACCGACTCTCAAGCGCATTCCCAGCGAAGGGAACCTGCGCCGCGCACGCAAGCAGCTCGAGGAGATCAAGGCGCGCATCGCCAACGGGACGTTCTGTTTCGCCGAGGAGTTTCCCGACTACCGCGACCTCGGCGAGGTCATCGGCACCGGCAAGCGCCGGACGTGCAACGACGTGTTTGACGAGTTCATCAAGCGCTGCGAGTCACGCATGGAGAAACATGACCTCGCATTTGCAACCCTCGACAGCTACCGCAAGATCCTTGATGCGATATGGCGTCCCGCGATCGGTGCTCATGACTTCGAGAGCATCAAGTACTCGACACTCGTAAAGATCGCCGACGCTCGGAGCATCGGCAAGAAGACCTACAACAGCATCATCAGTCCCCTGCGGTCCGCATTTCTGTACGGCTACCGGGACCATCCCGAGAAGCACAATCCCGCCACCGGACTCAAAGGCTTCCGGATCACGAAGAAGGACCGGCCGGTCGTCGACCCCTTCTCGATCGGCGAGGCCGAAGCGCTGATCGCGGCGATCCATCGTGACTGGGGCGAAGCTCAGGGCAATTACGACGAATTCCGATTCTTCACTGGTCTACGCCCATCGGAACAGATTGCCTTGCAGGTCGCGGACTGCGATCTCGTCCAGGGCAAGGTCAGCTTCACGAAGGCTCGCGTCATGGCGCGAGACAAGGACCGGACGAAGACAAGCGAGGATCGCCTGGTCGAGCTCAGCCCGAGGGCGCTTCAAGTATTGAAGCGGCATCCCGCGCTGCGGGCCGAATTGAAGCTCCAAGGAAAGGTCGATCACGAGGATCTCTTCTTCAAGGACGACGGTACGCCGATCCGCAACCTCCAGTACCCGTGGATCCGGTGGAAGAAGACGCTGCAGAAGATGAAAGTCCGTTACCGGGAGCCGTACAACGCCCGCCACGCCTCCGTGAGTTGGAACCTCATGGTGGGCAAGAACCCACTGTGGGTCGCCAAGCAGCACGGCCACAGCGTGCAGACGATGCTCGAGGTCTATGCGGCCTGGACGGAAGGCGCAAAGGAGGCGGACGTCGAAGCAATCAGACAGGCGATGCAATCGTCGCCCCGGATGCCCGCTCGTATCGAGAAACCAACAGCGCTCATTCCCCTCCGGTCCCCGGAATTTGGCACTGATTTGGCACTGGAGGGGGGCGGGATTACCGTAAGTGACGGAAATCCGAAGGAAAATACTGGCGGAGAGAGAGGGATTCGAACCCTCGAAGGGCTTTTGACCCTTACACCCTTAGCAGGGGTGCGCCTTCGACCACTCGGCCATCTCTCCGTCCCGGGGAAAAACACTTGCGGCCCAGGTGCTTAGCGGCGTGGGCCGGCCTTCCCGCGAAGAAGGGCGGTCATGATACTGCAACCGTGCGGGGATTTCTCGGCTCAGCCGCGGGCCTTCGCTCTTAGCGCCTATGCTTTTGCTTCGTGTCGTACGGCATCTGCCAGGCCAGCCCGATGCTGCTCCCCGGGTCGTTCTCCGGGGTCGTCCCCTGCGCCGTGGCGCTGCCATTGCCGAGGCGGGTCTGCAGCTTCAAATACTCGCTCAGGTCGACGTTCACCTGCACCTGGCTATAGCCCGTCGTCGATTGCGTCGCGGCGACGTAGACCCTCTTCGATACGTACTTTCCTGCCGTGACGCTCGCACCGCTCGCCTGAGAGCTGCCCGCGGATGTCGAGCCGTTAGGTGACTGCCCGCCCCCGACCGAGAGCGTATTGAGGCCGAACGCCTTCTTGATCCACGTGAGCGGATTCCACTTGCTGCCCCCGCCTCCTCCGCCACCCCCGATGCCGCTGAGGCTCGCCAGCGCCGCGCCGGTCTCTGCAAGCTGGACCGCCGTCAGCTGGGAAGCGGGCTTGCCGAAGAGGAGCAGTCCCAGCAGATCGTCCTGCGGCAGCGATGGGCTGCTGGAGAGCGAGATCTTCGGAGAATCCGCGAACCCCGATACGGTCAGCGTGACCGTCGTGGGTCCGTTGTACACGACACTCGACTGCGCGATGAAGTCGAGCGATGGATCGATTCCGCCCTTCAGGCCCTGTCCATTGAAGCTGACCTTGCCGCTGGTGAAATTGAGCGCCGTGCCGGCCAGAGAGAAAACGCCCCGGATCATCCTGAAGCCGCCGCTGACCTGTGGGTCGTCAGTCGTACCGGCGACGTTCAGCCGGCCGCCGAGCTGAGCATCCAGGCCCCGGCCCTGCACGAAGATCGAAGAGGGCGCATCGAGAGCAATGCCGAGGCCGATGACGAGCTTCGAACTGGACGCGGACGCCGGCTGCGGAGCCTGTCCGGGACGCACGACGTCCAGGGTCTGGACGTTCGGCGGCAGCCCGTTTGGAATGGTGATCGATGCCTTGTTGACACGGACGGTACCCGTCACGTCGATGCGCTTACCTAGCGTCCCCTCCACCTTCATATTGGTGTCGAGATTCGCCGTCATGATGTCATTCGTGATCGGCTGGATGTGATGCGCCACCAGCGAGATGTGCATCGGCATCTGCGGCTGCAGCACGCCGACCGTGCCGTTGGCGGAAAGCTGCCCGGGCCCCGCTCGCGCCGTCATGCTCGCGATCTTGAGGATGCCCTTACCGCCGACCAGCCGCACGTTGATGTGGTCGAGGTGCAACCCTTGCGCGTAGTCGCGCAGATCTCCGTTCGCAAGCTGCACGACGCCGCGGATCTGCGGCTCGTGCGCCTGACCCGACACGGTTGCATTCACCGTAAGCGTCCCGGCGGCGCGCTCCCCCCGCTGTTCCAGGATGGAGTTCATCAGCGCGACATCCAACCTGCCGGCCAGCTTCAGAGCTACCGTCCCCGTGGTGCCGAGCGGCGCCCGCCCACCCAGCGTCATCCGTGACCGCGACCCCGCGTCGAGCTCTGCGGAAACATTGGCCGTGCGGCCGTGAAGCCGCGCCGAGCCCCGCATGTTGACGGCCGGCAGCCCCTGCGCGGCCTGATTGGCGAGCTTGAGGCCTGTCAGCTGCAGCGAGGCCCGGCCGACCGGCGCGGCCCGTGTTCCCCGCAGGTTTGCGTCCGCGTTGAAGCTGCCCTGCGCGAGGAGGTTGGGCACGAAGGCATCGACCAGCTTCGCGTCGACGTTATGGATCGACGCCCGAAAGTTGAGCGCCGGCGAAAGCTCCCCATCGACGGCGATCACCGCCCGCTGCGCGGCGAGCCGCAGATTGCTCACCTTGATACCGCTCGCGTACATCACGCGTGACGGCGACACAAGGTGCAGCGTCTGCCCGTGGTAGGCCACCTCGAAGCGATCGAGGTCGACCACGCGCCGGGTCTCGTTGACCAGCGCACCGGCCGAGAGACTCGCCGGCGAGCCGTGAAGGTCGGGCGACTGCGCCGCAACCTCTATGCGCAGGGCGTTGAGCGGACCCACGGCGGAAAGCCGCGCATTCCCGGAGACCCCGCTCGCAACGATGTTGCTGGCGGTCAGATCGAGTCGGGTCTGCATGCCGCCCGCGCCCGGAGTCAGATCGATGTCGGCCGCGATCGCCCCCTTCACCGGCTGGCCGAGCACCGGTTGCAGATCGGCCAGCTGCGCCATGCGCATACGGAGGCGACCGCGCGCCGTCGCGAGGTTCCGCCCCGCCGTCAGATCCCCGTTGACGGCGAGGCTCTTCCAGGTGACGCGCGGGATGACGACGTGGAAGACGTCACCGGCCACGCGCTTGACGGATGCTTCGAGACGCAGGGGCGCGCCATCGAAGCTGCCGTTCGCCTGCAACGCCGCATCGGGTGCCGAGGGGAGTCCACGCGCCTGCAAGGTTGCATTGATAGTCCCAGGCGGCGCGCCCCGCACGGTAACGGTGGAGCGCACCTGCTCGTTGGCTGTCAGCGACTGCAGCGGACCATCCACCGAACCAGTGGTCTCGAGCGAGCCGCGCACCGTCGGGGAGATCAACGCCAGCTTCGGCAGTATCACATGCCAGTGTGCCCGCACCGACTGCACCAGGCGAGTCGTCGCACCCGGGCCGGACCGGTCTGCCTCCGCGTCACCGGAGACCGACAGTCCGCGCCCGGTGAGATCCAGCGTGTCCACGTCGATATTGACCGGCGTCATGCTGCCGGCAACGTGCAGCCGCGTGTCGCTCCCGAGCAGCTTCGCCGCGAGACTCGCACCCCGCAGATCGCCCGTGCCGGTCACATCGAGAGTGGTGTTCCGTCCCTGCTCCGCGACCTTGCCCGAGAGAGTCATCGTGCCGCCGATGTCCTGGTGGTAGGCCGCGGCGAGGACGCTGAGGTCCCGCAGGTGCAGATCGAAGTTCGCGCTCCGCGATCCGACCGTGATCGCCTGCACGTCGACGTCGAACAACCTGTTCGCCACGGTAAGCTGGAGCGGACGGCCCGTAGCATCCATGTGCCACGTTGCGTTCACATTGAGCGGCGAGCCCTGCAGCAGCGGCGGCTCCGACCCGGTCATGATGATGTCATCGGCAATTGCGCGCAGCGTCAACAGCCGGCCATTGGCGGCCAGGTTCGCCTGCAGAGAGCCGAGCTGCGCCCCGTTCGGCAGCTCAAGCCCCTCGACATCCAACACGCCCGTTGCCTGCGGCGCGCTCACCGGCCCCGCCCAGCGCCCCTGCAGCGCGATCCGCCGCCAGGCGAGCCCGGGCTTCGGCGACATGGAGGGAGAGGACACCGAGTAGGAAAGATCGGCTGCCCGCCGGGCCAGATCGACTGTTCCGGCTGTATTGGCGCTCAGCTGTCCTGCGTGCGCATCCAGCGACAGCTTCTCCGCATTCTGCGGCCCCTGGAGGCTCGCCGCGACCGACAGCGCACCGAGGCCGGGGACGTTGAGCAAATGCTCCAGCGGTCCGCCCGCCGGCTCCTTCAGCTCGAGGCTGGCGTTCATTGCGGAACGGGCCAGCCCAAACTTGACCTCGTAATCCCCGGTGCCGTTGGTGCGGCGCGCGACCAGGCTTCCATGCGCGTCCTTCAGGGAGCGGTAGTGCAGATTCCCGTGCACGTTCAGGCGCGCCGCCATGCCGGCCGCCGCGGGCTCCAGCACGAGAGTTCCGATCTCCATCCGATCGATATCGATGCCGGGCGTGCTCGAGCTGGAGCGGCTGCTCTGCGGGCTGCTCGGGGAGCTCACGGGGCGCCGCACGACGTCAGCGGCCCCGATACCCAGACTCTCGATGTGCATGTCCCACGCCAGCAGCGCCAAAGGCGACCAGTGCACCGAAACACCGTGGGCCGTCATCCAGACGCCCTTCGGATCGCTCAGCTGCAGCGTTGCAATCTCGATATCGGACGGGAAGCTGCCGCCGAACCCCGCGATCCGCACCTTCCCCGACGTGAGCTTCGCCGTCTCGCTCTCGAGCATCCTCCGGCCGCCGGCAGAGTTGCCATAGACGATGACCGCCCCTATCACGAGCACCGCGAGGATCAGCAGCCCGCCCAGGCTCCAGGCTGTGATTCGCAGCCAACGGGGCATCAGAACGCCTGCCCGAGGCCGATGTAGATCTCGAACTTGTCGTCGTTGGGCCGCCTCGTCGTGGGCAACGCCAGGTCGAAGCGTATGGGGCCGATCGAGGTGTAGTAGCGCATTCCTGCTCCTACGCCGACGCGATAGATACTACCGGAGGGGCTGGAGACCCCGCCGCTGTCGACGAAGGTCACGAAACCAAAATTCGTGCCCACGCGCTGGCGCAGCTCGAGATTCACCGCCTCTATGTTCGTGCCGCCCTCCGGATTGCCGTCGGCGAACTCCGGGCCCACCGACTGATAACGATAGCCGCGGACCGTGCCGCTGCCTCCCGCATAGAATCGCTGATCGGGCGGCAGGCTGAACTGGGTGGCGCCGAGCGCCGCGCCGTTCAGCGCCCTCGCGGCGATCACCGTGCGTCCCGCCGGATCACCCGGAAAGAGCTTGTGCACATCATAGTACGTCGAGATGCTCGCCTGCACCACGGTGTAGATTTTTCCCGAGGCGGCGGCGCCATGCGAGAACGTCGGCGTGACGCTCATCGAAATCCGATACCCGTGCGTGGGATCGTCCAGGGGCGAGGCCAGATCGGTCGAATCGTAAGACGCGCTGACCGGCAGCATGAACAGGTTGTACTTGTAGCTGATTGTCCGGCAGTCGGACTGAGGCAGAGGGGCGGCCCCCGGCGCCAGAGGCGGGCAAGTAACCAGGTTCTCCTGCCCGATCATCTCGTGTTCGTAGGAGAGTCCGGTCGTCAGATCCCAGACTTCCGACAGCTTGCGATTCAAGGACGTGCCTAGCGTTTCCCCCGTCTGCGTATAAGCCTGCAGCGCCTGACGCAGCGCGCCGACAGAGTAGCTCAGTGTCTGATCGGGCTGCATGAAATCCGGTATCGAATACCCCACGGTGGCGTCGTATCCGAGCCCCGTGCTCGCCGTGCCGCCGAGATTGATGAGACTCACCGAGGCATTGAGCTGCTGACCGCTGCCGAAGACGTTGTGATCGCTCCAGTTGGACCCCACGCTGCCGCCGAGGTCGCTCGAGTAGGCCGCGCTCACACCCACGATGAATCGTTTGGCCTCCTGCACCGAGAACGTGATCGGCACCCTCAGGCTGGGGTCCGGCTTCCCAAGCTTGACGCTGACCGTAGAGAAAACACCGAGACCCAGCAGGGCCTGGCGCGCTTTCTCGATGGATGCCGCATCGTACTGATCGCCCGTATGCACCAGAAGGCCGCGGCTCACGAACGACTCGTGCACGTTCTTCAAGCCTTCGATCCGGATCTGGCCGATCCGCACTCGCGGCCCCGCAGTTACCGGAAACGTCAGATCGAAGGTCTTCTCCGCGGGTCGCTCGTACGCGACGGGCTTCTCCACGTCGGCAAACGCGTAACCGGCGTTCTGCAGTGAGGCCTGCAGCGTCCCTCCGGCCGCCAGGATGTCGGACGCGACCGCGGGGGCACCCACGGCAAGGGTGAACCTCTGCGCGAAGCCCGGCGGCAGCTGTCCCTTGAATTGGATGTGCGCGACGTGAAAGAGAGGTCCCAGCGTCGGAACGATCTCGACATGCGCCTTGCTCTTCTTCGGCAGCGCGCTCAGCTCATTGCCGAGCTCCGCGCTGTCGAGGGCCATGCCGTTGATCTTGATGTCGACCGAGCCGTCGTAATAACCGAAGCTCTGCAGAACCGTCTGCAGCCGATTGACATCACCGCGGGCGCGGGCGATCAGGCCGAACGGGTCCACGGGAGCCGTCGTATTCAGGGACTCCAGCTGCGAGGTCAGCTTCATCGTCGAGTCGATCGGCTTCTGGCCCGAAGACGTCCAATCGACCTTGTACGGCTGCGGATTGGCGGCGTACGCGCACGGCACGCCGAGAACACCGCACACCAGCAGAATGAGGAGGCCACGCACATGGCCTCAAACGGTCCGGATCGAGATTCTGTTCCGACTCAGCCGCCGAGTCGTGTGCGCACGAGGTCCGGTACCGACGCCAGCGCGGCATCGAGGGCCGCCGGGTTGTTGCCGCCCGCTTGCGCGAAATCCGGCCGGCCGCCGCCTCTGCCGCCCACCAGGGCTGCAATGGCTGCAGCGAGCTCTCCCGCCTTGATGCGCGCGGTCTGATCGGCGGTCACACCGGCCACCAGCACGACCTTCTCCGGGCCCTCCACCGACGCGAGCACCACCACGGCCGATTTCAGGCGCTCCTTCAGGCGATCGACCGCCGTGCGCAGCGCCCCGGCATCGGCGCCATCGACTTTCGTGGCGACGATCTTCACGCCTTTGACGTCCACGGCGCCCGAAGCCAGATCCGCACCCTGGCCGGAGGCCAGACGGTCCTTCAGCGTGCGCACCTCCTTCTCCATCTGACGAATGCGCTCGAGCGCGTCCTGCACCTTGTCCTTCACGTCCTCGCGCGAGCCGCGCAGGAGCTGAGCCAGGTCACGCAGCAAGGCGTCGTTCTGCTCCACGTACTCGATCGCGGCGTCGCCCGTGATGGCCTCGATGCGGCGCACGCCGGAGGCAACACCACTCTCGCTGACGATCTTGAAGAGTCCAATGTCACCGGCCCGCTGCACGTGTGTGCCGCCGCAGAGCTCCATGGAAAAATCCCCGACACGCAGCACCCGGACATCCTTCTCGTATTTCTCGCCGAAGAGCGCCATCGCGCCCGCGGCCACCGCGCTCTCGTACCCCATCAGCCGGGTTTCCGCGGGCGCGTTGAGGCGGATCTGCGCGTTCACCATCCGCTCGATGTCGGTGAGCTCCGCGGCCGTGACCGGCTGCAGATGCGAGAAATCGAAGCGCAGCCGGTCGGGCGCCACCAGCGAGCCCTTCTGCTGCACGTGCGAGCCCAACTTCTTGCGAAGCGCCGCATGCAGCAGATGCGTGGCCGTGTGGTTCAGTGCTACTGCACGCCGGCGCTCCCCGTCAACGTGCGCCTGGACGGCGTCACCGATCTTGATCTTCCCCTCTGACACCCGCCCCAGGTGCGAGTGAGCGGCGCCGCGTTTGATCGTGTCGTGCACGGCGAAGCGCGACCCCGTACCCGTCAGAGTGCCGGTATCGCCAACCTGACCGCCCGCCTCGGCGTAGAAGGCGGTGCGATCGAGCACCACCTCGCCCTCCTCATCGTTGCGCAACTCGTCCACCGGGCTGCCGCCCTTGAGCAGAGCAACCACGTGGCCCTTGGATTCGAGCCCTTCGTAACCTTGGAAGGCCGTGCGCGAATCGACGGCGGCGCTGCCGCGAACGTCGACACCAAACTTGCTCGCTTCCTGCGAGCGGCGCCGCTGCTCCTCCATCGCCGCATCGAAGCCCGCCTGGTCGATGGTCAACCCACGCTCGCGCGCGATGTCCGCGGTGAGGTCCGCGGGGAAGCCGTAGGTGTCGTAGAGCTTGAATACCGTCTCGCCCGGAATGACCGCGCCCGCGCCCTGCTGCGCGCCGCGCGCCTGCGGGAGGTTCGCGATCGCGCTCTCCAGCAGCTCCATGCCGTTGGCGAGCGTTTCCGCGAAGCGCTCCTCTTCCTGCTTCAGCACCCGCTCGGCGATCTCGCGGCCGCGGGTGAGCTCCGGGTAGGCGGAGCTCATCTCCCGCTCGAGGACCGGAACCAGCTTGTAGAAGAACGGCTCCTCGATGCCGAGCTTGTAGCCGTGGCGCACGGCGCGGCGGATGATTCGCCGCAGCACGTAGCCGCGCCCCTCGTTCGAAGGCAGCACGCCGTCCACGACCAGAAACGTGCAGGCGCGAATGTGGTCCGCGATGACCCGCAGGGAGCTCGACTCCAGGTCCTGGGTACGCGCCAGATCCGCCGCCGCGCGAATCAGGTTCCTGAAGAGGTCGATGTCGTAGTTCGAATGCACGCCCTGCAGGACGGCGGCCATGCGCTCCAGGCCCATTCCAGTGTCGACCGACGGCTTCGGCAGCGGCGTCAGCGTGCCGTCGGCGGCGCGATCGAACTGCATGAAGACCAGATTCCAGATCTCGACGAAGCGGTCGCCCTCCTCATCGGGCGAGCCGGGCGGCCCGCCGGGTACCTGGGGACCGTGATCGTAGAAGATCTCGCTGCAGGGACCGCAGGGGCCGGTGTCCCCCATCGCCCAGAAGTTGGACTTCTCGCCCATGCGCGTGAAGCGCGCGGCCGAGACGCCGATTTCCTTCAGCCAGATGTCCGCCGCCTCATCGTCGTCGCGAAAGACGGTCACCCAGAGGCGCGCCGGGTCTAGCCCGAGTGTCCCCGTGAGGAATTCCCAGGCGAAGCGGCAGGCGTCACGCTTGAAGTAGTCGCCGAAGGAGAAATTGCCCAGCATCTCGAAGAACGTGTGGTGGCGGGCCGTGTAGCCCACGTTCTCCAGGTCGTTGTGCTTGCCCCCCGCGCGCACGCAGCGCTGGCTGGAGGTGGCGCGCACGTACTCCCGCCGATCCTTGCCGAGGAAGACATCCTTGAACTGCACCATGCCGGCATTGGTGAAGAGCAGGGTCGGATCATTGGCGGGCACGAGCGGGCTCGAGGGCACGATCGTATGGCCGCGCTCGCGGAAAAATTCGAGGAAGGCGCGGCGGGCATCCGCCGCGCTCAGAAATCGAGGCTGCTTCAAGTTCGTCAGTCCGGTTCGAGGTCGGCGCCAGTGGCCGCCCGGATATGATCCGATGAAAAGCCCCGATACTGCAAAAAACGCGCTTGGCGGGCCTTCCCGGCCGGGGAATCGGGGGCGCCGGCGCCGAATCTACGCTGCCGGACCGCCCCTGCCAGGGCGCGCCAGTCCGGCCCGGCGTCGAGCGCGGCCTCGATCAGCTCCTGCGGCACTCCGAGGGAGCCGAGGTCAGCCGCGATCCGCACCGGCCCCTGGCCACGCTCCGCGCGCGAGGCGACGTAGCGCTCCACATAGTGGACGTCGTTCAGGAGGCGCTCGCGCACCAGCTCCGCGACGACCCCGGCCGTGGCCTGGGGATCACCGCCGGCGGCCAGCAGCTCCGCGCTCAGCTCGCCGGTGAACCAGTCGCGCCGCGCCAGCAGGGTCAGCGCGGCGGCGCGGATCGCCTCCGGGTCGGTGGCCGCCTCAGGCCGAATTAGCCGCTTCGCCGCCACCGTTGCGCTGCTGCTTGCTGGGCAGGAGCCGGAGACGGATCTGCTCCTCGATCTCCCGCGCCACGTCCCGATTGGTCTGCAGGTAGTTACGGGTATTGTCCTTGCCCTGACCGATGCGGTTGCCCTTGTAGGCGTACCAGGCGCCGGACTTCTCGATGATGCCCTGTGCGGCGCCGAGCTCGATGATCTCGCCCTCGCGGGAGATGCCCTGGCCGTACATGATCTCGAATTCCGCCTCGCGGAAGGGCGGCGCCACCTTGTTCTTCACCACCTTCACGCGGGTCATGTTGCCGACGACCTCGTCGCCGTTCTTGATGGCGCCGATGCGGCGGATGTCGAGGCGGACGGAAGAGTAGAACTTGAGCGCGTTGCCGCCGGTGGTGGTCTCCGGATTGCCGAACATCACGCCGATCTTCATGCGGATCTGGTTGATGAAGATGACGATGGTGTTGGACCGCTTGATGTTGCCGGTGAGCTTGCGCAGCGCCTGCGACATCAGGCGTGCCTGCAGGCCGACCTGCATCTCTCCCATCTCGCCCTCGATCTCCGCCTTCGGCGTGAGCGCGGCGACGGAATCGATCACGACGATGTCCACCGCGTTCGAGCGCACCAGCATGTCGGTGATCTCGAGCGCCTGCTCGCCCGTATCGGGCTGCGAGACCAGCAGATCGCCGATGTTGACGCCGAGCTTCTCGGCATAACTGGGATCGAGCGCGTGCTCCGCATCGACGAAGGCCGCCGTGCCGCCGCTGCGCTGCACTTCCGCGATGACCTGCAGCGTGAGGGTGGTCTTGCCGGAGGACTCCGGCCCGAACACCTCGACGACGCGGCCGCGCGGCAGGCCGCCGACGCCCAATGCGATGTCGAGGCCGAGCGAGCCGGTGGAGACGGCCTCGATGTCGAAGCTCTGCGCGGCATCGCCGAGGCGCATCACCGAGCCTTTGCCGAACTGCTTCTCGATCTGACCCAATGCGGCGACGAGCGCCTTCTTGCGGTTCTCTTCCATCTTTCGACACCTACGGAGGTTGCAGTGAGACGGGAATTGTCTGGCGCAGAATTATCCCACAAAGAGGTGGCGGCAGAAGCCTGTCAATGAGGCCGTTTACCTATCTTTCGCTGCATTAGTTGCGACGGACAGTACTAATGCATCGACAACACTGTATGGCACGCAGCGCTTCGGAGGGGTAAGGTAGAGGCCAGCCGAGTCCTGGCAGTGCAGCTCAAAGAAAAGGCCCTCGAGGTCCGGCGAATCGAGGGAGGGAGGTCAAGAAGGCCATGGGAAACAATGAGAAGGGGCACGTCTTGAATGTCCTTTTCAGGGTCACGGTATGGATTTCAGCCGCGGCCGTCCTCGCCGGATGTGGCGGCGGCTCCGGGAGCTCCATCCCTCCCCCGCGGCAGTCGGCCAGCATCGTCTATCCCTCCTCTTCGTTCACGTTCGTAGCGGGAACCGCCATCACGCCGGTGGCACCGAGCGCCTCTCAAGGGCTGTCCAGCTTCACGGTCACACCGGCCCTGCCGGCCGGCCTGAGCCTCAACTCCTCGAACGGCACAATCTCCGGCACGCCCACTGCCCCGTCGGCCGTTGCGACATATACCGTCGCCGGGTCAGGAGGCGGCAGTAGTGCCACGGCCAGCGTGTCGATTACCGTAAATGCTCAGCCGCCCTCCTCAGTGAGCTACGGCGCGGCGGCATTCAGCTTCACGGCCAATGTCACGGCCCGCACGATCACACCAAGCGCGCAAGGCGGGGCGGTCACCAGCTGGAGCGTCAGTCCCTCATTGCCCGCAGGGCTGACTCTCGACACGGCCCACGGGACGATCAGCGGCACCCCGACGGCGACATCGGCACCAGCCCACTACGTTGTCACCGCCCAAAATTCCGGCGGGGCCGGGACGGTCACTCTGACCATCGAGGTCGACGGGGGTCCGCTCCTCGATCTGGGGCACGGCGTTCCGCTGACCATGTTGCGTATGAGCGCTTCGGCCGTCCTCAGCCTTGATCTCTCGGGACATTGGGCTCTCTGGAACTACTCGACCGCAGCCAAGATAGCCAGCGGCGATCTGTATTGCGCACCGAGCTGTACTCAGTCGCATCTGGCGGATCTTGCCGGGGCCACCGTCGTGCTCACGACCCAAAACGGATTCGAGGTCCGCTCCGCCACCACCGGCGATGTGCTGTCGGACATCAATTCCACCGCAACCTGGTGGAGCCTGGCGAGCGACGGCAGCTATCTTGTCGCCGGCAGCAGCAGCGGCCTGTTCGCCTGGTCGCCATCGGGAAGTGTGTCGGCGTCCCTTACCGGCGACTACTCGAAGGCCATCGCGTTCGCTGACGCTGGCCAGATTCAGGTCGCGGAAGGTCCGTCAGGCCAGAACGTAATCCAAACTGTCACCGTGCCCGGCGGCACCAGCACCAACGGCCCTGCGTTCAATGGGCAGTTCAGCTCCTGGTTCGTCGATGGCGGCCACTTCATGACCACGGCCGGAATGACGGCGCTCGTGTATTCACAGAGCAGCGTACAGCAGGCGGCGATCGGCACCGGCACCGTCCAGACCATGGCGGGGCAGGGCAATTGGCTGTGGACGGTGTACGGGCCGACGCTGAACGTATTCGCGATCACCACGGGCTCGACGCCCGCGGCCAGCTTCACCGTGGACGTGGGGGCTGCCGAGATCCCCTCCGGTACGTCCATCGGCGTGACCAGCTCATCAGACGTGTTCAGCGTCATCGACCTTTCCGCATCGACGCCCGCGAAGACCGATTACACGTTGCCGGCTGCCTTCGCCAGCAGCAGCTTTGGCGAAACCCTGGGCGCCTTGTATACCGCGTCCTCCACCTCGCAATGGATGCTGGCAGAGGAATCCGTGTTGCTGGATGGAGGCAGCCTGGGCGGAACGCCCCGCTATTTCGACTACGGAGCGGTTTCGAGCATCGCCGGCAGCAATGGCTCGATCGCGGTCGCCACGCAATCGGGTCGCATCGTTTATTTCAATGCGAACACGCTGACCCAGGAAGGAGAGATTGATTTTCCGGCCAATTCAGTCTTCCTGTCGTCCGACGGGTCCGTGCTGGCGGCGGCGGATGAAACGTATCCTGGTGGTTACGACATCGATTATGACGCCAGCACCTACTCCCTTCCCAGCGGCGGGCTGCTCTACAGCTGGCCTTACTCATTGACGGGCAGCCAACCTGAGGATCGCAGCGGCACGGCGTTGGGAAATATCTCGCTTTCCGGATCGGGCGCGGCGTTCGGGCAGGTCTTTTCAACGGAATCATCCGGGACCACCACCTCCTGCACGCTGCAGGTCACTCCGCCCGCCGGTGGCGCGGCTACGGTCTCGATGACCGGCAACAGCGCCTGCGTGCTCTTGTTCATGTCCCCCGACGGTACCCTGATCGCGACCACGACCAGCAGCACTTCCCCGTCGGACCCGAATCCAGGCACGAACATCCTGCAGAATGGCACCCTCCTTACCGCGATCACGGGAATGCCGGTTGGTTGGATCGACGACGGACATCTGCTGATCAACACCTTCGCAGAGAATGACCTCGAGACCGACTATGCCGGCTGCAACGTGTATTCGCCGTCCGGATCGAGTACCGGTCCCTGTGCTTTGCCCCAGGTCCGTGCGTTTCAGGCCTTGACGTCCGACAGCATCTATGCCGCCAACCTCGGAGAGATCCTCTCCGTCAGCACCGGCACGGTGAGCTGGACGAGCGGCGACTTGATGTCTGGTGTTCAAGAGCCCGTATTGCAGGGCGGCTTCTCGCAAGATCCGACCGGCGGCAACACGGCGCCCGGCGCGGTCGCCGGCAATCGCGTGGTGTTTGCCTCGGGAGCCTACGTGCTCGCGCAGGGGTATTGAGTCGGCCCGAGCCGATACGACTCGACCACACTGTACAGCGCGCCCTCGGTGAGCGAGCGACTCCGGACCAGCGCCAGTTCGCCGGACCGCCAGAGCACCGGATGCATCTTGCCCGCCGGGCCTCGGCCAGCGACGTTGCGGGCCACGGTCACGTGTGGGCGGAAGGGTTTGGGGTCAGGCGCAAAACCGCGACCGGTGAGCAGACTCTGAAGCTCGCGCGCGAGCGCCGCCAGCAACGCGGGCGGCTGGGACGGCAAGGCACAGAGGAGCCGTGCCGCCCGCCAGTGCTCGAGGTGGTCGAAAGTCAGCTCGAGAGGGTCTCCGGGGGCGCTTGTCCCTTCCTGAGCGAAGATCAGAGTCTCCACCGCCCGTCGGCCGGCCTCGGCCAGCTCCGGGAGCCGCCGCTCCGGCACCGGGCCGAGAAACGCCAAGGTGAGGTGCAGATTACCGGCCGCTATGGGCCGCCCATCGCTCGCCCTCACCGCTTCACGGGTGGCCTGCACCATGGCATCACGCATTGCCGCATCCGGCCACAGCGCAAAGAAGAGCCGGCGGCCCGGCTCACGGGGCGCGGCTGCCCGCTCGGACTCTTCAGGTGCCACGGCCGCCGCGCAGCAGGCGCAACGCCAGCCGCAGCGCCTGATCCACCGCTTGGCGGCGCACCTGCTCCCGGTCTCCGCTGAACAGCCGGCGCTCGCACACAGCGGCCGCCCCCCGCGCCTCAGCCGTGGCGACGGCGAACCAGACGGTCCCCACGGGCTTCTCCGCCGTGCCGCCATCCGGCCCGGCAATCCCGCTGACCGCGATCGCCATCTCGACACCCGTCGCCCGCAGCGCGCCGTTGGCCATCTCGCGCACCGTCGCCTCGCTCACCGCGCCATGCTCGGCGAGTGTCCGTGAAGACACCCCGACGTCGCGCATCTTGGCGCTGTTGGAGTAAGTCACGTAACCGCAATCAACCCACTGCGAGCTGCCCGGCACGTCCGTCAGCGCCTTGGTGATCCAGCCCGCCGTACAGGACTCCGCCGTCACGATCCGCCAGGACGCGGCGAGCGCCCTGCGCCCGACCTCTGCGGCGAGGCGGTAGAGTTCCTGATCCGTGATGGGCTGCGTGGCTGACACGAGGACAGTTTACTGCAGCCGGGTGTCGGGGGTACCCTACCCGGGCTTGGGGGTAAGCACGGCGGATTCTAGAACGCGAAATAAAGAAGGAAGGGGAGGAAGGCACGTGCGCATACGTCACCTTGGATACATAACGGCCCTCGCGGCATGCTCGCTGTCCACCGGGGTGGCGATCGCCAGTTGTGCGCTGCGGCAGCTCGGCTCCCTGCCGGTCGACATGCACGGCCTCGCTCCCATTGTCTCCGCCAAGATCAATGGCGCCGAGGCACGCTTCCTGCTCGACACCGGCGCTTACTACAGCATCCTCTCCGAGGAGGCAGCCGCAAGATATCAGCTCGCGGTCCATTCGATGCCCGGCTCCTTCTTGCTGCGGGGTGCGGGAGGGGACCAACAGGCAGGGCAGACATACGTGAGCTCGTTCGATTTCTTCGGCGTCCCCGCGCACAACGTACAGTTCCTCGTGATCGACGAGCGGTTCGGCGACGAGTACGCGGGGATTTTCGGGCAGAACCTGATGCGGTTTACCGACGTCGAATACGATCTAGCCAACGGTATCGTACGGTTATTCAAGCCTGTTGGCTGCGAGCGGCAGGCGCTCGCCTATTGGGCCGTGAAGACTCCGTACACTACCATCGACCTGCAATACGTCGACAGGTCCGAGGACCACCTACGCAGCACTGCGACGATCAACGGCAAGCGCATGACGGTCTTTTTGGATACCGGAGCGCAGCGATCATTCCTGTCTTTGCAGGCAGCCGAGAGCGTGGGTATCACGCCTGACAGCCCCGGCGTGAAATTCCTCGGTTTCGCGGGTGGCCTTGGTCCCGGCGGCGACAAGGTATGGTCAGCCCCAGTCGACAGCTTCCAGCTCGGCGGCGAAAAAGTGGAGCACACACACCTGCTGATAGCCGATCTCGATCCGGCGCACCGGGTTGGAGAGATCTGGGACAATATGCCGGACATGCTGCTCGGCGAGGATTTCTTCCTCTCTCACCGTGTCTATGTCTCCTACAGCCAGAGAAAGGTCTATTTCACCTATAACGGCGGCCCGCTCTTCAACCTGACCCTTCCGGAGCTTGCCGGCGCCGCGCCAAAGCCCACGGCGACTCCAGGAACAACCGGCCCGGCAAGCGCCGCGACAGGTCAGCAACCGGACGCGGACACTCCCACCGACGCTGATGGATTCAGACGGCGAGGCCTGGGGTACGCGGCCACGCAGCAATTTGATCGCGCCCTTGCAGACCTGACGCACGCCTGTGAGCTCGCCCCTAACGACTTCGACGCTCACTACGACCGCGGCATCATCTACACGAGAGACAGCCAGTTCAAACCCGCACTGCAGGACTTCACGACTGCCATCAAGCTCAAGCCGGATGACATCGACGCGCATCTCTCGCGCGCAGCACTTCTGCAATCGCACCCCGACATTGATCCGAGTGCTGCACCTGAGATCAGATTCGACCTCGATGCGGCGGCCCGCCTGGCCGCGCCAAACGCGGACGTGCGCTTGCAGCTCAGCGACATGTACGGGACTCTCGGCGACTACTCGGCGGCCGTCGGCGAGGTCGATCAGTGGCTGAGCCACCACCCGCTCAATGCCGATCAGGCCACCGGATTGAACTCACGCTGTTGGCTGCGGGCGACCGGCAACCGCGACCTGCACGAGGCGCTGGATGATTGCAATCGCTCGCTCGAGCTGAGGCCTCATGCAACTGAGGCGGAGCTCGGCAGCCTCATTGGAAGGAACATCGCCTCCAACAACTCGGACGTCCTGGACAGCCGGGCCCTGGTGTACCTGCGGCTCGGCAGCCTGAACGACGCCATTCACGACTACGACTCCGCGCTACAGGTCAATCCGCGGCTGCCGACCTCCCTGTACGGCCGCGGCCTGGCAAAGTTGCGCCTTGGCAAGAAGACCGAGGGAGAGGCCGATCTCGCCGCGGCCGAGAAGCTGGACACCGGCGTAGCTCAGCGCTTCGCGAAGATGGGGCTCGCGCCCTGACGGCAGTCGCGTAGCGGCCATTATCATGTCTCGCGCCCGATCGAGACGACCATCCATGTTGATCGGCAGGCTCGGCTGGATTGCGATATCGATGATCTCCTTTGCATCCGCGGCCGGTGCCGCCGAGCAATGCCGGCTGTCGCAGTTGGCGCCGATTCCGGTCACCATGATCGGCTGGCGGCCCACGATCGCCGCCGAGCTCAACGGTAACAGGACACGGCTTCTCGTGGATACCGGCGCATTTTTCGACGTCTTGTCTCCCGCGGAAGCGGCGGAATTCAACCTGCCGCTCAGCCCCACGCCGCACGGCTACTACATCACGGGCGGGTTGGGTACCCTGCGCCCGCAGATTGCCACGGTCAAAGATCTGAAGCTCGGGCCGCTCTCCTTTCACGGAAACGCCATATTCCTCGTCGGGGCCAATGACATCGGTGATGGCATTGCCGGCGTCCTCGGCCAGAACCTGTACCAGGCCCTGGACGTTGAGTTTGATTTTGCCGGCGGCATGATGAGGCTTTTCACCGCGACGGATTGCCGCAACGGGTTTCTCGCCTATTGGGCGCGAGGCTCGCACCAGTCCGTATCGGTCCTCGATCTCCAAGAGAGGGATTCGTGGCACCGCCATCTGCTCGGTACGGTCCAGGTGAACGGACAGACCGTGCACGCGATATTCGATACCGGAGCGCCGACTTCATGGCTGTCACTCTCGGCCGCGAAGCAGCTCCGACTATCCGCGGGCAGCCCCGGTGTGGTGGCGGTTGGAAACACGGGCAAGGTGTGGAGCGCGCCGATCGACGAGATACGGATCGGCGACAACGAAACTATCGAGCACACGCACATCCTGGTGGAGGATTACAATTTCGCCTTCGGTCCGGGAATATGGATGTTCATCGGCGCGGATTTCTTCCTTTCTCATCGCGTGTATCTCGCCACCAGCCAATCGAAGCTGTACTTCACCTACAATGGCGGCCGGGTGTTCGATCTCGACCCGTCACACGCGGCGTCGCAAGCGCCGCCGCCACCGGCATCCGGGACGCCGGAGCCGGAGCTGTCGGCGGGCGGGCCACCCGATGCCGGAGCTCTCATGCGCCGCGGAGTCGCCGAAGCCGACCGGCTGCAGTTCCAACAGGCCATCGCCGACCTCACTCAGGCATGCGCGCTCGCTCCCCGAGATGCAGATTACCGCTATCAGCGTGGAGTGGTGTACTGGCGGGATGACGAGCCGGAATTGGCACGTCAGGATTTCGATGAAGCCATAAGACTGGATCCCCACGACCTACAGGCGCGGCTGTGGCGCGTCGAGACGCAACTCGTCATGCAGGCAGCCCGGAAACCGGATCCGACAGCGGGGAGTGATCCGAGCGACACATTGAGTAGCGTCGACCGTCCAGTCTCGAAGGGGATCGGCCGCTCCACCGAGCAGCGCCAGCCGTCCGACCCGAAGATCGATGACGAAGCCAAGCTTGACCTGGACGCGGTCGACGGCATCGCGGCCCCACAGGCAGACGTGCGCCTGACGCTGGGCAGGGTCTACGAAGATATCGGCCAGTACGTCCAGGCCATCCATCAATACGACCTCTGGATTACCTACCATCCCAAGGATTACCGTCTCGCGGTGGCGTTCACCTGGCGCTGCGGATCGCGCGCCCGCGCTAGCACGGATCTCGATCAGGCGATGAAGGACTGCAACGCGGCATACGGACTCATGGGGGTGTCCTGGTGGTCATCCAGGCCGAAGTGGACGGCGTCGTGGATCGCCCCTCTTCTCGCCACCCGCAGCCTCATCGACCTGCGGCAAGGCAATTTTAAGCGAGCCATCTCCGACGACGACGCTGCTGTTAAACTCGAACCCGATGACGCCTACGCCTTGTACGCTCGCGGACTCGCGGAGCTCCGGGCGCGCTCGATGACGCAAGGCCATGCGGACCTCACGGCGGCCGGGAAGCTGGATAGCGGCATGGCCCAGCGGTTCGCCAACCTGGGCCTCGCCCCCTGACGGCGCCTCCGGAAGTACCCATCGTGTCTTCCCGCGTTCTCGGCTGGATCCCCGTACTGCTTGCCCTATCACTCTCGACGGCCGGCGCCGCCAACCGCTGCAAGCTGACGATGTCCCCGCAGGTGCCCATCAGGATGGAGAACCTGCGCCCGGTCATCTCCGCCGACATCAACGGCACGGAGGCGCGGTTCATCGTCGACACCGGCAGCTTCTGGGGTTTTCTCTCGCCGGCGGCGGCGGCGGAATTCAAGCTGCCGCTCAGCTACGCGCCCTACGGGTTCTCCGTCAACGGCGTCGGCGGCTCGGTCATTCCGAAGATCGCCACCGTCAACCGGTTTTCGGTGGCCGGCCTCGGCGCCCACGATGCGGAGTTTCTCGTGGGGAACAACGATTTCCTCGGCGGCATCGTCGGCATCCTGGGCCAGAACATGTTCCGCATCGCCGATGTCGAGTTCGACTTCGCGGTCGGCATGCTGCGCTTCGTCAAGCCGGAGCATTGCGGCGATGAGATGCTCGCCTACTGGGCAAGCCCCAACCAAGCCGTCGGCATGGTGAGCGTGGACTGGATGTCCGTGCAGCGTCCGCAACTGCTCGCCCGGGCCTCGGTCAACGGCCACGAGATCACCGTGCTCTTCGATACCGGCGCCTGGCGTTCGGTCCTCTCGCTCGGCGCCGCGAAGCACGCCGGCATCACGCCCGGCAGTCCGGGCGTGATCGCCGCAGGCGCGACGTTCGGTGTCGGCGGCAAGCCGGTCACCGTGTGGGCGGCGCCCATCGACAAGTTCGAGATCGGCGGCGAGGCAATCGAGCATACGCACCTGCTGATCGGCGAGATCGGCCTGCCGGGCACCGACATGCTGCTCGGCTCGGATTTCTTCCTCGCCCACCACATCTATGTTGCCTACAGCCAGAACAAGCTGTATTTCACCTACAACGGCGGACCCGTTTTCGACGTGAACGCCCTGCAGCCGCTGCAGGCGAAGTCTCCTGCTGGCGGCACGCCGGCCTCTTCGACGGGCGCCGGCGCCGCCGCCGGCTCGCAGGCCGCAGTGATATCGGATACGCCGACGGACGCCGCCGGATTCCTGCGGCGCGGGGTTGCCGACGCTTCGCGGGGCGAGCTGCAGGAGGCATTGGCCGACCTCACGCGCGCCGTACAACTCGATCCGCACGATCCCGAATGCCTCTATCAACGCGGTCTGGTCTACTGGCGCGACCGGCAGACTCAGCTCGCGTTGCAGGACTTCGATGCGGCTCTCGCGCTCGATCCCAGCGACTATCAGATTCATTTCGCCCGGGCGCGGCTCCAGCTCCCCAAGCTTCATGCCGGCATCGAGGACGACCTGGACGCCGTGGACCACCTGGCGCCGCCGGAGGTCGATCTGCGTTTGGCAGTGGGCGGCCTGTATCACGCCATCGGCCAGTACGCGGCCGCGGTCCATCAGTACGACCTCTGGATCGCATCCCATGGAGACGACCTGCGTCTGGCCGCTGCGCTGTCCACCCGTTGCGGACTGCAGGCCGCGGCCAACATCGACCTGGACAGGGCGCTCGATGACTGCAATAGGGCCCTGGCGAAAGTGCCGGCGTCCGACCGTGGCGCCGTCCTGAGCAACCGCAGCCTCGCATACCTGCGGTTGGGTCAATTCGATCGTGCGATCTCGGACGACACCGCCTCGATCCGCCTGCGCCCGCAATCGCCCTATCCCTATTACCTGCGCGGGCTCGCGGAGCTGCGCAAAGGAATGACCGCCCAGGGGACGGCTGATCTTGGCGTCGCACAAAAAATGCAACCTGACATCGCTTCGCACTACGCGGCCATGGGGCTGACGCCCTAATCGAGGATCCCCGCATCATGCTCACCCGCATCCCCGGCTGGCTCACCGTACTGCTGCTGGCGGTCTCCCTGCAGTCCACCGCCCGAGCCGGCGACCCGTGTCACATCCTCAGATCGCCGCCCATTGCGGTCACCATGATCGGCCGGGAGCCGGTGATCTCCGCCCGTATCAACGGCGTGGATGCCCGCTTCATGGTGGATACCGGCAGCTCCTTCCAGGTGCTGTACCCGTCCGCGGCCGCGCAATTCAAGCTGCCGCTGAAACCGCAACCCGGCTTCTATACCGTCGGCGTCGGCGGCTACGACAATCCCGACAGCGCCACGGTCAAGCACTTCGGGTTCGGCAGCATCGAAGTCCCGAACGTCGTGTTCCTGGTCAGCGGCAACGACCTGTCGCAGTCGGGCATCGCCGGACTGCTCGGCAACAACCTGTTCCAGCTCTGGGACGAGGAGTTCGACTTCGCCGAAGGCACGATGCGCCTCGTCGAGCCGCAGCACTGCGGCGGTAAGATAATGGCCTATTGGACGACGGGCGAACCTGTCGGCCTGGTCGATCTGCAGCGCACGACGGAAAAAACCGAGACCTACCTGATCGGCACCGCGTCGGTCAACGGGCAGTCCGTGCGTGTTCTCTTCGATACCGGCTCCGACACCTCCCTGCTGTCGCTCGAGGCAGCGCGCCGGGCAGGCATCTCGCCCAACAGTCCCGGCGTCGTGGCCGCGGGCGCCGCCGAAGGGATCGGAGGACAGCAGCTCGTCCAGACCTGGATCGCGCCCATCGCGGAATTCGACATCGGCGGGGAGGAGATCCGGCACACACGGATACAAATCGGCGACGTGCACTCCCGCTACGACGACCCGCACGAGAAGTTCGACATGCTGCTCGGCGCGGATTTCTTCCTCGCGCATCACGTGTACGTCGCCAACAGCCAATCGAAGCTGTATTTCACGTATAGCGGCGGACCGGTCTTCGACATCAGGGCGCGGCCGGCGCCGGCCTTGCAGGACTTGGATAGGGCCATCCGGCTTTCTCCCACCGACTATCAGGCTCGGCTCGCCCGCGCGGAGCTGCAGGTGCCCGAGCTGCATGCCGGGGCCAAGTCCGACATGGACGCGGTGGATCGCCTGGCTCCGCCGGGAGCCAACGAGCGCTTCACCCTGAGCGACCTCTACGGCGACATCGGCCAATACCCGCTGGCGATTCATCAGATCACGCTCTGGATCGACCATCACCCCGATGACGTGCGGCTCCGTCTGGCCCTCGGCAGCCGCTGCCGGCTCCGGGCGGAAGCCGACCAGGATCTGGACGAGGCGCTGAAGGACTGCAATCGCGCCGTCGGCCTCGCTGTGGCGGATGCCGAGGTTCTCGACAGCCGCGGACTGGTGTACCTGCGGCGCGGAGCACTGGATCGCGCCATCGCAGACTATGATGCCGCGCTCAAAGCGAATCCCAGGGTCGCGGCGGCGCTCTTCGGCCGCGGCCTCGCGGAGCTGCGCAAGGGCGACGAGGCCCAGGGGCACGCGGACATCGGCGCGGCCGAGACTCTCGCTCCGCAGATCGCCGACTTCTTCGCGGGTATCGGTCTCACGCCCTGAGCGGCGATAATCCGTCTCCCTGCCCGCAGTGCCGCGGAATCGAGCCTTTGAACGACCAGATCCCAAGCCATACCCCGGTGATGCAGCAGTACCTGCGCATCAAGAGCCGGCATCCGGACGTGCTGCTCTTCTACCGCATGGGCGACTTCTACGAGCTTTTCTTCGAGGATGCGCGGCGCGCCGCGGCACTGCTCGATATCACGCTGACCAGCCGCGGCCACTCCGCCGGGCAGCCCATCCCGATGGCGGGCGTGCCGTTCCACAGCGTCGAGAGCTATCTCGCCCGGCTCGTGCGCAAGGGCGAGAGCGTCGCCATCTGCGAGCAGATGGGCGATCCGGCGAAATCCAAAGGGCCTGTCGAGCGGGACGTGGTGCGGATCATCACCCCGGGGACCGTGACCGACGACGCCCTGCTCGAGGAGCGCCAGGAGACCCTGGTGGCCGCGGCCGCGCGTGATGGCGAGCGGTTCGGGCTCGCCTGGCTCGACCTCGCGGCGGGCCGGTTCACCGTGCTGGAGTCGAGCGGCCGCGGCGCGCTCGCGGCGGAGATCGAGCGCCTGAAGCCCGCGGAGCTGCTGATCCCGGAGGGAACGCCGGAGGCGGACCTGGAGCGCAATGGCACGGCGCTGCGCTCCCGGCCGCCGTGGAATTTCGAGCTGGCGAGCGCTTCGCGGCTGCTCACGGATCAGCTCGGTACGTTGGATCTCAAAGGCTTCGGCGCCGACGACCTGCCGCTCGCCATTTGCGCGGCCGGTGCATTGCTGCAGTACGTACGCGATACCCAGAAGACAGCACTGCCACACATACGCGCGCTGCACGTAGAAGAGCGCACGGATGCGCTCATCATCGATGCAGCAACGCGCCGCAACCTCGAGCTCGATGCCAGCCTCACCGGACGCGAGGACGCGACGCTCTTCGCCGTGTTGGATCAATGCGTCACGTCCATGGGCTCGCGCCAGCTCCGCCGTTGGCTCAACCGCCCGCTCACCAGCCATGCGACGCTCCGTGCGCGCTATCAGGCGGTGGGCGCGCTGATCGATGCGCGCCGCTACGAAAGCGTGCGCGAACGGC
>Ga0335072_10002759_pt1 | contig 26991 bp, 22 predicted proteins | sample Lox_Sample_21_FD_206725 | JGI IMG/M metagenome (GOLD analysis project Ga0335072, IMG submission 206725) | Soil microbial communities from Loxahatchee National Wildlife Refuge, Florida, United States - Lox_Sample_2.1 | ecosystem: Environmental > Terrestrial > Soil > Wetlands | place: USA...
TATGTCGCCAACTGCCGGCCAAGTGATGATAGAGTCGCGCTTAGGGATGGTCGAGAGGCTGGCAGCCCATGCTCTTGCGCGGCCAAAGATTCGTTCGACCGGGACTGTAGGACAATGTCGTTGGTAGGTTCATGTGGTGGCATATTCGAAAGGATGACTGACGAGAAGCCGGTGATTGGCAACATCACTACGTCTCCCGCGGCTATTTTTCCAGCAGTATTTGCCGAGTCTGCTCGACCCCTCAACAACTTTCGCCTGAAGCTTAGGTCTCCCGATTCGCAGAGTGTTTTCACTACCTTTGTGAACGCAGGGAGACCGGTCAAATTCAGGATCTCCACCTCCTCCAGCCTGGTCACATTTTGCAGAATCTCCGTCGTAACTTGAGCGAGGTAGTGCGTCGCAATGGGATGCTGAGGCGCCATGGCCATTGCCCGATTGGTTCACTGTAACGCATACGAGTAACCCATCCGCCGGTAATCATCTCTGTCCAGGTAGTTGTCGCCTTCGATTCCTACGCTACGTCAACTGCGTTGGGCTTCTTCCATTGAATGGCTTTCCGATAACCTGAAGATATGGTAGTGGCCCACGCGTCGGCGTCTTCTAAAAGTTGCCTAGCTGTTTCTTCAGGTACCTAGCCACTTTTCTCGCTCGGTTCGTGGAGGGCGTATTCGATTCTCGACTTGGGGTCGGTCCAAGGACGGATATCCCCTTTCTGGATCCATTGCGACGGATGCTTCAACGGCTTCGTGTCGACGTCTGCATACTACGTCCGGTCAATATATGGACCACGAATCCAACTTCGTCAACACTTACGACTCCACCGAACCACTTAAGCACTGCCACTCGGAAAACGCCTGCCCTCTTCATCTTGGAGGGCATCATGTCAATGGTACTCCAGGATGAGTTTTCGTAAATTTCCTTGAACTCCTCCACGCCTTTGTCATCCCACATGATGCTGTTGGTGGTGTTTCTTGGCTGTCATCTCCCACAGCTGCTTCCAAACACTTGTTGACGTCTCGCGAACGAGTGCAGACCACGTGTGAGAGTCGAGACTTTTCCATGTTTGATGAGTGATGAGCGGTATCTTTGTGTTGGAGAGGAATCAGTCCTTGCGCATGGCCAGCACAGGGCCAATACCGCCGCCTCAGTAGGAGTCTGAGGGCCACGGAGGTTGAGCTCATTGTTGACCGCATCCTCTATCTGGCCGGTTCCAACTTGGAGGGATGTACCATTCTGCTCGAGGGGTTAGCGGAGCGAAATTTTGAGGAGTATCAGAGGGCGTACTTCTGCCATGGCCGAACCCCTGGTCAATATACTCACGCACAAGAGGTGTGAAGCCCTCGTAGGTTTGCTTTGAGCTGTGCAATGAGTGGTGCCATGTCCCAAGCCACACGACGAGGACAAGGACAGCGAACCAGCGGAGAAGCTTTGGGTAGGTCCGAACCCGATACAAGATCTCGACAAACATTAGTGGTACGAGAAAGAATGACCCAGATACACATACAAATGCATATAAAGCACCAAATGGCCTCTAGAGCTCAACTGCGGGACTCTTCTTCTGGCAGAGCCTTGTCGATGTGTGCACTCTTGAGCCTTGTTTGGACCCACCCCACAATAAAATCCGTTGGCCAACGAATTGACCTGTGATTCAATTGGTCGGCCTATAGGACCTTCTTACACGTTTGTATGAGGGACCAGACCGATTGGACTATAGGTTACTTGGTTAAGCAAAGGGCTGCCAATACATCTCACCGCCGAGGTTACCACCGAACTCTTGATGGCCTATTGATTGGCCCGTTGCCCTAACCAAGTATTCCGGTGCCCAATAGGTCAGGCCAGTTACTCTTCAGTGTAATCTTGTGTACGATGAGCCACAGACCGACCCAGTAGCTAGTTGCCCAGCCGGTTGTTGGAGCATCGGCCCGAACAGCCTCACGAAAATTCCCAGGTGTCCAAGCTTGAGTCCAAGCCCCCCAGCCTTGTTGACCAAAACCCAAGATTTCCCTCGTCTTCCCTTGAGCCTCACAGCAGCCTCTTGTGCTGTGATTGATCGGGCGACAACCTTGACAGCTTCTTAGGAGACCCTTTAGGAGGATGACGATGCAGCAGACTCTATGAACTAATCCATATTGCGTCTGGCGATCAAGGGCCAGTTTCATGATGGCCAATCACACATTAGCAAGCCCACGCTCAGCCTTGCCGGAAAGCACAGCTGTGCAATTCCCTTTCCATTCACTGTTACATGGTTCCAGCAGAGCCGCAACGGCAATGACCTCACAAGGCCCTTTGTGTACTTTACGGCTCTTACGACTCTTGGGGGGTCCGCAAATATGTCATACGAAATACAATTTGTTCATCGTCTTTCTTAATTGGCATCCAATACAGTGAAACTCACTTACGTCGGTTCCTGTTTTTCTGTTGCGTTGGTTTTATCTCGTTACTGTCTGTCCGAGGGCCACAATGGCAAGCTCTCCATCCTTCTGGCACTCTGAGATGCAGTGGTACTGCCATATGTGTAACGATGGGCCACACAACTACAGCGTCATACCGAAATGTACTAACATGCTCAGCGATGGTCGTCTATGCCAGCACAAAATGTGCACTCATTGCAAGAGAAGGGTGCAAAAATCATATCCGACATATCCGTCAATTGGCCCAGAAAAAGGACCTGCCAATCCAACAGATTTTCCAGTTGCTAGAACTAGGCCAGACGGAAGTCAGGGTGCCAGAGAAAGGCTCTCGCAAGACTCTACAATAGCAACCTCCGTACCACAACCGAATTCGAACATTGGAGAACGTACGCCACAAGAAACTTCGACGTCAGACAGCGAGTTCTCGTCAGACGAAGATGCACAAGTAACTCCGCCGTCTGACACAAGCTATGAAGACGGCACAAATGTACCCTGGCAAGCAGACTTGGACGTCGTTAGCGCTGTGGCACGTCGGGTTGTCGATGATTGGGCTAGCCAATACCAGACGACAGGTATCTGGGATGCTTCTGATGTCAGGGAACACGCAGGAGGACCTCGTAGGTCAGAAGCACCAAATCTTTGCTCCCAACGAGACTCTGCCGGCTCAAATGACGCTGCTGGCGCGCAGAAGCGGGGTAAGCCTCCTGATGGCGACGACAACGACAACGACAGGAACGACCAGTCTCGGAAGCGAAGGCGGCAAGACTCAGGTCCTATTCCGGACAAGGACGCTCCTAATTTGCGCCTTTTGGCGTGCCCTTATCACAAGTACGACCCACAGCGATACTCGGAACTGAACATCAGGGAGAAGGAATATCGAGGTTGTTCAAGCTGCTACCTCATCGACATCAACAGATTGAAGTAAGTATTACTGCAAAGCCTCGTTGCAGCTGTCTCTTGACACCTAGCTAGTACTGATGTGCGGCCAGGCAGCATCTGTATAGGATACACCAAAGACCGAACTTTTGCTGCAAGAGGTGCTTCGGCGTCTTCATCAGCGCAACCCTCCTTGAGGATCATAGTCGACAGCAACCAGCTTGTGATGTCTTAGAACCACGTTTTACTGAAAGGATGACAGAGGATCAATTGCGCAGCATTAAGCGAAAACAGCAAGGAAGGAGCGACGAACAGAAGTGGTATCGAATCTTTGGAATACTTTTCCCAGGTGCAACGCCACCTGACTCTCCATGTACATATAGCTGCGACTCCTGCTGTTGGCAATGGCTGATCTATGTGCAGATCTCGGTAACGATACTCAGCAAGCTGGACTGAGTGATTTCATACGCTACTTCCGTCAGCATGCCCCTGCCATACTCAACGATGAGATCCGCTCCGGAATTACCTCGACCATAGATCTTGGCTTCCGAGAAGAGTACATGTTAGACCTCATACTTCCAGAAGCAGTCACCCGAGTCGTCCAACGTCTGACAACCGACCACTCCCTCAGCAGACGACAGGAAACGGTGTCCCCAGAGAGTGGAGAAGCAGTCCTCGAAGCACATAATACAACGCCAGATCCGACCTTCCCACCAAGCTGAGGCTTTACTTAATCGAGCCAGGCTTGCTGATCATTTGTATACGCATTCAACCAGCGCTGGCATCACGGGTTGATAAGATGTTGCATGCATCGCACGAACGTCTAATTTAGACACAAGCGATGAACCTGGCGATGCGTGTGTTGACTCATACAGGGCGCTAGAGGAGATGGTATTTAAACAAGTGAGTTGGACCGAGGTAAGCTCCGCAATGGTCCTCTGACAGACAGGGACCGAGCAGATGCTCAGGGAATGTTGATGAGTGGGCGTGTAGGCTAGGAGTTGGTTTGAGTGGTTTCGTTAGGGACGAAAGGCCAGAGCTGCATCAACCTGCAGCGACGGTGCGGGTCGGGAACATGGGCTTAGAGAAAAGGTGAAGCAGACCCTTAGGCTAGACGTACGGTCCTCATTAGCATTGCCAAAAGCAAAATCAACGAATTGAAACATGAATGATCACCAGGACGAAAAGCAGCGGCATGATGGTGAGGTTACCAGACTGACACTACATCTCCCACCTGCCCAGCCCCTAACAACTTCACGTTCAATTGCCCTGGCATTGCCCGTTCCTGCGCTATCTTTCCCCCGTCCTGCTATGTTTCGCCATTACCAAAATCCACTGTGATATTGCAGGAATTCATCGGTGCGAAGGTGCTGTAAGTTGAAGCGCGGATTCGAGATGCAGTTATGCGTTCTGGCTCATGGGCGTGAGTTTGCACTGTTCTGAGAGACTGAGAGGCTAACAGAGAGAACGCCATCGTCTTCCCAGCCGAGGACAGAATGGCGCTGATCTAATTTCTACGCCCCTGGTTGGCGACGTGTCTTCGCTCAGGATAGACAAACCACTCGAGTGGGACATCGTAGGGCACGAAGACATCCACAAGCAGGCCTTTCTCAAGGCCCGTGTTTCTCAGCAGCTGCATCTCTGTTGAGCGACTTTATTGGCGCACATGGTCGAATTTGAGACAAGGTTGGCATATGCAGTCTTCAAGCAGCCTAATCGTGTCACTCAATACACACTGGCGCGCGCCCGCTCCCCAGTGCTGTGAGCAAATTGCAGAATACTGGGCCCGCTTTGTCTCGTCCCCAGGCCTCTCTCAGGCAGTTGTTTTTCCAGTTTCGGAATAGCATCGAGAGAATGGCCTTGGCAGGGCGCAGTAGGCGGTCGAGCCGTGCGAGACAAATTGAGCACCGCTCTACACAGTAAACGAGTCTGCCTGGGCCTGGCTGAAAAAGGGTCGAAAGCAGGAGGCTAAGACTTTGGCTAGCCCGGAAATCCAAGAGCTGGTCAGGAATATTGCACTCCGGGGAAGTGCAAATCCTCAAACATGATGATTTTTGGTCGTTACGAGATTCCACCTGGCGATTTCAAAGACATGGTAGACAGGTACGTGTTTCCATGCTGGCCGAATTTCAAATTGCAAAAGGCTAAAGACCAACTTGTGATACCAAGCAGACCTAGAAGACCGACTCCTCTCACTCGGCCAACCTCAGGTAGGTGTCAATCGCGGCCCATGTAACATTGGTAGCGGCGTCGATAGACAATTACGCCTTCAAGTCAACAAATGCCCGCCATTTGAATGAAGTACCGAGCCCGTGACAAATTGATCCTTCATACAGTACAAGTACGCCTCCGCCAGATCTTCCGGCCTTCCCACCGTCCCCGTCGTCGTCATATCCCTAAAATGCTTCAATACCGCATCCAACCTATCTCCGGCGAATGACTGCACCAACTCCGTATTCACCGCTCCAGGCGCGACGCAGTTGACTCTGATCGGCTTCAGGTCCACCGCGAATCCCCTCATAAGACCTTCAATCGCCGCGCCCCAGCTTGCCAGGACGCCCCAGCCGGCCCCGGGCTTTGTGCTGTTGACGCCGCCTGTCAAGGTGATCGACGACTCCGCACTCGAGGTCATGTACCTTGGCACAAGCAGCTTCCCAAGTAAGATTGCAGCAACGAAGCGCACGGTTCCCACCTTCTGAATCCAATCGATCGTCGTATCAACAAGGCTCTTCACGGCAATGCTATCTCCAGCCGTGAAGACGACATGGTCGAGTTTATCCTTCCCGTCACTCGTTGCAAACCTGAGCAAAGCCTCGAGGTTCTGCTCTAGGGTCTCCGTGTTTGCGAGATCGCACGCATGGCCGGAGATTCTCGCTCCACAATCCGGATATGAAGACTTGATGCGCTCAATCGTTGTATCGATTTTTGGCTGGCGAGAGCTAGAGACGATGACTGTTGCGCCAGACTCGATACTAGCTTCAGCCACGCAGAAGCCGATCCCGGACGTCCCGCCGAGGACGAGAACGCGCTTGTTATGGAGTTTCGAGGTATATTTGGAAGTCGCTGGCACGGTGGTCGTCATGGTGGTGTCAAGCAGGGGAAGACAAGAGTGCGTTTGGTATGTCTTCAACGAATTGTCACTCCGTCTAAGACGGCTCCCAATGCATAGTCAAGGCAAAATTTATATTGCTTCGGGAAAGGCACAAAGTGAACGCCGAACTCGCGAAACCTGCTTCCTTCCTAGCATCTACCTCATATGATATCCTCCCATCGGACACGTAGTTAAGAACCGGCCTTCGGAGATACCGTACTCCCCTCCCCTTACCTCCATGTTGCAAGCTGAACCCAGGACGCCCGCCGTCTACACCCACCGCAATCCGCATAACCTCAGCCCCCACGCGGAATGATTTCTCTCCGAAGGCATCTTTGGACTCCGAAGAAATCTTTCATTCTTTATCACATCAGTGAATGAACATCCGAAAGAATCATCGGGCCGAGATAGGGGAAAGGCTTTTTCGCAATGCATAGGAGTCGATGGAGGAAAAATTCCGCCGGTCCGGTCCGGATCGGATGTAGGGCGGGCACAGAGCTAGGGCGAATTTGTGCGGCTTCGGGGTCGTCCAAGTAGTCGGTAGTTAGTTAGGATCATTCTGTTTCGTAAGGAGGGGGTTCTTGTTATCAGCGGGGCTCTTGGGGCGTGGGTCTACAGGTCTGCCTCGTTGAGAGCTGAGGGAAGAAACTTGAAAATGATTGATTTGCAATTTAGCAAAGCACCTTCTAGCAGGCGAACTCCTCTCAGGCTCTGATCTTGTTAGCCCAGCTTCTGCTTCTAGCTTTCAAGCGTTCGGTCATAACTTGTCACTCTGAACGTTGGCTTGTTAGGGGCCGCTGCGGTGCCTCGTAATGCCATTGTTCCGAGCTTGACAGCAAAGCACAGAATCCACCCCGAACAGACCGGTACAACCATCACAACCCGAGAAGCACTGAAAAATTTCCATCTCTTTGCATATTTCTGGCAGTAGAAGCGGATTCTCAGTATCAGCTAGCCCTCCTCGTGAAGTTGAGTTTGCGCGATTCGCCTCTCTGTAAGGTAAGACCGACAGTGGAAAACTAGATGTGTGAATGTCGCAAAGAAAATTCGTCTTCTAGCTGGTATAAGCAGGTCAGTCGATTTGCTTCTGAGTGCTTTCCCTGCTCTCTCAGTATTCCTTCGACAACGTCTGCCATGTAGACTGTCTCCCCGTATTTCGGCCCAAACGCTTTGACGTTTATTTCCAGCGCCTGCTGCAAAAGATCTTCCGCTTTGGGCAGATCTCCATCGATCCTGGCGAAGTGTGCCAACTCTTCGAGTGCCTTTGACCTGACGCTGGGGTTGATCACTACGCCTTCCTCATCTACCGTGTCGCGCAAAACGGTATCAAACAGCACTTCAGCATGGCGATGATTCCATAAACCGGCCTTATTCAAAAATGCGAGATCCAGGAGTATATCGAGAGTCCTCCAATGACCAGTCCCATTTGCAGTTGTACAGATAGTCAGTGCGCGTCGAAGAATCCTTTCAGCTTCCTCGAATTGCCCCAAACATACTAGAGTCTCGGATTGTAGCTGCATGAGGTATGTAAGTAGATCATGAGCTTCTCCAAAACCCGCCTTTTTAAGTACTACCGCGAGCAAGCTTCCAAGCACGGCATTGAATACCTCAAATTTGTCACTTACGCCGGGGAAAGAGCGGATTATGACCGTTATGGGATGTCGCACACCAAGGTAAACTCTACATAAGTCGGCAGCGTGCTCACGGTAAAGCTCCCGAACCTTGAAAGGAGTCTGGTCCTCCTGTCCGGTGCATATGGTGCTAAGCAGCGACGGAAGTAGTGAGGGCGACTGGTGCGTCAGCGCATTCTTGAGGTCGTCAAGAGTGTTGTTTAATGTCACTCTAGCATCTGAGTAACGTCTTGATTCGGCAAAAGAGCTTGCTGCACTGACGCTATTGATGAGATGGAATATGGAGTCCATATGGTCTGACCTGGAGAACGTCCTAGCGTGAACTGAAAGCGCTGATTCGAAATATCCGACACTTTCCCAGCATAAAATCTCCGCGGTACCCAGGTCGTCGCGAGTAAACATCGGACGACCTGGCCCAGGCGAAAGTCCCCGAAGCAAGTCAGCTTGGAAATTCCGATGGGTGGACTCGTCAAGGACGATGCTCTCAGCGTCAGGGGTCCGAACTTCAATTTCGCTACCTTTGGAGTAGCTCCAGGGGCTGGTCGAACCATGGCTGATCGTTGTTCCTGCAGAAGCTTTCAAGTGTCTCAGAATTCTCTGAAACTTGACGGGCTGGTTTCTGATCATGACTTGATGGCTGACCTTGCCCGCCTGAGTTCTCCTTTGTAGAGCCCGGGACACCGCATCCTTCTCTTCGCGCTTATAGTTCTTCATGATCTTCCATTCCTTGATTCTTTTCTTGTACATTCGTTCTCTGTTGATGTCAGCATTACAAAATTCGGCCCGCGAATGCTCAGCTGGCGTAGCTGGTGTACTTACGTCGCTTTAAAGCTGTACTGCGTTTCCAAGAGCTCTTTGACGACTTTCAGCGGCTTCTCTTCGACTTGGTACAGCTGAGTGAAGATTCCACGGTAGCTCTCCCAGTCTTTCTGAGATGGTGGATATTCTGGAACAGATCCGAGCGACCCGTCGTAGGCGTGGTAAGGCTCATCGACCATTAACATTTCCCCGTTATCGGAAGCTTGTGGATTTGAAGAGTCACAAACGCCACCTGGGGGATCGAATTGTGCATAGCAATAAGGGTTGTTCGTCTGCAACGAATTTGTGGAAATTGTGTGAAGCAAGCCGAGATTCGGCGTGAGGGACATGGTGGATGGGAGACAGCTCTACAAACACAGCGGTATGGGAAAGACCCATAAGGCCGGAATCCACGGGCGTTCTTGACATCTTATATGTGTGAAAGAGTCAGGGAAGTCGGGCTGGATATTTTGAGCGAACATTTGATTGGGCATTTGCTCGGCTGAAGCTAGTTCGGGGTACTTTTGGGACGCTAACTGGCGAGAATGGCCCAATCAAGGCACGAGAGCAACTAACTTGAATTGCAATGCACTGTTAGATGAGACAACCAAAACTTGTCAGTCCGTCTTGACCCGCCAGTGCACCTAAACAGAGAGGCAGAATTGCCTCACTCACAGCCAAATAGCCTCAGGACGCCCACGATGTCTATTGCAATTTTGTGGTATCGCACTAGACTTTAGTGCGAACAAGTAGCTTGGTGTGGGGGTGATGTTAATTACGCCTTCGTCGATGCCAGCAGACAAAACCACTCCAACCATCGCTTGCACGCGTTCCTTCCTTGCAGAATCAGGGGAAAGCAAGCTCCTCAGGTGTACCGCAACAGCCACAGCCACCCTGTCGGCATCGCCAACGGTGCTTGCCAAAGTCGACCCTCGGCGGGATTTTCGGCTAGTGCTAGGCATCACCGCGCGCCGTCTCTCAATATATACTTGCATAGTTGTCTCACCAATAGTCGGGCTCCTTCGAATAGCGGATGGGTTCTGCAGTACATCTAGGTTCCAAACATGTCGGGCGAGTTGTGAAGCACTTGTTCACTGCACGTCGGGTAAGCGTACCGCGATGTCGCCAGATTGTGTGATATATCGCACCCATGGTAGGGAAGGGTATTGAAGCTATGACAAATGTCAGCAAATGTCGCAAAATGTAGGTTTTTGCATTTTCGGCGGATGAAAGGTTCAACATCGCATACCTTGGGCTCAATGATTTTCAAATACCGAACCTGAATCCCGCTGGTGGTGAAATAAGGGATCTCAAATTTGACACTTATGGGTCTCTTTGCTTTCCCTTCACCCCTAACACCTCCCATACTACCTCCAAATCCGCCAGTCATCCCACCTCCAAGTTCGTCGTCGCCTTTTACACTGGGCAACCCTAGCTCGGCGCGCATGAGGAACTCTTTGCCGCCTCCAAATTGTTTGATTTTCCACACAATCGCTGATTTCTCTGGCGCGTAGTGTACCGCTCCGATGTTTGTTCGAAATCGAGGTGAATCTGCGTCGTCCGGCACAGGAATGGATATCTCGACGTTGTTGGCGGTTGAGCGCCGTTTGAATTGAGCTTTTGCCTATCCACCAACCGTCAGCATTTGATTTCGGCAAATATTCAACTCAAACAGCCCACCTTAAGCATGTATTCTATCCGTGACCCTGAATGAGACTCCACAACACACTCAACCCAGATCAATGGCTTAACTTGAGTGTTCAAACGGTAACTCATAAGCTCGAATTCCCCATCGGGTGGGATGAAGCTAATCGTTCTGTCATTTTCGAAGCGACTCAACCTCACACACTGGTGGAACTTGACATCTTCCATTTCGACTGCTTTGCCTCTTGTGGACCGCCCTGTTGTCTCGAACATGACTTTGTCATTCAATCCCAGTCGCAGCTCAGGCATACCAGACAGGTAGCACTTCATTTTGATGGCACCTAGGATCTCAGAGCGGAGTACGTTGCCCGAAGAGGAGACAAGGAGGTTCAGGGACTCGATGACATCGAGGAAGACTTCGTTCTTACGATAACGGATGCCCTCGCTTCTCCATGAGACGGCATTCGTGACGGCGATTGGTGGCCTGGCTTGGACCTCGAGCTTGTGGGATTCTTGTGTAATGTATCTGCAACCGGCAAAGATGATAAGTATTGAGACTCCGGTAACTATTGTAGAGGGAAACGCACTCTTGAAGTATCTTAGTCTCGGTTGTCTGTGGGTAACCAAAATCCATCATCTCGTCTAACAATTCATATATGACGACGAAGTTATCTCGTATACTTTCCTCCTCGAGCTCTTTGAAATACTCGGTGAAGACCTCAACGATCTTGTGAAGGAAGAGAAGGATTTCGGCCGCATTGGTATTGCGCTTTGTGAGGGCGAGGAGGTACAAGTTGTTGTGGCGAATGTAGAGGTACTTTCACTGGTTCAGCACATGGACCTCCGATATGAAGCAGCTCCGGGATCTTTCGCATACATTGATGCCCTCATCTGAGAAGCATGGCGGTACAGCGGAGGACTCCTCTTCGGCGTCTGAGAGTAATACTGGGAACTTCTCGACGGCGGACATAGGAATGTCGCCTCTGTAGTTTCGAGCCAGTAGGGTCTGGCAGACAATATCAGCATAAAGGCCGCCATCAGTACGGATCAACCACAATTACCTTGCCCTTTAGGTCGAGAAAGAAGATTGCGGAGGCCATCTTGAGGTTGAATAGGCCCCAGGATTTGGAATTGGTGTGTCGTCTATCACGAAGACTTCATAATGAGTAGGTGCATGGAAAGTTACACTATTCAACAAGTCAAACAACACGGCTGATTTGCAAGCATAAGGTTATCTTTTGTGGTATTACCAGGGCATGTTCCTTTACATTTCATCCCGCACTTCACTGGTAGCTGCGGGTTGAGGCTAGTTAGCGCCATCGGCGGATGAAATACAAAAAACGCTTCCACCGATCCAAAATTTCTCGAAATTTACAACGCGCCCAAAAGACAGTGCAATGCAGCATATTCAAGGATCTCTAGCATTCTGCTGGTGTATCTTCGAAATTCTCAGTTGCCAGACTTTGCGATTCAGAGGCGCGGAGAAGAACTCATGAGGGATCCATAAGAGCTGGCCGAGTATTTCGTGTCAAAACGGACTGTTGCTTGGGCGGTGTCAGAGGAACCAAACAAATGGCCATATTGATTTCAAATGGCTCCATCCAGCAGGTCCTATCAACCTAAATGCTACATCTTCATATCGACATGCCGGACGGAGCTTGAACCTGGGACTGCGGCGATCGGGATCCCAATGCTCAGATTCGCCGCGATAACATAAAAGGTATTTGCTTATGTCACGGCTATGCCGAGTAGACTGGTGTGTCTGGAAAAAGAGTGAATGAGTTGCGGCTCATAGATTCCCCTTGGGTCAACTGGGAAGAGATCTGGAATGGTAAGAAGGGTGACGAGGAACTTGCCGCTGGAGCGGACGGCGTGGTGCTCGACCCAAGTACCTAGTAGAAATTGATGGACGACATGGACGAGAAAAAGGAGGGAAGATATTTTTGAGCGGTCAATTTGGACGAGGAGACAATTGGAGGAAAGCGCAAAGGTGACAATGGCACGGACGATATCTACGAAGCCGGCCATCTTTTGGAAAGGATTGCTTCTGTCTTTAGATTGTCTAATAGAAGTTCAATTGGCCCTGGCGACATGCTAGACTTTCTATATGCTCTTCGCCGTAAATTAGAGAATGATGAATCGTGATGCAGGAGAATGGCCTTCATGGGTTGCAATGATGCTTGAGGCCAACGCCGATACCATCAACGAATGCTCTATACCAAATATCCACGGACAACGTTCACTGAAATTTGGCCGTGCCGCCGGGCAGGCGTTTGGAAGAGAAGACCCTTTACTAGAGCCTAGCTGTCCTTTGCACAATGTTCATGAATTGGTGATGGAGCGAAGGGTAGGTAGACCCACAATTGTTTAGTGGCATCTTGGAGTTCGAAGCTCTGCTCGCAGGGCGGCTTGATAGGTGGTCTTTGACGGGTTCGGGATGAGGTCTGAGACGAGTTGTATTCGTACATGCTCCACTCATCTTGTTTGGGCGTTGGATATATACAAGGATATGATACAAATCGCATGCCGCTATAGGCGAAGATGTGGTGACGCTTCCCCAAGCTGTGGCTTCAGGCCTATGTGCGCCAGTATTCGATCTTTTGTGATTCTGTTTGCGACCGCTCCTCCCTGTTCCAGCGCCACTGCCCCAACGATAGCGTACATGGCCTGTGCAAGGACCATGTCGTACCCAGATGCGTTCAAGTTATCGGGCTGCAAAGACGGTGAGTTAGTCTTCAGCTTCACTTCGTCTGATAGAGTCACTGTACCTTCTTGGGCACCCACCGTACCACATCTTGTAGTCCATACTGTTGCGCCAGTGTAGACAACTGTTTGTGGTGTGTGAAGAAGTCTCTTGCTCCGCCGCTCAAACACTCAATTCCTTCCAGTGCCGGATGTTGGAAAGGTTGCCGGCCAAAAGGGTCCTTCGTGTCTTTTAGGTATTTTGACGATGTAGATGCTGTAAGGAGGCCCAGAGTCGTCTGAAGGTCGACTATTCTCTTGCCTGCATCGCGAGACTTGTTAGATGGATCTGTAGGATAAGCGCAGGAGGAAATCCAAAGTACCTATGAATGAAAGACGGTCATTGAAACCTCGCCTTCCATGATCGAAGCTCTTATGTGTGACAGCCAACCATTTCGTCTCCTCTTTCAGCATCTTATCTCCGTCCTTCCCAAGAAACCGTATGTATACTTGGTCTAGCTTTTGAGGGTCGGAATTGATCTTCAGGGGCGTCACGCCCTCCGGTCTTAATCGCGACCGCACCGGAGCTGCCATGGCGGGAGGAGTGTATGACCACCGCGGCCGAGGCTTACCCTCGACTTCCATCTCCGAGAAGTGCGGTGTTGCGTTGGAGACATTTCTTCGAGATGATGGGGTAGGTTGTAGAGGGGATCGTTGTCGATTTAGACACTCGCATGTCAGGCGCCGTTTCGCAGGCCTGAAGAATTGAAAAGCAGTATGCGATGATGATGCGGTGGCCATGTATTTTGCAGTTGGAACTTCGTGCAGGAATTGTCTGTCTCCCTTAGGAATGATCTTCGCAATTGATCTTGCCCTGGGAAATGGCTTGGCAGTGGACTTTAGGTACTAAGCCGAGAGACAGCTTGAACCGATGTATACAATTCATGAACATATCTCAGAATCAAATGAAATTTCATTAAGTCATAGCTAGGATCATCAAAGCTCACACATTCAGCAATCCTTCCAAATCCCCCGTCTAGCATCGCAATTTAGCAAAAGAGATAAGAATCCGAAAGTGTGGGTTGCCATCATCCGCCCAAATCAAAGCTCCAGTTCCTCAGCAGTCTCCACATCATCATCACAATTGCTCCACTCATCGAACTCGTCTGTCGACCACATAGCTGCGTCTTCTTCATCCTCATCATCGGAGTGGACGACCAACTGATTACTCTTCCGCCAGGAGTCCACGGCTCGCCTGATGAGACCGCGCTTGTTCCGTAACAAGGGATTCAAGCGCGCAAGAGCCCAACCTAGCGTATTGCATTCCGTCTCGTAGAGCAGTCGCTTGCCGTTGTATTCTTTGGTGGGAACACATGCTCCTGGGTAAACACAGTTTTCTGTCCTGAATTCTGGACTCAAGTCATCAACGTTAACTGAGTCAGTATTACACCGAATTGTGTACTCCATCTTGATTCCATCGTGCGAGTATTCGAATGTAATCCATTTCGCTCCGTCAGCATCTTGTCTGACCACTACCACACCTGGCCGAGCGGGATCCACCTCGTTAGTAACAGGGACATTACCCTTATCGTGAATGTTCATTTGCGTCCCGATTTGCTCGCCCTCCTCGGCATTGGGTTCAGCCCTCACGGCCGTATTCTGCTGCTCATTTTCGAGTTTTGCTGTCATGCATCTCTTCCCTTGCTGCTCTAGCAGCATGAGTTGCATTTGATATTCGTTGAGCGCAGCCCTGGGGGTATGGCTCTTGCCCCGCTTTTCCCGAGCGTCCGTTTGCAATCCCACAGCCGAACCCATTTCCGTCATTGGCTTGCGTTCCTGGGTATTAGGTGCACCACCTCTCGGCATCAACAGTGCCTCCTTCCTCCGTTGCTCGAACATCATCATCTGCGCTTGTTGGAATTGGTAATCTGTGAGGGCGTTCAGACGTAGAGCACTCTTGTCCCCAGAATTCACTTGCACTCCTGGAGCCGAGCCCATTTCAATTACATGCTCGCTCTCCTGGGCATTTCGCGCACCAGCAACAGCCAGCTTCTGCTGATCACCTCTTGCCAACATTAGCCTCTTCCTATTCTGCTGCTCGAGCAGCATCAGTTGCATATTGTAGTCTTGAATATGGTTCCTCTGCTGATGCGCAGCGGTTCGATTCTTAGGATAATCAGCACTTGCGGGCATAGTTAACGCACACTGTGGCATTGGTGGTGGCATGAATGGTGCCCCGGCTGGCGTGTGCGCCTGTTGCACACCAGCGAGAGGAGCCTCCTGTTTTGGCAATCGAGGGGCATCCATTACCCCTGGAGGAGGCTCAGTTGTTGGTCGTTGAAACTTGAGCCTATCCTTGTGGTCCCCACAGTTCAACACCGACCGCTGCTTCGGGTACTCCTCAAGAGATAAATTCTTCACAGCCTGCTCGTTCAGAGGGTCCTGGGGCGCTGAGCGGGTTGGAGCAATGCAGTTGGCTTGGTCAGGAACACTGGTCGTCGGCTGCTCCTTCTTTGCTTGCATTGCTTCACACATCAACTGCCTTTGGTAGTCTTGCAGTTTGTAGTGCCGGAATTTCAACTCCTGGAGAGTGGGAGTTTCAATGGGCTGCTTCGTAACAGTGCTTCCAGTATCGGGTTCTTGACGAGCCATCTGGAGTCGTCTCTTGTTTTGCTGCTCGAGAAGCATGATTTGCATTTGATAGTCTTGGAGCTTCTTGCAGTTAGGATTACTCAGACCACAACTATGATGGTGGTAGGCATCTCCGGTCAATCGTGACTCCCCGGAAATGGGCGTACATCTGGTGTCAGAGACCTTGAGAGTGTCTTCTGGGAGGTTATGAGCTTGCTGATATCGCTTGAGGCAATTGGCAATATACAACTTGACATTGTCTGGAGTTGGAAGGTTTGCTGGGTTGATTGGAACGCCCTTGGCGGTTTGCAGTGCTGCTTTTTCCACCGTCATGGATGGCTTGATTCGAATTATGAGGTGAATGGAGTCATCAATTGCAATGTCATGGGGAGCTGAGCGGCGGACTTGACAGGAGTAGCATGAACCTGACTGCTGGTTGGGAAAAGATTCATCGCCGGTCCTGCTACAGCATTTGTGACAGTACTTGTTGCACTGTGTTCTCATGGGACCCCATTCCTGGTGGCCACAATCGAACGCGTTTCGATCGTAGATACACATCTTTCCGATTGTGCTTGAAACAAGGCTTGTGAATGATCGTACGATGTTACCTGAAGTTGGAGAGCAGAATGATAACGGTGAAAATCGAGGTGAGAGGTAAGAAGAGAAGAATAAGAAGGTCGAGGAGGGGAAGATAACCGAACGCAAGCGTGGGCACGCGGGTGCGATTGCAGCCTTGTGTGACCTGTCCGAAAATTTGAGGCAAAAGTGTTCCGCGATGCGCCCACTTGTCGTCACCCACATCTGCAACTCGCCGTAAAAAACGTACTGGGGCGCCTCAGGCAAATCGCGGGGCAATTGTACAGCTGAGTTGTCCTAACTAGACTTGGAAGTAAGCGAAGATCACGGGAGGGCGCGCCTTTAGCGTGGTCGAGGCTCTGGTTAGTCGCGAAGAATAATCGAAAGCCTTGGACGCAAGCGTTCACTCTACAGAATCACTGCTCAGAGCTCCTGTCGAGGACCATCTTTGGATATGGTCACCTCAGGCGCCCACTATGCACTCACTCTCCTCTCTCCTTAGCAATGCCCTTCCCCTCCCACTAGATGCTTCCCTGAAGGTCTACCATGTCTCGACACCACCAACACCTTGTCCAGCTCTATTTGCGGCGAAGCCTGGCGCTCAAGAAGATAAAACCTATTGTGAGAGCCATTTTCTGGCTATCTCCGTTCCATCGTCTCATGCCCATGAACTCCTTGCGCTTGCGGTAGAGGTCTTTGTCTACACGGCAAGCACCGGCTCGACGATCTTTATCTCCAAGGCAGACACTACGGGTTACCTGTACCTCGACAAGATACCCAAAGACCGAGACATTAGCAAGATAATATTGAAAGGATTCGTGCAACATCTGGTTGATACACGACGGAAGTCTTCGAGAAAAGTTGTACTCTCATTATTCGCAAGAGCTCAGAACCAGTATTTGTTCCCTGGAAGCATCGAAAACAACTGCAAGCGCGTCCTCCCAGACCGAGAGCTGCTGAGATGGTGGTGCAAGGTTTTGGATCCCGTGCTACGATCCTCTGCACATGCCACAGCTCATGTGCTAGTTGCTGGAGCTCAAGCGGCCGACACTAAACGATACGTCTACCCACCAAGCGTTGAGGACGACTCGCCAGACCAACCAAGATGGTCATGGTCTTACCCTACAAGCCTTGTCGCGCCAGACCCATCTGCCCCAACCCAATGTCTCCTACCACGCTTTCCAGACGACCCCAAGACTCGATTTCAAGAAGATCTGGATGAACAAGTCACAAAACACGGCAAATGGACAAGTCCTAGCACGCTAGATGAGTTCTGGGCAATGATGTCGTATAGAAGGGAGTGTTACGAAGGGAGGTCTGTGGGGTTTCTTTGGATGATCTTTCCCGCTGGTAATAAGTTAGCTCTGTCTAACGGAGTAACTGAAGAGGCGAAAGGAAGCAGTGCAATACAGGAAAAAGACCAAGCTGCTTCAGTACCAACACCGGCACCGGCACCGGCACCGTCACAGTCCCAGCTAGAGACTATCAGCGGCACTCCCGCGCCGGAAGTATCAGAGCAGAAATCGGCGGCATTGGAAATCGTGCCGCCTCCGAATATATCAGAGACAAAATCAGGACCATTAGAAAACATATCGCCTCCTTCATCCTCACCAAGTCTCTCATCAGCCCCTTTACCTGCCATCCCAGAGGATCCGACCGTGGCTGCTTTAAACACCCCGGTGCCTTGGCCACTAGAAACAAGAGGCGAGATAACAATAGATCATAAGCAATATCAAGAACTCATGGATTGTCTACTACAACTTGACTTCTCAGACTACAATGTGTCTCACGAAAGTACCAAAAGTTGGATTAGCAAGGCGGCAGAGCTAAACGGCCGCATGAATGAACCTTGGGGCGTCGAAATCAAAGGCACTGAACAAGTTGGCAAGGAGGTGTTCTCGAAGAAGCGCAAAGCAGACTCTGTGGGAGCCGGCGCAGCAGCCACGCAGCTATCCGCTGGATTGATCAGGAAGAAGCCGAAAGTCAGAGCATGAGTGCGTTTCACTTTGTCGATTTTGCATAGCGTTGCGGGGTTGGGATGCATGCGTCTCCTCTAGCAATGCATATTGTTGGCAGACTTAGATATTGAACATCAAGTGCCATTTCCACAAGGCTAGGCCTGCAATATATGCTATCATTTGTCCATGCTAAGGCGGCCGTAACTCCAGTGAATCGATCCTCTAGATCTGCTACTGGAAACATCTGGAGTTCGACGTATACGTGTCGAAAGGTAGGCCTTTGTTCAGTTTCCCATCCCACCATACTTGCATTCTTTCTCATTATTCCCCCCCTCAATTCCGCGCCACCTAAAGCCCATCCCTGAAAATCCTATTCCATCTAGGCCTCCCTCGCCGCCGGTGTGCAAAAATACATCTACGCCTCCGTCGTCAACGCAGGCCGCCACATGACCTTCTAAACCTCCAACCCCTCCGACGCAGCTACCCCCGTTTGACCCCACCACCACATTCCGCGCCTCCTACTGGCCCATCACCGACCCGTCGTTCGCCGTCAAGGCGTTTCTGTCGCATGGGCTGGGCAACAAGGTCGTGTCAGTGGTGTGTTCAGAGGCGCCAACGATGGACGAGATTGCACGCACGATTTCGGGCATGAGTGGGAGACAGGTGCGGACGGAGTTTGTGAGCGAGGAATTTCAGGAGAGGAGGGGCAGGGATACAGTTGTTGCGAGTCAGGGGTAGGGGCGGGATGGGTGCCTGGATGTTGATATGGACTAGGCTAGCGAGTATGGCGTGGGGAGGCGTTGGAGAGGGCTTTTGATGATTGAGAGTTGAAGCTTCCTTACGCTGATTGAGGCCACCAATGAAAAAGCCCTAAGGTGTTATCGCATACATGCATTGAAGACATGTTCCGTGGGCGAAAATAGGGTAGTATCGTTCTCGGATTCGCTGCGCAAATTTTATATGAGGCTGGACAGCACGCATTGGTAGGGTGGCTAACTATCGCATACGTGCATGAGACTAAGCCTGTGCAGGGACAAGCGTCACAGATTGGCGTCCATCTCGATCGAAAAACCAAAGATCGTGGAAGATCGGCTGATCGCCCTGCTACTCTTACCGCCAATTACGGGACCGGTAAGTTCCACAAGCGAGGTCGCTGACAAGAAGACGGAAAGCAGCAGGGCAGTGGTGCAGGACCCATGACGGGGCTAAATGCTAAGTACGTGTTGCCAATGCTCAAATTCCACTAGCAGTCGATTGTTACGCAAACACACCGAAACCCCCCGGCCTCGTCCGGGTGACGGCCATTGGGCTCTGCTCGTTTATTGAAGAAGCTTATTAGGGCTACTCGCTTGAGTTGAAATCAGTTCACAAGAATCTACTTCTCTAAAAGACGTGTGGCTAGGGTTCGCAGATGAGCAAGCGACGGGAAGCAGAGCAAAGCTGCGACAACGCTCTTGTTGGTTAACTAAAGTTTGTTGGGCAGCCCGAATGAAGTCTGGATACGAGAGCTTGCTAACGACTACAGGACTGACAGCACATGCTGTTTGGCATTGCGAGCTCTGGGCGCCTCTTAACTCGACGATGGCTGCAGTTGTCGATGTTACCTCTGATCTGCCGGCAAAAGGCTGCCCACATTGGCATTCGAATCTTTTGAGACGGCACCTTCCTACCCATTGACAATCGATCGCCTATAATCCGATGTCCTCTCCGTGACCGCCGCATTAAAGAAGCGAACGACTGGCCCCCGGCACAGCTTTGTCTCCGATTTGACCCTTCATATGGGCTTCCTTGGGTTCTAGCAAAGTCTTTCTTACTGAACCAACAGACCATTTCCAAGTCAATATCGCTACGAAGCACAAGAATGCAAAACCGATCCCCTCTTCCTTGGGCAAAGCTCGCAGGTTAGAGGCTCCACCGCCAGTCACATATTACCAAATGGCGACGCAGATCTATGTGGCTGGCTATATTGACAGGCTATGCACTATTTCAGCTGAGATCGTAGTGGGCATTGAGCGCAAAAGCTGCTCCCGGCTGCACCAACTGAGAAGTCAGAAGAGATTGCGCAGACATGTCCTCTAACTTATCGAACTCACACCGAGCCCACACGAGCCAGCCTCTCCCTTCGCGCCAGATACGCCTCCTTTGTCCGTGGTTGATCAGCCGCCACAATTGGCTACGCCAGGCGCAAGAAACTCTCTTGATTCTTCAAGAGCCTGGTCTGGGATAGTGCGGGCTTAAAATCACTGGCAGCGTGACCTGTTGCCAAGATGGCTTTCTCTTGGCCTTTTACTAGCGTCGTCGAATTAGGCCGCTGGAGCTGAAATACTCCTCAAGGTGCCGATAGCAACTCGTGTTGCGGTAACATCCCACCCCGGTCAGCATTATTGCTCCCTTGTCTGTGAGGGACCTCCTCAAAACTCTGCCTTATGCGTGGGCCGAGAATAGTAAGTCATACCCGTCAGAGCTGCAGAGTGGAGACGCAAGTCTTATTGGATCGGCGGAGGACTTGTTACCCAAAAGGGTTTTCAGCTCGCTAAGTCTCTTGGCACATAACCCCTACGACAGCCCTACGAAATGTGTGGACCACAGGTCCACTACAGATGTGGAGAAGTCCTATTTTCAGGAGCAAGAAAATGACTGGTTGCATCCTGTCTGGTTGTCTTGGAAAAGCTCCATTCCAGCTCTCTTTCAAGCCTCTGGCAAGATAGTCCGTTTGGAACTTCCCACAATAAGGTGTATAAATTTTGGCAGAAGGTCCTGGTGTCTGCAAGCTTCCAAGATTTTGTCAATTCAAAGGAAACACGACAACTTTGTTGCCTCACCATTCCAATCAAAAGAAACTATCTCCTAAAGCTTTTTCCTGCGTATTTCGAATCCTCACGGACTCCTCAAGATGACTGGCGATCCTACGACTGGCACGGCTAGAGCGCCAAACATGCATGACAAGGTCCCAATACCAGGCAGTGAACTCTCTCGTCCTAGCAACTCTTGTCTTGTTGGTCCCGTGAGCCCCGAAAAGAACATTCATCTTAATATTCTCGTTCGCCGTCGACCAGACGCGCCTCCAGTTCCAGACCTTGCCTACTGGCAGAAGACGCCCCTGAGCGAGCGTCGCCATGTTTCTCCTGAAGAGTATCGCGAGAAATATGGGGCGATGCAGGCTGACCTGAAAGTCGTCTCTGAGTTCCTCAACCAACATGGAATGAGAATAATCGAAGAAAATCTCGGAACTCGGACTGTCTCTGTCCTTACCACAGCCGCACAGATCAAAAGTGCTTTCGACGTCCAATTGAATCATTACCAGACTGTATTTCCTAGCCCCAAAAGCTTCAAGCTGCGCCCATCAACAAATGAGCATGCGGAACCGGAGCCTCATGCTCATCATGGATTCGAGGGTAGCGTACATGTTCCATCGCATTTGGAGGGCATCTTGATTGCAGTCATAGGGTTGGATGATCGCTGTCTTCCCCATGGCCGCCTTGGGGTTGATCCAGATGGTGCAAAGGCAATACCTGTGGAGACAGCAGCCGCTCTCTACAATTTCCCCACCACCGATTCTAGTGATCAGACTATTGGAATCATCTCATGCCAAGGGGGATACCTGCTGTCTGATATTACCACTTACTTTAGCGGCAAGACTCAGCCTACGCTCGTTGACATTCCGTTACTCGCGAATGGCGTCACATGGACTAACCAAGGCAGCCAGGTGAACCTAGTCACAAGCAGCAACTTTGGCCAGTTTCTCCCACTCGTCGAAACGACGTGTGATATCCAGGTAGCAGGCACAGTCGCTCGAGGCTGTACAATCAATGTGTACTTCACCACAAACACGGAAATGGGGTGGCAGGTATTTCTGAATTGAATCCTGCAGCCACAATCGGGAGAGAGACAGCCGACTATGGTGTCTTGCAGCTGGACATTGGAGCTGATGGATGACAAGCCAATACGGCCCGGCACCAGCATCGCTGGTCTCACCAATTTTGCCGTTCTCTCATCCTTGTTTCAAGATCTTGCATTTCAAGGTATCAATGTATTTACGGACACCGGGTGAGTCTCCTTAACGCCGCTATCTCGAGACTACGAACTTACAAAATCATAGCGACTGGGGCGCAGACGACATTGCCAATACCAACCCTGCTACAGGCGGCATCACTCCAGACGGGTTAGCGCACGTTGGGTATCCTAGTAGTGATCCTTGGGTCACCGCTGTGGGAGGAACCATTATCGCGAGTACTTCAACTCCTCCGGGATTTGCAGAGACAGCGTGGAGTGATATGGTTTCAGGATCAGGTTCTTTTGGTGGGGCCAGCGGTGGAGGATGCAGCACACTCTTCGGTACAACACCTCCAGATTACCAGGTCGCAGCTGGTATCACGCAGAGGACGGACTCGAACGGCCGAATCGTGAAAGGCCGATTTACACCAGACATCTCTGGAATGGTCACGTACAATGGATTCATTCTCAACTCACTATCTTGGTATTTCTCAGGGACAAGCTTTTCTACACCTCTGAATGCTGGTCTTTTTGCAGTTCTACGAAGCTCGTTCGGACGCTCCTTTGGACAGTTGAATTCGGTCATTTATCCGCTTGGAAACCTAAGTGACAGTCCTTTCAATAACGTCACCAGGGGGAATAACGACTCTGGGAGGACGGGTGGCCTTCCTGATGCTCCCTTTTTTGATGCTGCCGACACCCCCGGCCAAGGCGGAACCTTCGATCTGGTTACAGGTTGGGGAAGTGTCGATGGCACAAAGATGCAAAATAAACTTGCATCATTGTTGTATCCTCGTGATGCTTATTTTGCCGTTGCAAAGAACAGTTTCAGCAAAGCTGAGGTTGGAACTGGCGCCTCATTCCCAAATGCTTTTTGGATTGTGCTGCAAGGGTATACCGCGCTTGAGAACGTCGGGATTCCAAGGATCACATGTCCGCTAGTAGGGTCAGGGACAGGCATTACCATCAGCATCGGTCCACGTCAACTCGAGTCCAAGCTTCAAGCAGAAACTCCTCAGCGTATTCTCTATCCATGCACGGTCGAGTTTACCGCAAGCTCCGCGGCTCTTTTCCCCACTCTTGGAAACCCCCCACAGGCCGCTGCAATGGCCGCAGAATTCTTAATCCCGTCGATCCCTCCTGTCTCGACAGGAATCGAATGCTTGGGCGAGATTCAACTTGTCACTGGAGCAGACCCATACTTCCGAAACATTACCCCCGATGGCAATGGTGTGTACTATCTCAGTCAGGACCTTCGAGTGTTTACCGTCACGCCTGGAATAACTAATCGGCCCATCAGCATACCTGGGGCTCCTCTTCTGAACCCTGCAAGCAACACTACGGTGGATCGTGGTGCTGGATATCAATATTGTCAAGATCTGCTGAACTGGCTGAGCAACAACTTCTCGGATTCAGGAGGAGCTGATCCTTTCACTCTACTCCCCAATCAGGGCAATGCTCTCACGGGCGACTCGTCAGTATCACCTACTACCTTCAATGCAAGCTCCAGTAACTTCTTCACAAACTACAATTTTGCCGTGGCTCGTGTTCGCATGAGTGGATCGACTGGAACTGATGCTGTGAAGGTGTTCTTTCGCGTATTCACTTCTCAATCTGCCGATACGGACTACAATGCAAGTACGACTTATCACACTGTATCCGGCCAACCTGTATTGGGGACTTTCGAATCGACAATTCCATTCTTTGCTACGGGCAACTACGGAAGTAACATTGACTACACAGCTGCCAGTGTCAACAACAAGACCATCGATAACCCAACGTCAGCAGAGAAATGGGTCTACTTCGGCTGCTTCCTCAACATTTACGATATTGGAAACACAATTGGACTTACGCCGGTCCAGTCCATCCTTGCTGGTACCCATCATTGCCTCGTGGCTGAGATTTCCTTTCGGGATACCCCGATCGTCACCGTCGCCGGCCAAACTGCAAGTCCATCCAATTCGGACAAACTAGCCCAACGTAACCTTTCAGTCATACATTCAGACAATCCAGGAGGCCCAGAAACCCACCTCGTTCCGCAAACATTTGACCTTCGACCTTCCTTCACCACCACCGAGAATCCCACGAAGACTGTGGAGCTACCAGACGAGCTGCAAATTGAATGGGGCAACACTGAGCCTGGCAGCACTGCAAGTATCTACTGGCCGCAAGTTAATGTCCCAGATGTGCTGGCACTGTCCAAGAAGCTCTATGCGACGCACCAGCTCTCCGCGTCGAAAATTGAGCCTGATACGATTCAGTGCACAGTGCCCGCAGAAGGCTTCACCTATATCCCTATCCCATTCGCCAGCAGTCCAAATGCGGAGAACCTCGCAGGCCTCTTAACTGTGCAGCTCCCTCAAGGCGTGGTTCAGGGCCAGGAATTCCTCATCACTGTCCGCCGACTCGCCACTCGCAACGCTCCACGACTATTCTCTCAGCCGTCCGGCCTCGAAACAGGTTTCAGTACCCACACCGCCGCTTCAGAAGTTGTTCGTTCACCTCCCACATGGCGATATATCACTGGTAGCTTCGCGATTAGGATCCCCGTCTCTGTACCTGAAGAAATGGTGCCGATAGAGCGCGACACCCAGGCGATCATTGCGTGGCGACTAAACCAGCTCCCACCAAGCAATAGGTGGTATAAGGTCCTGCAGCGACAGCTGAAGTACATCAATGCCCGCCTAACTGGGCTGACGGGCAAGACCTCACCTATTGTGCCGTCGCCGATTGGTGTTGCTGGAAATCCCGACATTGCTGGACCCGGCCAGGGGCCTGGAGATAGGCCGCATGACTGTTCATGCAAGTGCCATAGGCACACCAGATCGTGTCATCGTTGTGGCTGTGGGAAACAGGGTTATGGATCGTGTGACTGCCAATGCGAGTGTCACCAGCACGCCCATGAGTGCCAGGATTGTGTATGTGGAAAGTAGGTCGTGGACGAAACAATGGGAGGCCTATCACTCGTTAACAGCCTGCACCTCATATTTCATAGCTGCTAGGCTCAAAACTAGCTTTCGTTGAAACATTCTATCAAGTCTTGAATTACATTACAGTGCCATTGGTAGGAAAGATGGACGAAAAAAGTTGGCACCAGATCCCTCTTCGTAGTGCTCCATGATGGCCTGCGTGGCCCTCAGCGCATCGCTATTGGGAATACATAAATTAAGCCGAGGCACACGCAAGAACAGGTATATGCTGCCTGACGTTGAAATTTCGACGACCTCAACGGCCGGGGCGGGCCTGGGCTGTACGGCTGCGAGCGAATGAAAATGGAGGAGTACCCCATATATCAAATCTGCGACCTTCTTACTCGTTACCTAGAATGAAATCCCGACAAATACTCCCAAATACTGAGATGATATAGACATATCTGCATACTGAATAGCTGGAGTGAAACGCGATCCCAAGCCGAACTTGTCGCCTGACCCTTCTGAACATGGCGGACGGAATATGTGATCTGCACTGAAGAGGTCTTCGGGGCCGCTTTTCCAACTCCCAGGCGTCAGGAAAATCTCCTTTTCGGCTCTTTACTTGTGCTTCCACCACGTAAGAAAGTGTTCTTTTGCTTGCCGGCTCTCCACGTCAACAAATGGCTACCGACGTCGAGAGCTACCAATATGATCTTGCCAGCAGAACGCACAGGAGTTACCAAACAACAACCCCTAATAGACTGACTCGCCCATGGAATCCCCAACTGTCAAACGCGTTCGCTCTTCCTGTTTAATGAAGGTAGGTCCACCTCTATACTTACCGTCACCGCCGCAGCATCGGAGAAGCACTGCAAACGGCAATTACCCATCCGCCCACGGATTCAGCCCCCACCCACATATGGGTTATTCCTCCGTGGAGGTAGAGGTAGAAAGCTTCCCCCACCCCATTCAAGGAATTGTCTCACAAGCAGCTTAACGACCTCGAATTCATCTTCACAAACCCACCCCTGAAGTTGCGAGTAAAACGGCGCGCCTGCCCTTTGAGCGACACAAAAGTCCTCACCGCCTTCTCCATCCGCCTCGCGCGAGCCGGGTGAGGAGCATTTAGTCTCAAGTGAGCGTCTGCTCGACCAATTGAGTGACCTTATCTAGATCCCTTCCTAGCCTCTAACGAGCGCGGCCGGAATAGGCTGTCACCCTTGAATTGCATGGCACACGAAGGCAATTCATCTGCCTCTCGCCCCATTTAATCTGCTATGATCACCCGGGCGACGGTCGACGGCCGCCCGCCAGATCCGACGATGATACTGACAGTGATTATTTGCATTTGATGCGATGACTTCCGCATGGGCAATCGAATTAGCGTCATCGAAGTGCAAGATTTTTACCTGGCCAACGACTTTATCGTGACCTTCCACTGCTGTCGCCTACAGCGCGCTGCCGTGCTTCCCTTCTTGCGCGTTAACGGGCGACGTCCTTGTCGAGCAGCAGGGCGATGACCTTCTCATGACCTCCCACTGATGCCGCCTGCAGCGCGTTATCGTAGCTCCCACTTTTCGCGTTAACCTCGGCGCCCTTGTCGAGCAGCAGGGCGACAATCTTCTCGTGGCCTTCCGCCGATGCTGCCTGTAGCGCGTTGCCATAATATCCACCCTGTGCGTTAACGTCGGCGCCCTTGTCGAGCAGCAGGGCGACAATCTTCTCTTGGCCTTCCGCCGATGCTGCCTGTAGCGCGCTGCCATAATATCCACCCTGTGCGTTAACGTC
>Ga0335072_10002760_pt1 | contig 26989 bp, 23 predicted proteins | sample Lox_Sample_21_FD_206725 | JGI IMG/M metagenome (GOLD analysis project Ga0335072, IMG submission 206725) | Soil microbial communities from Loxahatchee National Wildlife Refuge, Florida, United States - Lox_Sample_2.1 | ecosystem: Environmental > Terrestrial > Soil > Wetlands | place: USA...
CACCGACGCCGAAGAGAACAGCGAGCGACGTGAGCACAGCCAGCGACCGCTTCGCCATGATCGGGCCGATCGCGATGCACGCGATCAGGCTGTCGACACCTAGTAGGAGAAAGCCCATCTTTTCTCTTCCCTTTCCTGACGGGGGACGCTTCCCACGACGCCCCGACAACCATCTCCGCTCCCTCCTATGCCCTTGTCATTTAACATGACATAAGGGTTGCGAGGCACGAGTATCGTAAAAGGGAACTTTCAAGCCGTCAATAGCGACTTCAGACAGGCATTCTGACCTGCGAATTGTAATATGTGTTGCCGTGAATTGTAATAGGTGTTGCGGCAAACTGCGGCAGCGCTAAACGATCTTCTGGCAGGTTAAGCCACCCGGTGACCGCCTTTGCCAACACCATGCTCGGGTAGATGTCAAGGACCAGGTAAGTAAAAGGTAAGGATTCAGCCAGGTAGCGCCCTGCTACTCTGCACGCGGAGAAGGGCAGTCTCTGACGGGCGGAAGAAGGCCGCGTGCGTAAGGTCCTGATCGCCAATCGCGGGGAGATCGCGGTCAGGATCGCCCGTGCCTGCCGGGACGCAGGCCTGGCAAGCGTGGCGGTCTACGCGAACCCTGACCGGGGGGCCCTCCACGTGCGGGCAGCCGATGAGGCCGTGCCACTGGGTGGCACGGTACCCGCGGACAGCTACCTGGACATCAACAAGGTGCTGCGCGCGGCGGCACGTTCGGGCGCGGACGCGCTGCACCCCGGATACGGGTTCCTGGCGGAAAGCGCCGAGCTCGCCCAGGCGGTGCGTGACGCCGGGCTGATCTGGATCGGCCCTCAGCCGGCGGCGATCCGGCTGCTGGGCGACAAGCTTTCTGCCCGGCAGGCGGCACGGCAGGCCGGCGCGCCGCTGCTGCCGGGGATGAGCAGGCCGGCATCGGATGCCGCGCAGGTGGCGGCGTTCGCACGCGAACATGGGCTGCCAATCGCGATCAAGGCGGCCTCCGGGGGCGGGGGAAAAGGTGTTGCCGTGGCCCGGTCAGCCGCGGAGATCCCGGGCTCCTACGCGAAGGCCGTGCGCGCGGCTGCCGCCAGCGGCGGCCCGGCGGAGTGCTTCGCCGAGCGCTACCTGGACCGCGCCCGGCACGTCGAGACCCAGTGCCTGGCAGACTCACGCGGCGGCGTCGCGGTGATCTCTACCAGGGACTGCTCGCTGCAACGGCGTCATCAGAAGATCGTCGAGGAAGCCCCCGCCCCGTTCCTCTCCGCCGGCCTGGACGCGCGGCTGCGCTCGTCATCCGCGGCGATCCTGCGGGCGGCGGGCTATGCGGGCGCGGCGACGTGCGAGTTCCTGCTCGGCCAGGACGGCACACTGGCCTTCCTCGAGGCGAACCCACGGCTGGCGGTCGCGCATCCGGTCAGCGAGGAGGTCACCGGGCTTGACCTGGTCCGGGAGACATTCCGAATCGCCGAGGGCGGTGCCCTTGGCTACGGGGACCCGGAGGTACGCGGGCATGCGCTCCAGTTCCGCATCTACGCCGAGGACCCAGGCCGGGGGTTCGCGCCGACGCGGGGGACCGTGCGCGCCTGGCGACCGCCCTCCGGCCCCGGCGTGCGGCTGGATTCCGGGACAGAGCAGGGCTCGGTGGTCGTCCCAGCGTTCGGCACGCTGCTGGCCAAGCTCATCGTGACCGGTGCCTCCCGGGCGGAGGCGCTGCAGCGGGCACGCGGGGCCCTGGACGAGTTCGAGATAGCCGGGATGGCGACCACCCTGCCGCTGCATCGCGCCCTCGTCACGGACGAAGCGTTCGCACCGTCAGATCCCGGCCGGACGTTCTCCGTTCACGTCGGCTGGGTCGAGCCCGGTTTCCCGGTGTCCGCGCGTCGGCCCTTGATTTAAGTTCCACAGGGAAGAAAATCACGTCAGTGCCCTGTCGCCAATCACAGAATGAAATTGAGAGGTGCCCGGCTTGACGCGTGTCATTCCGACTCGTGAGTTCACCCTGTATTCCCTGGGTGCCCCGGGTCCTGCTGCCAACGGGATCTGCCCCCTGCCGTTCAGTCCCGCGTGCTACAGCAGGTACAAATACGGTTCGGTCGCCGCGGCGGAAACCTTCGCCCGGGCGCTCGGCGCCGCTTTCTGCGAGCGCCGGCCGGAACTCGCCCTCGCGCCGAGGCTGCTGATGGCCTCTTCCCCGTACGGCCACGTCCCGGCGGCGGCCACCACGCTAGCCCGCAGGCTGCAGCCCGTGGTGAACGCCGTCAGGACCATGCACGGGCTGGCTCGCGCGCCGCTCTTGCAGGTGGACCGGATCAGCGCGTCGGCCGGGGACTATGGCACGCTTTCCGCGCGGGCCCGGGACGAGCACATGGCGGCTAATGCCCTGTCGTTCCGCCGTTTCCGGCCAGAGCAGGTCCGCGACGCGCACCTGCTGGTCATCGACGACGTGCGGGTAACCGGTGCTCATCAGCGCTGCCTGATGCGCGCGAGCGAGAACCTGCCCCTCGCCGCCCAGATCTTCCTTTACATCGCCGCTTTCACCGGCGCGGTGACCGGCTGCGTCGACCCCGCGCAGGAAGACGCGCTCAACCATGCTGCCGTCAAGACGCTCGATGACCTGGCCGGGATCGTGGAAGCCGGTGATTTCGCCTGGAACGTCCGCGTGTGCAAGTTCGCGCTCAACCCGGCCAACTACGGCGAACTGCCCCGGTTCCTACGCCGCATGCCAGGATGGTTCGTCCGCGGCCTGCACCGCAACAGCTGCCGGGATGGCTACGCCCGGATGGATCTTTACGCCCCGAGCCACGCCGCCGTCCGCGTGGAGCTGACCAGGCGGGCTGGCATGCCGCGGGTGGCCTGCTCGCCCGCGCGCCAGCTCGCATAGTGGCCGGCCCGCCAGGAACGGCCCGCCAGCAGGGTGCGACGGGCGGGCCGCTCGCCGACCTGATCGATGCGCGGCACGCAGGCCCCGTAGGCGCCGCGCTCGTCGCATCCGGGGCGTTCAGCGCCGACCTGCGAATGCCGCGGGACCAGTGGTTCCGCTGGAAGTCGGGGATCACGGCCCCCTGCGGCTGCAACTGCCGCCGCCTTAACGCGATGCCGGCCTTCCGCCGTCTGGTGGACGACGCGCTCGCCGACGCCACCCGCTCATCGTTCCCTGGCGCCGACTACATCATCGCCGTCGCCCATGCCGGGATCCCGTGGGCGAAGACGGTCGCCGAGCGGCTCGACCTTCCGCTCGCCTACGTGCGCGCCGAAGCACGCGAACCTGGCAGCTCGCTGGTCGAGTGCGAGCCAGGCGCGGGAGCCCGGGCCGTCATCGTCGAGGACGTCGTGGCGAGCGGGGGCAGCGCCGCACGGGCGATCCAGGCGCTCCTGGCCGAGACCAGCCTGCAGGTGGCAGGCGTCCAGTCCATCGCGAACTGGAACTTCCCCGAAATGCGCGACCTGCTAGCCGCCTGGACGGTCCGGGCGATCACCAGCTACCCGCAGGTCCTGGCCAGCGCACAAGAGGCCGGGATGCTTAGCGCGGCGGATGTCAGCCAGCTCCTGCGCTTCTACGCCGACCCGCGCCGGTGACGGTTCCAGCTAGGAGTTGCCGTCAGCTATCTGCGTGGCGGCTGCGAGCACCGCGTTGATCGGGAGTGCGTAGCCGACGGTGTTGAAGCCGCTCGTCGAATTCCCGATGATGATGCCGATCACATGGCCGTTCGGGTTCACCAGCGGGTCGCCGAGCACCCACGGCAGCGCAGATGGCAGTGTAGACGCCATCAGCCCGGTCCAGGTCTTCCCGTCGATGTCGACGGTTTCATTCAGGGTGGTCAGCTTGCCGACATCGAGGGACACCCCAGCCGTCGTGCCCGTGGTGCTGACCGCGGTGTCGACGACGTCGCCCGGAACATGGTAGGAGGACTGCCTGATGGCGTTCGCGCTTGAGACGATCGTGTCCGAGTTCCCGACCGTGACGGTCGAGAAGGCCCTCCCGTTGCTCCCTTCCATCTGGAGCAGTGCCAGCCCCGCCGCCGGGTCTACGCCGATCACCTTGGCCTTGAATGTCTCGCGGGAGAAGACGTACTCCGCCGACAGGTTCGCCGCACCCGTAGCGGGCTGGTAAGGGGTCAGGACCTTCCCCGACTGCGTGAGCACCAGGCCGATCCCGACCGAGGTCCCGCCCGACAGGACGTGCACCATGCCCTGGCCCGTCGACTCAGTGATGTTCGACAGGTTGTCGTGAGCGAGCCCATCTGGGCTCTCGACGAATATGTCATCGCCCTTTAGCGGCGCGGGAATCGCCGAGTGAACCGCCGTGTTGCCGAGCCCGAAAAGCCTGCCGACGCCGAAACTGAGCCCTGCTGCGAGGATGAACGCCGTCGCGATCACAGAGAGCCTGAAGCCCTTGTGCCGCCAGGCTTCCGGGACAGCCCGGCTGTGCTCTGCGGCATCACTCGCGTCAGCGTCTTCCGGACGCGCGAACTGTTCGCTGTCGTCTACTTCCTCAACGTGCGTTGTCTCCCTGCTTGTCATCCTCACCTCCCGGGCGCGTTGGCGGTCGCCGCTGGAGTCGGCGCCGGCGCTGCTGAAGGAGTCGCCGTTGACGCCGGAGACTTAATCCAGTGGGGAGTGGCGGGCTCCACAGCGCCATGAGGCGCCAGAGGCTGGCCAAAGGAGGGAGTCGGGGTCGCCACAGCACCCAGAGGCACCGGCTGAACCGCGTTGTTAGTCGAGCCCGCCTGATACGCGAGGACCCCGCCGATCAGCAGGCCCAGCATCACGGGCGCGGCGAGCTGGGCCGCAACAGGCGCCAAACCACGTCTCCGCATGCGGTACCGCCACGCAGACCGACTCCCGCTATCCACCTCCACCTCCACGTCCGCCGTGCTGCTCCCGGCTGTGCTGTCCCCGGAGTGAAAGGGTAGAACAACCAGTTGGCATGATGCGGGGAACCTGGAAGATCTAATATTGCAGACCTCTAACGTAGCTGGTGGGACGCGTGATCCTGAAGTGACAGCTATGGAATATGGCCAGTGTCCTAACGGCATGCTGACCGAATCCCCGGAATCTCATGCGCGCGACTTATTACAAAATAATAACAAGCCTGCGCTCGTGTTCATCCTGTGATATGAGTGAGAGTCCCCTGCTTCTGGAGGTCCGGCACACCCTCGAACTGCGAAGACGCATTGTTCGACCTCCAAAAGAGGGAATTTTAATTAGCATAAGATTGGCCAATTTTCATCGTGATGTGAGGTAAGGCCGCCTCAGGTGTATCGGTCGCTTCGGGCGACGAAGGGAGGAACATGCGACAATGGATCACAGTGCTGGGCCTTACCCTGCCTTTGTGCCTTGACGTCTTCGCCGTCTCAATTGGCGTGCTGGGGGAAATGCACCTTACTCGTGCGCGGCGGATACGCATCACCGTGCTGTTCCTAGCGTTCGAGATCGTGATGCCGGTGGTCGGGATGGCAGTGGGGACACCGTTCACTCACTTCACTGGCACCGCCTCCAACTTGCTCATCGACGGCGCCCCAGCCAATGCCGTCCAGCTTCACGCGGCCAGCCTCAGTCACGCGGGCGACGTCCTCGAGTATTCTTTCTTCGGCCGGTATATCGACCCGATTATCGTCCCGTTGGTCGTCGGCGCCATTGGCATCTGGATGCTGGACGAGTGCCTCAATGATGACGATGACGACGACGACGAGGCAGGCAAGTTGAGGGCAATGGTCACCGCGACCGGCCTTTCCATTATCGGCCTCGGCATTGCCACCAGTGTGGATGATCTGGTAATAGGCTTCACGCTCTCCTTCCACAACCTGCCGTTGCATGAAATCTTTACCGCCATTGTCATCCAGGCGTTCCTGGCCATCATTGTCGGCCAGTTCCTCGGCTGGAAGGCACGCACCGGAAGCCTCCGGCTCAACGTAGGACGCATCACCGCCGCCTCCAAGCTGACAGCGGGCGGCTTGCTTGTCGCGCTAGCGGCTGTCGCCCTGCTCACCCCCGAGATCATTAACCATGTCATCCCCCATCTCTACCACTACAGATACATCCCGCCGCTGGGGCCATCGGCGGTCGTCACCAGCGCGAAGTGAGCCAGCGACGTGAAACCGGTGAGGTGCCGCGCCTGCTCTTCCTACCTGGTCGGCGGCCGCAGCTGGCGCGGGCGGCAAGGCCGAGTCCCTGCGCGAGGAGCTGCTGCGTGACCTGCCCGCGCACTTCCGGCCGGAGTTCCTTAACCGCATCGACGAGATCATCTTGTTCCACGGCCTCGACCGCGCCCAGCTGCGGACCATCGCCGAGCTCCAGCTCAAGCAAGTCCGCCGTCGCCTGCACGGCCAGGATGTCAGCATGGACGTCAGCCGGGACGCTATCGAATGGCTGGCCGACGCTGGCTATCAGCCCGAGTTCGGGGCTCGCCCGCTGCGGCGCGCCATCCGGGCACAGCTCGACCGCAAGCTATCCCGGATGCTGCTCGCCGGCGAGCTCAGCCCCGGGCGACAAGGTTGCCGTCGACGTGCAGGACGGCGGGCTGCGGCTTGCCATCACCTCGCGTTGATTCGCTTGCTCCATGGTTGGCTAGGCTGCGCCTGCCGCGGCGCGGTACGTTGCCAACGGCAGGGACCATCGTCCGCGACGGCGAAGATTGAAGGGCAGAGATCTATGCCGGCCAGCACAGAACGGATCCTCGTGTCCCACGCCGGGGCACTGCCGCGGCCTGATGCCCTGCAGCGCCTCTTCGACGCGGGCCCGGGGTTCCAGGACGCCATCGACGCGGCGCTTCCCGGCGCGGTGGCGGAGGTGGTCGGCCGCCAGGCGGCCGCCGGCGTCGACGTCGTCAACGACGGGGAAATCTCCAAGCGGGGACTGTTCACCGGCTACATCCGCGACCGGATGACCGGGTTCGAGGCCGAGGCCGGCGGCGACCGCCCGCCGGGCAACGCCGGGGTGACTGGCCGCGATCGCAGGGACTTCCCCGGCTTTTTCGCTGCTGGCTTCGGCGGGTTCGACTTCAAGGGGGCGATGCCAGCGTCGGAGGTCACGAGCCTGGCGACGCAGTACGTGTGCACCGGCCCGCTCAGGTACGCGGGTACGGCCCTCGTCCAGGCCGACATCGACCGGCTGACGGCGGCGGCGGGCACACACAACGTGACCGCGTTCCTGCCCGCGATCACGCCCGGCACCGTCGAGCACTGGCTGCGGAACGACTACTACCCGGACGACGAGTCGTTCCTCGGCGCGATCGCCGACGTGCTGCACGAGGAGTACGAGGCGATCACGGACGCTGGGCTGCTGCTGCAACTCGATGACCCGGACCTGCCAGACGGGTGGCAGATGTTCCCCGACATGACGGTGCCCGAGTACCAGCGGTACGCCGCGCTACGGGTGGAGGCGCTGAACCACGCCCTGCGGGGCATTCCGCCTGAGCGGGTCAGGCTGCACGTCTGCTGGGGCAGCGGCCACGGCCCGCACCGGGACGACATCCCGCTGCGGGACATCATCGACCTTGTCCTGTCGGTCCCCGCGGGCTGCTACTCGATCGAGGCGGCCAACCCTCGGCACGAGCATGAGTGGACGGTATGGGAGGACGTGAGGCTGCCGGATGGCGCGGCGCTGATGCCCGGCGTCGTGGGGCACGCAACCGACATCATCGAGCACCCCGAACTGGTCGCCCAGCGCCTGCTCCGGTTCGCGAAGCTGGTCGGCGCGGAGAACGTAATCGCCGGCACTGACTGCGGCCTCGGCAACCGGGTTGGCCACCCGGAGATCGTCTGGGCGAAGCTCGAGGATCTATCCGAAGGCGCCCGGATCGCCTCCCGGGCCTTGTCCAGGGACCCACGATGAGCGACGCGCCACTTCAGGCGGCTGGATACTTCGGGCGGCCGGCCGGCCGGTAGACCTGGATCGTTACGCCCTTCGAGTCGGCTCGTGACTCGACCAGTTCAAACGCCATGTCCGGGCCGGTGCCGGGGAACAGCCGGGGTCGTCAGTTTCATGATCGCGGTTCCTTCTCCGTTGCCGGGGCGCCCTCATGGCGACCTCTCACCCCTGCTACGAAGTCCTCCGCCCCGATCCGACACGGCCTTCCGGATTTCTTTAGGAGAGCAGGTGCCGGCGCAGGAAGTCGAGCTCCGCGGTGACGACCGTCTCGTGCTGGTCGAGGAAGGCGGCGTAATGCGTGCCGTCGACCTGGACGACCTCCCCCCTGGGAGCCCGGCGGGCGGCCTTCAGCGCCTGCCCCGGGAGGCACGTCTGGTCGCTGGTGCTGATCACCGCGAGTAGCGGGCAGCGGATGCGGCTTGCGGTGCTGCCCGGGCGGTACAGGCCCGTGGGTATCACAGAGCGGGCGGCGATGGTCTGCTGCCATCGCGGGTAGGCGTTGCCCGGGTTGAGCGCACGGTCGCCGTCGATGGCGTCCGGGGTGGTGAGCATCGCGACCGTTCCGCGTGGCCCCGCCAGCGGCACTACCAGGGGCTCACGGCCGGCCAGCCCGCGCAGGACGTCGCGCAGGGCGATGAGCGGGAAGCGGGCACGGACCGAGAGGGTCTCATGGCGCAGCGCGTTCGGCGCGATCGCCGCGCCGTCGGCCAGCGGCGCTTGCGCGATCACCGCGGCGAGGCGGTCCCGGCTGCCGGGCCGGGCGGCGAGCCGGAGCAGGTGGCCCGCAGTGAGCGAGTGGCCCCACCCCGCGAGCTTGCCTGGTGCCACCCCGGGCAGGGATGCGGCGCACTCCAGGGCGGCCTCCCAGTCCGCCAGCTGCTCGGGGATCCGCACCACTTGCCGGGGCGTCCCGCCGGACTCGCCCAGGTGGCGGTAGTCGAAGGCGAGCACGCTGTACCCAGCGGCGTGGAAGCGGGCCGCGAACCGGTCGGTGCCCGGCTCCTTGGTCACTCCTCCTCCGCCCGCCATCACCACGCACCCGCCGTTGCTGCCCCGGTAGTGCCAGGCAGCGCAGTCATCGGTGCCGCTGCGGAAAGTAATCCCCTCCCGCTGTACCGCGGCCGGCTCATTGTGTGAGATGCTCATGGCATAAGTGAACCACGTGGTTCACATTGTGGCAATAGGTTTCGCGCGTGCTTGCCGACCAGGGCGGCCGGTCATCTGGTCAGGGCCATGGATGGGAGGATGATGCGATGGTGGATACCCGTCCGGCCGCGTACCGTCGTTCGGCTGGCTCGCCGCGCGGCCAGGCCCGTAGAGAGGCTCTGCTGCGCGCGGTGGTCGACGACCTGGCGGCGAACGGCCTCGCGGACTTCTCGCTGCGCCGGGCCGCACGGGCGGCCGGAACCACGCACAAGGTCCTGCTCTACTACTTCGACGGCGCCGATGACCTGCTCGGACAGGCACTGCCAAAGCTGCGCGAGAGGCGAGTCGAAACCATCCAGGCGGCGGTCGGCGCAACCGGCTCGCTGGCCGACCGGGTGCGGGCGATATGGCCGGTCCTCATGGACGACGCCACTGGCGTACGCGTCATTGACCAGGCGATGGGCCTGGCGATGTACGAACCGGGCCGCTACGCTCACCTGACCGCGGAGGCCTACCCGCAGTACACGGCAGGACTCATGTCCTGGTGCCCGCCGCACTGGACCGACCAGCGCAAGCGCGAGGTCGCGACGCTTGTCGTGGCCACCCTGCGCGGCTGCATAGCCGAATGGCGTATCACCAGGGACATGACGCACATTACTCCCGCCCTCGACGCGCTCGTGCGTGCCCTCGATCGCGAGGAAAAGGAAGGTTAACGGAGGGCACGATCCAGGGCGAGCACTAGCAGGTAGCCGGCGTTCAATGCGTTTGGCAGGCCACCGGCAACCACGCCCCGGCGAATAGCCTGGCATTTCAAGAGGGTGGCAGACCGTCACGTAACTTGACAGAGAGCGACTAAGCGGCCACGATATGTAAACAGCAAATGCGAGCGATCCCGGACACACGGGTTCTAACCGGACGTGAGTGACCCGGGCGGACAGGGTGGAGGCTGCCATGGACGTGACCGGCATACGCAGGCGGCCGCGGCGGCTGATAGCCGTAGTTGTCGTTCCGCTGGCCGTGACGGTGGCCGTGGGCGGAACGGCGGCGTTCCTGGTGCGCGCGCACGGGAGCGGCGCCAGTGCCGCGACCGATACGGGAAACCGCGTGTCCAAAGACACCGTGTCCGGCAATCTGGCGAGCGTGCCCGCGTTCAGCGAGGTGGCCGCCTCCGGCAACACTGTCGTCGCGGTGGGCTCACAGGACTCCGCGATCCCGTCCTTCAGCGTCTCGACCGACGGGGGGCGTACCTGGACACCGGCGTTCATGGGCAGTCAGGCCGGTCCCGTCACCGGCCATCCGGCAACGATCGTGGCCGGCGGCCCCGGCGGCTGGGTGGGTCTGGGGCCGCAAGCTATCTGGGTCAGCGCCAACGGCATGAGCTGGATGCTGATCTCCGCCCAAGGGCTCGCGGGGCCCGGAGAGACGGTCACCAGCCTGGCGAAAGACAGCTGGGGGTACCTTGCCACCGGGACCGCCCGGTCGGGCACCGGCCTGGTGTGGACCAGCCCGAACGGGCTGACCTGGCACCGGCACACGGCGGCCCAGTTCGGACTCGTGAGTGTCCCTGGTGAGCAAGTCTTCGCGATGACCGACGCCGCCTCGGACTGGAACACGACGCTCATCGTCGGGTCAGCGAACAAGGGCGGCAAGACCTGCGCTTATGTGTGGCGCAGCCTGGACCTCGGTGCCTCCTGGCGCACGGTCGTGGTACCGCAGACCAACGGCGCGAGCTGGTCGTTCGCCGGGCTGGCGGGTGACGCGGGTCATTTCATCGCGGTGCGGCCAGGCACGATCGCCGGCGGCGTCGCCGACGCCGTCGTCTACACCTCCGCTGACGCTGTGAACTGGCGCTTCGCCACGACGATCGGCGGCTCAGCCGGGTTCACGCCGCAGCACGTGACGGCCGGCTCAGGCGGCACCGGCCGCTTCGTGGTGACCGGCCGGGACCGGCAAGGGCACCCGGTCGCCTACACCAGCACCGACAACGGAGCTACGTGGGCGCAGAGCGGCGGCTTCGGCGTGGTCCCCTCGGTCTAGGCGGCCCTGGCGCGGCGGGTCAGGGCGTGATGTCCCACTGCTGGCACGTGTTGTCGAGCTGGGCCCACTGGCGGACGACGGTGCCGTTCGCGGTCTCGCAGTCCAGCGCGTCAAGGACCATGCCGTTGCCGACGTTGCTGATCGTGTAGTGACCGCCGGCCGGGGTGACGTCCCATTGCTGGCAGTTGTTGCCGAGGGAGCTCCACAGGTCGGTCAGGGTGCCGTCGAAGATCCCGCAGTTCACCGAGTCCAGGACGGTGCCGCTGTTCACGTTGGTGATGATGTAGTGGCCATTGCCCGCGCTGGTGAACGTCCACTTCTGGCAGCTGGTCGCCCCGGTGGTCCACAGTTCCAGTCCGGTGCCGTTGGCGGTCGCGCAGTTGTCCGGCTGGACAGCGGTGCCGCTGTTGACGTTGGTGATGGTGTACGGGGTCCCGGTGACCGGGAAGGAGGCCGGCACCTGGCGGTACCCCGCGGCGACGATGTTCGCCTGGATCGCGTTGTCGGTCGCGGTGGACGGGTACCCGGCGGTGATGACTCCCTCGAGGAACGAGCCGTCTGAGCCGTTGCTGTCGTCACCGCCGGTGCCGAGCAGGACCGACCCCTCCTGGTGCATCGGCGTGTAGCCGCCGATATCCGGCAAGGGGCCCTCGTACTCGGTTGTCAGGCCGCCGGAGGCGGCATCGCCGTCTTTCAGCGCGTAGGTGGTCGTGCCGTTGTTCTTCAGCATCGCGGTCACGAACGTCGAGCCGTTGCCCTTGTTGCCTGGGTCTGCGCCGTTCCCGCCGGAGAACAGCCCGTTCTCCATGTCCGCCTCGACCCACGGGCCGGTCCCGGCACAGGACCCGAACCAGCACAGGTTGCCGAAGTACACCGCGTCCATGTGCCCGTTGCCCGTGTCGGTGTTGGACGTCTCGGCGTTGCCGAAGTCGAAGCAGCACACCGCGTCCGTGTGGTGCCCGCTCGTCACCATGTACGCGCCCTGCGGCTGGGCCCCGGCGGGCACGCCGCGCGTCACGTCGTTGCGGTAGCCGACCCCGGCCTGGACGGACACGCCGTAGACCTGATGGCCGTCGACGACCACCGGCAGCGCGTCGGCGATCGCGCCGACGTCCGGCGAGCCGTTGCCGCCGATCGGCTCGATGCCGAGGTCGTTGCGCTCCGGGCTCTGGTCGTACAGCCGCGTGATGGTGCACACGGTCCCGGCGCAGAACGCGGTCTGCGCGGCCGCGTCGGCGTACCCGGATGGCCACTGCACCCCGATGTCGGTGCTCGTGCCGTCGGAGGCGCGCGTCACCCGGTACAGCGGGCCGCGGTAATCGCGGTACAGCGCGCGGACCGTGCTGTACGCGGCCACGCACGGGGTGCCGCCCCCCGGCGTAGATGTCACATGGCCGCGCCGCGCCAGGGGCGGAGGCGGAGGCGGCTGACGCGGCGGAGGACCCGGCCGCTATCGCCGACCCCGCGAGTCCGGCCACCGCCAGCACCGCGGCGCTCACAATCAGGCTCAGCCTGCGGCTGACACCGTTAACACGCATGACTCAACCTCTCGCCTCGGGACCAAGATCCGTTTTCCACTCAGGCAGGCAAGAAATGTGAGCGCTCACATCGGACCGTAGGGTGCCGATCAAATCATGTCAAGACCCAACGAATAACGACATTCGACGAGCCGGATCGGGCCTGGCGGCCCTGTCCCGGGGGGTTAGTCCCGGGGGGTTAGTCCCGGGGGTTACAGGCGGGAGGTGAGCTCGGCCACGATGTCCGCCGCTGGCTGTGTCTGCCTCGCGAGTGCGACGTCCTGCCCGGCCCACATCGAGAGCGCTTCGATGTCCCCGGTGGTGCCGGCCATCGGCGGCGCCGGCTCGTAACGAACGATGGCCTCGCCCGAGGCGAAGTGCGCGATCACCTCGCCCGCTCCTGGCCGCTGCGCGAGCGGGGGGCGGCCCGCGGCCTCCCACGCGTCAGCGGTCGAGTTGCGCAGCGCGCGGTGCGGAGAGTCGGGCCATCCGACGGAGTACAGGTTGGGATACCGCTGCGGATCGGTCTCGTCCGCCGCTATCAGCCGACGCCGGTAGTCCTCGTGGATTGGCATCTCCTCGGCCAGCAGGAACCGCGTGCCCAGCCACGCGGCCTGGGCACCCAGGGCGAGCACCGCGGCGACGCCGCGACCGTCCCCGATCCCGCCAGCCGCGATCACCGGCACCGGCGCCACCGCGTCCACCACCGCGGGCACCAGCGGCAGCGTCGCGATGGTACCCCACACGTGCCCGCCCGCCTCCCAGCCCTGCGCGACGATCACGTCCACGCCGGACGCGACGGCCCGCCGGGCCTCCTCGGCAGTGCCGACCGTGTGCAAGACAATGCCCCCGGCGTCGTGGACTTGCCTGACGTAGCTGCCGGGATCACCAAGGAAAAACGACACGATCCGCAAGCCGGCCTCAAGGGCTGCCTCAACGCGACGGTGACGGTCTTCGGTAAGGACGAGGTTGCCGCAAAACGGACGCGCGGTCAGCGCCGCCGTCTCCCTGACGACGGCGCCGACGTCATCGGACCACGTCAGCGTCAGCATGCCGAGTGCGCCGGCATTCGAAACCGCCGCGGCCAGCTCGGGAACCGCGACCATGGGCGCCAGGACAATCGGCTGTTCTATCCCGAGCAGCTCGCACACAGGCGTGCGCATCGCGGTCAGGCCTTGCTCGGTTCGATATATGAGGTCGGCATCGACCCAGGGGACCGCCGGTCCCAGCCGTGAAACTTCGAGTAGTCGCCCGCGTCCCAGGCTTCGCGCAGCCCCGGGGTGCTCAGGTCCCAGTCCGGGCGGATCTCGCGAGTGGCGTCACGCAGGTCATGCCACAGGTCGTAGAACGACGGGCGGCCCCAGAACCAGTAGCCGTTATAGACGCTGTGAATGACCAGCCCCGGCTTGAGCACCAGCGTGTGCGGGATCATCGGGTTGTGTTCGGGGTCGGTGTACTCCTGGATGTCGAGGTCCTGCTGGACGGTCCTGCCGGGATCGGACAGGAAGGTCCACTGCGCGCCCACTGACGCGCGGAACTCTTGCAGCGTGTGATGGTCGTCGGTGGCGACCGTGGCCATCTGGGTGTAGGCCACCGCGATCTTCGGGTAGTTGGCTGCCAGCTCAAGGTGCTGCTGGTGCTCTTTGGGGCAGTAGTTGCCGCGCGCCAGAGTGAGGATCAGCGGATCGCGGCCCTGAAGCTCGCTGAGCGTGCGCACCGTGCCGGTGTGGTCCGGGAGGGAGTAATCGGGGAAGGTGCCGCCAGGTCGGATGTCAGGACGCATCGGATGCCCGCCTCTCTCAGCAACTGATGGCATAACGATCTCACGGGATAATCTGGCAAAATCAGCGGGTGCAGATCGGGATGCTCGGGCCATTGGAGGTTCGCGCTGACGACGGCGGCTTGGCCGATGTGCCGGGCGCGCGGTTGCGCGGACTGCTGATCGCCCTCGCGCTCAGGCCCGGTCGCGTGGTCCCGAAGGCGTCGCTCGTCGACTGGATCTGGGGCGAGGACCCGCCCGCCGACGCGGCGAACGCCCTGCAGCGCCTGGTCTCCCGGCTGCGGAAGGCGCTGCCGGACGGAGCGATCGAGGGCCAGCCGGACGGCTACCGGTTGCGGGTCGAGCCCGACGCCGTCGACGCGGTCCGGTTCGAACGCCTCGTCATCGCGGGCCAGGCCCGCGCCGGGGACGCTTCCAGCCGGGCGCGGCTGCTGCGCGAGGCCCTCGAGCTGTGGCGCGGTGCGGCCATGCAGGACATCGGCCTGCTCGACAGCGCCGCGTTCGACGCCGCGGCCGGCCGGCTCGAGGAGTTGCGGCTGACCGCCGCGCAGGAGCGGGCCGACGCGGAGATCACCCTCGGACACGGCGCGGAGCTGGTCACCGAGCTGACTGACCTGGTGGCGGCGCACCCGGTACGGGAACCGCTCGTCGCCGCCCTGATGCGCGCCCTCGTCGCGGCCGGCCGGGACAGCGAGGCGCTGCTGGTCTACCAGCGCGCGAGGGAGGCCCTGGCCGACGCGCTGGGCGTCGACCCCTCGCCGGAGCTGGCCGCGCTGCACGTCGCGCTGCTGCGGGGCGAGCTGGGACGGCGGGAGGAGACCCGGAAGACCAACCTGCGCGCCGAGCTGACCCCCTTCGTCGGCAGGGAAGCCGCTGTCGCCGCGGTCCGCGAACTTATCGCCACCCGCCGGCTCACCACGCTCATCGGGCCGGGCGGCTCAGGGAAGACCAGGCTGGCCACGGAGACCGCGCGCACGCTGCTCGGCGACGTGCCGGACGGGGCATGGCTGGTGGAGCTCGCCGCCGTCCGCGCGGACGGCAAGGAGGGCGGCCCCGAAGGGCAGGGGGGCGGGAAGAATAATGTGGCGCAGGCGACGCTCGCCGGGCTCGGCCTCCGGGACGCCCTGCTCGGCGATGCCCCGAACGCGGAGCCGGCGGACCGGCTTATCGCCGCGATCCGGGAGCGGGAGACGCTGCTGATCCTGGACAACTGCGAGCACGTGATCGAGTCCGCGGCCGTGCTGGCCCACCGGCTGCTCGGGGAGTGCCGCCGGCTGCGGATCCTGGCGACGAGCCGGGAGCCGCTCGGCATCACCGGGGAGGCACTGTGGCCGGTCGAGCCGCTGGCCCTGCCAGCGGAGCACGCGGGCCCTGGCGATATCGAGTCATCACCGGCCGTCCAGCTCATGCGGGACCGCGCCGGGGAGGTGCGCAGGGATCTCGGTTCCGACGCCCGGACGCTGGCGACGATGGCGCGCATCTGCCGGGCGCTCGACGGGATGCCGCTGGCGATCGAACTGGCCGCGGCCCGGCTGCGCACCATGTCCATCGACCAGCTCGCCAGCCTGCTCGATGACCGGTTCCGCCTGCTGACCAGCGGCAGCCGGACCGCGCTGCCGCGGCACAGGACGCTGCGCGCCGTGGTCGACTGGAGCTGGGAGCTGCTCAGCGACGCCGAGCGGATGGTCCTGCGCAGGCTCTCGGTGTTCGCTGGCGGGGCGAGCCTGGACGCGGCCGAACAGGTCTGCGCCGGCGACGCGGTCGAACAGGATCAGGTGCTCGACCTGCTCACCGCGCTGACTGAGAAGTCGCTGCTGCTCAACGATGCCGGCGCCGCCCCGCGCTACCGGATGAGCGGCACGATCAAGGAGTACGCCGGGCACCGGCTCGCGGAGGCGGGGGAAGCGGACCTGGCGCGCCACGCGCACCTGGCCTGCTTCACCGAACTCGCCGAGACCGCGGATCCGCATCTGCGCCGCGCCGAGCAGCTGGACTGGCTGGCCGCGCTCGAGGCCGAGCACGACAACATCGGTGCGGCGATGCGCGGCGCGCTCGCGGCGGGCGAGGCGCAGGCGGCGATGCGCCTCGCGGCCGGCGCGGGCTGGTACTGGTGGCTCGGCGGGCACAAGACGGAGGGCAGGGAGCTCCTCACGGCGGCCACCGAGGCGCCAGGCGAGGTGACCGACGAGGCCAGAGCCACGGTGTACGGGCTGCTCGTGCAGTTCGTGAGCGCCGGGCGGGGCGACGAGCACCAAGCGGCGACGTGGATCCACGAGGCGTACCGGTTCAGCCGGGGCGGCCAGCTCCGGCACCCGGCGCCAAGGGTCGTCGCCGCGCTGGAGCGCATGCTGGTGGCGCCGGACACGGTGCTGACGGCGTGGGAGCTGGTGCTCAGTGACGAGGATCCCTGGGTGCGTGCGATAGCCCGGCTGCAGCTGGGCAAGATGCGGGCCATGCTCGGTCAGGGCGGCCGGGAAGCGGACGGGTACCTGGAGACGGCGCTCGCCGAGTTCCGGGCGCTCGGCGAGCGGTTCGGGATCTCGTTCGCCCTGACCGAACTGGCGGACCGGATCGCCGTGCGCGGCGAGTTCGCCACCGCCTGCGAGTACTACGAGCAGGCGGTCTGGGTCGTCACAGAGGTCGGTGCCACCGAAGACGTCATCCGATTGCGGTCGCAGCAGGCGAAGCTGTACTGGCTGCTGGGCGACGAGGCGGCCAGCGCGGCCGCCATCGCCGAGGCGCAGCGGTGCGCGGAAGGGGTTACCTGGCCGGACGCGCTGGCCGAGCTGGCCCTCGCGAGGGCGGAACTCGCCCGGTGGGCAGGCGACGCGGCGGAGGCGCGCGGGCAGCTCGCCGCCGCGGCGGCCCTCCTCAGTGACGAAGCGGAGCAGGGGGCAATTCAGGTGGTGACGCACGACGTGCTCGGTTACCTCGCCGACGATCTCGGCGAGGCCCGGGCGCACCGCGCGGCGGCCTTCGAGGCGGCGGCCACGGCGGGACACGCGCCGGCGATCGCCACGGCGCTCGTCGGAGTCGCTGACCTGGCGCTGCGGCGCGGCGAGCACGAGCAGGCCGTGCGACTGCTCGCGGCGAGCACCGCCGTGCGCGGGCTGCGGGACCACTCGCAGCCGGACGTGGCCAGGATCGAGCAGGCAGCGCGGAGCCGCCTCGGCGACGCGCGGTTCGCCGAGGCGGCCCGGGAGGGGACGCAGGCGAGCTGGTCTCAGCTCGTCACGGTCACACTCGCCTGCTGAAGGTGGTGATCGCCCACACGTACCCGACGACAGCGATCCCGGCGCACCAGGCCAGGGCGGCGGCCGTGTAGCCGCCCGACGGGGTCCCGGCGAGCAGGCTGCGCAGCGATTCGATGATCGGCGTGAAGGGCTGGTACTCCGCGAACTGCCTGAAACCCGCGCCCATCTTGGCGGCCGGCACGATCGCGCTGCTCAAGAAGGGCAGCAAGAGCAGCGGCACGACGCTGAGACCCGCGGATTCCGGAGCTTTCGCAGCCATTCCCAGCGCGACCGTGAGCCAGGCGGTCGCGAAAGCTGTCGCCGCGACGATGCCGATCGCGCCGAGCCAGTCCAGGGGGGTCGCTGCCGACCGGAACCCCAGCGCGAAGGCGATTGCGATGATGGCCGCGATGGCTACCGAGCTGCCCAGCATCGTGGCCGCGACGTGACCGGTCAGGACGGCACCGCGGGAGACATTCATGACCTTGAACCGGTTGATGATGCCCTTCGCCATGTCGGAGTTCACGGACACCGCGGTGCCCGACAAGCCGTAGGTGATGGCCAGCAGGATCATGCCTGGTGTCGCGTATTCGATGTACTTCTCGCCGACGTTGAAGGCGCCGCCGAGCACGTACACGAACAGCAGCATGATCACGACGGGCATCAAAGCCCCGTTGAACACCGTGACCGGGTTCCTGGCGATGTGCTTGAAGTTGCGGCGCAGCATGATCAGAGCATCGGTGCTCATTGTGCGTTCACCTCCGTGTTCGCGTGCCCGGTCAGGGCGAGGAAGACGTCATCGAGGTCCGGCGTGTGCAGGGAGAGCTCTTCGGCATTGATCGAGTACTCGCTGAGCCGGCCCAGCAGGGCCTGCAGCGACTTCACCCCGCCGTCGCCGGGAACCCGCAATGTCAGGTTCTCGTCGTCCGGGGTGGCGCCGGGCAGGACCCGCGCCGCCGCGTCGAGCTCGTGCACGCTGGCGAACCTGAGCTGCACATGACTGCCAGGAACCAGGCGCTTGAGCTCCTCGGGGGTGCCCTGGGCGACCAGCCGGCCCTGGTCGAGCACCGCGATCAGGTGGGCGAGCTGGTCGGCTTCCTCGAGGTACTGGGTGGTGAGGAAGATCGTGGTGCCGTCGGCCACCAGCTCGCGGACGATCTCCCACATCGTGCGCCGGCTGCGCGGGTCCAGCCCCGTCGTCGGCTCATCAAGGAAGATGATCCGCGGGCTGTCGACCAGCGTCATCGCCAGGTCCAGCTTCCGGCGCATGCCGCCGGAGTAGGTCGAGGCCAGCTTGTCCGCCGGCTCCGTCAGGTCGAACCGCTCCAGCAGCCGCGCGATCACCCGGCCGGCGGAGCGCACCCGTTTCAGGTCCGCCATCAGCCGCAGGTTCTCCCGGCCCGTCAGCAGGTCGTCCACCGCGGCGAACTGGCCGGTCACGCCGATGACCGAGCGGACCTGCCTGGTCTCGGTCGCCACGTCGTGCCCGCCGACGCGCACCGTTCCCGCGTCGGCTTTCAGCAACGTCGTCAGGACGTTGACCGTCGTCGTCTTGCCCGCCCCGTTGGGGCCGAGCATGGAGAAAACCGATCCCGCCGCGACATCGAAGTCGATCCCGTCGAGGACGACTTTGTCCCCGTAGGCCTTCCGCAGTCCTGAAACTGCGATGTCTGAAGTACTCATGCGTCCACCATCGCCACCGGGCCTGACACCCGGCTGACACGCGCCTGACACGACGGCTGACATGGCGTTCCAGAGTCGCCACGGGTCCGTTTCGACTATTACTTGCGAAGCGTATACACCCAGTGTATATTCGCAAATTGAACGCCTTAGGTCTGCGAAGGAGAGCGATGAACAGCCCTGCCGTGACGCGCCCGTACCTGGTCGAGGCCCGCGACGTCGTCAAATCCTTCGGCCGGACCCCGGCCCTGCGCGGCGCGAGCGTGACCGTCAGCCCCGGCGAGATCCTGGCGATCATGGGCCCGAGCGGATCCGGGAAGTCGACCCTGCTGCACTGCCTGGCCGGTATCTTCGCGCCGGACCAGGGCGAGGTGTGGTTCGACGGGCGGCGCCTCGACACGATGAGCGAAGACGAGCGCACGAAGCTGCGCCGGACCGCGTTCGGGTTCGTGTTCCAGTTCGGGCAGCTCGTGCCCGAGCTCACCACCGCGGACAACGTGGCGCTGCCGCTGATGCTGAACCGCATGCGCCGGCCCGCCGCCTACACAACCGCCGAGACGTGGCTGGACCGGCTGGGCATCGGGGACAAGATCGCCAACAGGACCGGCGAGCTGTCCGGCGGCGAGGCGCAGCGAGTCGCGGTCGCCCGGGCGCTCGCGCTGGCCCCGACGGTGATCTTCGCGGACGAGCCGACCGGCTCGCTGGACTCGCTGACCGGCGAGAATGTCATGGACCTGCTGACCGGGCTGGCCCGGGAGGCTTGTGTCACGGTAGTTGTCGTCACGCACGACGCCCGGGTCGCGGGGTACGCCGACCGCGTGCTGATGGTCCGCGACGGGCGGGTGTCGGGAGATCTCGGCGACGTCGCCGGCCAGATCGCAGCGGCGAAGGCGGCCCGCTAATGGTACGCCTCGGCCTGCAGCTCACCCTGCGCAGCGGCCGGGAGGCCATGGTGCGCCTTGTCATCACCGCCGCGGCGGTCGCGGTCGGCGTGGCGCTGCTGCTCGGCGTGCTCGCCGAGTACCACGCCTTCCAGGCCAACGCCAACCAGGCCTGCTGGTCCTGCACGACGGGCCAGCCGGTGCCCTCGCCGCTGCCGTCGCACGGGGAGCTGTGGAACGCAAGCGTGGACTTCTACCAGGGCCAGACGATCACCCGGCTGGACGTCGCGCCGCTGGGCGCCGGCGCGCCGGTGCCGCCCGGTATCACGCGGCTGCCGGCACCCGGTGAGTATTACGCGTCGCCAGCGCTGGCCGCCCTCCTCAGATCGGTGCCCGCCGACGAGCTGGCCGACCGCTTCCCCGGGCACCTGGCAGGAACAATCGGCGACGCGGCGCTCAACGGGGCCAGCGACCTGGTGATCTACATCGGGTACACGCCGGGCGGGCTCACCGCGCTCCCGCACACCCCCGCGGCCACTAAGGGCGGCCCGGTCCCTGGCACGCAGTGGGTCACCTCGATCTCGACCGCGCCGGCGTCCGAGGTGTTCACCCCGTTCTTCCGGTACGCGTTCGGGGTCGGCGTGCTCGCGGTGCTGTTCCCGATGCTGGTGCTGATCAGCACCGCCACCCGGCTGGCCGCCGACCGGCGCGAGGAGCGGTTCGCCGCGCTGCGCCTGGTCGGCGGGACGCCCGGCGACATCCGGGTGCTCGCGTCGGTCGAATCGGTGGTCAGCGCGTTCTGCGGGGCTGTGCTCGGCATCGTGGTGTTCCTGCTGGTGCGGCCGGCGCTCGCCGACGCGGCGCTGATCGGCACCCGGTACTTCGAGTCCGACCTGACGCCGACGGCCTGGGGATACCTCGGGATGCTCGTCGGCGTGCCGGCCGCCGCGGCCGCCGCGGCGCTGCTGTCGCTGCGCCGGGTGCAGATCTCGCCGCTTGGCGTCAGCCGGCGCGCCAAGCGGAAGCCGCCGACCTTCTGGCGGCTGAGCGTGCTGGTGCTCGGCGTCGGGCTCTACGTGTACGGGCTGTCGAAGACCACGCACGCGTCGATCGGCGCGCCGGCCTACCCGGGCCTGCTAATCACGATGATCGGCCTGGTCATCGCCGGGCCCTGGCTCACCTCGGCCGCGTCACGGCTGTTCGGCCGGCTCGCGCCGGGATCGTCGGCACTGCTGGCGACCCGGCGGCTGGCTGACAACCCGAAGACGGCCTTCCGCGCGGTGACCGGGCTCGTGCTCGCCGTCTTCCTCGGCACAATGGTGGGCACCCTGGTGCCCGCGGTGAACTCGACAGAAGCGAGCCCGGCCAACGCGTCACTCAACAATGTGCTGCTTGACCAGGTGGGACTCGACCCGCACGCGGGGGCGCAGCTGATCAGCGGGCTGGACGCGATCCCCGGCGCCACGGTGTACCCGCTGTACGCGCTATCGGGGTCAGACGGCAGCGTCGGGCCGGGCCTCGGGCCCGGTGACACGGCGGTCAGCTGCGCGGTGATGCGCGAACTCGCGGTACTCGGCCAGTGCGCGCCGGGCCTGCGGGCCGTGCAGGCCAGCGACTCCGGCCTGTTCGACGACAACCCGATGTACAACACCAAGCCGTTCGTCAGCTCGGCCAACGCCGCTTACCCGGGCAACCTGTCCAGCCTGCCGCTGCAGACCGTCATGGTACGGGTCAACAGCCCGGCCACCCTGGAGCGGGTCCGCACGTACCTGACCATCAACACCGCGCCGCAGGAGGCGAGCGGACAGGGCTCGGCGCCCACGCCGCCGCGGACGTTCGGCGAGACGCTCCAGATACGGCTCGACCGCGCGGCCACGCTCGAGAAGATCGTGTACGCCGCCGTCGCGCTCACCCTGATCGTGGCCGGGTGCAGCCTCGCGGTCGCGGTCGGCGGCGGGCTGGTCGACCGCAAGCGCCCGTTCACCCTGCTGCGGGTGAGCGGTACCCAGGTCGGCGTGCTGTCCCGCGTGGTCCTGCTGGAAGCGGCGGTGCCGTTGCTGGCGGCCACTCTGGTGGCCGCGGGGATCGCCTACGGGACGTCGATCCTGGCGTACGTCAGGCTCGCGCCGGCCGGGACAGCGATCCCGCAGCTCGGGCCGGACTATTACGAGCTGATGGGCATCGGCCTGGCCGCCGCCTTCGGCGTGATCGCGGTGACGCTGCCGCTGCTGCGCCGCATTACGTCCCCCGGCAACGTCCGCTTCGAGTAGCACCTCTCGGATCGCTGGTTAGTCTCGCCTGAGCGATAGTGCCAGGCTGGGAACGACGAACGACGCGAGAAAGATCGGCAAGAACCTCTTTCCGGTGCACCGGTATGCGACGACTTGGTCCCCGGCCGCGTCGAAGGTCCGAGTTCCGCTCGAATTCCGGCCGTTGCGGACTTGCACGGTGTGACGGCCAGGTTCGACTGGCATCTCGAACGTGTCATTCATGTCGACCGACCCGGCACGCTTGCCGTCAACCAAGACGTCGTACGGGCCACGACGGACCTCAGCGCCGATTGCTTTGTGCGTCACCTTAAGCGTTGCCGACACTGTGAGTCTCCTTCCCGATGAGCCTGCCGGGTCCGGTCCCGGTGATGAGGCGCTCGCGGTCGAACAGCCGGGCCACCACCAGGCAGGCGGCGCAGTCAACGGCCAGCAGGCCCCCGGCCAGGGCAGCGACCAGGCCGAACGTCGGGCTTATCACCTTGAACTGCATCAGCGCGGCCAGCGCCACCGGGGGCAGGCTGCCCAGGGTCGACAGCTGCTGCGCAACGCGGGTGTCGCTGACCCGAGCCGAGATCGCCAGGCCGGCCCAGATCGCCCAGGCGGCCAGCAGCGGGATGAACACCAGCGCGGCGGGCAGCTGCGGTGCGTGCCGCACCGCGGCGGCTACCAGCGGGCTGGCGGCGAGCTGCGTGATCGCCACGAAGACGCCGAAGATCAGGTAGCCGAGGGCGGCCGCGGGCATGAAGATCGCCGCGGCCTTGCCGGTGAGCAGCTCGGCCCGGGTGATCGGCGTGGTCAGCACCGGCTCGAGGGTGCCCTGCTCCCGCTCCCCGACTACCGAGTACGCGCTCATGATCGAGGGCACGAACACCGAGACCAGCAGCGGCAGGAACAGCGAATAGTCGACCCGCGTGTCCAGCGTCGTGCTCGGCGCTCCTGCCTTGATATTGAGAATCGACGCGGTGGGGCCGATCAGGAACACCACGGGCAGCACGGTCGCCGTGGTGACGATGAGCCGGTTGCGGCGGAACTCCGCCAGTTCCTTGCCGATCACGGCACCGGCACGGGCGATGCTCGCGCTCACCGGGCCCCCCCTTGTTCGTCACCGACCAGCTCCAGGTAGACATCCTCCAGCGTGTGCCTCGATTCGGCGATCGACAGCACGTCGGCCCCGGCCGCGACCAGCGCGCGGGTCACCGCGGGCGCCGCCTGCGCCACATCGGACACGGTCAGCACATAGTCAGCCGGTCCGCTGCCCGGCGGGGCGGGCGTGCTGGCGGCTTTCCACCCCTGCACGGCCGGCAACTCGCCGAAGACCCGGCCGGGCTCGCGCAGCGCGACGGCGACCGTGACACCCAGCGACGTGGTGAACAGCTCCCGCCGCAGGTCGTCGGGCCGGCCGATGGTCCGCAGGCTGGTGCTCATGATCGCCACCCGGTCGCACAGCCGCTCCGCCTCCTCCAGCCGGTGGGTGGTGAGGAAGACCGTGACCCCGCGGTCGCGCAACCCGGCGATCAGGCCGTGCACCTCGTGCGCCGCCACCGGGTCCAGCCCGGAGGTCGGCTCGTCAAGGAACATGACCTCCGGCTCGTTCAGCAGTGACCTGGCCAGCGCTGCCCGCTGCCGCAGGCCCTTGGAGAGGCTTCCGGCCAGGTCGTGCGCCCGGTCGGCCAGGCCGACCGCCGCCAGCGCCTCCGCTGTCCGCGCCTGCCGCCGCGGCAGGCCGTACAGGCGCGCGAAGTACTCCAGGTTCTCGGTCACGGTCAGCCGCTGGTACAGACCAGGAGACTCCGGCATGACCGCGATCCGCTGCCGGATCTCCGCCGCACGATCCGGCCCCACCGGGATGCCCGCCACCACAGCCGAGCCTGCCGTCGGCGAAATCAGCGTGGCCAGAATCCGCACCGTGGTGGTCTTGCCCGCCCCGTTCGGCCCCAGGAACCCGAAGACCTCGCCGCCCGCGACACTGAACGACACGTCGGACACGGCGGCGCGCCCGCCGAAAACCTTGGTCAGGTGACTGACCTCGATGGCCGCGGGCACGTCCTGGGCCGGTGGCATCCGGGAAGCCGTTGCCGTCTCGCCCAGGCCTTCATCGACCGCAGAATCACCGGTCACTTCGGCCTGCCTTCTCGCGCTTGAGGATGATTCCCAGATCTGGTTTGACCAGGGACACGACGTATCTCGGCCAGAGGATGGCCCCGCTGCAGCGGAAGCTGACGATTTCACTGTCGGTCGCGTCGAAGGAGCGCTCTTGGCTCGAGGACCGGCCTTTCCGTACCCGCAGGGTGTGACGTCCTGGCTCGAGCGGCATCTCGACCGCCTCACCGTACTTAATCGAGCCGACGTTCTTGCCGTCGACCGCGATCTCGAACTCACCGCGCCTGAACTCCATGCCGATGCCTTGCCGCGTCAACCTGAGCGTTGCTGACACCTTTCTCTCCTTCCGTACGAGTTGTTCGCCCGTCGCGCTCACCGCAGGCACGCCTGCGGGCCTTTGGCGGTGAGGGTCGCCAGCGGGCAGACCACCGCGCGCGGATAGTACGAGCCCATGACGGCCGCGGCCGCCGCCGGGTCGTCGGCCTGCGTGACGTTCTGGGGCGAGTGCGTGAATGACGGGCTGACCAGCAAGTACCGCAGGGCCAGCAGGTACGGGCCAGCCGGGCGGGTGGTGGAGAACGGCAGGAAGGTAACGCCGGGGACGCGGCTGACGGCGGCCCGCTGCGATTCGCTGCCGATCACGTAGGTGTAATCCCCGGCCGCGTTCAGCCTGGTGGCCTCATCAGCGCGGCACCCGTAGTCGGTCCCTCCCCCGGGCAGCTTGTTGGCGACGAGCGGAACGCCGCGGACGAGCACGCCCATGCACATTGACCAGTAGCGGACGTCCTCTCCCCGGGCCGGCCAGGGTGATGGATGGCTGCCGGGCGCGAAGCTCGGCGCTTTCCCCGTGACTATGACCACGTCAGGTGCCGGCGGGCGACCCAGGTAGGCGTAGACGTGGCTGGTGTCGACGTTGGAGAGCCCCGCGTTGCTGAACGATTGCCGGGCCGTGTAGAACTCCAGTGGCGGGGGCACTGCCGCACCGGATCCGCCCGCGCTCGCGGCAGGGGCGGCGGAACCGCTTACCGCCGGGAAGGTCACGGGGGCGTTGTGGAGAGGGCAGGCGGGAAGCGTGCGCGCCGCGCCCCCTTGCTCCACCGTCAGCACCGGAAGCGGCACCGCCGAGGCATCTCCGGCCGGCAGGTAGATGCGGTAGACGAGGTAGCCCGGGTGCCGGCTCGTGGTCCCGGCGGGCAGCGGCAGCGTGTTGGCCTGGCCCGGGGCGGGATCCGGGCGGATGGTCACCGTGAACCGGCCGCCGGGCGCGGCCTGCTGCTGCCAGGGATTGAGGCTGCCGGGCTGCGGGGCGATCCGGTAGTCGGGCAGCGACGCGCCGGCACCGCCAGGCGTGTAGACCTGAACCGAGGCGTAGCGGGCGTCAGGGAAGCGGCCCGACAGGACGATCCGGGCGCCCGCGGACGCCACGATCGGCCCGCCGAATATTTCCTCTGCCGCATCAGGGAAGGCAGTGTTGTCTGTCTGCGCGCTCAGCTCCGTCGGCCACCCGCAGGACATCCCGGGCAGGACAGCCGGCTGGCTGCCTCCCGCGGCCGCGGACCCGGACGACCGTGCCGACGAACACGCCGGGAGCGTCATCGCCAGGCCAAGCGCGATCCCGAAGGCCATCGCCTTTCGGGCTGACCCGATGCTGGTCATCACTGACACCTCCCCCCCCGCCGCGAACGGCGGCGCGGCAGCTTTCGCTTCGCGTCTGTTCTACAACTTATAGAACAGATGGCTTAAGTGTCAACATGCCGCCCTGCCGTGGGCGAGCGATTGACAGCGTTGGGTAATTTGTTCTACAACTGATAGCACAAATGCCATCGAGCGGGGCGCTGCCTGCGGCAGGAGAGCCAGCGATGAGCGCGGCGGCGACATCCCGGGAGGCGTGATGCTGCTCAGCATCGAACCAGATGGCCCCGTGCCCATCTACCAGCAGATCAGGGACCGGATCGTGGAGGCGATCGCCGGCGGCAGGCAGCCGGCCGGCTCCGCGCTGCCGTCCACCCGGCAGCTGGCGGTCGACCTGGGCGTCAACTTCCACACCGTGAACAAGGCGTACGACCTGCTGCGGCAGGAGGGCCTGCTGCGGCTCGGCCGGAAGTCCGGCGCGGTCGTGCGCCGCGACGCCAGCAGCGGACCGCCGGACCCAGGCTGGGCCGCGGACTGGACAGGCCGGCTGCGGACGCTGCTCGCCGAGGCCGCCGCCCAGGGGATGCCGGCCACCGATATCGTCCGCGAATGCCAGGATGCCGTAACGGATTTCGCCTTCCTCGCCGCGGCGGCGGGGAACGGAAGCGGGAGCCCGCCATGAGCGCCGCGAGCCTGGCCGGGATTCTCCCCGTCCTGATCGTCGGGATGGCGATATGCTCGGCGCCCGCGGTGAGCCGGCCGACCCTGCCGTTCGGGGTCCGCGTTCCCCGGGCACGGGCGGGCGCGCCGGTCATCAAGCGGGAACGGCGCGCCTACTACTGGCGGACCG